>Ga0316231_1005410_pt1 | contig 10199 bp, 11 predicted proteins | sample TBH18027metaG_FD_206002 | JGI IMG/M metagenome (GOLD analysis project Ga0316231, IMG submission 206002) | Freshwater microbial communities from Trout Bog Lake, Wisconsin, USA - TBH18027 | ecosystem: Environmental > Aquatic > Freshwater > Lake > Hypolimnion/Profundal zone | place: USA: Wisconsin...
CGATGGACAAGGTTGGCAAGGACGGCACCATCACGGTCGAAGAAGCGAAGTCCATCGAAACCACGCTCGAAGTGGTCGAAGGCATGCAGTTCGACAAGGGCTATCTCTCGCCGTATTTCGTCACAAACGCCGAGGCGATGGAAGTAAAGATGGAAGATCCTTACATCCTTATTTTCGAAAAGAAGATCAGCAATTTGAAGGACATGCTGCCGTTGCTTGAAAAGGCCGCGCGCTCCGGCAAGCCGCTGCTCATCATCGCCGAAGAAGTCGAAGGCGAAGCGCTCGCGACCCTCGTCGTGAACAAGCTCCGTGGCACGCTCAACGTCTGCGCGGTGAAATCCCCGGGCTTCGGCGACCGCCGCAAGGCCATGCTCGAAGACATCGCCACGCTCACCGGCGGCAAGTTCATCACCGAAGACCTCGGCATCAAGCTCGAGACGGTGGAACTCGCCGACCTCGGCCGCGCGAAGACTGTCATCATTGACAAGGAAAACACCACGATCGTCGAAGGTGCCGGCAAGAACAGCGACATCCAAGGCCGCGTGAACCAGATCCGCCGTCAGATCGAAGAGACCACCTCGGACTACGACCATGAAAAATTGCAGGAACGCCTGGCGAAACTCGCCGGTGGCGTGGCCGTCATCAACGTCGGCGCCGCGACTGAAACCGAAATGAAGGAAAAGAAAATGCGCGTGGAAGACGCGTTGCACGCAACCCGCGCGGCCGTCGAAGAAGGCATCGTCGCTGGTGGTGGTGTGGCGCTCATCCGCTGCATCAGCGCGATTGAAGCCGTCAAAACGTCCAACGAAGACGAAGCGATTGGCGTCGGCATCGTCAAGCGCGCCGTGGAAGCTCCGCTCCGCGCGCTCGCTGCGAACGCCGGTGAAGAAGGCAGCGTCATCGTTGACAAGGTCAAGAAGGCCAAGGGCAACGAAGGCTACAACGTCGCGACCGGCAACTACGAAGACCTCGTGAAAGCCGGCGTGGTTGACCCGAAGAAAGTCACGCGCTCTGCGCTCCAGAACGCGGCGTCCATCGCCGGTCTGCTGCTGACCACCGAATGCCTCATCACCGACCTCCCGGAAAAAGACAAGCCGGCACCCGGTGGCGGCGGTCACGGTGGCGGCATGGGCGACATGGGCGGCATGGGCGGCTACTGATTCGCCAAGGGTTAGGAGAACCGAGATTACAGAACGCGGCTGGAAGCAATTCCGGCCGCGTTTTTCTGTTTGTTACGGTTTTGTAACATTGCGGCTGGGCGGCAAATAAATTTAGCAATGAGTCTTGCCGCCAGCTAGACTTCCGATTCGTGCGTTTCCTGGTTCGTGAACTGGTGAATGAAGCTGTTGCCGTTTTAACAACGGTGTCGGCGCTTTTGGCGTTGCCGAACATGTCTTTTGCCGCGCCAACTTTCGCCAGGGCCGTGACGAACGGCATCATCAATATTCCGCTGTTGAAGGAGGCTTCCGGCATCGCCGCAAGCCGCAATAATCCCGGCGTGTTGTGGACGGAAAATGATTCCGGCAACGCGGCGACGGTGTATGCGATTGATTCGCAGGGAAGAAATCTTGGGACTTACGCGCTGCCTGCGAACACGGACAACGAGGACATCGGCATCGGGCCGGGGCCGGTCGCGAATGTTTCCTATCTCTACGTCACGGACATCGGCGACAATCATTCCACCAATGCCCACATTGCGATTTATCAGACGCCCGAACCGGCGGTTTATTTCTGGCAGACCAACACGCCCGTTTCCAGCCGCGCGATGAAAGGTATGCGGACAATCACACTGACGTATCCCGACGGCGCGCACAACGCGGAGGCGGAATTCGCCGACCCCGTGACCGGCGACTGGTTTGTGCTGACGAAATCAAACAGCATCGCCCGCATTTACACCGCGACCAAAGCGCAGCTCGATACGTCAACCAACATCACGCTCACGTTCGTCCGCACGCTGAACTTTGACGTGGCGAACGGCGCGGACATCTCGCCGTTGGGAAATGAGATTCTCGTGCGGCAGGAAAATTTTGCGCAAATTTTTTCACGCACGAATGGCCAGTCCATCAGCAGCGTCTTCAGCGAGCCGTCCAACGGCATTCCTGTCGTCGGCGAGGCCGCCGGCGAACCGAACGGCGAGGCCATCGGCTTTGATTATTATGGCGGCGGCTATTTCACCGTGAGCGACAGCGAGCCGACGGGCATCCAGCCGCTGTATTATTTTGCGCGCACCAGTTTCGACGGCCCGACACCGCCGCGCGTGCTGGTGCCGCTGGCTTCGAGTTGGAAATATCTCGCCAACGGTTCCGATCAGGGAACGGCCTGGAGCAATCCCGGCTTCGATGATTCTTCGTGGAGCAACGGCGTGGCGCAACTCGGCTACGGCGACGGCGACGAACAGGCCGTTGTCAGCTACGGCGCAAATGCGAACAGCAAATACATCACGACTTATTTTCGGAAAACTTTCGTGGCGACGAACGTGAACCGGATCGCCAATATGACTTTGAAGCTGGTCGTGGACGACGGCGCAAATATTTTTCTCAACGGCTCGCCCATCGCGAACGTGAATCTCAATTCCAACGCAACCTACAACACGCCGGCCACGGCCATGCCGACCGCGTTGCGCGATGCGTGGCAGAGTTTCGCCGTTGACCCGAAATTGCTGGCCGAAGGCACGAACACGGTTGCCGCCGAAGTCCACCTGGCGTCGGGAACGAGCAACAGCCTGAGCTTCGACCTGCAACTGGTGGCGACCGCAGCGCCGTTCATCACGGGCATCACCTGCCTCAACAATCAGGCGGATGTTTTTCTGGCCGGCTCCAGCAATTCGCCGACGAGCATTCAAGCGACGACGAATTTTCTGACGTGGACAAATCTTGGCAGCGTGCTGCTGACCAATGGCAGCGGGACGTTTTTCGATCCGGCGGCGACCAATTTTAATTTCCGGTTTTATCAAACCTACCGCGCCGTGCCGTAATTGATTTGACCAAGTTGGTTTATTGGCGGATTATGTATTTGCCGAAAATTTGGATGGGGGCGCACTGGTTTCGACCATGTGAACACGCCAGAGGCGGCATGCCGAGGACGATGCGTTGGCCTCGTAAATCATCCGCATCAAAACCAAAAAGCTAACGAAGAACTAGCCCTCGCGGCCTAAGCGCCACGACGTCTGCCACTGGACACCTGCTACGGTGGACGGACGAAACAGCAGGCATGGTTGACAGCGGAGACCGCGCGTTGTCAGCCGAGATCTTATCATGCGGACTAGGCAGTGCGACTCGAGCCCAAGCGCCATCGCATAGCAGAAAAAATTACTTGGGATAAGCATGTAGTCGCGGCTGGTAGGTCTGCTTGGGACGCGGGTTCAATTCCCGCCGCCTCCACCATATAAAGATTGGTGTTTAAGCGAAACGCTTGACTTTTGGAGACAGTTTGGAGACAATCAGGACATGAAAAATCCTGTGAATCCAAGCGAAAATGAGCCGATTAAGGTCAAGCGCGGCAACGTCACGGTGAAGATATACAAGGGGGAAAACACCGTGGCGGGCAAGGTCTATCCCTCTTTCACGTTGGTTTATTATTCCGGCGCGCAACGCATCAAGCGCAAGTTCGCGGACATGGAAGAGGCCACAAGGGAGGCCGAACTTGCCGCAACCAAGCTGGCGAACGGTGAAAACGAAGTTCTAAAGCTCACCTCCAAAGACCGCGCCATTTACGTCCAAGCCGTCGAGGAATTGCGACCGTTTAATCTGCCCGTCCATCTGGCCGCAATCGAATACGCCAATGCGGCCAAACTTCTGCCAGCGGGCGTTACCATACGCGAAGCCGTTAATTTCTTTCTGCGCCGCAATCCCGCCAGCCTGACGGCAAAAACCGTAATGGAAGTTGCCAAGGAATTGATTGACGCCAAGGCCAAGGCCGGACGCGGGGACGTTCACTTGAAGGATTTGGCTTCGCGCCTCTACAATTTTGCCAAAGCGATGCAAATGAATATCGGCCAAGTGACGGGCAAGATGATTGACACATATCTGTCCAGCCTAGACGTGGCGGGCCGCACGAAGCGGAATCATTTGCGGATTATCACCAGCCTTTTCAAGTTTGCCGTTCGCCGGAAATACCTGACAAAAGACGCCCTCGACGAATTGGAGGCTATTGAGAAACCCGAAGCTGATTCAACTGCAATTGAGATTTTCTCGCCAAACGAGATCAAGGAAATCCTTGGCGCGGCCCGTCCTGAAATGGTGCCGTGGCTGGCGATTGCGGCGTTTGCCGGTTTGCGGAATGCCGAATTGCAGCGGTTGGATTGGGCGGACGTGGACTTGGAGCAACGGCATATTGAAGTGACGGCAGCCAAGGCCAAGACCGCCGCCCGCCGTTTGGTGCCGATCACGGACAATCTTTTGGAATGGCTTTCCCCTTTCGTCCAGAAAGAAGGGCGCGTGACGGGCTTTGAAAATGTTTCCAAGCAAATCGTCTGGCTAGTCGAGGACATCAACGAAACTCGCCAAGCGCAACTTGAAGAGGCAGGGCAAGACCCGAAAACCGCGCCCGCCTTTAATTGGAAACGGAATGCTCTGCGCCATTCGTTTGTCAGCTACCGGCTGGCGGCAATCAAAGACACGGCGCAAGTTGCCCTTGAAGCGGGCAATAGCCCCGGCATGGTCTTCCGGCATTACAGGCAAGTTGTTACGGAGAATGAAGCCGTGAAATGGTTTTCAATCACGCCAAAAGAGGCCGTTAAACCATTGATTTTGTTGGGCGATTCGGAAAAAGCGACCTTTGAGCTTCAACTTGCGAAAAAAAGATTGCATCCCGCGCCAGCTAGAGCGATAACAGTATCTAGTAAATTGTTGGCGGGCTGAAATCCGCTGACGCATAGAATAATGAATTGCGAAATGACGCCTGTGGCGTTGTCTCGCAATTTTTTTATTCAGACACAATACGCACAAAATGCTTATGGCTGACAAAACTGAAAATAACGACGGAATCACGGGCGAGTTTTTGACGAAACGCGACGTGGCGAAAATGCTTCACCGGACAACGCGGACGGTTGAATTACTGGTGAAACAGGGGCTTTTGCCGTGTATCTATCTTACAAAACGCACCGTTCTTTTTGACGGTGCCAGCGTTCGCGCCGCCCTGTTGGCGCGACAGGTGGGAGGAGTCCGATGAAATTCAAACTCTCACCAGAGGCCAGCCACGCCTTGTCTTCATTGCGCGAATTCATCGCGGGGCATTTGGCCGCGTTCACAGACAGTCAGGCGAAATTTGAGGCCGCAGAGGCGAAGTTTGCCAGCTTGCGGGAAGAAAGGTTGGGTGAACGCAACGCCGCTCGCCAGCTTCAACTTGAAACAGAGCTTGAACTTGCCCGCCGTGATTACGAATCGGCGCGGCGGGAAGTGGCGGACGCGAAGACAACGCTTCAAGGGGCCATTCAACGCGCCGCAAACATATTGCGGGCATCGCTCCAAGACACCTTCGCCGCGCGCCGTAAAGCCGCCGCCAAGGCATTTGAATCGTATTTTGAACACCCGCTGCGCGCCCTGCCCGCCGTGGATTCAACGGATTGGCACCGTGTCTGGCAAAACCAGCTTGCGGGATATTGGGCCGCCAGCGGCGGCCCCGAAATTGCCGGACAGATACTTGTCTGGATTGACGCATTTTTGGAGGGGCAAGACCCTTGGTTTCATCCAAAGCCAGCATGATTTTCTGCCATGTTGCGGTTAGGGCAATTCGCTGTGCCTTTTGGTTCAACGTGGCAGCGCGGGCGGTTGGTCTTTTGCCGCCCGCGATACTTTGACACATACGGTTTGCCGAAAGCTGATTGAAACGGCAACGAGCTAGACCCCGGCTGACGCCAAAAGCGCGGCTCGTCGAAGGACGATTAAAACGGGAACTCGTAAAACAACAAATGCGATTCAAGCCAACGCATCCGCTAGAACCGGATGAAGTCCTTGGACGTGCCGGACGGGTTAAACCTTTCGGCGCGGGGTGGCGTAAAGACCGCAAGGCAGCCACGACCGTCATCGGGTGAAAGCCCGGAGAAACTTGTCTGATGGCCTTACCGGATGACCGCAGGCCCGCGAACAGTAGCAGGACAAGTAAATGGTGCGGAAACCAAACGGATTCCTGAACGACGGGCAACCGCGTTCGTGAAACGCACCACTTTCTACTTGGCTAGGGAGTGGTGTCGTTTCCAGCCGTTGTCCTGACTCGTGGCAATCGCGCTCCGGTTGCGAGCGGTTGGAAAAAGAGGCGCGCAGCATATTTTTGAATCCACTGGCAAAACAACAAAAGAACGTCATGCAGAAGAAAATTACAAATTCAGCCGTGAACAAGGCCCGCGAAAGCGGACGGGAAGCAATTTCAACATTCAAAACCAATAAGCAGAAGGACGAAAGCATTCGGCGGACAAGACTCGCCCAATTAAATCAACGCCACATCAACGCCGTGAACACCAAAGGAAAAAATCAGGGAGAATCCACTGTCGAAGCTTTTCAGCGGTTTCATGCCGCCCGAAATAACGACCCCGCGCCCGCTGGCGATTATGTGAATGAAATTCTGTCTGCGCGTGAACGGGGCCGCGTCATCATGAATGCCTCCAAGAAAGGCGAGCGGAATTTTCCGCCCGCCCGTCAGGTGGTGAAACCGTGAATCCGCCTTTGCCATCCCCTGCCCCGCCGGAAAAACGCCTTGGCCGCCCGTCCAAATTCAGCGGAGAAACTGTCGCTGTCATTTGCCGCAACATCGCTGGCGGCTTGCCGCTGGAATATGCGGCGGCCTTGGCCGGAATTTCCCATGAAACTTTCCACGCATGGCGGCGAAAATATCCCGTCTTCCGCGAAGACGTGGAACGGGCGATTGCACAAGGCACGGAAGAGCGGTTGAAAACCATTCGGGAGGCGGCCAAGACCGATTGGCGCGCGTCCGCATGGTGGTTGGAACATATCTTGCCGGAAAAATTCGCCCGCAACCGTCTGGAATTGACCGGCGCGGACGGCACGCCGCTCGCGGGTAGTAACGTCCTGATTTATCTGCCCCAAAAAGAACGGGTGGCTGACATGGAAAACGTCACGCCCATTGAATCGCAAGCCATCAAGGAAAAAGGCTGACATGGAAACCCAGGAACTACGCCCGCAACCGGGGCCGCAGACGCAATTTTTGCAATCGTCCGCTGACATCACCATTTACGGGGGTAGCGCGGGCGGGGGGAAAAGTTTTGGCCTCTTGCTTGAACCGCTTTATCACATTGCCAATCCGCGTTTTCGTTGCGTGATTTTCCGGCGTAATGTTCCGCAGTTGCGTTTGGAGGGCGGCCTTTGGGACGTGTCACAGGAAATTTACACGCGCGCGGGCGGCAATGGTTTCAATCACACGCTGGATTGGAAATTTTCAACCGGGGCGCGGATCAAGTTCGCGGGGCTGGATGACGCACAGGCGCATTTCAATTGGCAGGGCGCGCAGATTCCGCTGATTGAATTTGACGAATTGACCCAATTCAGCGAAGACCAATTTTGGTTTCTCTTGTCGCGCAACCGTTCCACTTCGGGCATCAAGGGCTATATCCGCGCGACTTGCAACCCTGACCCTGATTCATGGGTGCGGCATTTCATTGGCTGGTGGATTGACCCTGACACCGGCTTTCCCATTCGTGAACGCAGCGGCCTTTTGCGCTGGTTTGTCAGACGCGGCGATGAATTGCATTGGGATTCCAACCGTCAGGAACTTGTGCGGCAATTCGGCGAAGATTCCGCGCCAAAATCCGTCACCTTCATTCCGGCCAGCATTCAAGACAATCGCATCTTGCTGACTTCCGACCCCGCATATTTGGCGAACTTGAAAGCGTTGCCGCTGGTGGAACGCGAACGCCTGCTAAACGGCAATTGGAATGTGCGCGCCACGGCGGGCAGCTATTTCAAAGCCGAATGGTTTCAGATCGTCGAGGCCGTGCCATGCGGCAATTTCGGGCGCGTGCGGGCATGGGATAGGGCCGCCACGGAAAAGCGGACGGGCAATGACCCTGACGCCACGGTGGGGTTGTTGCTGTCCAAGGATGCAAACGGGATTTATTACATTGAAGACGTGCAAAAAATGTTCGCCAGCCCGTTGACCGTGGAAAAAGCCATGCGGGATTTTGCGCGGCGGGACGGCATAAACACCATTGTCACCTTCATGCAAGACCCCGGCAGCGCGGGCGTGATGGAAGCACAGGCCGCCGCCCGCGCCTTGGACGGCTTCAATGTCCGTTACGCGCCCGCCACTGGCGACAAGGAAACGCGCGCCAAACCTGCCAGCGCACAGGCGGAAGCGGGTAACGTCAAACTTGTGCGCGGTTTGTGGAACACGGAATTTTTGCGCGTTTTGGAAAACTTTCCAACGGGCCGACATGACGACGAAGTGGACGCTTTGAGCCTAGCGCATGAATACTTGCGGGAAATTCAAAACACCGGAGCCGTTGCCATCGTGGACACGCGACGGGAAACTGACGCGCGTTGGAATGGAATTGCGCCATGTTCGGGACGATGGCCGCGCCGGGGAATTTTGGTTTGAAAATACTTTGCAATCCTAACTGACTAGCTTAAAGATAATCACATGAAAGAATATCATGGCGTTTGGGAAAACATTTTGAAAGTTGTCCAGTGTCTCTGCGGTGAAGGAACTTTCAAAGACCGTCTTCAAAATGCCGCCGTGTCATCGTTTTTTGATGAGCGCGACTTGGCCATTGATGACATAAAATACTTAAAGTCCGATTTGGAATACATATTCGATTGGACAAAGCGGAACATGGAAAGCGGCAAGCTTCTGCGGCAACCCGATGAAATGCAGCGGCGAAAACTTGTTGAAGCGATGCTCCATGTGCTGATTGAGACGACAAGGCTTCAAGAAAAACAACCTTGAATTGGAGGCACGCGCGGCAACGGATTATTTGCCGACTTCACCAAAAAGGCTGGCAACCGAAATTTTTAATGCTTTGGCAATCGCGGCAATTTCGTAGTCCATCAAATATCGCGTTTGGTTTTCAATCCGTGAAATCGCCGTCTGGTCAACCGTAATTCCCCGCGCGGCCAGCCGCCCAACCAAGTCCTCTTGCGTAACGGGCGGCTTGCACGCCAGCCGCGCCTTGCGGATGCGTTCACCAATCAAATTGCGTTGCGGCGTGTGCGCGGTCTTTTTCATCAAATATGCGGAGTCCGCATACTTGACTTTTAGATGATTTCGGCCTCCAATTTATGTGAATCACACATAATAGCTGGCAAAAATATGAGCGACCCTGACGCGAAAAAAGCTGGTGAAGACCAAAACCGGATTGAATGCAAATGCCAGACGTGTTCCGGCAGGCTGGCGTTTGAACCGGAACGGGCAGGCGAAACGATTCAATGCCCACACTGCAAAATGGACACGGTTCTTTTTGTTCCCCTCGCGCCTTCAAACCAAGATTTGCCAGCCAAAGACGCTGGCGGAATTGCTGGCGGAGCGATTGCAATTGTTTTAGTTGCCGTCGGCCTTTTAATGATTTTAGCGACGCAACGTGGCAAACAAGACCCCAATCCAATCGTCCAGTCAAAGGTGCCGATTGACGGACTTTTTGGGATAAGACTTGGCGAGCCGTTGCCAGCGAACTGCGGGGACAGCATTGGTGAGCCAATAAAGACAAGCGATTGGGGGCCGATTGACAAACAGTGTGATTCCTATTGGGTAACACCACCAAAACCAAATCCTTCATTCAATATGGTTTGGGTGACACTGACCGCGACGAATCGGCTAGTGAGCCAGATTTGGGCAAATGGGAAAGATTCAGTTTTTGACGTGGCGAACATTCTTGCAGAAAAATATGGCAAGCCCGCCAACAGACATTTTTCAAGATGGACTGACGGCAAACACACGCTGCATTTTTCGGATTATGAGGGCAGCAGTGATCATTTTGACCTCACTTGCACGGATGATGCGCTTTACCAAGCCCCAAAAAACGAACCAGACAAAACCGGCCTTTGACGGAAGCGGAGAAAATTGATTTTTATGAGGCCAGCTTGGAGACAATTGGAGACAAAAATCCTTCGCCGAGCTTCGGATAAACGCCAATTTGGTTAAAATTCTTAAAACAGAAAAACCGTAGAATCGCCAATGTTGGCGAATGTAAAATGCGTTTTACCGAAGATAGGCAAAACACCCGCTTTGGTTTCAATTCCCGCCGCCTCCACCAT
>Ga0316231_1005414_pt1 | contig 10197 bp, 6 predicted proteins | sample TBH18027metaG_FD_206002 | JGI IMG/M metagenome (GOLD analysis project Ga0316231, IMG submission 206002) | Freshwater microbial communities from Trout Bog Lake, Wisconsin, USA - TBH18027 | ecosystem: Environmental > Aquatic > Freshwater > Lake > Hypolimnion/Profundal zone | place: USA: Wisconsin...
CGGAACTTACCCGACAAGGAATTTCGCTACCTTAGGACCGTTATAGTTACGGCCGCCGTTTACTGGGACTTCAATCAAGAGCTTGCACCCCATCATTTAATCTTCCAGCACCGGGCAGGCGTCACACTCTATACGTCCACTTTCGTGTTTGCAGAGTGCTGTGTTTTTAATAAACAGTCGCAGCCACCATTTCACTGCAACCCCATCGCGCTACGAGAGCAAGTCTCTACACGCTACCGGGGCGCACCTTCTCCCGAAGTTACGGTGCAAATTTGCCGAGTTCCTTCACCCGAGTTCTCTCAAGCACCTTAGAATTCTCATCCTGCCCACCTGTGTCGGTTTGCGGTACGGTCTCAATATAACTGAAGCTTAGTGGCTTTTCTTGGAAGCTTGGTATCAGCAACTTCTCGACCTAAGTCAATCGTTATCACGCCTCAGAATTGACCTCCCGGATTTGCCTAAGAGATCTCCCTACACGCTTGAACTGCCTATTCCAACAGACAGCTTGCCTAACCTTCTCCGTCCCCACATCGCATTATATTCAGGTACAGGAATATTAACCTGTTTCCCATCGACTACGCATTTCTGCCTCGCCTTAGGGGCCGACTCACCCTGCGCCGATGAACGTTGCGCAGGAAACCTTGGGCTTTCGGTGAGGGAGCCTTTCACTCCCTTTATCGCTACTCATGTCAGCATTCGCACTTCTGATACCTCCAGCATCCCTCACAGGACACCTTCGCAGGCCTACAGAACGCTCTCCTACCATATCAACACCCATATAGAGTGTTCAATATCCGCGATTTCGGTGCATAGTTTGAGCCCCGTTACATCTTCCGCGCAGGACGACTCGATCAGTGAGCTATTACGCTTTCTTTAAATGATGGCTGCTTCTAAGCCAACATCCTGACTGTTTTAGCCTTCCCACTTCGTTTTCCACTTAACTATGTCTTGGGGACCTTAATCGGCGGTCTGGGTTGTTTCCCTCTTGACACCGGACGTTAGCACCCGATGTCTGTCTCCCACGCTCGCACTTCTCGGTATTCGGAGTTTGCAATGGTTTGGTAATCAGCAATAGACCCCTAGCCATGACAGTGCTCTACCCCCGAGAGTGATACGTGAGGCACTACCTAAATAGTTTTCGGAGAGAACCAGCTATTTCCAAGTTTGTTTAGCCTTTCACCCCTATCCACAGCTCATCCCCTAATTTTTCAACATTAGTGGGTTCGGACCTCCAGTTGGTTTTACCCAACCTTCATCCTGGCCATGGATAGATCACTTGGTTTCGGGTCTACGCCCAGCAACTATCGCCCTTATCAGACTCGGTTTCCCTACGCCTCCCCTATTCGGTTAAGCTCGCTACTGAACGTAAGTCGCTGACCCATTATACAAAAGGTACGCAGTCACGGAACAAGTCCGCTCCCACTGTTTGTATGCATGCGGTTTCAGGATCTATTTCACTCCCCTTCCGGGGTTCTTTTCGCCTTTCCCTCACGGTACTGGTTCACTATCGGTCGATTACGAGTATTTAGCCTTGGAGGATGGTCCCCCCATATTCAGACAAGGTTTCTCGTGCCCCGCCCTACTTGTTGTAACCCTAGTTCCACATCGCTGTTTTTACCTACGGGACTATCACCCACTATGGTCAGACTTTCCAGACTGTTTGGTTAACAATGATGCTAAAAATTACTGGCTCTTCCGTGTTCGCTCGCCACTACTTACGGAATCTCGGTTGATTTCTTTTCCTCCAGGTACTTAGATGTTTCAGTTCCCTGGGTTTGCTCTACCCGCCCTATGTATTCAGGCGGGAGTAACCCCGAAGGGTTGGGTCTCCCCATTCAGATATCGACGGATCAAAGCTTTTTGCCAACTCCCCGTCGCTTTTCGCAGGCTAACACGTCTTTCATCGCCTGTAATCGCCAAGGCATCCACCACATGCACTTATTCGCTTGACCCTATAACATTAAGCCCTCAGCATTGCTGCCAAGGCGTTATATACGTTTCGCATTAAATCTTCGTTACATCAGACTAAAAGGATCTGATTTCGCAAAGGTTTGTGTACAATCTTCAATGACTAATCGAAGATTGTCTTGATGCAATCAAAAACCCATACGCGTCCAACTTGCTTTTTCATCCCGACACTGGAGTTAACCAGTATGGACATGCTCTCCGCAAGCCAACCACGTATTATTTACTTCTTCCAAATTTTTAAAGAACGCTTTATCGGCAAAAGCCAATATCGAAGCTAAACAGCTTGAATATGGGTTCTTGCACCGTCGTAATCAATACGACCTACACTATTTTCCACTTCCTACTCACCACTGACTGGCTTTTGTTGGTGGAGGTTAACGGGATCGAACCGTTGACCCCCTGCTTGCAAAGCAGGTGCTCTCCCAGCTGAGCTAAACCCCCGGCAAAACTATTTCAAACTGGTGGGTCTAGTTGGACTCGAACCAACGACCCCTGCGTTATCAACACAATGCTCTAACCAGCTGAGCTACAGACCCAGGTAATACTTTAAATTAAACAATCGATGAGTGTAGGCACTCAATTTCCGGATTCTCTAGAAAGGAGGTGATCCAGCCGCACCTTCCGATACGGCTACCTTGTTACGACTTCACCCCAGTCATGAAACCCACCGTGGTAAGCGCCCTCCTTACGGTTAGGCTACCTACTTCTGGCAGATTCCACTCCCATGGTGTGACGGGCGGTGTGTACAAGACCCGGGAACGTATTCACCGCGACATGCTGATCCGCGATTACTAGCGATTCCGACTTCATGGAGTCGAGTTGCAGACTCCAATCCGGACTACGATCGGCTTTCTGAGATTAGCTCCCCCTCGCGGGTTGGCAACCCTCTGTACCGACCATTGTATTACGTGTGAAGCCCTACCCATAAGGGCCATGAGGACTTGACGTCATCCCCACCTTCCTCCGGTTTATCACCGGCAGTCTCATTAAAGTGCCCAACTGAATGATGGCAATTAATGACAAGGGTTGCGCTCGTTGCGGGACTTAACCCAACATCTCACGACACGAGCTGACGACAGCCATGCAGCACCTGTGTTCAGATTCCCTTTCGGGCACAATCACATCTCTGCGATCTTTCTGACATGTCAAGGGTAGGTAAGGTTTTTCGCGTTGCATCGAATTAATCCACATAATCCACCGCTTGTGCGGGTCCCCGTCAATTCCTTTGAGTTTTAATCTTGCGACCGTACTCCCCAGGCGGTCAACTTCACGCGTTAGCTACGGTACTAAGGAAGTCTCCTCCCCCAACACCTAGTTGACATCGTTTAGGGCGTGGACTACCAGGGTATCTAATCCTGTTTGCTCCCCACGCTTTCGTGCATGAGCGTCAGTATTAACCCAGGGGGCTGCCTTCGCCATTGGTATTCCTCCACATATCTACGCATTTCACTGCTACACGTGGAATTCTACCCCCCTCTGCTATACTCTAGTCTTCCAGTTTCAAATGCAGTTCCCAGGTTGAGCCCGGGGATTTCACATCTGACTTAAAAAACCGCCTGCGCACGCTTTACGCCCAGTAATTCCGATTAACGCTCGCACCCTACGTATTACCGCGGCTGCTGGCACGTAGTTAGCCGGTGCTTCTTCTTCCGGTACCGTCATCGACTCCCAGTATTAATGGAAGCTATTTCTTTCCGGCTGAAAGAGCTTTACAACCCGAAGGCCTTCTTCACTCACGCGGTATGGCTGGATCAGGCTTTCGCCCATTGTCCAAAATTCCCCACTGCTGCCTCCCGTAGGAGTCTGGACCGTGTCTCAGTTCCAGTGTGGCTGGTCGTCCTCTCAGACCAGCTACGGATCGTCGCCATGGTGAGCCTTTACCTCACCATCTAGCTAATCCGATATCGGCCACTCCGAAAGCGAGAGGTCTTGCGATCCCCCCCTTTCCCCCTCAGGGCATATGCGGTATTAGCGTAACTTTCGCTACGTTATCCCCCACTTCCGGATATGTTCCGATATATTACTCACCCGTTCGCCACTAACTTGGGAGCAAGCCCCCAAATCCGTTCGACTTGCATGTGTAAAGCATACCGCCAGCGTTCAATCTGAGCCAGGATCAAACTCTTAAGTTCAATACCTGTTTTGGTTCTCTGCAGAACCGATCTTACTCAAAGAAAATCATTGACATGATTTTTTTCAACTTCGTGTAAGTACTACTATATTTTAAAGTCGTTTCCATTTTTAATGTCACTTAAGACCAGGAAACTACCAAAAATCAAGCACCTACACTCGTCGATTGTTTAATTTATGTTTTTAAAGAGCGTTCGCTTTGCAGCGAAGAGGTCAGCATTATAGAGACTTTTAACTTCCTGTCAACTACAATTTGAATCTTTTATTTCTCATCACAGCGTTTATTCTGCGAAGTGTAAAACGGGTTGCGGGGACAGGATTTGAACCTATGACCTTCGGGTTATGAGCCCGACGAGCTACCGAGCTGCTCCACCCCGCGTCTGAAAGTGTACGATGCCAGAACGTCGCACTTCGTGCGCCAATTCCAGGCATATCTGAATTTAACTGACACAGATAAAATATGTCAGGATAAAAAAGCCCCACCATTTCTGGAGGGGCTTTTTCATTATAAGGCGTCTGACGATGACCTACTTTCACATGGGTAATCCACACTATCATTGGCGCGGAGTCGTTTCACTGTCCTGTTCGGGATGGGAAGGCGTGGGACCAACTCGCTATGGTCGTCAGACAAACTGTTAAGCGGCACGCGATGTTTTGCGGCTGCTGTGTTTGTTGTTTCATGTTGGCATTGTAACGTGCCGTGATGAAACTGTATATATTGATTTACGATTCATTGAAAGGTAAATCGCTGGAAGAAGTAAATGGGGTTTTTGATTGCACTGCGTGTATAACTTAATATTATAGGGTCAAGCCTCACGAGCAATTAGTATTGGTTAGCTTAACGCATTACTGCGCTTCCACACCCAACCTATCAACGTCCTGGTCTCGAACGACTCTTTAGAAGGCTTAAAGCCTGGGGAAATCTTATCTCAAGGCGAGTTTCCCGCTTAGATGCTTTCAGCGGTTATCTCTTCCAGATTTAGCTACCCGGCAATACCACTGGCGTGATAACCGGTACACCAGAGATCTGTCCACTCCGGTCCTCTCGTACTAGGAGCAGGTCCCTTCAAATTTCCAACGCCCAAGGCAGATAGGGACCAAACTGTCTCACGACGTTTTAAACCCAGCTCACGTACCACTTTAAATGGCGAACAGCCATACCCTTGGGACCGGCTACAGCCCCAGGATGTGATGAGCCGACATCGAGGTGCCAAACTCCCCCGTCGATATGAACTCTTGGGAGGAATCAGCCTGTTATCCCCAGAGTACCTTTTATCCGTTGAGCGATGGCCCTTCCATACAGAACCACCGGATCACTATGACCTACTTTCGTATCTGCTCGACTTGTCAGTCTCGCAGTTAAGCATCCTTTTGCCATTGCACTATCAGTACGATGTCCGACCGTACCTAGGATACCTTCGTACTCCTCCGTTACAATTTGGGAGGAGACCGCCCCAGTCAAACTGCCTACCATGCACGGTCCCCAACCCCGATAAGGGGTCTAGGTTAGAATCTCAAACACACCAGGCTGGTATTTCAAGGTTGGCTCCACAAGAACTGGCGTCCTTGCTTCACAGCCTCCCAGCTATCCTACACAGGTCTATTCAAAATCCAATGCAAAGCTACAGTAAAGGTTCATGGGGTCTTTCCGTCTAGCCTCGGGTAGATTGCATCTTCACAAACATTTCAACTTCGCTGAGTCTCGGGTGGAGACAGTGTGGCCATCGTTACGCCATTCGTGCAGGTCGGAACTTACCCGACAAGGAATTTCGCTACCTTAGGACCGTTATAGTTACGGCCGCCGTTTACTGGGACTTCAATCAAGAGCTTGCACCCCATCATTTAATCTTCCAGCACCGGGCAGGCGTCACACTCTATACGTCCACTTTCGTGTTTGCAGAGTGCTGTGTTTTTAATAAACAGTCGCAGCCACCATTTCACTGCAACCCCATCGCGCTACGAGAGCAAGTCTCTACACGCTACCGGGGCGCACCTTCTCCCGAAGTTACGGTGCAAATTTGCCGAGTTCCTTCACCCGAGTTCTCTCAAGCACCTTAGAATTCTCATCCTGCCCACCTGTGTCGGTTTGCGGTACGGTCTCAATATAACTGAAGCTTAGTGGCTTTTCTTGGAAGCTTGGTATCAGCAACTTCTCGACCTAAGTCAATCGTTATCACGCCTCAGAATTGACCTCCCGGATTTGCCTAAGAGATCTCCCTACACGCTTGAACTGCCTATTCCAACAGACAGCTTGCCTAACCTTCTCCGTCCCCACATCGCATTATATTCAGGTACAGGAATATTAACCTGTTTCCCATCGACTACGCATTTCTGCCTCGCCTTAGGGGCCGACTCACCCTGCGCCGATGAACGTTGCGCAGGAAACCTTGGGCTTTCGGTGAGGGAGCCTTTCACTCCCTTTATCGCTACTCATGTCAGCATTCGCACTTCTGATACCTCCAGCATCCCTCACAGGACACCTTCGCAGGCCTACAGAACGCTCTCCTACCATATCAACACCCATATAGAGTGTTCAATATCCGCGATTTCGGTGCATAGTTTGAGCCCCGTTACATCTTCCGCGCAGGACGACTCGATCAGTGAGCTATTACGCTTTCTTTAAATGATGGCTGCTTCTAAGCCAACATCCTGACTGTTTTAGCCTTCCCACTTCGTTTTCCACTTAACTATGTCTTGGGGACCTTAATCGGCGGTCTGGGTTGTTTCCCTCTTGACACCGGACGTTAGCACCCGATGTCTGTCTCCCACGCTCGCACTTCTCGGTATTCGGAGTTTGCAATGGTTTGGTAATCAGCAATAGACCCCTAGCCATGACAGTGCTCTACCCCCGAGAGTGATACGTGAGGCACTACCTAAATAGTTTTCGGAGAGAACCAGCTATTTCCAAGTTTGTTTAGCCTTTCACCCCTATCCACAGCTCATCCCCTAATTTTTCAACATTAGTGGGTTCGGACCTCCAGTTGGTTTTACCCAACCTTCATCCTGGCCATGGATAGATCACTTGGTTTCGGGTCTACGCCCAGCAACTATCGCCCTTATCAGACTCGGTTTCCCTACGCCTCCCCTATTCGGTTAAGCTCGCTACTGAACGTAAGTCGCTGACCCATTATACAAAAGGTACGCAGTCACGGAACAAGTCCGCTCCCACTGTTTGTATGCATGCGGTTTCAGGATCTATTTCACTCCCCTTCCGGGGTTCTTTTCGCCTTTCCCTCACGGTACTGGTTCACTATCGGTCGATTACGAGTATTTAGCCTTGGAGGATGGTCCCCCCATATTCAGACAAGGTTTCTCGTGCCCCGCCCTACTTGTTGTAACCCTAGTTCCACATCGCTGTTTTTACCTACGGGACTATCACCCACTATGGTCAGACTTTCCAGACTGTTTGGTTAACAATGATGCTAAAAATTACTGGCTCTTCCGTGTTCGCTCGCCACTACTTACGGAATCTCGGTTGATTTCTTTTCCTCCAGGTACTTAGATGTTTCAGTTCCCTGGGTTTGCTCTACCCGCCCTATGTATTCAGGCGGGAGTAACCCCGAAGGGTTGGGTCTCCCCATTCAGATATCGACGGATCAAAGCTTTTTGCCAACTCCCCGTCGCTTTTCGCAGGCTAACACGTCTTTCATCGCCTGTAATCGCCAAGGCATCCACCACATGCACTTATTCGCTTGACCCTATAACATTAAGCCCTCAGCATTGCTGCCAAGGCGTTATATACGTTTCGCATTAAATCTTCGTTACATCAGACTAAAAGGATCTGATTTCGCAAAGGTTTGTGTACAATCTTCAATGACTAATCGAAGATTGTCTTGATGCAATCAAAAACCCATACGCGTCCAACTTGCTTTTTCATCCCGACACTGGAGTTAACCAGTATGGACATGCTCTCCGCAAGCCAACCACGTATTATTTACTTCTTCCAAATTTTTAAAGAACGCTTTATCGGCAAAAGCCAATATCGAAGCTAAACAGCTTGAATATGGGTTCTTGCACCGTCGTAATCAATACGACCTACACTATTTTCCACTTCCTACTCACCACTGACTGGCTTTTGTTGGTGGAGGTTAACGGGATCGAACCGTTGACCCCCTGCTTGCAAAGCAGGTGCTCTCCCAGCTGAGCTAAACCCCCGGCAAAACTATTTCAAACTGGTGGGTCTAGTTGGACTCGAACCAACGACCCCTGCGTTATCAACACAATGCTCTAACCAGCTGAGCTACAGACCCAGGTAATACTTTAAATTAAACAATCGATGAGTGTAGGCACTCAATTTCCGGATTCTCTAGAAAGGAGGTGATCCAGCCGCACCTTCCGATACGGCTACCTTGTTACGACTTCACCCCAGTCATGAAACCCACCGTGGTAAGCGCCCTCCTTACGGTTAGGCTACCTACTTCTGGCAGATTCCACTCCCATGGTGTGACGGGCGGTGTGTACAAGACCCGGGAACGTATTCACCGCGACATGCTGATCCGCGATTACTAGCGATTCCGACTTCATGGAGTCGAGTTGCAGACTCCAATCCGGACTACGATCGGCTTTCTGAGATTAGCTCCCCCTCGCGGGTTGGCAACCCTCTGTACCGACCATTGTATTACGTGTGAAGCCCTACCCATAAGGGCCATGAGGACTTGACGTCATCCCCACCTTCCTCCGGTTTATCACCGGCAGTCTCATTAAAGTGCCCAACTGAATGATGGCAATTAATGACAAGGGTTGCGCTCGTTGCGGGACTTAACCCAACATCTCACGACACGAGCTGACGACAGCCATGCAGCACCTGTGTTCAGATTCCCTTTCGGGCACAATCACATCTCTGCGATCTTTCTGACATGTCAAGGGTAGGTAAGGTTTTTCGCGTTGCATCGAATTAATCCACATAATCCACCGCTTGTGCGGGTCCCCGTCAATTCCTTTGAGTTTTAATCTTGCGACCGTACTCCCCAGGCGGTCAACTTCACGCGTTAGCTACGGTACTAAGGAAGTCTCCTCCCCCAACACCTAGTTGACATCGTTTAGGGCGTGGACTACCAGGGTATCTAATCCTGTTTGCTCCCCACGCTTTCGTGCATGAGCGTCAGTATTAACCCAGGGGGCTGCCTTCGCCATTGGTATTCCTCCACATATCTACGCATTTCACTGCTACACGTGGAATTCTACCCCCCTCTGCTATACTCTAGTCTTCCAGTTTCAAATGCAGTTCCCAGGTTGAGCCCGGGGATTTCACATCTGACTTAAAAAACCGCCTGCGCACGCTTTACGCCCAGTAATTCCGATTAACGCTCGCACCCTACGTATTACCGCGGCTGCTGGCACGTAGTTAGCCGGTGCTTCTTCTTCCGGTACCGTCATCGACTCCCAGTATTAATGGAAGCTATTTCTTTCCGGCTGAAAGAGCTTTACAACCCGAAGGCCTTCTTCACTCACGCGGTATGGCTGGATCAGGCTTTCGCCCATTGTCCAAAATTCCCCACTGCTGCCTCCCGTAGGAGTCTGGACCGTGTCTCAGTTCCAGTGTGGCTGGTCGTCCTCTCAGACCAGCTACGGATCGTCGCCATGGTGAGCCTTTACCTCACCATCTAGCTAATCCGATATCGGCCACTCCGAAAGCGAGAGGTCTTGCGATCCCCCCCTTTCCCCCTCAGGGCATATGCGGTATTAGCGTAACTTTCGCTACGTTATCCCCCACTTCCGGATATGTTCCGATATATTACTCACCCGTTCGCCACTAACTTGGGAGCAAGCCCCCAAATCCGTTCGACTTGCATGTGTAAAGCATACCGCCAGCGTTCAATCTGAGCCAGGATCAAACTCTTAAGTTCAATACCTGTTTTGGTTCTCTGCAGAACCGATCTTACTCAAAGAAAATCATTGACATGATTTTTTTCAACTTCGTGTAAGTACTACTATATTTTAAAGTCGTTTCCATTTTTAATGTCACTTAAGACCAGGAAACTACCAAAAATCAAGCACCTACACTCGTCGATTGTTTAATTTATGTTTTTAAAGAGCGTTCGCTTTGCAGCGAAGAGGTCAGCATTATAGAGACTTTTAACTTCCTGTCAACTACAATTT
>Ga0316231_1005427_pt1 | contig 10184 bp, 3 predicted proteins | sample TBH18027metaG_FD_206002 | JGI IMG/M metagenome (GOLD analysis project Ga0316231, IMG submission 206002) | Freshwater microbial communities from Trout Bog Lake, Wisconsin, USA - TBH18027 | ecosystem: Environmental > Aquatic > Freshwater > Lake > Hypolimnion/Profundal zone | place: USA: Wisconsin...
TGCGAATGGCGATGGTGCCACCGCCGAGCAAGGGTTATGTCATGGATTACGCCACCCTGGATGTCAGCCAGACCGATTACACGTTTCAAGGAGACATGACGTATTACATCAGCGGGAATGTCAATTTATCAGGGGTGACGACGATAGAAGGCGGGGCCGTGATCAAATTCAACACCAACTACGACTGCGCGGTGAACGTGTTGGGGACCACCGTCAACTGCCAGACGGGACCGTACCGGCCGGCGATCTTCACTTCGATGAACGATTCCACGGTGGGCGAAAGCACCCCCAACGACGGCGGCAGCGACAGCGCCCCCTGCACGGGAAACCTGGCTCTGCATGTGCAAAATGATTGGCCGGAAGATTTGCAGTACGTATTGGTTTATGATCCCAATTGGAACTTGGTAGTTGATGACGAGAGTTATCCGTCAATCATTGCTGGGAGTTCATCGGACTATTCGTTTACCGCCGGGCTTGGCCAAGGCTATTATTTTGAAGCGTACGACGGCGACTGGAACGAATTTTGCGGCCAATTCAATCCAACCTTGAGCAACGGAACCATTGAAATTGGCAGTGATGGGAGCATGAATTACTCCGAAAGCGGGGATACCCTCTGCACTCCGCCGCCGCCGCCACCACCGCCCGTTGTGGCGGCGCTCACATTGGCCAATGGCGGAAGCCTGCATGACCTGCATATTTGCAATGTGAGCGTCGGCATCATCGGATCAAAGAATTACTCGATCACCAACGTGCAATTTGTGAACTGCGGAATCGCCTTGCAGACAGCAAACGCTTTGTTTTACGCGGGAAATATCCTGTTGAGCGGGGTAGGCACAGGGTTTTATGGGCAGAATTTTCAAGGCCGGGCGGAACAATTGACCTTCGATCAGGGAACGTATGTGACGGACGATCCGGCTGGGACGGAAACCGGGACCAGTGTTACGTTGGTGAACGTTCTCTTGACGGGCGTTGGCGGTTATGGAGTGGTTCCCGTCATCACCGACCATGTGGTGAAAATGTCGGACAGCAGCGGCATTTATCAGGTGGTTGGGGCGGGCAGTCATTATCTGGCAACCGGCAGTCCGTATGCCAACGCCGGCACCGCCAGCATCAATCCAGCGCTGTTGGCAGAACTGGGGCAAAGGACGACGTATCCGCCGGTGGTGTACTCCGGCCTGACGTTTCCCGTGAGTACGAACTTCGGCCCGCAAGCTTTGCGGGGCAATACCGAACAGCCTAGTTATGGATACCACTACGATTGCTTGGATTTCGCTATTGGCGGGGCGAACGCCTCCTCCAACATCACGTTTTCCGCCGGCACGGCTGTGGGTTGGTTTGAGTCCTCGGGCTATGCGCTTGGCCTGGCGAACGGGATGAAGGCGACATTCACCGGTACCGCAACCACGCCTTGCATCTTTGCGCGCTACAGCATGGTGCAGGAGGGGGGTAACGGGGTGTGGACTGACAAAGGCTGGTGGGGAGGAATTGTCAATGTTGACAGTTTTGATGCGGCGAATCCGCCGACGCTCTCAGCGCGATTCACCGATTTCAGCAAGCCGGCAGCAGAGAGCAATCATTTCAGGGATGGGACCGGTGCCCAACCATTGATTGTGCAGGCGACGCACTGCGAGTTCTTGAACGGTGCCGGCGGCTACAATTTGTTGATGGGCTTTACGAATTGCCTGTTTGTGCGCGCGGCTATGGGGAACTGCACCGACGAAATATACCCTTATGAGTATTATCGGAACTGCACGTTTCACGGGGGGAGCCTCGGCTTCGGCCATTGGGAATCCGCAGCGCCTTATTGGAAATCATGCCTGCGGGACTGCTCGTTTGAGGGCACGATGTTCTCCATTGACGATCCGTTCGGCGTGAACGCGGCCTATGCTGATTACAATTACAACGCATACCTTTCAGAGGCAGCCCAGCCACCAGGGCAGGGGGCGCACACCAATACGGTGACGGCCTTCAACTGGCAAAGCAGTTGGTTTGGAAACTATTACCTGCCGCCAGGTAACCCTTTGATTCAGCAGGGGAGCACGACAGCAGACAAGATTGGCCTTTACCACTTCACCACGCAAATCAACCAAGTGCCAGAAACCAACAGTGTGGTAACAAGCGGCTACCATTACGTGGCCACCGATGCCTACGGCAATCCGTTGGACACGGACGGTGATGGCCTTCCCGATTACTTGGAAGACGCCAACGGGAACGGCATTTTTGACGCGGGCGATTTGGGCAATTGGTTGATCAGTTGCTATAACGGCCTGACCTCCACGGCTGTATTGCAAGTATATACGCCGCTAAAGTAATTCCAGTTCAACCGTTCATCCAGAGAAAATTCTATGCAAATCAAACGTTTCGTACGTTCGGCACTGTATGTTGTGGCGGTGGGGGTGGTTTATTTTGCGGCTATGCCGCGCGGAGCAAGCTGCGTCACTTGCGTGATGGACAGTGTAGCCACCAATGCTTCGCTTCCCAAATGCCCAGATTTTCCGGCCTACACCAATTCTTCCGGGGACTGCCAGCAGCACCTTTACTTGATGCAAACGACCGCGACTTCGTTTACCGAAAGCGGTTCCGATTCAGGTTATAAAACGATCGAGGAGGCCGGAGTTGTGACTCCTGGCCCGTATAATGATTTTCGCCAATACACGTACAACATAACATGCGTTGTGGCGATCACCAACCCGCAAACTTGTCAAACCACAAATTATTATAGTGGCTTCATGGACGGGTATTGGAGTAATTATTGCGGCGCCGAGATAATTGCAGATGGCACCGACCATTCCGACGGAACCACATTTGAGGATACGTATTACGGTGGTTCAGGGACAAACTGGACAGCTTGTTCCGGGCATTTCACCTCGAGTTTTGACGTTTCCCAAGGTGAAACAATCACCGACAGCGGCCGCGACTGCGATGCGAGCGATCCGCCGTGGAGTATCTGGACAGTCCCGGGGGCGGTGAATTACACTCCCACCTGCAAGACGATCACGGTTGGTGCCGATGATTTTAACGATCCAAATTACCCGACCGCCAGCGGGACAACCATTTGCACTCTGGGCACGGAATTTACAGATGCCATGCTATACGGGAACATCTTGTCCATAATTCCCGTATGCCCGACGAACTGGGCGGCTGGGAATGGGGGATTGTCCTATTCCCGAATCAGCGCAGACCACACTTCCGGTGCGCTACAGCGGGGGGGATACCGGTTTAAGCTGCTGCCGCAAACGGAGACGAACACAAGCTATCTCGTCAACTGGGATATCGTCACCGTGTACGAGGAAGGCACAAATACCACAAGCAGCATTGACGGGAACTATAGTGAGATAATAAGCGGGACAGGCGACCCAAGCAATTACGTCTATGGCGTTGAGCATGACCTCGCCGCGCCGCCATTCTACGCTCCGTCCACCAATGGGGGGCTGTGCCTGAGGTTCGTAGACAATGTGACAATTAGCAGCCCGTCGGGTGGTCCGGCTGGGAACGGACCGGGTGGCCTGGCCCAGGACAGTGACGATGGGCAGACTTGCAGCAGTTGCTCTTCCAGCCTCGGCAATGACGGCGGAATGGAGGCTCACTTTGGCTTGGGCACGACCGTGGGCGGGCAGGCCGTTGGCATGCTGCGCATTTGGTCGGCGCTGCCCGCGACCACGCTGGCCAGGCCGGATGGGCTGGCGCTGGTTGCGAACACAAATTTCCTGACCGTCGTGGACAACGGCAGCGACCTCCGGCAAGTCTTGGCACCGCAAGCCCTGGCGGATATTGTGGTGTTGACCCCATTTTCTTACAATATAAATTTTTATTATCCCACGCAAATCGTTGCCGTGGTTAACAACATGTACGAAACGACCGGGTCGTCGTACGTCTCTTGGAACATTCAAAACCCATATGGGACGAATTCCACCAATACAATTCAGATTACCGAGACGCGCGGCGGTTCCTCCTGGATCTACAACTACCTTTACAACCCCACCAACAATAGCTGGACATACATGGCTCCGGGCGGGTTGCGGCAGATGCAGTTGATCACCACGGCCAACCCATGTGATGGTACACGCGTCTTGCAGTCAATCGTCGGTTCGACCAACGGGGCGATCACCAGCATGCTCACCCGAACCTACCAGCAGTATTCTTGGGGCGAAGGCGTGGTTCAAGAAGTCAGAGGCGCGGGCGCGGACGCTAAGGTCACGACGACGACCTACTATGACAACCTCCCCTCCAGTGGTACGTTTCTGCCGATACAGCAGGTGATCCATCCAGATGGCACTTGGGAATATTACAAGTACAATAGTTTAAACCTTCCCGATGGCACGAGTGCCATGGTAACCTCGGATGTTTACCGGCCCTTGGGCGATTCAAAAGCGAATGGAACATCTGGCGGCAGTACCGGCAATTATCGGCACACATCGTATGGCTATTCCCCGGTGGACGCCAGCGACAATGGCACCCAGGAACCGTACACGCCGCGCACTGTGGTTGAAGATATCAACGGCAGCCCGGTCTCTGGCAGATATGTTGTCTTGTCACCTGGCCAAAAGCGGGAGATGGTTTGCGGGACCACTATCGGCATCACGGAGGCGGGCAACCTGGTGACCACCACCATTTACTTCACCGACGGCCCCAACATCTTTCGTCCGAAAAATGTGCTGAACCCCGATGGGACGATGGAATTCTACAGCTACGCACAGGGCACCAATGGCTGGGTGACGAATACGGTAACCGCCGGCCGGCCGAATGCTTCGCAGACGGGTATTGCGGATGGCACGCAAACGACGACGATTCTGGATGCGTTTGGGCAGAAAGTGTCTGTTACCGTTCTTGACGTTCTCACTACCAAGACACTCCAGCGGGATGTTTATGGCGATTTTGACGCGTTGGATCGCGCTCAACAGGTCGTGCATTTGGACGGAACCACCAACTTTTTCGACTATGCTTGCTGCTATTTGGAAAGCACGGTTGATCGCGATGGCTTGGCAACGAGCTACCTGTATGACGCCGCCAAGCGGAAATACGGCTACCAGCAACATTTTGGCGCCGAGAACCCAATAACCTACAAGAATACCCTTGATGCTGCGGGTCGCATAGTCCAGTCCGTGCGCTACGGCACGGACGGTTCCCCGATCCTCCAGAGCCAGTCGGCTTATAATACGGCGGGACGCTTGATTGCTGCAACCAATGCCTTGAATGGGTCCACCACTTATGTGGAAACGAAGGACCCGATGACAGGGGGCCTAATTCGAACCACGACCTACCCGGACTTGAGCACGCGGGTCGAGGCCTATTACTTAGATGGTTCGCTGAAGTCGGTGACGGGCACGGGGGTTCATGGCAAGGCATACGGATATGGCTGCGAAAACGCCAACGATATTGGCTTTTCCTGTAGTTACGTCGTGGCAACAAACCTGAACAACAGTGGGAACCTAACCTCTGAATGGGTCAAAACCTACACCGACCCGGCCGGGCGCACCGTCGAAGTGCTTTATTCAGGAGATGGATACAACGATGCAAACGGACATTATCGTTCAGGTCCGAGCAGTTTGTCATATTTCAATGCGCAAGGCCAGCTTTGGAAACAAGTTGACCCGGACTGCGTGACGACGCTTTATACCTACAATGCCAAAGGCGAACGGGATTACACCATTGTGGCGGTGAGCAGCGGCACGCAAACCATCAGCGATTATGCCACGCTGCTTGGCAGTTTGAGCGGTTTGAGCGGCATCCTGGCTGGCGCTGACCGCGTGACGGAAACCACCAACGGAGTGACCATCAGTCACGGTGTCAACGTCCGACGTTCGCAGACGCTGGCCTGGCTGGACGGATCTGCCATCGGCACACCGATTTCCATTTTGGAAACATCTTTGGAGGGACTCACGAACTGGCAAAGCCAGTATCGCGACAACAGCACCGTGGCAACGAGCACCAATATCACCAGCTATGCTGGCAGTAGTCGGACCGTGATCAACTCCGCCCCGGATGGTTCATATGCGATCAATCTCTATTCTTACGGCCGATTGATGTCCACCACGCGGCACGATGCCAGCGGGGCGCAAATTGGCGGCACTAGCTTCGGCTATGATGCCCACGGGCGCCAAAGCCAAGTCACCGACGTTCGGAACCGCACCACCACGTATGGATACAGCGACGCCGACCAGGTGGTCATGGTCACCACACCAGTACCCGGAGGCGGGCAGTCCGCCGAGAGCACCACCACGCTATACGACACCAGGCTGCGGCCTTACAGCGTCATCCAACCGGACAACAACACCGTGAACACCGAGTACCTGGCGACGGGCGAATTGGGGATGCAATACGGATCGCGGACGTACCCAGTGGCGTATAGCTACGATTACGCCGGACGGATGCAGACGATGACCACGTGGACCAATTTCGACAGCCGATTGGGCCCGAGCGTAACGACGTGGATGTATGACGGCCAGCGGGGGTGGCTCACCAACAAAGTGTATGCCGACGGCACTGGTCCGTCCTACACATACACCCCGGCGGGCCGGCTGCAATCCCGCGCTTGGGTGCGCACCGATGCCAGCGCCAACCCGATCAGCACCAGCTATGCTTACGATGCCACCGGTAGTCTCACGAACATTCTGTATTCTGATGGCACCCCGTCGGTCACGAACAGCTACGACCGCTTGGCACGCCTGGCTCAACAAAACACGGCCAATTACCAAATGCATTCCACGTATAATTTGGCTGGCGAGCTGTTGGCGGAATCCTATTCCAGCGGGCCTCTGGCGGGGCTGACCATTACTAACCGTTACGATCAATACCTGCGGCGGACCAATCTGGCCGCTTTGGGAGCCAACATTTCCTTGTTCCAACAAACCTTCGGCTACGACGCGGCTTCCAGACTGCAAACCGTGAATGACGGGCATGGCGACAACGTTACGTATTCCTACCTTGCGAATTCGCCCTTGGTAAGCCAAATTGTGTTCAAGCAAGGCACGGGCACGAGCATGACGACGACCAAACAATACGATTATTTGAACCGGCTGACACAGATTTCATCCCAGCCCAGCGGCACGGGCGTCCCGCCTGTGAGTTTCAATTATGCGTACAACTTGACCAACCAACGCACACAAGACAAGTTGGCGGACGGTTCATATTGGGTTTATCAATACGATTCGTTGGGGCAGGTCATCAGCGGAACGAAGTATTTTTACGACGGCACACTGGTGCCCGGTCAGCAATTTGATTACAGCTTTGATACGATTGGCAACCGCACACAAACCAAAGCGGGTGGTGACCAGAGCGGTGGCGGACTGCGCTTGGCCAGCTATTCGGTCAACAACCTCAACCAGATCATGAGCCGGGATTATCCGGGGACCAACGACGTGATCGGCGTGGCGCTGGCCACTAATCCAGTGACGGTGAACGGTCAGCCGGCATTTCACAAGTGGGAATATTTCCGGGGCACCGTGGGCACGAACAACAACACGTCGCCGGCATGGCTGACTGCGGTGGTTGGCAGCGGCGGCAGCAGCACCACCGGCGGCTTGTTTGTGGCGCAGACACCTGAACATTTCAGCTACGACCCGGATGGAAACCTGCTCAGCGATGGACGCTGGAACTACACTTGGGACGCGGAGAACCGGCTGACGGCCATGACAAACAGCACCAGCGTCGGGCCACAGTACCAAATGACGTTCGCGTATGATGCCAAGGGCCGACGTATGCAAAAGACGGTGGTGAGCAACGGCGTACCAGTGTCTACCATCAAGTATCTGTACGATGGTTGGAACCTGGTGGTCGCTACCAATTCGCAAGCTTCCGTTCTCGAATCGTTCATGTGGGGCGGCGATTTGTCCGGCTCCATGCAGGGAGCTGGGGGCGTGGGCGGACTGCTGGAAGTCAGCTATGTCGGTTCTTCGACGACCAATTGTTTTCCAGCGTTTGATGGCAACGGCAACCTTGCCGCCCTCGTTGATGCGGCAAACGGAACGACTTCGGCGAACTATGAGTATGGCCCCTTCGGGGAAGTCATCCGTCAAACCGGGCCGATGGCCAAGACCAACCCCATCCGGTTCTCCACCAAATACCAGGATGATGAATCCGACCTGCTATATTACGGATACAGGTACTACAAGGCTTCCACAGGGACGTGGGTGAGCAAGGATCCTTTGAATGAAATAGGATTTGAACTCGTCTCTAAAAGGATGCGAAACGTGTCCAAGGAAAATATTGTTCTGATTCAAGCACTATTGAGCGCCATTTGGGATAGAGATCCTTTGCTGGCTTCAAAAATAGAGGAATTGCTTTATAATAATGGTTTGAGCAGCCATACCCTTGAGGAAGGCGTACGTAGTCGAGATGGGGTTGACGCGGTAGCAATCGAGGACGATCGCTCGCAAGGCACATACACCTTTATCGACAATAACCCGGGAAACACTGTCGACCCTGAAGGACTTTGGAAAATTTACGGAAATTGGTGTGGCCCGGATTGGACCGGTGGAAAAGTGGGAGAATACACACCGCATCCACCTGGCTATTATACGGCTCCCATCGATAAATTAGATACTGCCTGCCAAACTCATGATATTTGCTATTATAATTGTCGGCAAAGCTATCCTTGTAATCCAAAACTAAGAAGTCAATGTTTTCGAAACTGTGATCGTGCCCTAACAAAGGCAGCTTATGCAGTTGGGGGCTTTTGGGGAAGGGTAATTGGAGCTGGTATTGACCGTCCTGGTACTCGGGATCCGGGACCTGATGCTCCGAATTGTTGTCATGGAGCTGGCGGAAGCTGGTGAACATTTATGCATGCTAAAAAAATAGGTATATTCTTTTCCTGTTTGCACTGTAGTGCTGCCATAGCGACTATGCTGTACATAGCACATTCAAGGGCTCCTCAAGCTCCTATGCTTTGGGGCATCTTCGCGATCATTGATTTCCCAATAAGTTTACTTTTTTTGTTCGCTCCAGAGTATGGTGAGTGGGTTGGATCATTTGGCGATTCATTTTTAGCCCATATATTTTATCTCCCATACATCATTCATATCTTTCTTGGAACAATTTGGTGGTATTTTCTGCCGCGGCTCTTCTTAAAAAGGAAATTGGGAGGTGTTTGGGGCCGAAGATTGAACTCAACACTAAAACCATGTACGCCAACCAATGCACCTCACATGCCAAAGGAAAAGTGACGGGGCACGAATGTCAATTTTCTTTTCAGTTCAACGGCCCACACCAATTTTATGGCCTTTTACCGCAATGGCACTACCTCGGTCATTGCCACCAATTGCTTCTCTCTGGTCCGATACGACTATGGCCCCTTCGGTGAAGTCATCCGCGCCACCGGGCCGATGGTCAAGGCCAACCCAGTACGCTTTTCGACGAAATACTATGATGATGAGTCAGACCTGCTGTATTATGGCTATCGCTACTACAAGGCCATCACGGGGACATGGGTGAGTAGGGATCCGCTGGGAGATTACTCATTTCTTAGCGCTTTGACCCATGGTTTCGTCTATAGGCAAGTGAAGCAACTTTATGTTGAATCGTTGGCACCGATCTACGGTTTTGTCGGAAACAACCCCATCTCGACACTTGATACCGATGGCCTTTTTGTTTGGGCGGGACCGACATGGCCACCAGAGCCGCCGCAACAAAGTCCAGGGGTAACAACTTTTCAATGGCATCCCCAAGCTTGTCGCCCGCATACGATTGGCGGCTTTATCCAAGTTGGTTTGGGCGGAGGCACAATTTTAGGAACCAGCCAGCCGTTTGTTGACGACGGTAGCACGGGCTTGGCTAGCACGAAACCAAATTGTCCTCCACTGTTTCCGGCATCGACCGGCGACTACTTCGAAGACACGCCAGCGGTTTTATTCGGGGCTGGGCTTATTCCTACAACGTCGGGGATAAATGGACTCAAGTTTGAAGTCTGTCACGTTTGTCTGCAAAAATGCACAGGTTCTGAGTTGCATACAACCATGGGCCAAAATGGAATAAACTCAAGTTATACGACATGCTTTTCTGGCTATAAAATCATAAGCATCGGCCCTTGTATGACATACACAATTCCTGGAAATGGAGGGGCAGAGCAGCTAAATAGTCCCGTAGAGGGGTCAGTCCAAGTATAACGGCATAAACGGAGTTTACAAACGATGGTTGGGCTGGGAACATGGCTGGCGATGGCGCGACCGGTTCGGATTGAGTATGCG
>Ga0316231_1005436_pt1 | contig 10173 bp, 7 predicted proteins | sample TBH18027metaG_FD_206002 | JGI IMG/M metagenome (GOLD analysis project Ga0316231, IMG submission 206002) | Freshwater microbial communities from Trout Bog Lake, Wisconsin, USA - TBH18027 | ecosystem: Environmental > Aquatic > Freshwater > Lake > Hypolimnion/Profundal zone | place: USA: Wisconsin...
AGAGAATGAGTAATATGCAGTATTTAGAGATCCCTGGCGCATCAAAGCCGGTTTCGAGGATCATTCAGGGCACAACGATGGCCAGGGAGCGCGACGAGAAGACCTACGCGCTCTTCGATGCAGCGCTGGCACAGGGCATCAATACGTTCGACACAGCGCAGGTTTATGGCAACGAGCGAGTGCTTGGCGGGTGGATTGCCGATCGCGGGGTTCGAGATCAGGTGAATATCCTGACCAAAGGTGCCCACCATAACGATGTCCGAAACCGGGTCACTCCGTGGGATATCACGGCGGATATTCTCGATTCTCTCGGCCGCCTAGGGGTCGAGCAGATCGATATCTACATCCTCCATCGCGACGACCCCAGCGTGCCAGTCGGGCCGATCGTTGAAGTGCTGAACGAGCATCAGAAAGCGGGCAGAATCGGGGTGTTTGGCGGATCCAACTGGACGCACAATCGAATTCGGGAAGCGAATGAGTACGCACGCGAGCATGGTCTGACGCCTTTTCCAATCAGCAATCCCAACTTCAGCATGGTGGAACAGGTGGAGGAGCCGTGGGCCAACTGCGTCAGTATCAGCGGTCCTTCGGGGCGAGAGGCGCGGCAGTGGTACGCCAACTCCGATGTGGCGCTGTTTACGTGGTCGACTCTGGCAGGCGGTTTCTTGTCCGGGCGTGTCACACGGGAGGATCTCGAGGCGGCAGATCCCAAGGCGAACCTGGTCAGGCGATGCTATTTCAGCGATGCGAATTTCGATCGTCTCTATCGGGCTCGTGACCTCGCTGCGCAGCGACAAGTGTCCATTCCGCAAATTGCGTTGGCGTATGTGCTGAACCAACCCGGCCGGATTGCATCGTTGGTCGCGCCGGTAACTCCATCCGAGGTGGCCGACAACGTCGCCGCGCTTTCGCTTAAGCTGTCCCCCAAGGAGATCGCCTGGCTAGAAGGTGAGGCGTAGCGTTCGGTTAATGTCATTGCTGTGTCTGCGGAGCACCCCGCATTGAAGTACGGGGTTAGGGTTGGCGGATTGTCCCTTCAGGACATGATGTCCGGTGTTGGGATGATAGGTTAGGCCTACGTGCTCACCAATGTTGGGGTGTCGAGGCGTCGTCGAGGGGCAGAGATTCCTGCGTCGCAAGCTCCGCGGAATGACAATAACGGCAAGCTCCGCGGAATGACCTTAACCGCAGGCCGTGAGAGGGTATTAACAGCATGCTTCGTAGGATGGCATTCACAATAAGAACCACAATTGACTATCTGATACGTATGTGTTAAGATTATCTAGCAAACATTTAATGGTACGGATAGTAAGTTAACGAAAGGCAGGGCGCCAATGAAGCGCATGAATATCTCACAAAGAAGTTTGGCTGCAATACTGGTCTGCGGTTTGGTTGTCGCAGGCGTTACGTCGAAGCAGGTTCTTGCTCAATCCAGGGGACCGGTCGCGGCAAGCATACAACCGTTCATGGACGATCACACGATCGCCGGGGCGCTTTTGGTGGTAGCCGATAAGAACGGCATTCTCGACGAGGATACCGTGGGCTATGCCGACCCATTCACGAAGAGGCCTATGACAAAGGACACGCTGTTTTGTATCGCATCCATGACGAAGACGTTTACGGCAGTTGCGGTCATGATGCTGCAGGATCAGGGTAAATTGAGCGTTGACGACCCAATCTCCAAATACCTTCCTGAGTTCGCTGCAGAGCAAGTTGGGGTGAAAGTGGCGGACGGAACGGTTACCCTGAGACCGCCGGCGAGCCCTATGCTCATACGGCAATTGCTTTCGCACATGAGCGGGTTTACCGGTAAGCCGAACTCGGATGAACGCGCGCCGTTGGATCACCAGTCCAAAGAACTTGCGGCTCAACCGTTGCCTTACGATCCGGGCACCCACTATGAATATTGCAACAAGAACTTCGCGGTTCTTGGGCGGCTTATCGAAGTGATCAGCGGCAAACCGTACGCGCAGTTCATTTATGACAATATCACGACGCCTCTGCGTATGACCGACAGTACGTTTTGGCCCAATGCAGAGCAACTCGGGCGGCTGGTAAAAGGTTATGGGTCTCTCGATCACGATCCATGGTTTACTCCCCGAGACATCTTTAGGTTCGACCCCAATGGGACGCCGATGGTTCCGTGGCCATGGGGAAGCCTTGTATCGTCTGCAGCCGACCTGACGCGCTACTGCAGGATGTTCCTGAACGGGGGGGTACTGGACGGCAAGCGAATTCTGTCGGAATCTGCCGTTCGCCAGATGACGTCAACGCAGACTGCCCATTTCATTGACAAGAACGGTGAAAACGGCTATGGCTTCGGCATGTCCACATCCCGGTTCGATCACAATGAGCCGGGTGTAATCAGCCCGGGCGACTTTGGTCACGGCGGCGCCTGGTCCACGGATATGAGAGTCTTCCCGCGTCAGAATCTGATAGCGATCATACTGATGCAAAATGCCGGGTACCTCAAGGGCAAGGATCGAGGATTGATGATTGGCCCATTCAATCAGGCTGTGCTCAAGCAGTACGGGCATTAAGTGCAAATTCGCGGCGGACGCCGTTGACACGCCCGGCCCTTGCAGGGTATAGTCATTGACGTTCCGCCGCATGCAGGTGCGCGGGCGTAATCCACGCTTAACACCGTGGGGGTGTAGCTCAGTTGGTTAGAGCGCTGCCCTGTCAAGGCAGAGGCCGCGAGTTCAAGTCTCGTCATCCCCGCCACTTTCTATCAGCGCTGTCTTCGTCGCGATCTTTGATCCGGCGGAGACGGCGTGATTTTATTTCAATGTTATGATAGATTTCGATCAGTATTGGGCCGATGTCCGCCTGGAGGGATCTTCCGGCGATCACGATTGGGATCGCCTGCCGCGGCAACAAACAGTAGAGGCCAACGGCGGCATGTGGCGCATCGACTGGATCAGGTATTCGTCGGTGGGAGACGCTCTTATCTGGGGTTGGTGGGCCTACCCGGTCGATCAGGCGGCGAATGGCGCGTGCATGCTCTGGCTTCCCGGATATTCTTATGGGACACCACCGGCCGACTCGACTTGCTTGATCCCGGGAGCCTGCACGTTCTGTTTGAATGTTCATGGCAGAATGCCGGACGAACCCTATGTGAATCCGGCGGGACGCGAAGATTATATTTTACAGGGAATTGACACGCCGGCGTCGTATATCTATCGCAGGATTTCCCAGGCTTGCCTGAAGGCAGTCGAAGTGGCTCTTGCTCAGCCGGAAGCCGATGTAAAAAAGCTTGTAGTCGGTGGCATGAGCCAGGGTGGGGCGTTAGCGCTTATCGTAGCGGGCAATTGTAGGGCGCCCCGTTTGTGTTTTGCGGACATGCCCTTTCTTTCGGATGTTCGGGAGACACTAAGTACGTCAAGCAGTCCGATATACAAATCCGTTCGGAATCTCTATGGCCAGGATGGCAAGCGTGCGCAGGCGGTATCGGACGTTCTCAGTTTATTCGATCCGCTAAACCATGCGCCGAACGTCCACATTCCAACATGGATGTCTGTCGGTGGGCGAGACCCTTCCGTAAAGCGATCGGCAGTTGAGAAAGTGTATCAAGCTCTGGGTTCCGACATAAAGCACCTGGAATTCTTTGAGGAAGCCGGTCACGAATTCCGTCCCGAGATGAATCGGGCGCATACGCAATGGATTAATAAGATGGTTATTAACTCAAGGGAGGCTTAAGGCTGGTAAAGGAATTGATGGAACAAGAAATTATGGAGGCGGCTGACCGATTGATGGATCATTTCGGTCGAAGCGGCTCCGGCCGGGGCTCATCGCTAAGGCTTCTCGGCGCCTATATTATATACAAGAATCGCGGCGTTGCGGGTTTGCGAGCGATGGGTTTTTCGCGCAACAGCATCATCAACTATATCGAAAAACTGCATGAGGTCGGCTTGCTCACCAAGTGAATGGTTAGATGTGGTCGTGTGCGTGATTCGCGGCGCCCGCCGCCTGTGCAGACGTGATATGGTCATCGCAAAACAGCGGATCGTCCGATGATGTACTTGTGCATGAGCCTACGCGTTCGGTTTGAATCGTAGGGTGCTTGATCCCGAACCGATTGTCGAGTAGAGTATTTATTGCAAAGAGGATCGCATCGATCTCATCCATGGTTCGCACGCTGTCCACTTCGACGTGGCAACTTAGATAATTCATGCCATCGGACACAGCCCACACGTGAACATCGTGAACGCCAATAACGTGCTTCACCTCCCTGATCGCGTCGAGTATCGCGTCAAGATCCAGACCCTTGGGGGCCGCATCCAGCAGGATGTCGGTCGCTTCCCGAACAATACCCCAACTTGACCAGAGAATGAAAACGCCTATGAGGCCGGAAACGATCGCATCGACCTCCATCCAACGCGTGTAACGGTAGACAAGGGCGGCCGCAATGACAGCCAGACCCGAAAGCGCGTCACCGGCCATGTGAATGTAGACAGCCTTGACATTAAGGTTGTCGTGAGAGCCGCGGTGCAGCAAGGCAGCTACGACGGCATGCATGACAACAGCCACCGCGGCCACAATGAGCATAATCGTGTCATTGATGGGCACCGGATGGCGAAATCGATCGAATGCTTCCACCATAATACCGATCGCGATGACGATCAGGGCTCCCGCATTGATGAGCGCTGTAAGAATAGCCACACGGTGGTATCCGAACGTTTTGCGCGCATTTGCCGGCCGCCGTCCCACCCAGACGGCGTAGGCTGCCAGCCCGACCGCGAATGCGTCGCTGAAATTGTGCCCGGCATCAGACATGAGCGCCAGACTCTTGGCATACCAGCCCGCCCCGGCCTCGAAGATGACGAATGACAGCGTGAGCACCAGTGAGATCCACATTACAGGCCCTTGCAATGGGCCGTGCGTGTGCATCAAACCATGGCTGTGTTCGTCATGATGATGGTCATGCTCATGCTCATGATCGTGATCGTGCATGTGGGCATTATACCGCCTGTGTCCCGATTGGGGCGAATAGTTAATAGGAAGGTATACTTCATCAATGCACATCCGCATCGCTCGCCGGGGCCCCGATCTTGACGCTTGCCTGGCGATTCGCCGGGATGTTTTCGTGCTGGAGCAGGGGGTCCCGCCCGAAATCGAATACGACGAGTTGGATTCGGAGGCCACCCATTATCTCGCGCTGATAGAAGACCGGCCAGTCGGTTGCGGGCGCGTTATCGACAAAGGGAGCAGTGTCGCGATTGGACGAGTTGCGGTGATCGAAAAGCAGCGGAATTGCGGAATTGGATCGGGCCTTATTCGCCGAATGGTGGATGACGCGACCGCTTCAGGATATTCGCAGGCAACACTCCATGCGCAGGTTTCTGCGGTTGCGTTTTACAAAAAGCTAGGCTTTGAATGCGTTGGTGATAATTTCCTCGAAGCGAACATCCCGCATATTTCCATGCGCAAGGATTTGTCCTAGTGCAGCTTAAGGGTACCGTCTTCAAAGGCACCAGCGGCAACTATTTCGTTAGGGTCGCAGGCTCTGATGTCGTGCACATTGTCAAGCTCAGGGGAAACCTGAAAAAAGAGCTTGTCTACTCGACGAGCATAAGCCAACCGCGGCGCGTAACCCGCGCTCGTAAGCGTCGTGTTACCGACCCTGTGTCTGTAGGCGACACGGTTATATTTGACACGATTTCCAAGCAAATCGAGCAGGTCTTACCTCGCCGATCGGAATTTGCTCGAACGATCCCCGGCAGCCATGAGCAGCATGTACTTGTCGCCAACCTCGATACAGTATTTGTCACTTTTGCCGCAGGTAATCCTAACCCGAACTTCTGGCTGCTCGATCGGTTCCTTGTAGCCTGCGAGGCCGCTGAGCTAAACGCGCAGATTATCGTGAACAAGATCGAGTTGGCGGAGGATATCGAATGCACTATGCGCGAGTTTGCAGTGTATGAGCGGATTGGATATGCGGTGCATTATACGTCCGCCAAAACGGGATTGGGGTTGGATATCTTACTCGCTCAGCTTCGCGGCAAGATTGGCGCATTCGCCGGCCCAAGCGGAGTGGGAAAGTCAAGTCTGCTTAACGCGATCGAACCTGGCCTCAAGCTCAAAACGGCCGAAGTCGGCTTGATTACGCACAAAGGCCGCCACACAACGACAACCGCCGAGTTGATTCCCTTGCAAGCCGAACTCGATACGTGGGTAGCCGATACCCCTGGGTTGCGCCAGGTCGATTTCTGGGAAGTGGATAAAGAGGACATTGAATCTTGCCTGCCGGAATTCGAGAAGTATTTGGGAACATGCCAGTTTGGGAACTGTACGCACCAAACTGAGCCTGGATGCTCGATTCGCGTCGCGGCGCGAACCGGCGAGATCAGCCCACGACGATACGACAGCTATATGCAGATGCTACGGGACGTGTGATGTTTGAAAAGCATTCTGCGCCGCAGCGCGCCATGTACACCGCCTTGTTGGTGGCTTCCGCGCATTTCATGGAGTTTCTCGATGGGTCGATTATTGCCACAGCCTTGCCTCAAATGGGCAAGACGTTCCACGATAGTCCTGTCGCGCTGAATATTGGCATCACGGCCTATCTTTTAGCGTTATCGGTCTTCATTCCTCTCAGCGGTTGGCTCTCCGATCGATACGGGACGCGTTTCATATTCTCGGTGGCGATCGCGATCTTCACAATTGCATCTGTCTTCTGCGGGTTGTGCAACACTCTGGCCGAGTTTACTGCTGCGCGCGTCCTGCAGGGCTTTGGAGGTGCCATGATGGTGCCTGTCGGTCGCGCCGCAGTCTATAGAAATACAGCGAAGCAGGATCTCATTCGCGCGACTGCGTATCTCGTCTGGCCTGCTCTTGTGGCCCCGATCCTTGGCCCCCCTCTGGGAGGCTTCATAACCACATATTCATCCTGGCGTTGGATCTTCTTCCTCAATGTGCCAGTGGGCATCCTGGCGATCGTATTTACACAGTTGTTGATCACCGATGGTCCCAGTAGCAAACGGACTCCGTTCGATTGGCCAGGCTTTATCTTGTGCTCGTCTGCGACGAGCACGTTCATGTATGCGCTCGAACTGATCGGCCGTCAGAATACGCAATGGGCTCAGACATCGTGGCTGTTGGCGTATAGCGCCGTAGCCGCCGCCGCGGGCGTTTGGCGATTTCAGACTACAGAGCACCCACTGATCGACCTCAGCGCGCTGAAGGTCAAGACGTTCTCAATTACGATTTACGGCGGATCCTTCTTCAGAACTGCAATTAACGCTACTCCGTTCTTATTGCCCCTGATGTTTCAACTTGTGTATGGCTTGAGTGCGTTTGCTGCCGGCTCTCTCGTGCTCGCGCTGTTTGCAGGAAACTTGACCATGAAGGTCGTAACCACCCCTGTTCTGCGCAGATTTGGCTTTCGGTCGACTCTATTGGTGAATGGCATCATCGTTGCGATTCTTGTGGCCGCATGCGGGCTTTTGCCTCCTGCGACGCCAAGGTGCATCATCCTCGCGGTTCTGTTCGCTCATGGCATGTCGCGGTCGATGCAGTTCACTTGTCAGGCGACGCTTGCCTTTGCGGACATCCCTAAAGAGCAAGTAAGCGCCGCGTCGACGTTCATGAGCATGGTGCAACAGCTTTCAAGTGGATTTGGAGTGGCGTTTGGCGCCATTGCTCTGAGTGTTGCCGCTCAGTGGCATGGGCATCCTCATGACGCACTAACAATGGCCGATTTTCGAGTCGCATTCGCCATGCTTGGAGTGGTCGCTCTAGCAGGAATTGTAGACGCTTTTCAACTACCCAGGAACGCCGGAGCAATGGTCATCGGTCAGCGCGCCTAGGATCGCGGCAAGATCAATTGATCGTCCTGATCTCCGAGTTCGACGTCCGGGTTGTTTGGAGTGCTGGAGATGCGATTAACCTTTCGATAAACCCATGTGCCGATATCGTCCCATATGATATAGGCCGACGGCACGATCAGAAGGGTTAGGAGCAGCGAAAGCGACACGCCTCCGATAATGACCACGCCAAGCGATTGGCGGAATCCGGCGCCTCGCCCCAGCGCCAGCGCAGTCGGCAGGGAGGAGACGATAATGGCCAGAGTCGTCATCATGATCGGTCGAAGTCTTATCGGTCCCGCCTCCAGAAGGGCGTCGACTCGCTTGTACCCTCGTTTACGCAATGTATTGGTATAGTCCACCAGAAGGATGGCATTCTTCTGAACGATGCCGTCGAGCATGACGATACCTATGACGCCAATCAAGCTGAACGGCATTTTGGCGATCAGCAAAGCGATCATCGCGCCTACCCAGGCTTGCGGCAACGAGAGCATGATGCTGAGCGGGTAGAGAACGTTGTTGAAGAGAGCCGCCATCAGCATATAGGAAAGCAGGATACCCAGCACAACGGCCTGAAGCATGAAGCCGCCTTCCTCGCCAATGCTCTGCGCCTCACCTCCGGGGCTAACCGTGACTGTGCCCAGATCAAGCTTGTTGACCTTGGCCATAATTGCTGTGGTGACGTTTCCTACAACATATCCCTGTTTCAAATAGGACGAGACGATAACTTCTCTTTCCCGGTCGTACCGGTCAATCTTTACGGGGCCGACTCCAAGCGTGATGTCTGCAACCTGACTGAGGTAGATCGGAGTGCCGTTCTGATAACCAACCACTATGCGTCCTACAGACGCGGGATCGTCTCTTGCTGCGCCTGTAAGCTGAACGCGAATATAGTATTGCTGCCCATCCACGGGGTCTCGGTATTCGGAATTGGTGTTGCCTTGAAACGCATCCGAAACCGCCTGAGCGATGGTTTGCGAGGTTAACCCGAACTCCGGCGCCTTTGTGCGGTCGATTCGGATTTGCACCTCAGGTTCCGTATTCTTGTACGAGATGTCCGGGCTGACCGTTCCTGCCTCGTTGGCAACTACATTGTAGATCTTCTGAGCTGCGGTCAGGATGTCACTATTATTCACGCCACTTAATCGAATCTGTACGGCGGCGCCATTGCTGAATCCGGATACCTCGGACGTGATAATCTTGGCGCCTACGATATTGGTAAGTTTGCTGCGCAATCGAAACGCAACATCGACATCCGAGACCGGCCGCAGGTGCTCATGGCTAAATGGATTCAATGCATCCAAGACACTGCTGCGATCATAAAGCTGCAATCCCACATTGGCATATTGAGTGCCGCTGAAGCCGCCGGTGCCGAATGAACCTCCGCTATTGGTGCTGCCAAGGGTGGTGAATACAAATTGCGTATCGTAATTAAGTTGCGGATCGGATCGGATAATCTTCTCAATTTGGCTGGTAATCGCCTTTGTATAATTCAAAGACGCGCCATCGGGTCCCTCAACCGTCACAGACACCTGATTGCGATCTTGCCCCGGCGCGAATCGGAAGCCAAGCCGCGGCGCGACCAACAAGGAGGTCACTACAAGGACCACGGCGCCGAAGAAGACGACCAAGTATGGATGTTTAAGGGCGGTTCGTAAAAACGATTGATATCCGCCTTCAAAGCGCCTGAACCCGCGGTCAAAGCTGCCGGCAAAGCCGCTGGTATAAACATGAGATTCACCCTTTTTGTACCATCGGGATGCGAGCATTGGGGTCAAGCTGAATGAAATGAAGAGCGAAAAGAGGGTCGCAATGGCCACAGTGGAGCCAAAGCTCTGGAAGAACTGCCCGACCACGCCGCCCATGAAAGCGATCGGCAAGAATACAACCAGGTCTACCGACGTTAATGTGATCGCCGCGAGAGCGATTTCTCCGCGGCCGTTGATCGCTGCAACTTGAGGTTCTTCACCAAGCGAAAGGTGCCTATTGATGTTTTCGAGAACGACAATGGAGTCATCTACCAGAATGCCGACCGCCAGCGACAGGCCAAGCAGGGTCATGGAGTTCAATGTGAAGCCAAGCGCCTGAATGGGAAGAAACGTTGCGATAATCGAGGTAGGAAGCGCGATCGCAATGATAATTGTGCCGCGAATGTTGTGCAGGAAGACATACACGACCAATACGGCCATCAGGGCTCCCAATATCAGCGATGTGTCGACATCTTGAATGTTAGAGCGGACAGTCTTTGATTGGTCGTTGACCAGTAAGAAATGGATGCTTTTGGGCAGCATCTTCTTAAGTGTCTCTATCTGCTTCTTGACAGCGTCTGCGGCCTGGATGGTGTTCCCGTCCGTAGTCTTCTGAATCG
>Ga0316231_1005441_pt1 | contig 10171 bp, 9 predicted proteins | sample TBH18027metaG_FD_206002 | JGI IMG/M metagenome (GOLD analysis project Ga0316231, IMG submission 206002) | Freshwater microbial communities from Trout Bog Lake, Wisconsin, USA - TBH18027 | ecosystem: Environmental > Aquatic > Freshwater > Lake > Hypolimnion/Profundal zone | place: USA: Wisconsin...
ACTTATAAGAGTTCTTCTATTACACCGTTATTGTTCCCTACAGTTATCTACAATGCGGCTAGATACTACAATGATGCTTATGTTTTGGTAGAAATAAATAATACACCACAGATTGCGGATACACTACATGCGGATTTAGAATACGAAAATCTATGGAAAGTATTTACTGGTAATAAAAAACCACAACAATTATCAGCAGGTTTTGCTAGAGGAGTTCAATTAGGACTCAAAATGTCACCACAAGTTAAGAAAATTGGTACTTCTAACTTAAAAACTTTGATTGAAGGTGACAAATTACTCATCAATGACTTTGCAACATACTCAGAATTGACAACATTCGTAGAAACTAAGAACACTTTTGCCGCTGAACAGGGTGCAAATGATGACTTGGTAATGGGTTTGGTCATGTTTGGATGGGTTACCACGCAACCATATTTTAAAGAAATCGTTGCTCACGACCTAAGAAAACAAGTCCAGCTTGAAAATATGAATCAATTTGACGATGAAACAGTCGTTGAACCTATTATGGATGATGGTATGAGACATGACCTGGAACTTGTAGGTGGTGACTTATGGGAAGTTGCTGATGGAAGTCCAGTTTACAGCAGATTTATGCGTGATTCAATTAACCGCATGTAAAAGTGATGGTGCATAAATACCTTTATTGGTACAATCTGCCAAAAAGAACAAAATAATTCAAGGAGAAAACAATGGCGATTCAAATCTCTCCAGGCGTAAATACAACTGAGATTGACTTAACAACAGTCGTTCCATCAGTATTAACGACTGCTGGTGCATTTGCTGGCGACTTTCAATGGGGTCCAGCCAATCACATTATGCTGATAGACAGCGAAACAACTTTAGTAAACACATTTGGACCACCAGATGCAAACTCTGCAACTGCTTTCTTTACTGCCGCTAACTTCTTAGCATACGGTAATAATCTAAATGTGGTTCGTGCAGTTAACGCAAGTGGTACTAATCAAAGTAACAATGCATTGACACTAACAGGTTCCGGTGGCATTCAGATTGCAAACGAAGATGCATATCTAACAAATTATATCAATGGCTCAGCAAATACTTATGGTGCTTTTGCCGCAAGATATGCAGGCACATTAGGTAACTCAATTCAAGTTTCTGTTTGCGATTCATCATCAAATAATTCAAACTTTAACAGCTGGCAATACAAATCATTGTTCACATCCGCACCAGGAACTTCAGCATTTGCTTCTCAAGTTAATGCATCAAATGACGAGATTCATATTGTCGTTTCTGACGTTGGTGGTTTAATTACCGGTAATGCTGGACAAGTTTTAGAGACATTTGGTTTTGTTTCTAAAGGCTTCGATGCTACAATAAACGGTAATTCAAATTATTGGAAACAAGTAATTTTCAATAATTCTAAGTATATCTACGCAATGGACCCACCAGAGTATTCTGCTACTCATGCAACATGGGGTTCAACAACAGCAAATACATCATTCGTACAGCTATCAACAGTTGAAAATGCGTTTTTATCTGGCGGTTCAAATCCAAAACCAGCAGACTCTGCATTAGAAACTGCTTTTGGTTTGTTTGCAAATAAAGAACACATCGACATTTCTCTAGTTTTAACTGGTGATGCTGATTCAACTGTTCAGAATTACATCTATAGCAATATTATTTCTACAAGACAAGATTGCGTAGGTTTCTTCTCACCACCTTCTGCAAACGTTGTTCAGAATTATGGTAATGAAGCATCTTCAGTTGTAAACTATTTCCAAAACGTATTGAATATTAGTTCATCTTATATTGTTGCCGATTCTAATTGGAAATATCAATTTGACAAGTACAACAATGTATATCGTTGGATTCCATTGAACGGTGATATTGCCGGTCTTTGTGTAAACACAGATGCAGTTGCAGACCCATGGTTCTCACCAGCTGGTTTCAATCGTGGTAATATCAAGAACGCTATTAAACTAGCATGGAATCCTACAAAGCCATCAAGAGATGTTTTGTATGCCGCTGGTATTAACCCAATCGTTTCATTCCCCGGACAAGGTATTGTTCTATACGGTGACAAGACTCTACAATCTAAACCTTCTGCATTTGACAGAATCAACGTTCGTAGATTGTTCTTAGTTCTTGAGAAAGCAATTTCTACAGCCGCTCAATACTCATTGTTCGAATTTAATGACTCGTTCACTCAAGCACAATTTGTTAACTTAGTGACACCATTCTTACGTGACGTTCAAGGTCGCCGTGGTATTACAAACTTCTACGTACAATGTGATTCAACTAATAACACACCTCAAGTTATTAATGCAAATCAGTTTGTTGGTAGCATTTATGTTGTACCGAATCGTTCTACGAATTTCATTCAGTTGAACTTTGTTGCTGTAGATACAGGTGTTGACTTCTCAACAGTTGTTGGCTCAGTATAAATAACAAGTAGGAGAACACAATGACATTCAACGTATCAGAATTTAGAGCACAATTGACAGGGGACGGTGCACGTCCTAATCTGTTCAATGTGACTCTAACATTACCAGCAATTGTAAACAATGCCACAAACGCTGGAAAGAAACTCCAGTTCATGGCTAAAGCCGCACAATTGCCTGGTTCAACAGTTAACAACGTACCGCTTCACTACTTTGGTCGTGAAATTAAGTTTGCTGGTAACAGAACATTCGCAGACTGGACATTAACAATCATCAACGATGAAGATTTCGTTATTCGTTCAGCTATGGAGAACTGGCTAAATAATATCAATAGTCATGCTGGCAACTTACGTGCCGCTAACGCTGTAGGACCTGCAAGCTATACATCAGATGCAACTGTAACTCAATACGGTAAATCTGGTGATAGTATTCAAGCATATGACTTTGTTGGTATGTTCCCAGTTGATGTTTCAACTATCGACTTAAATTGGGATACAACTGACTCAATTGAAGAGTACACGGTAACGTTTGCTTATCAATACTGGACAAATACTGCAAGTACAGACGTTTAATTATTCGATGGAGACCTTTCGGGGTCTCCTTATGTTTTTGTGAAATGATAAAAAGGCAATATGAACCCATTAAATAAATTTTCGCTGTTTGGCTTTACGATATCTCGTGATAAAGATATTGAAAGTCAACAAACTCAACCATCATTCTCACCACCGAGCAATGATGATGGAGCGTTAACGATAACATCTGCCGCATATTACGGCACGTATGTTGATTTAGATGGTACAGCAAAGAATGAAGTAGAGTTGATTTCTCGTTATCGTGAAATGGCGATGCAACCTGAAATCGAGTCTGCCATTGACGATATTGTAAATGAAGCTATTTGCCAAGATGATAATGGTAACAGCATTAAGATTGTTCTCGATGATGTTGATGCACCAGATAAAATTAAAAAAGCAATTTACTCAGAATTCGATACAATTTTGAGAATGTTAAATTACCGAAATATGTCTCACGACATTTTCAGAAGATATTACGTTGACGGTAGACTTTTCTACCACGTAATTATCGATAGAGAAAACCCAACTGCTGGTATTAAAGAACTCAGATATATTGATCCACGTAAACTTAAAAAGGTTCGTGAGATTAAAAAGACTAAAGATGAGCGTACCGGTGTTGACATTATGAACGTAGTCAACGAATACTACATTTGGAACGACAAGGTCACTACAGGATCGTCTTCCAGCTTCGGACCAGTAGGTGTACGCATAACCACAGACTCTGTGCTCTCCATCGTTTCTGGCTTGATGGATTCACGCCGTGCCGTTGTTTTATCATACTTGCACAAAGCAATTAAACCGCTCAATCAATTACGTATGATTGAAGATGCTACAGTTATTTACCGAATCTCTAGAGCACCAGAAAGACGTATATTCTACATTGACGTTGGTAACTTACCTAAACTAAAAGCTGAACAATACCTACGTGACATCATGGTAAAGTACAAGAACAAACTTGTATATGATGCAAACACTGGTGAAGTTCGTGACGACCGTAAATTCTTATCTATGATGGAAGACTTCTGGTTACCACGTAGAGAAGGTGGTAAAGGTACAGAGATTACCACATTACCTGGTGGACAAAATTTAGGTGAACTCGAAGACGTTAAGTACTTTGAAAAGAAGCTATATAAAGCGTTGTGTGTACCAATTTCACGTTTGAATCCTGAGACTTCAGGTTTCTCACTAGGTCGTACAAATGAGATTACAAGAGATGAATTAAAGTTTGCAAAGTTTGTTGACCGTATGCGTCAAAAGTTTGCCGAAGTCTTTGACCAAGCATTGAGAGTTCAATGTGTACTCAAAGGTATTTGTAATGAAAATGAGTGGAAGATTTTTAAAGAAAACATTCACTACGATTTTATTACCGATAACAACTTCTCAGAACTAAAAGATGCTGAGTTAATGAAAGAAAGATTGTCATTGTTACAAGAAGTAGACCCATATACCGGTAGATATTTCTCACAAGCGTGGATTCAGAAGAATGTTCTACGCATGGATAACAGTGAAATCAAGGTTATGCAAAATGAAATTGAGAAAGAAAAAGAAGCCGGACTTGGTTTACCAGTTTCTGTTACGAATGATGTTGCCGCTCAAGCAATGTTAAGTACAGTACCGGAACAACCAATTCACCCAACAGATATTGAGCATCAACAAGATATGGCTAAAAAAGATTTCGATAACAAGATTGCTTTAGCTAAGATGAAACCGAAGCCAAAACCAACGGCTAAAAAAGAAGAAGTTGAAGAACCCAATACATTTGAACGATTAAAAAGAATTTTATAGGAGATATTAAATGTCTAACAGTAGAGCAGTTATAGATTACACCTTTGATGACGATTCTCTTGGAGTAAGAGATGCGTTATATTCAGCAATTCAAGACCGTGTAATGGCACATATCGAAGCAAAAAAAGCTGAGATTGCCGCTAATTTCATTACACCACAACAAGAAGAAGCAGAAGTTGAGGTTGAAGAAGAACAAGAATATTATGAAAATATTCCTGAAGGTATTGAAGTATTAGTACCAAAACAATCTATTACTGAAGCAAAAGATAAAAAATCAAAAGAAGAGCACCCATGGAGAATGGACAAAGACCGTGAAGGTACTGGTTACCACGAAATCAATTCTGTGCGTCCTAAGACAGCATTAGTAAATGGTGTTCCTAAGAGCCTAGGTCTTGAGCATGATGGTGTTCACAGTCACGCTTTTGACAATCAACATGAAGCAGAAAAAGCGGCATTTGATTTAGCAAGCCGTGGTCATATGTGTACTCATCACTGCCCACAGGGTTACGCTAAAGCGGTTATTCAACCTACACACGGTTTTGCATTATAATGAAATCGATTAGAGAGTTTATTGATATTAAATCATCCGAAGCGGAAACGCTTTCGGAGGACTCTCTATTGGAAGCCCCACAGGGTAAAGAAGTTTCACCAACAAAGACTGATTTACCTTCGCTTTTGACGTTACAAAGAAAATCAATTCGCCGTTTACCTAATGGTGAAAAGGTTGCTTTGTACTATGCCAATAAGATTAATAAATATGTAACAATACCGTATTCAGATGTTCATTCTGAAGAATATGAAAAAAGTAACAATTTAGAATATCTTCAAGACATAGTAGAAAGCAACAGAGCAAATGCAATCATCTTTGAAGATGGTAAAACAATGATGGTGAATATTGCTACGGCAAAGAAAGTATTAAAATTACACGAGTCTTTAGATGCTAATAATCGTTTAAAGATTTATAGAATGGTTGATGAGAGCAAAGAGCAATTTAAAAAAGTTGTTGGTTTTGCATTTACACATATAAAATAAGGCAAAAAAATGGCAATTTCAAATACAATTCAAATTATCAAGGATACTGTTACACATACAACTATCAAGTTGACAGGGTTATTTGATGGTTCAGCACAAGAAAATAACCTAGTTAAAATTCAAGCAAATACGTTGTATGGTGCTTTGAATACAACTGGTGGTCAATTATCTGTAAGCGGTACTGCATTACCATATTACGATTTACAAATCAATCGTTGCTGGTATGATGTTAGCGGTAACGGTTCAGCAGAACTTGTATGGTCTTCTGATACACCTCAACCAATTTTTTGCATGACAAGCACAGGTGAATATGATGGTATGGGAAATTGGGTAACAATTCCTAATAACTCAAGAGGTCAAGCAAACTCAAACGGTAACATTGGTCTTGTTACATATGGCATGAGTGCAAATCAGGGTTATACTATTATCCTAGAACTACGTAAGAACAATCAAATGTATCAACGTGGTCAGTTTGACGATCCAGCTTCTTTCAACTATGGAGTGTATAAGACAACACCATGAAATTAATTAAAGAAATTACAGAATCGGTAAATTATATTACCGAAGAAAAGGACGGAAAAAAGACTCTCTTTATTGAGGGTCCTTTTCTAGTTACCGAAAGAGAAAACAAAAATAAACGTCTGTATGAACACGGTACGATGCTTAAAGAAGTTAAGCGTTATACTGAAGAATATATCAATAAGAACCGTGCATACGGTGAATTAGGTCATCCAGACACACCTTCTATCAATCTTGACCGTGTATCACACATCATTACTTCTCTTAAAGAAGACGGTCATCAGTTTGTAGGAAGAGCAAAGATACTTGATACCCCAATGGGACAGATTGCCAGAAACCTTATCGAAGGTGGTGGTCAACTAGGAGTCTCATCTAGAGGTATGGGTTCATTGAAGAATGTTAATGGAGTCAACATTGTTCAAGACGATTTTTATCTAGCCACAGCGGCAGATATTGTAGCCGATCCATCAGCACCAGGTGCATTTGTACAAGGTATCATGGAAGGTAAAGAGTGGATGTTAGTGGATGGTGTATGGACAGAACGTCAATTAGAAGAATCTAAGAAGATGATTCGTCAAGCTACACCTAGAGAGATTGAAGCTGTCAGCTTGCAAATCTTTGAAAACTTCATCAAAAAATTATAAAATATAAATATACCAATACGAATCATAGGAGATTTACAAAATGGGAAAATTCAATCTGTCAGATGCCGCTAAAGCTATTTTGAACGAAGGATCAAAAGAGGCTTTTGATGGTAACATCAAGCAAAAAATGGGTCAAAGAGGATCTGATAAACACCCTAAAGGTGAAGTCGGTCAAGACAAATTACCATCAACAACAGCATATGGCACACAAGATGCCGGTATCATCGGAACAAGCCCAACTAAAGATGACGAAGGCGCTTTGCCAGATTATCTAAAAGGTACACCAACAGCAACTCCACCAGGAGCAACTCCACCAGTTGGTTCAGAAAAGAACGACCAACACTTAGGTACAGTTGGTTACAGCACATACAAAGGTCAACCACAACAAACTATGGGTCGTAAAGATGTTATGCATCCAGACCAAATGAACGGTGACCAATACGAAAAAATTCGTGACCGTGTTAAAACAGCATTACCAAAACAAACATTCAAGCCAAATCCAGGTGCTACATTCCAGAACTATGGTGAAAGCATTGATATGTCTGATGACGTAAATGCATTGCTAGAAGGCGAGTCATTGTCTGAAGAATTCAAATTAAAAGCTACTACAATTTTTGAAGCCGCTGTATCTTCACGTATCGAACAAATCATCGAACACGTTGAAGCAGAGTTGGTAGAGCAATACGAAGCTGGTATTGAGCAAATCAAAGAAGAACTAGCAGACAAATTAGACGAATATATTGACTATTTTGCAGAACAATACATGAAACAAAACGAATTGGCAATTGTTTCCGGTCTACGTGCAGAGATTGCCGAAGACTTTATGACAAGCCTACGTAATGTATTCATGGAACACAATATTGACATTCCGGAAGAGCAAGTTCAAGTTGTTGAAGAGTTAACAACAAGAGTTGAAGAACTTGAAGAAGCATTGGATGAACAAGTCAAAACCGCAGTTGCTTTAAAGAGAGCATTAAGCGAGCAAGTAAAATTAGAGGCTATCCACACAGCTTGTGAAGGCCTAACTCAGACTCAAGAAGAAAAATTAAAATCACTCGCAGAGGGTGTTGAATTTACTTCTGAAGAAGAATTTTCAGAAAAACTAAACGTATTGAAAGAATCTTATTTCAAAGCAGACGTTAAAGTTGCCGAAACTTCTATGCTGAATGAAGGTATTGAAATTGAAGAAGAAAAGAAACAATCAGTTTCTGATGACGCATCAATTAATCAATATGTCAAAACTATTTCACAAACTTTGGTAAAATAATAAATAAACTACCAATACAAGATACTAACAAGGAGAACAACTAATGTATCTATCCGAAGAACTACAAAAGAAATGGCAACCAGTTCTGGAGCACCCAGAATTAGAAGCAATTAAAGATCCATACAAGAGAGCAGTTACATCTGTTATTCTTGAGAATCAACATCAAGCAATGCAGAAAGACCGTCAGTCTTTGAACGAAACTTCAGACTACGGACCAACAAACGTTACTGGTGGTGTACAGAACTTTGACCCAATCTTAATCAGCTTGGTTCGCCGTTCACTACCAAACTTGATTGCGTATGATGTTGCTGGTGTTCAGCCAATGACAGGTCCAACAGGTTTGATTTTTGCAATGCGTGCACGTTATGCACCAAATGCAACAGGTCCAACACAAGGTGGTGCAGAGGCATTCTACAACGAAGCTAATACACAATTCTCTGGTAACAACTCTGCTTTCGGTCCTTATAACGAGTACGGATTCTCTGGTAACACAGGTTCTGATACTTCTACGAACTATTGGTCTGGCGCTAACGTTGCTGGTTCTAATAACTTCACAACTGGTATCGGTATGCAAACAGCTATTGCTGAAGCATTAGGTTCAGATGTAGGTAATGCATTCCAGCAAATGGCATTCTCTATCGAGAAAGTTACTGTTACAGCACAATCAAGAGCATTGAAAGCTGAATACTCATTAGAACTAGCACAAGACTTGAAAGCAATTCACGGACTTGATGCAGAAACAGAATTGTCAAACATTCTGTCTACAGAGATTCTAGCTGAGATTAACCGTGAAGTTATCCGTACAATCTATTTGTCTGCTGTTCAAGGTGCACAATACGGTACAGTAAGTAAAGGTTATTTTGACTTAGATACAGACTCTAACGGTCGTTGGTCAGTTGAGCGTTTCAAAGGCTTGATTTTCCAAGTTGAACGTGATGCTAACGTTATCGCAAAGCAAACTCGTCGTGGTAAAGGTAACGTGATGATTGTATCATCTGACGTTGCTTCCGCTATGGCAATGGCTGGTGTATTATCTTATACTCCTGCTCTACAAGCAGACTTGCAAGTTGACGATACTGGTAACACATTCGCTGGATTGTTACACGGTCGTATCAAAGTGTACATCGACCCATACTTTGGCGGTTACCAACAAAATATCGAATTGGCAACAATCGGTTACAAAGGTACATCACCATATGATGCAGGTATTTTCTACTGCCCATACGTTCCTCTACAAATGGTTCGTGCAGTTGACCAGTTCACATTCCAACCAAAGATTGGATTCAAGACTCGTTACGGCATGGTAGCAAACCCATTTGCACAAGGTTATACAGCACAACCAGCTACTGGTGGTGGTGTAATTCAACCAGGTACAAACGTATACTACCGTATCTTCGGTGTTAAGAACTTGATGTAATCAAGAAGCCACCGTCAAGAGTGGCATTTAAAAGGGATCTTCGGATCCCTTTTTTTGGCTTATAAATACCTATATGACAGCATTAAACAGAAACCCAACCAATACGAATCTACTTCAACCTACGAAGTTTTTATTGAACTTTAGTAAGATTGATTCTGTACAATACTTTTGCCAAGCAGTAAATCTACCTGGTATTACATTGTCAGGTCCCGCTAAACAGTCTACACCGTTTCTTTCAATACCGAAAGCAGGTGATACATTGTCATACAATGCATTAAGCGTAACGTTTACCGTTGATGAAGATTTAAAAACAATTCAAGCAATACAAAATTGGCTTAAAGGTATTGCAGACCCATCAGGATTTGCCAATAGAAATTCAAATTACAAAGAAAATTATTCTGATGCTATTCTTACCATTCTTACCGGTTTGAACAATACCAATTTAAGAATACAATTTATTAATTTGTTTCCAACCGATATCTCAGATATCAATTTTGATACCAAAGAATCGG
>Ga0316231_1005443_pt1 | contig 10168 bp, 8 predicted proteins | sample TBH18027metaG_FD_206002 | JGI IMG/M metagenome (GOLD analysis project Ga0316231, IMG submission 206002) | Freshwater microbial communities from Trout Bog Lake, Wisconsin, USA - TBH18027 | ecosystem: Environmental > Aquatic > Freshwater > Lake > Hypolimnion/Profundal zone | place: USA: Wisconsin...
AATTTAGGATATGCCTTGATTACTACAGCAATTTCCCCAGTATCCAAAAGAACAGTTGAACCAATCGGATATAGTGCCACATTCTCCAGAAAGAGATCGGTTATTTGAGGATCGAGCTTTGTGCCCCTCGAACCCAGCATAATTTCATATGCCTCATGCGGGAGAAACGATTTTCGGTATGGTCTGTCAGCGGTGATAGCATCGTATAGATCTGCTATCGCCACGATCCTTGCGTACTTATGAATGTTTTCACCAGAGAGGCTCCGATTGTACCCTGTGCCGTCATAGTTTTCATGATGTTGAAAAGCGACGTGAGCAGAAACCACGGACAGCGCACTTTGCTTTCGGAGAATGTTAAAGCCTTTGTCCGTGTGCTCTTGCATGACCTTCCATTCGTCAGGTGAAAGCTTACCCTGTTTATTTAATATCTCTGGCGGAACCAGCATTTTCCCCAGATCATGTAAAACAGCTCCCAAAGCCAGTTCAAGTACTTGTTCCTCTTTTAGTCGCATTTTTATCCCAATCATGACTGACAGAAGGCAGACATTAATCGAATGCCCGAAAGTGTAATCATCATAGGTTCGAATGTCTGTAAGATGAATGAGCATGTTGCGATTATCAATCGCGTCTTCCATGATTTTTTTAATAATCTTATGTATGTCAATCAAATTGATAGTCTGAACTTTACGGAAATGCTCAAAGGTTCTTTGTGTCTGTGTAATTGTTTGCACCCGGGTTGTTTCATGAAGTATCTCCTGTGGCTCAATATCCAGATACGGATGTCGAACATAGATCGATTCAATCCCCAAATTTCCCAATCTTGAGATTAGGCGGACGTCTAGTGTTACATTTCGAGAAAGAAGAAGGGACCCATTAGCACTATAGATGTTACGGGCAATTATCATTCCCGGCTGTAGTTTGTGTGCGGCTAAACGAAACATGAATAGCCTCCGATTTTGTACAAGATAGAGTGAACACCTATAGCGAGATCGCAAGCGGGAAATATATGAGGAGTACGAAGCTATCCTAACAGTGAAGAAAGTAGTCGCATAAACACGTCTGAATCAAACGGTTTTTTTAGGCATCTGACACGGGAATCAGCTTCTTTATCTATTTCATTACAGTCACTGCTGGAACAAACAATTACTCGGGTGCTTGCATCTTTTTGCTTAATGTACTTTAAAACCTCTATGCCACTCATCTCCGGCATGACAAGATCAAGTGTAATCAGCTCAAAAGATCCCGAATCGATTTTTTGAATCGCTTCCAAGCCACTTGCCGCTTCCGAAATGTCTGTGATTCCAAATGCTCGTAAATCTTTGATGATTATCATCCGGGAAAATTTAGAATCGTCAATTACCAAAGCATTCATAACATCCCCACCTTATTTTCCTCTACACCTATTGATAAATGGCGCTATTCCTCATTTTCACTCAAGTACCGTCTATTCTATCCATAACCTTAAACTCAGCTAATTCAGAGTTCGCTATCATGCCAATAAAAAACTGCCAATCTACTAATTGATTCATCAACTAGCAACCTGGCAGTCATAGGCATTACGCCCCTTAGACCCATGGCTTTGCGTCCTTATCTTTCGATAAGTTTGCCCCTTATTCTTATTTAACGAATCGCTTGAAACTGAATTATTTGATGTATTTGCTAAAAATTGCTATAATCCTTTTTTTATCTACATAATTCGACATTTTTTTTTTGCTAACCCCGCCCAAGATGACTGGGTTTCCCTTATATGAAGGATTGTTCGCTGCTCGGCAGATGCGTAAAATGCGTCCATATTAGTGTGTATGTCCATCGCTGCCAGGTCCAACCATAGATTTTACCCCACCACCAGGTAGCATACCTTCCTACAAACATGAAAGAACTTCTAAAAGCCCCCACGGATACCCGTAAGGGCCTGATTCAGGATCGGTCACCTACTGATCTGATAGCGCAACCTCTGGCACTGACTGACAACTTGCATTACATAGCTCTTAAAAAACTGATCAAGCTTACATACTAGCAATGAATGTTTTTACTAGGTCTGGATCGAACTGTGTCCCGGCACACCGCACCAGTTCGGCGATTGCAGACTCAGGACTCATAGCCTTACGATACGGTCGGTCGCTGGTCATGGCGTCATAGGCATCCGCTATAGCTAAAATGCGGCACTCCAGAGGAATTTCTAAGCCTTTAAGTCCAAAAGGATAGCCTCCACCGTTCCACCATTCATGATGCTTCAAAATCCAGTCCGCGATAGGTACAAGATCAGGCGAGGATTGAGCAATCCGGTATCCAATTTCACAATGCCGTTTCATTTCCACCCATTCCTGGGCAGACAACGGTCCCGGTTTTAAAAGAATATGATCTGGAATTCCTATTTTACCGACGTCATGAAATTGGGCCAAAAGGCGGATTTCAGCAACCCTGGGTTCCGGCAAACTAGACTGTTGGGCAAGCTTTGAGGTCAAGTCCTGCAATCTTTCAGCATGCTCTTCGGTAACAAAATCACGTTCTTCTAATAATTTCATCACCGTCTGTACAATAGCACTACGAGCACTACGTGAATGATGCAGTTTCTCCCGGTACATATTGTTATCTGCTTCCTTTAGCAGATCCTCTATAGAAGCGTCCTGCATCTGGCGTACCGCGTAACCAATTGAGACGCTAAGAGGAACTCCGGTAGTCCTGTGATTATATTTATCGATCTGAGTCTTGAGTCGCTCTGATAAAGAATGAGCAATCTTTTCATCCGCTCTGGGCAGCAGGATCGCAAATTCATCTCCACCGATACGAGCCGCGACATCACCCTGGCGGATAGCCCTCCGAATAATTTTGGCTGTAGCTACTAGCAATTGGTCACCCGCAGCATGCCCAAACGTATCATTGACCAGCTTCAACCCGTCGAGATCACACATCACAACAGTATTAGGCAGATACCGATCATCCTGGAGACGGTTCATTTCCTCAGCCAAATAGGCTCGGTTGTAAAGACCTGTTAGGTTGTCATGCAGGCTTAAGTATTTTGAGGTCTCGTCAGCCTGCTTTCGTTCAATCGCCATCGCGACTTGGTTGGATACGAAGGTCAGGATTTCCTGATCTTTTTCCGTGTATCTGACACGTTCAGTATAAGTTTGCACCGCCATAACACCAAAAACTTTGCCACTCGCCGTTTTCAAGGGTACACCCAGCCAATCCAACGCTGGTGTCCATACTGTTTCAGCTTCGCCTTGAGCTTCCAGTTCTGCCCGGAGCTCTGGATCGATAAGCGCAGGCTTACCGGTACGAATAACATATTCAGGCATTCCCCTTACGAATTTACGTTGGCCGGGGTTGCCGTCACGTTCGTCCACGCGATAGGGAAAATTAAGCATCCCCGTTGTCTCATCGTGGATAGCAATGAAGAAATTCTTGGCCAGAATCAATTCGCCGACTATCATATGCACTGACCTGTACAACTCCTCCAAATTATCCGAGGAACTGACCGTTTCCGAGATAAGATACAGCGCCTTCTGCAGCTTTTCCGCTTGTTTACGTTGCTCTATCTCGCTACTGTATGAAGTGAACAGCATGGCATTATCCAGGGCAATTGAAGCCATTTCAGCGAACCGGGTCAATAAAGTAATTTCGTGGTCGGTAAATTTCCGATGTTGCTCAAGAAAAGTCACGCTAAAGGTGCCGACAACATTATCTCCCACCTTAAGAGGTACGTGAGCAATACCATGTATTGGGTCGAAGAAAGATCCGCGCAACCGGTGCTCCCAAGTGCTATAGTCTTCTACTACAACGATTTCTCCATTTTGATTTATTTGTCCCGCAAAACCTTCCGTTATTTTTATCTGCCGTCCGACATCCTGCGCATAATATCCTAAACCGATTTTTCTTTCAAATACGCCTTTTGCTTCATCCATCAGATTAATATACCCGTGCTCTGTGCCCAACAGGTTGGTTGCACTTGAAATAATCATTTTAAGCACGTCATTTAGATCTAGTCTATGCATCAGCCCCAGTGTCGTTTCATGAAGCGCTGTCAGGACAATGTTTTGCCGGCGAATTTCTTCTTCTCTGTCAAATAATTCGTCTACTTGTTGCTTTAGCTCTTCTTCCGACGCCAGCACTTCTTCATGAGCCGCCGTAATATCCTCATTGTTTTGCTGAAGTTGTTTCTTTGATTCAATAAGAGAACTATGCAGTTGGGCATTGACAAGGGCGATAGACGCAAGTCGAGCGAACTGCTCCATCAGAGCAATCGTCGCTTCACTGAATTGCCTATCCGGATTGGTAGACGCCACTCCTAAAGCACCAACCACTTCGCCTCCTGACTTTAACGGTACGTGCATAGTAGCGTGTACCGCGTCCAAAAGTGTGTTGTGGCTGCGCTTTTCCCAGGTGCTGTAGTCTGCCACAATTACCGTTCGCCCGAGTCGATATATCTCACCGACGAGCCCCTCATCAATTTTAATTTTGTCCCCGATGTCCTGCACATGAAAGCCGATGGCGATTTTTAGCTCGAAACATCCTTCCTCACGGTTAAGCAACATGATAAACGCGCTGTCAGCGCCTGCCAGTTCCGCCGCGCGCTGTACGATGGTTCGCAAGACTTTATTGATATCCAGGTGGTTCATCAGTCCTACAGTGATTTCATGCAGTGTAGATAGAACAGCGTTCTGTCTTAACACCTGATCATTCACTTGAATTACTTGATCATACTGGGCCCGGAGCTCTTCTTCGGTAGCGAACAGTTCTTCGTGAGTGGATGTCAGGTCCTGATAACTTTCCTGTAGACTCTTATCCGACTCGGCAAGAGAACTATACAAGCAGGCATTGACCAATGCAACAGAAGCCAGTACCGCAAATTGCTCAATCCGGGCCACGTCACTGTCGGTAAAACGCTTGCTCTCGTCTGAAAATGCAACACCGAGAAACCCAATTATTTCACCACCTGATATTAGCGGAACCTGGGCGTTGGCATGGATTTGGGAGAAATGAGAATCTGCCCGCCTGTTACCCCAGGTGCTGTAGTCGTCCACAACCACGGTGCGCCGTTGCCGGTAAGCTTCACCGAGCAGCCCATCGGCGAGGTTGACCGAGGTCTCTATGTTCCTGGCAAATAGTCCGATGCCGACTTTCCTCACAGCACATTGCTGTTCCTCGTTGATGACAAAAACACTGGCGTGCTCAGTCCCTGTCAACTCGGCTGCCCGGGCAGCAATAGCCGTGAGCACTTCATCGACGTCCAGACGGTTCAGCAGTCCCAGGCTTATTTCCTGCAGTGAGGATAGGAAAATGTTGTGTTCGTTGAGTTGATCGGCTGCCTGACGCTGCTTTCGAATCTGCCACCAAATACCATAAAATGCAATAAGAATTACAAGGGAGAACATCGATGCTATCCCGTAATAGGCTTTTCTATGGGTGTACGCTTGTGCCAGGGCCTCCTGTTTAGAAACGGCGACAGCCACGAACAGGGAATAGTCCGGGACGGTGTTGAAGGCTTCGAACCGAGGGACGCCGTCGAAGGAGCCTTCGGATTCGCAAACCCCCTCCTGCGCTCCCTCACGCATGGCGGTTAGGGTCGCATACACCTGAAAACTTGCCTCGGCTTTTGGCACCCGGTTGACAGGGGCTTGAGCGAGCAACTGCCCGCTCATCTTTCCCAGCGAGATAACATAGCCAGGTCCCAGATTTAGCTGCTCGAACAAGTTGTTGAAATAGTCCCGCTTGATGCCGACGACCACGGTGCCCGCGAAATTACCGTTCTTATCGTTCAGGCGGCGAGTCATGAAGTATGAAACCTCTTGTGACGTTCGGTTTATAACCGGCGAGCTTATATACAAGTTGTCAGTATTGTTGTACTTGTGAAATTGGAAATGCTCCCGATCGAAGACATTGAGTGGCCCACTGGTCTCAGCTGAACTGTAGACTACGTTACCATCAGCGTTAACCACCGCAATTTGAGAGATGGTGCCTTTATTTGCGACTTCTCGCAGGAGCCTTTCACGATAGCGATCCATTATTCCATCGTCTTCTATATCGGCTTTCATGTCCCGGAGGATGAAGTCCGCTTCGGAAAAGGTTCTTTGAGCGCTTTCCTTTAGGGTTAGCGCCAAATTCCTGTTGCCGCTGTTAATTTCGTCAATACGCGCAGAAATCTCCCGCACAGACATTGCCTCAGCCGCCCAGAAGGCGGCGAAACAAATCAAGAGCGCTAGGGCGCAGAGTGAATACGTCATCAACAAAGAAAGGAGTTCTGATCGCTTAAATACAGACACGTAGAATCCATCCTGTCAAAAAAGTTACTATCCATGACTAATTATCTTTTCGACGGCGAATTCCTTTTTTCGACAACTTTTTTGACATTATTAAAAAAATAATAGCCCTGCGGTAAACCAGAGCTAGATAAAAAATTAAATCTCACCCTAACAGGGACCGAGATAACCCCTCAATACGTTTAGGAAACAATAAGACCGGGGCTACCATAGATGAAGACAAGGCGACGCTTTTTCTGTCTCATTTTTGGGGGACCCCTCATCGGACGAAGCAAGGAAAACCTCCACTTCTGTTTCTATAAATGTAAATCATTTCTTTGAGGCTCGATCCCTAATTCTGGCTTGAATAATCCAATCCTCTCATGAAGAAACCTCTGATTATGCTTCAGAGGTTTTCGTTATTACTCGTAACCTGCTATTTTTTCTACATATTTACCAGCAATAAAATCTCCTTCGCGAATCTCTTGTCTTGGCAAAATTCAGTATTACCATAATTCCCATTGAACATTCTCAAACTCGATTTCATCTACCGGTTCTGCTAAACAAAAAGACCTTTGGATTCCATTTCTAAATATATAGTAGTGGGCATCTCCCTTTTTAATAAAATCAAGATGTCCAAGGATAGTTTTTGCGTCACTGGTCTTGATCTTAACAAATACAGGGAAATCATCTATTTTCAACACGTTCATTACTCCCCCTTGTCTTAAAGATTTTCTCTTCTCTTATAATGAGCAGCTCCAACACAAGCGTACGGAAGGCAGGGTATAATTTCGAGAGTGTCAATCACGTCGTGTGCCAACAAAGTTTTGAAGGAGGATATGGATGGCTTAGGTTAGGGGTTGATTGCCCTGGCTTCGACCACGAACTCTGGTCTCTTGAACCACAACCATTTTATGAAACCTCTTTCGAATCTTGCGACATGGGCGTTCGCACCTTCTTCCGTTTCGAAAACAGCGTGAACGAAATAATTTAATAAGCTTGTGCGGCAATGAACAAGATAAACTATTCTTTCCTCAGAGAAACGCTGTCCTATCTTTTGATTAGCCATTTCATATACTCCTTGCATTTTTTATCTCGTCGTAGCTGTTAAAGAGTCCCTCCATATTCCACTGTCCCTAAACGATATACAACAGGCGTCCGCCGCGAAATACTCGTTTCTTACCTGTCTTGGCTGATTTTACCTTATCATCAGCTGAACTTACTGCTTTTTGTTTAACAACATGGTCGGTCTTATCTTGATTCACCCCCCCTTGCTTAGCCTGTTCATTTTGGAGATACGAAATAATCCTGTTAGCTTCTTCCAAACTGCAACCCTGTCCCCCGGGAAATATTACTTCCTTCGGCCTGTCTTCCTGGTGACTTACTGGCAAAGCATGTTTAAGAATACGATAAATTGGTCCATTCGGCGCATTTTCCATTTCGCAAGCTCCCCCTTTCGGCTGTTTCGGTTCCAGAAAGCAGCTGCCAACCTCCCCAATCATAGACGGTGAAGGGCCAGCATAATACCGTGTATAAGCGCTTGGGGCCTTGGAGGACAACCAGGAACATAGATATCAACAGGAACGACGGCGTCAACCCCGCCGCGAATCGCGTAGCTATCCCCAAAAACTTGACCACTGCACGCACAAGCCCCGACAGCCATTACTACCTTGGGAGTTGGTGTTGCCTCATACGTCATCTGCAAGGCCTGAGCCAGATTGCGCGTCACCACTCCAGTTACCATAAGCATATCTGCATGCCGAGGTGATGCGACAAAATCAATTCCGTATTGTTGTACATCATAAATCGGATTGCATAAATGGGTCATCTCGAAATCACAAGCGTTACACGATCCAACATCGACATGCCTAATGTGCAGCGAGCGTCCAAAGATCTTGCGAATCCGAGTCTGCAAAGCAGCTCCTGCATTCTCGCCAAGTGCCCCGCCCAAAGTCGCCAGTTTATAATCATTCGTCTGAGCAAGGCAGTCCGCGGTGCAGTTTTCCACACAACGGCCGCAGAAAATACAGGCCTTCTGATTGATGGCTAGTGAACCCTCTGTAATTTTTATCGCTCTGGTCGGACAAACGTCACTGCACTTATGACAATCATGACAAGCGGTCGTTTGCACAACCACTTCGCCACGGGAACGAGCAGGTGGCGGAGTGATCTCCCAGTTTTCAGTAACTGTGCCAGTAGTTATGATCTTTTTCAATATATTGAGCATGTTTTTCCCTCCTAACGATCCAGGCAGGCATAGGAAAGTTCATAGCTTTTGTTGACAAGAGGAAAATCAGGAATAATATTCCCAGGAGCGGCAACAGTCAGGGCTGGCCAATTCGGATAAGCGGCTGCCCTGACAAAAAGCCGGTAGATCGTATTATTTTCTCCCACCATCAACCAATGAATATTGCTTCCCTGGGATGATTCGCACCAGCCGAAACCGCTGCTGTAGGGCTTAATCGCCGAGATATCGATTTTCAGCGGCCCTTGGGGCATCAGTGCAAGGATTTGCCGGATTAAAGCGATGGTTTGATAGACCTCATCTACCCGCACCCAAAGCCGTGCAGCTACATCGCCAGAGGTACATATAGGCACCGCAAAATTCAGATCAGAGTAACAGCCATAGGGGTAATCCCGGCGAAAGTCGGTGTCCACCCCCGACGCCCTTGCTCCGATGCCGACTACGCCTAAGTCCAGTGCGGCCTGACGGGAGACAATTCCTGTGTTATTGACCCGTTCCAGGAATTCGTCATTGTGGCGGAACAGGCCGACGAGCCCGGTGAAATCCGGCTCCAATTCATCCAGGAGAGCGTGAATCTCGTTGACAAGCTCATCAGTAATGTCCAACCGCGCACCTCCCGGCGTCACCAGGCCCCGCAAAAATCTATTGCCAGTCAGGGCGTCGTTTACGCGCATGATAGACTCTTTCATTCTTGCCCCGGCCATTACAGCTACGGCAAAGCCCATTCCGGCGCAAAGGTTACCAATATCACCAACATGATTATAAAGCCGCTCCATTTCTCCAACAAGAGCGCGCAGATACTGGGCCCGCTTTGGCACTGTCACGCCCGCTATCGCTTCTATAGCCTGGCAGTAAGAAAGCGAATGGGCAACCCCGCACACTCCAGATATCCGTTCCACCTGATAAAACGCTGTATCCAAGGGTTGTCCTTCTATGGCTTTTTCAATCCCGCGATGCACGAAAAACATCTTGGCGTCCAACCGGATAATGCTCTCACCCGCCTGGCTGAAGCGGAAATGCCCAGGCTCAATAATACCGGCATGAATAGGTCCTACCGGCACTTCGAATACCCCTTCCCCCTCGGCATTCGCCATAGGATATTCTTTGTTGGCGATCGGAACAGTGGTGTGAATGTCAAAATCCTTACGTAACGGATAAATGTCATCTGGCCAATTTTCGTGGAGCACCAGCGGCCTAAGATCCGGATGCCCCGTCGGCATTAATCCGAACAGATCGTGTATCTCGCGCTCATACCAGGCCGCCGCTGATATCTTCGGGGTAATAGAAGGAAACTCTAAGGGTCCGCCCTGCTCCAGCAGAGCCTTTACCAGCTTTATCCTTTTGCCGACGGAAAAAGCGCAATAAATAGCATAGTTGCCGTTCAAGCCGCGTTCATCGTTGGCAAACATGGCAATCAGGTTGTTTTTGCTATCCTGAGAAATGGCGTAAGCTGTATCGCGCAAATCGGACGCGGAAATAGTTACGTATTCAACCATTGGTTTAACCTCCTAAGACGATTTCCGCCGCCCGTAATAATACATTATTGACCAGCGGGGGTAGATAGAAGCCGCCAATAATGATGATGGCGATTGACAGAACTATAGCCGTCATGGCCGACGGTGCGATTTTACTGCGATGTACTTCTCGATGCGCCGCACCAAAGCTCATCTTCAAACAGTAGCGC
>Ga0316231_1005445_pt1 | contig 10167 bp, 13 predicted proteins | sample TBH18027metaG_FD_206002 | JGI IMG/M metagenome (GOLD analysis project Ga0316231, IMG submission 206002) | Freshwater microbial communities from Trout Bog Lake, Wisconsin, USA - TBH18027 | ecosystem: Environmental > Aquatic > Freshwater > Lake > Hypolimnion/Profundal zone | place: USA: Wisconsin...
GTCCCATGATTAGACGTTTCAATATTAACTACGTCTGGTTGAATTGTTTTTGATGTATTTATTTTGGTAAACCCATGTAATACAACTATTTCGTCAATAAATTGGATTTTCAATCCATCTGATAATCCTTTTCCAATTGTTAATGCCATTTTTTTAAAATTTTAAAAATTAATAATATGTTTAAATCACATGCACAGACTTTTCTTCCTCCTTCTCCAGAACATTTTTCTTAAGCAAATTATACTCAGCCAAAGTAATTGTCTGTTAGTCTAAAAGTGATTTCAGTTTCTTTATTTCTTCAATTTTGTTCATTGTATGATTTTTTAAATTAATACAATATATCTCGATTTTACTCTTCAAACACCCGTTAAAATAGACCTTCTTTGTACAAGACAATCAAAATTGCTATGTGCTCTTTTTAAACCCGCCATTACTGTCATAAGAAGCAGTTTTTTCAATTTTTCTGGTTGCAAAGCTACCAGCCCCAGAATAATCAATGATTCAAACAATCAAATAACCTAATCCCGAACACAACGAACAGAGAAGCCCCACTTCCTATTGCTGTAGATGCGAGAGACATTGGCGTTGTAATAGACGAGGCCGAAGGCCCACGCACTGCTAGCATCGTAATCCGTACTGCTCCACCAGTGACCGTCTTCGCCTAGGCCGTGGAACGGACCGTAGTAGTTGCGGAGGCCGCTAGGAAGTGCCGTAAAACCATTACTATTTGTGGCACCAGTATTTGGACTTTTCCAATGAGCAGTGTTAGCTTCTTTCATCAAACCACCTGCAGTACTCTCTCCTAGAAATGATATTAATGTTTTCCATTCGTCATCGCTGGCAACATGCCACCCAATTGGGGCTATGTTTCGGCTGTCGGCAACTGCGTACCAATTGTATAAAGCGCCATATGTGGCTTTATTGAGAGTTTCATCATTACTATACCAGCAACAGGCTTCAGTAGTGAAAAACCAAACATTATTATCTCTCACATTTGAGATAGGGTCGCCATTTCGGTATTTTGTTACTTTCAAATTTTCTGCCATCCAGACTTGCGATCCAATTTTAACAGTTTTATAAATATTCCCATCAATATCTGTTACTTCATTACTCTTTTTGCGAATTACAAATAAAATAGCAATGACTCCAACTAATATGACTAAAGATGAAATTAGTAAAAAAGCCTTATTTTTCTTTTTGGTTAAATTCACCTTTGACTGTTTATTAAATTCGGAATGCTGTTCATTGTTTTTTAATTCATTTGGCAATGAATAAGTAGACTTTGGAACTACATTTTGAAGATCATTTAGATTTGAAGAAACCTTTCCTTTGCTTGGTGAAGTACCAACTAAACCTAAAAGTTCAGATTTTAAAGAATCAAATTCTTCTTTTGACAATGCTCCAGATTGATATAACTCAAATAATTCCTGAAGTTTTTGAGTGGTTGAATTATTGCTCATAGATGATTTTTTTTGGTTGTTATTTGAATAATTAGTCTATGTTGAAAACATCATCATTACCCTTAAGGCCATCCCAATCTTTTTCAGAGAAATAAACAGAATTGAAATTGCGACAAGAATATGATCCTGAGAATTCGAAAGCATCAAAAATAATTACAGCATCAGGTCTTCCAATAACACCAACTCCATGCCATCTATAAGTTATTTCTCTTCTTTCTACATTTAAATATTTAAAATATGGTTCTCCTAATGTAGCTTTTACATCATCATAATTTTTGCCTTGAAATGCAGAGGTTAAATCATCTAATGTTTTAAATTGTTTCTTACTTAGGCTATTGGAACTGCCAATATAATAGCCTATTAGAATAGTTATTCCAATTGCCAATGCCACTTTTGCAAAAGTACTGGTAAGGAAGTTCGTGTTATTATTTTTGTAATTATAATCACCACTAAATTTTGTTTTAACGTCACTAATATTTGGATTCAAGTACGCTTTGGGTATATCTGAAAAAGGACTACCATTCTTAGGGTTATGAATAGATTCTACCTCTTCTTTCTCAAGAACATTCTTTTTGAGCTGATTAAACTCTTCTATGGTAATTGCGCCTTGATCCAAAAGTGTTTTGAGTAGTTTAATCTCTTCAATTTTACTTATCTTTTCCAAATGTTTATGTTTTGATTTTGACCAAAAGAACTAGTTCTGATACTGTAAATGTTATTAATCATCTCCAAATTCAACTTTGCAAATAACTGGATCATTGGTATTTTCAACTAATTTTTTTCTTTTAACATCAAATTTGTAGGTTTTACATTCAATTACCTCACCATCCTCTTTATAATCCAATACTATGGTAAAGTAGCTTGAATTCTTGTCATTAGGATTTTCACCACGAACACTGATTGTTGCATTAATCTGGGAGGAAGTTAGGTGTTCTATTTTCAATCCTGAAATAGCCCTAGTTTTTTCATTATCGGTTTTAGATGCATCTTCAAGAAAAACATAGAAAATATGGTCTACAGGTAATGTATCTAGCAGATATGTTAAATAAAAAGATGTATTAGAATTACCTAAAAGTGGTCCAAATCCATAACAAAAGAATGATTTTTGATGATCCAAATCGACTTCTTGCCCATTGAAATCATTAAAAGTAGTAACTTCGATATATTTATTTTTCCACAATATCTTATCTTTGATATCATCATTAAATAAACCTGTTACATTCGTAAACTTCCATATTCCAACAGCAATTATCAACAATAGAATTAAATAAATTCCAATATAGTGCCTTTTACTTTTTTTTGTTTTATTGGCTTTGAATGTAGCAGTATCTTGTTTCTCTGTCAAAATTCCTTCAGAATTTGAATTTCTATTTTCTATTTTTGCTTTCTTAACAGATTCTTCTTTTTCAGATATACGATCTAATTGATTTTCGAGGCTTATTTTTTCATTCTCTAGTTCAATTGAGATTGGATTGTTTTTACTTTGAAGGAGTTGTATTTTTAATTTATTGTATTCTTCTTTGGATAATGCTCCAGATTGATATAACTCAAATAATTCCTGAAGTTCTTTTGCTGTTGACTTGCTTTCCATAATTGGATAATTTTTTATACTATTATTAATTTACAACGCTATATTAATATGATTCTTCAAGAAAGTATACAATATCCTTGCTTCGATAACCAAAGACATTTATTGTAGATTCATTTTTTCTAATAAGTGGTTTGAAATTTAGTTTAGAAAACTTGCAGGAAACAAATTGTTCCTTTCTTACATTAAACAAATATTCTGCTGCTGACCTATAAGTTTCACCTTTATAATTAGGGAAAAAGCTTATTTTTGGATGTTCGTCACCTTTCGTAGTCTCGTAATATAGTGGGGTCCACATTTTCCCATCTGGAATATTGAGTGGCATTAAATTGCCAATTTCATCACGAATTCCATTTGTACCATGATTGTAAAATCCACTTTCTATTTCTAATTTAACCATTACTCCAAGGTTTTTACCATCTTCGTAAACATAATCTCGGCCAAACTCATCTTGCTTTGATTGGAATAAAGATGGAGCTGGTATGAATTTAGCATGATTTAAAACTATAACTCCTGTTAATATTATGAATATTAACCCTATTATACTAAATATTAATGTTTTAGTATTTAATATAGTAAAAGACTTGGAGCGATTCGTTTTAAGGCTTGGAGCTATTTCTGATTCTGACGACTGTTGGTTGATGACTTTATTTTTAAGGCTATTAAATTCTTCAATGGAAATAGCACCATTATCTAAGAGTTTTTTAAGGTTCTTGATTTCATCAATTTTGTCCATATCAATATTGGTTACATTAAGCTAAAAGATAATTAATTTTGAATGCAACGAACTGAGAAGCCGTAATGTTTATCGTTGCTGCAGCACTCTACGCAGTGGGTGTAACTGCGGAGTTGTCGGGGCCATGCGTTGCTTGAATCGCTTTCCGTATTACTCCACCAGACGCCAATTTCACCAAGGGCATCGAACGATCCACGACTGTAGGACCGTGCCCCGCCTGGCTGCGAAACCACTGCTGTTAGTTGCGCCAGCATTTGGGCTGTTCCAATGGATGAAATCCGTTTCTTTTATATATCCAGCTGCTTTACATACACCTCCTAAGTATGTTGTGAGTGTTGTCCATTCATCATTGGATGCTATATGCCAGCCTTCTGGCGCAATATTGCGGCTGTCAGAAACTGCATACCAATTATATAAAGCGCCATAAGTGGCTTTATTGACAGTTTTATCATTATTGTACCAGCAATAGGCTCCAGTAGCACAAGTTTTCCAAGCATTATTATCTCTCACATTTGAGATAGGGTCGCCATTTCGGTATTTTGTTACTTTCAAATTTTCTGCCATCCAGACTTGCGATCCAATTTTAACAGTTTTATAAATATTCCCATCAATATCAGTTACTTCATTACTCTTTTTGCGAATTACAAATAAAATAGTAATGACTGCAACTAATATGACTAAAGATGAAATTAGTAAAAACGATTTTCTCTTCCTTTTCGTAAAATCTACCTCTGACTGTTTATTTGTTTCGTAATGCTGCTTAGAGTATTTTAATTCCTTTGGAAATGAATTAGTTGACTTAGTAACTACGCTATGATGATCATTGCGATTTGAAGAATCATTTCCTTTGCTTGGTGAAGTACCAACTAAACCTAAAAGTTCAGATTTTAAAGAATCAAATTCTTCTTTTGACAATGCTCCAGATTGATATAACTCAAATAATTCCTGAAGTTTTTGGGTGGTTGAATCATTACTCATTAGTATTGGTTTAATTTAGTAGTTTGAGATTTTTACAGGACTGCCTTAAGATTTATATTTAATTGATAATTAATCAATAAGAAAAGATGTTCTCTCAGAAAAATGATCCATGATTTAAAATATTCCTTTAAGCTGTTCTTAAGTGGTAACGGTATTCAAAGTTATTAAAATTTAAATCGAACAGAACAATAATTGAAATTATGATTTAAAATTTCACAGAATTTTGGCAAAATATTTGTTGACTCGTATAACTAATGCGTTTAGTTTTCTTGGAACAAACATATTTTATTTAAATAGATTATCAGCGATCCAATATATCCATTGTGTCCATTGCATCCATTTGTTGAAATGACTATTTTTTTGTATTAATATTGTAAAAAAATAATTTATGCTTTCACCTATTACAATACAGCAAATCGTTGATAAGTTTGGTAAACCAATCAGATACCCATTGGATTGCGTTGCTTTATCCGTAATGATTGAAAACAAGACAGGAGAAAGAATCAGTACCAATACATTGAAAAGGTTACTTGGATTTATTAACGAGACACGTGAACCAAGGCTTTATACACTGGATACTATTGCTAAATACATTGGTTATGATAATTGGGATATATACTGGCAATCAATTAATAAAGCAGGGAATTCAGAGTTTGGAAAATTGGAAGAAATTAATTTAGCTGAATTGGCAGTCCACGATAAAATTGAATTCCACTATTCTCCTGACAGGGTGGTATACATCATTTATTGTGGGGAATCTTTTTTTGAAGTGATAAAAGCCCAGAACAGTAAATTACAGGCTGGTGATAAAATTGAAATTAAGAACTTCTTCCTAAATTATCCACTTTACATTAATAATGTGATAAGAGATCAGATTCATATGGGAGCTTTGACCTTAGGTAAAATAAGTGGAATTACTCGACTGAAAAAAATCAACGATTAAATCGGCTTAATCTGCTATTTTTGGTTCACTTTAAATTCAACCAATGAACCAAGAGAATTCATCATTCGGAGAACCTTTTCCGCTTAACTTATTTGAAGATATTCAAGAGTTAAAAAATAGTGGTGCTACCTGTGATACTTTTAAAATACGTTTACATGGTAAATGGTTTTTTCTTAAGCGATTAAAGAATAAGTTCAAATCCAATCCTCTTTTTATTGCTGGATTTGAAAAGGAATTTGACCTTGGTTTTGAATTAGATCATCCTAATATTATAAGGTATCAAGACAGTGGCTCTGATCAGGCAGGTAATTATATAATTACAGAATATATTGAGGGGTTAAATTTAAAGGAATTCTTAACAGAGAACCCTAACTCGGTTAAGGACAAGAAATTTGTTGCAAAAATTGTACACCAACTGTTATCTGTTTTGGATTATCTGCACAACAATCAGGTTATTCATCTCGACATAAAACCAGAAAATATTTTAATTACAAACAAGAGTAAAAATATCAAATTAATTGATTTAGGATTCTCCTCTTCAGATGGTTATGTGGCTATTCCGTGTGGAACTCCAAATTACTCAGCTCCAGAACAATTTAACGATCCATCAATAATTGATGTGACAAGTGATATATTTTCATTTGGTGCATTACTGATTTACTTATTTACTAGTAATACAAACGATGATTCAATTAATAAAATCCCAAACCCATATCAAAAGATCGCCAGGAAATGTTTACAAAATAAACCATCATTACGATTTAAAAATATTCAGGAAATCATAAATCTGTTAGAATCTGGGCGCAAGCTAAAAAAGATTTTTTTGATTGGTTCAGCTATTGTGTTTTTCTTGACTGTTTACAGCGTGGCATTTCTTTTTGTCATGAAAAATACTCAAATAACTCAAAACAATGAGATCACAGAAATGATTCAATTTGATAAGACACAGATAATTAATTTGTTGGATAGTTCATTCTTTCAATTTGATAAGGATTATCCCAAAATTGAATTATCGAATTTGTATGATGCATCAGTAAAATATAATTTGATATTATCCAATATTTACCAATGGAAACAGAACCGTCAATTAAGTATTGTATTGAATCAAAGACCTTTATTTGAAGTTGAGTTTATCCAAATCTGGAATGAGAAAACAAAAAAATACAATGAAATATTTAATCGGATTCAATTATCAAATCAGTTGAAACAATCTTCTATTGAAGAAAAAACAAAAAAGTATATTCAGGATAGTCTAAGTGAGCTTTTTAAACCATTAAACGCTTATCATGAAATTACAAAAGAAAACGCTGAAGAGTCCCTTAAGTTGTATCAAGACCTATTTCGTAAATCAATTATTCTTAGTGCGAAGCTCTCGAAAAAAATTACTGATACATCCCTAGCCAAGAAATTTGATAAATTATTTATGGAAGAACTGGATGGATCAACAAGCTCATTTTTAATGAAAAGAAATCGATTTATACAAAGCATGAAAAAATAGTTCTATCATGTGTTTTTTAAGGAAACTTAATCTTTTTTCGTGGAATAAAGAACCCTTTAATGCAATTTAGATTTCGAATGCAAATCTGAATATGGTTCTTCTTTTGTAAACCAGCTCCATCAAAGGCTGGACCGCCTTCAGTAAAAATGCCTCGCACAGTATCAAAGTGTTTCATTAAACTAAAACCATTCTTAGAAATGTCGGAGGTTATTTGCTCTGCCACTTTCTGATGAAAATATTCAATCACAGCACAATCTAATTCCCTTAATACAAAATCATGATTCTTATCCATAGGAACATCTTTGTTGCTGGGAAGATCTTTCCCTGCAATAAGTAAATCTTCCTTCAAAGACTCGTAGTATGGCGATAGAAGATCATTGTATTGAGAATCAGCAAAGTCCAAGCAATAATCTAATTGATAAACAACCCCTACTACTGAAGGTGTAGTAATATTCCCTCTAACTTGCTTTTCTAAAGCCCATTGGTAGGCTCGGTGATAATTGTTCTCCCAAATATAAAATCCATTTCCTAACCAATCGTATAGTTCTCGACTTTTTTTAACAACATCCGGATTGGTAACTAAAGCGTTTTTAACAGATTCATCACATCCGTGAAAGCCAATCATCAGGTTCGGTCTGCACTGATACATTATTTAGTAGCTGTAACCACTTTTTTCAAATTATAATAATGTCCCGTAAAGTTTTCATTTTTAGTCAGGATTTTCGCTGATATTAATGAAGCAACAACCGTAGCACGATTCTTTTCTTCGGTCTTAATTTTAATCGTCAATGCTGCTAATAGCTCTAACTGATTTGCTGCCATAGAATTGTCTTTTAGTTACTGTCACAAAGATAATGCTATTTTTATATTTTTTTGTTTTAAGAATTGTCATTTTGTTTTTGGAATAATTTTATAATATAAATACAGTTTATCTTGTAATTGAACCATACATACACTCAGTAAAAATAAAATGCAGATTTTTCACATAATAGTTTTCATTAAATATCTAATGCATAAGCCAATTGAAGCTGAATCCATTATACCATGAACTATCCCTACTTTTTTGGACTAAAAAAGGACGATTGTTGCATATCAAATAACAGATGAGGATAGGGGTTTTTGGTGCAAAAAAAATCCCCTGTAATGTATTTCGGGGAGTAATTTCTTATGTAAAAAAATAGTGTATGGGAATCAAACAAACTCACCCAACTTCCGCAATGTATTTATACTGGTACTGGTTATTTTCTGAATGTTCCTAAGCGAATAGCCTTTCCTCAACAACTTGATTTCTTCCACGTATTGATCTTTCATTTCATTGGTGCTTTTGCGATAACCTTCCTTTCGTCCGATACTTCCGCCAGACTTAATGTGTTGATAATAACCAGATTCCATCCTTTGTCGTATTGATGATCTTTCCATTGAGCTGATTTCCAATAATATAGTAAGTAGCAACTGTGCCATTGGGTTAATCTTACCATCTTTATCCAATGTTTCAATATTGTAATTTTTAACAAACAAACAAATCTTGTTTTCATTTAATACCTGAATAACCTTTAACGCCTCAAGGGTATTTCTCCCAAGTCTACTAATTTCCAAACAGAGTACACGATCTACTTTTTCTGGTTTAACGTAATTGATTAATTCAACTATTTCAGGACGATCTTCATTTCTCTTTGCACCTGAAACTTTATTGGCAAATACTTTCACAACTTCCATATCGTGTAGCTGTGCATAGGTAGTTAATTCATTTACCTGACGGTCGTAATCCTGAATTTGGGTACTAACTCTGGCAAGGATGCAAACTTTTAACATGTCTTTTTTATTTATATTCGTTATTTACTCGTGTTCCATAGTATGTAGTAAGCTCAACAGCCGCATCAATTACCTCAACAAGGCTATCAAAATAAACATCTTCAATACTGTCGATTTCTATCCTGCTGTTATTTAATAATATCACTACAAATAAGTCCTTACCTTTATGGTAAACTACCTTCACCCAGCCTTTATGTTTGAAGCCGTTCACATGGAACATAAAACCTTTATTATCGACTAATGCTTTTGGTGCTTTGAACCCCCAACTCCACATTACCATTTGGTTACTTCTCAGTATCGAATAAATGTACTTTGCCATTTCCATAACTATTGATGTATGCGTTAATAACTACAACAAAGATAGCATATATATCAATAATAACCTAATATTAGTTGATCTAAATGATATTATATTTCATATTATTAATATATATGGTAATTATTGTATACCTTTGATATAAATTAATGTAGATCAAATGTTACGGGTAAAAAGTATTTGCAAATCTCAAGGGATTAGTTTAAAGGAATTGGCTGAACGAATGAGTGTATCAGCTGAAGCAGTAACAAGAATGTTATCTGAAAATGGAAATCCTACCCTCTCTACATTGATAAATATCGCTAAAGCTCTGAATATGGAAGTATATGAGCTGTTTGATAATTTCGATGAAAATATGCTTGTTAGGGGGTACTTAGAGATTGGCAATCAAATTCACCGAATAAATAATTTCAGTGACCTGCAAGAGCTGTATAAAGAACTAACCTCCAAAAATGATTTAAGTTGATTCCCGTAGATCGAAATAATCTTTTAGATTTAATTGATACAGAAAGTACTGTATCAAAAGCATGATATAAAGATTATTTTGATACGGTTTTAAATTGATCGTTTATGATGGCACAGATCCACCATATTGCTTCAAAAATATCTGTTCGTGCGTAAGGGTCTATAAATACCGTTTGAAAAGTGCCCAGTATTTCGGATGAAAGGTGCACAATTTCCACCATTTTCTGTGTATTATTATTTACCGAAAACTGTGTATTGTTATTTACCGATTACATCATCATACGAAAAGGTCTCCTAGTGCAGAAAAAGCATCAATAATCAAGTGATTTAAATAATGAATGGTGTATATTAAGTATATTTGATTCGAAGTA
>Ga0316231_1005451_pt1 | contig 10161 bp, 9 predicted proteins | sample TBH18027metaG_FD_206002 | JGI IMG/M metagenome (GOLD analysis project Ga0316231, IMG submission 206002) | Freshwater microbial communities from Trout Bog Lake, Wisconsin, USA - TBH18027 | ecosystem: Environmental > Aquatic > Freshwater > Lake > Hypolimnion/Profundal zone | place: USA: Wisconsin...
GGGTATTTTGACGATATCTAACAAGAGAGTAAATTGTAATATAATATCGGAAACCTAACACACTTGACAATGAAATCGATCCGAGATACGTGTATCGAATTTTTCCAAAGTTCGGATATTAAGCGAGATGTGAAGGCGATCATACAACCCATCGTTGGAATTATTTACAATGAAGTATATCCCTATCTGTGGTTCTTATGCATCTACAATGTGTTTTTGATTTTTATCGTTTTAGCGAATTTGATTTTATTGTTGCGATTGATTGCACTGAACCAAAAAATCGAATTATATACTCTATAAGGTTTGCAAAAAAATGTTGGAATACTATATATAAAATTACAATGAGCGGTGCAAGCGCGTATGGTACATATGTATTTGGCGGACCAGATCAACAACTTCAACAACTGAATACACAGGGAGCGGCGATGGGAGGATCGACCCTCATCGCAATGACCCCCCCTTCCGCTGGTTGGCAACCCGGATGCACAACTGGCGGCGCGCGCAAAATGAGAAAGGGGCGCAAAATGAGCAAGAAAATGGGCGGAGACGGGATCGTTTTGCCGATTGCATTCATCGCGGCGAATCAAATGTACAAGCCGAAGAATGCATCGGTCTCGTTCCGAAACAATAACCGAACGAGATCTACCCACAGCAATCGTAAAATGAATAGCCGCCGCGTCCGAAGCAGCAGCAGTAAACGCCGCACAAACCGAAGCAGACGTTAGGTTTACACCTTTGCATATTGTAAATCTTCATCGGTGTAAAGTGGTCTAAATCTTTAGTATTATTATTAATATATGATGAATAATGCAATCGTCCAAATACATCCAAATAACGACGATTTTGTCGAAAACGTAAAACGATGGGTCGTCTTGGACACTCATCTGAAAATGGTGAATGAACGAACCAAACAATTTCGCGAAGAACGCCGCGATTTGGCGCAATCAATATGTGACCATTTAGAAAAACATAATATGCAGAATAAACGGATTGGTATCCACGACGGAGACCTGCGAATTTCGGACAAGAAAGAATATACCCCCCTATCCTTTGGATATTTGGAAGAACGTTTAGGCGAAATTATTCCGGAAAGTTCGAGCGTTGAATTTATCATCCAATATTTGAAGGAAAAGCGAACCGTCAAGATAAGTTCCGAGTTGAAACGCACATATCGAACTGCTGACGAAATTGCAAAGCCGAACCGGTAATTCGTGTAAATAGTTTGATATATCTGAATATACTATATAAAACAAATGCCCGAATATGTGTCCGCAATTTCGAAATGTATGGTTGATCCGACGTGTGTGACTCGTGCATTTTATCCGGCCAATTCATTAATCCATCCCGAAAATAACGTCAATAAAACCAATAATAACGGAATTATTTATGGCGGCGATGGCAGGTTAACCTCCGGATCGCAAACCGGTGGCAGATTTAACGATCTTGGTGTTCCCGTATTACTCGTCCTTGTCACGAAAGAAGAAGGGGGGGGTGATCTTGGACATTTGCCAGAGCCAGAGCCGGAGGATGAAGAAGACGAAGATGACCATTATTTGTCGGATGAAATGTTCGACCAAATGATTCAACGGATTCAAATGATCCCCGAAGTGAAGTCAACCTCGGCATCATCGCGCCGTGCAAAACTATTGTTCAAAGAAAAAGGGCGACGAACTCGGAAAAATAAGGAAAGAAAAGGAAAGTAGCGGCGGCATATAGGTCTCATTTTTTGTTGACGAATCGATGAAATGTAATCGTCCTATTTTCACTTGTAAATGTGTAATATTCAGTAATGTAATAGTGTAGTAATATTATTATACCTGTATTAGTATAAATGGAGAATCTCGACGTATTACCAACGACACCCCTTGTGTACCCTACAATCACCCCCGGTCAAGCCGCATTTACCAATGTGTTGCTCATTAACAGCCAGGTTCCCGATTACCAGCAATTTGTAACTTCTGTAAATACTTCCACCTTTCCAATTGTTTACTCGATGAATTCTTCTATGGATGAACTATTGACATTGTTGGAGACGAACTTTACTTCGATCGCAAGAGTTGCTCTCTGTTTTGATTCTACATTTCCGGATCCAAGCAATGCAATGTTATTATTCGTGCCTACTTTAGTGAAAAAGTTTCAGGTGAAAAACATCGATTTCTTGGCGTGTAATACACTGAACTCGCCTGAATGGGTAGCCTATTATAATGGTTTGACGGCTGAAACTGGAGTTGTGGTGGGTGCATCAAATGACAAGACGGGAAATATTAAATATGGCGGGGATTGGGTAATGGAGAGCACGAGCCAAGACATAGAATTAATATATTTTACCCAAAACATCGAATATTATACATATTTGTTGGGTTCAGTTCCAATTGGTGGGATATATTATTTATTGGATTCTCCGGCGAGCGGTCAAGCGACGGTGACCTCAAATCCGACTCCATACAGTGGAAGTATTACAATTCCATCGAGTGTATCTAATGGTGGCAATACATATACTGTGACAAGCATTGGAGATAGTGCATTTAATAATTGCAGAGTGTTGACGAGTATAATAATTCCAGATACTGTGACATACCTTGGTAGTTTGTCATTTTATCAATGCATAATGTTGACAAGTATACAATTTCCCGTTAATTTGACAAATATTGGAGATAGTGCATTTTATGGTTGCACAGGGTTGACGAGTATAATAATTCCAAATACTGTGACATACCTTGGTAGTTTGTCATTTTATCAATGCACAATGTTGTCGAGTATAATAATTAGAAGTGGTGTGACGAGTATTTCAGGTACTGCGTTTGCATATTGTTCACGCTTGACAAGTATACAATTTCCCGATAGTGTGACAAATATTGGAGATAGTGCGTTCTATGCGTGTACAGGATTGACGAGTATAATAATTGGAAGTGGTGTCACTAATATTGGAACTACTACATTCAAAGGTTGTTCACAACTAAGTAGTGTATATTTTAATGCAACAAGCACAATACCAACCTTCGGAAACTCTTGTTTTTCCAGTATAAAAAGTCCGAGTACGGCATATTATTTAGCAAGTGTAACAAATGCAAATAGATTAACTGGTTCTGGATATTTTACAAATTATGTACAAATAAGCAATGATACATCATTACGTACATTTACTGTAAATGGTCAAAATGTAACTAATGGAGATCAAGTAGGTCTAACAACAGGTACATCTAGTGTGACAGTTGTTGCCACACCAACAAATTCAAATGCAACATGTGTAATTACAGGAAGTAGTGGTTTAGTTTCGGGATCGAATCAACTAACAGTAACAGTAACCGCACAAAATGGAACAATCAAAGTATATATTATAACATTAATAGTAAATCCAATTGATGGGATATATTATTTATTGGATTCTCCTGGCATCGGTCAAGCGACGGTCACCCCAAATCCGAGTCCATACAGTGGAAGTATTACAATTCCATCGACTGTATCTAATGGTAGTAATACATATAGTGTAACAAGTATTGGAAGTGGAGCATTCCAAGGATGTTCGAATTTAACGAGTGTAACAATTCCGACAAGTGTAACAAGCATTGGAAATAATGCATTCCAAGGATGTTCGAATTTAACGAGTGTAACAATTCCGACAAGTGTAACAAGCATTGGAAATAATGCATTCCAAGGATGTTCAGGATTGACTGGTACTCTAACAATACCCGATACTGTAACAAGCATTGGAAATAATACATTCTACAGTTGTTCAGGATTAACAACTGTATCAATTGGAAGTGGTGTGACAAGCATTGGAGATCGTGCGTTCCAAAATTGTCCGTTATTGATGAATGTAACATTTAATGAACTGGTTGCAACGCCTACAATAGCTAGCGACAGTTTTGACGTTAGTATGTCAAGTAATGGTAGCACAGCCTACTATTTATATGGGGCAAATTATACAAGTATACAAGGAGTTTTTAAAAATTTAAAGTATTTTGGTTATCCTTGTTTTCTTGAAGGATCTCGTATTCTTACTGATAAAGGATACCTTCCCATCGAAGATCTCAGAAATGGCGATTTGGTAAAAACCTTATTGAACGATTACCAGCCAATTTGTATGATCGGTAAAAAAGAAATTGACCATATTGCCTCCCAAGAAAGAATCAAATCTCAGCTCTACAAGTGTTCGCGTGATCAGTACCCGGAAATGTTGGAAGATTTAGTACTCACGGGGTGTCATTCGATATTGGTGGATGACTACACAAGTCAGGAACAGAGGGACAAAACGATAGAAGTGAATGGAAACACTTATGTGACAGATAAAAAATATCGATTACCCGCGTGTGCGGATGAGAAAGCATCGGTATATGAGAAAAAAGGAGTTTATACCATTTACCATTTGGCCTTGGAGCACGACGATTATTATATGAACTATGGAATATATGCGAATGGTCTTCTCGTGGAGACGTGCTCCCAACGATACTTGAAGGAGCTGTCCGATATGAAACTCATCGAATAAACCGACAGTTTACACTTTCGCACCTTTACATATTTCGCGTGTTGTGGTATTTATCAATTATTCTGTCCAAAAAACACAGTAGAGAAGGAGAGGGCGGGCAAAACGATCATATATAATCTAAAATAATTGTAAAATGAGATGGTAAGTAAACCGAGTAAGGTATCGGTATATTATATTTGTTCTTTGAACCGGAAACGTATTTACATTTCCGGTTCAACGTATGGTCTAGATCGGATTGACATCGTCTAATATCTAGACCACTGATTCAAGTTAAATCCATTAATAATGGCCTGCCGTTTCAACGTTTCTGCCGCCTTCTCGCTTTCACTTTGTTGGGGAGAACTGGTCGGCGTGGGCGTGGGCGGGACGACAATTTGATTTGCGGACCAATTTTGCGGAGATGGGGGTTTTACTCCATAACAATTTGCCCCAAAACGCACATAAGGATTTCCAATAAACCCGCCATTGATTCCGGGACGACCACACGCATTCTTGGTCATTTCACTACCTTGCAATTTATCCCACGTCGATTTTTGTGTGGGGAAAAATGCCATTTGATCTGCCGACCATCCATAGTTGCACCATTCTCCTCCCGCATCATATGCAGCTTCGATTTGATCATAATCTGCCAATTTCGCTCCATATGCATTACATACGCTCTCTGCTTCTTCGTAGGTGTACAAGTTATTTCCAAGGTTGAATACCTGATTTTGTCCAGGGGCGGGCGTGGCGCTCGAAGCATCCACATAATAACCGGAAGCATCCACATAATAACCGGAAGCATCAGCGGTAGGTCCAGGAGTATTGCCGTTGCCTAACCAGTACGTTCCAGACGCATCGCTGCCCAGACCCGGCGGCAAATTCTCCAAATATCGGGTAAAATTATTATTCAACAAAATGTCCACAATTTCAATGTGTAAAACATTGGTAAAGAACAACACGACAAATAAGGTCGCAAACAAAATCCAAATCTTATGCTCGAGAATATTCACCAAAATGGGTTTTACATCAGGAGCCATCGGCACACGAAATAAATAGACCAAGACGAAAAACACAATAGTAAATATGAATGTCTCGATCAAAGATCCTACCGTATTTTTGTAATACGCATATATATATTCAATACTATACCCCATAATATTAGTCTTATCATCCTTTGGCAACATAAAATATTCACCAAAAAACAAAGCGACAAAACATACCAATAAAACAATATCGACCGTGCGACTATAATTTAATAGTCCACTACTCTCGCCACCGCTTGTCGCTCGTTGCGCGAAAATCATTCCGCACAACTTGACGAGAACATACACAAACAGTGACCAGAAAATTATGTTTAATGTGGTCTCATTAAATATTTTACCGGACAATGAAGACAACGTGCTGCTCGTACTTACGGGCGGTGCTTCATATGTATTTGATGCATAGATAGTCGTGATTGGCACCGGCGTGGGAGTTGGCGCACTAGAAGGCTTTTTTGTCTTCTTCTTGGAAGGTTTATGTGTAGGAGTAGGGGTTTTCGTGACGGAAGGTCGGTTGGTTTTTGGTGCCGTCGCCATAATCTGCCCAGAATATGCACTATTATTCTTTTTCTCCGGCATTAAATATTATATTATACGCAGTTATTTTTTACGGTAAAATAAACAATACGCCTTTGGCGTAATTATTCGATTCGCCGCTACCCCTCTTTCTAAAGTCGTATCATTATAATGTATCCATTCTCCTCCCGCATTCTTCACAAATGCGGTGTAATGTCCCCCCATCGGCCCGCCCGAATGATTGCATACTCCGTATAAGTCGTACACATATTGACGGGCATTGTATCCACTCACATATTTTGACATATTCAGATCGGTCAATGGAAAATTGACCAGATCTTGGATTTTCCTAGATCCATCTGCCGAAAACCGTTTCAGCGTAATTACCAATATCTTGGGGAAATTCCAAAACGTGATTCGTTTTCTCACGTCTTCCTTTTGCCCCGTTTTCTCATTAAACCACGCATTTTCTCCATCCATCACTTCTGCGTTTGTAAATGCATCTAAACAATCATATAATGTCGCCTCTCTACGCGGAATTTCCAGATCCAATATGAAGAAACTCTCCGGTTTGACCGCGTGAATTGTCGAACCGTCCAAGCTTGACAATTCGGACACATAGATTCCGTAAAACATATCCATTATTTCGGAATATTCTTGGGAATATATGGTTTGCAGCATTTTGTAACATTCGGTCGCGAGGAGATCCACCGAATTCTCCACCTTTCCGGTAATATTCATCGTAGCCGAACGCGATATGCTATTATGCATACATTCGATCATAAAAAGTAGAAACTCGGGCAAATCGTTTTGCGCCCATCCGGTAAAGAGATCGCGGTCCTTTTTTACGGCCAGTTGTTGCACATGATGAACAAATCGATTTGGCGAAACCGTGCCATTTTGGCTCCACATCACCTCTCGCAAATTATTCCATTCGCCGAGAATGACTGCATCTGGGATGTCGGTTTTCAGACATCGTTCGTATTTTTTCGATCCTAAAAACTCGCTCAATTCATACGTGTGACTCAATATCTGCATACACGAATTCAAAAAACAAGTATTCCCTAAATTTGCGAGTCCAGTATATCCGTGGTCTTTATATTTGGATAAATATTCGACCATTGAAATCGTAAAATGTGTGGTTTGAAAAGTAAAATAAAAATATATAAGAATATATAGACGAAAATCTTTATATTCTTATACTTCAATGGAAAATGACAATATTCAAAACTTACTCGCGGGTATGTTGGGGGAAACAATCGCTACTGCGGAATTGGACGATCGATGGCAGAATTTGATACGACACATTTTGCCCGGTGCAAGAGTTGGTGCACCACCTACTCCGTCTCCGTCCCCCTCACTCGCAAATCCTGTAGCGAGTCCTGTAGCGAATCCTTTTCCTAGTGCTTCTGCTCCTTTACCCGTTATACCGCCACCTTCACCATCACCATCATTATTGTCTGAAGATATCATGTATGAATTATTACACGAATACAATCGAAATATTCGCAGTTATCAAACAAATATGAATCAAATCATTCGATTATTGATCAACAGCGAATCGGGTTCAGTGCAAGTTCCCGCGCAAGCCCCCACACGACCTCCTACACAAGCCCCCGCGCAAGTCCCTACACGACCTCCCGTGCAAGTCACGGCACAGCCCCCCGCATATGATTCAACCATATTATCTTATATATTTTATCCTACAATAGCACGTACGGCCACGGACGACGCAGCCCCTGCAAATGTGCTGACGCGCGAAGAAATCGCAAGCACGACAAGAACATTTGGATTTACAAACGGAACAGATACGAGTTCAAACGTGATTTCACACGAAGACTCGAGTGGCGCAGTATGTCCGATTTCACTGGAACCATTTCAAGTCGGGGATGTAGTATGCCAGATCCAAGGATGTGGTCATATTTTTAAACGCCCCCTTTTGATGAATTGGTTGCGCCGTAGTTCGAGATGTCCCGTTTGTCGTTATCAATTGCGCAATTATTTGAACCAAAATAATCACCCATCTCTCGAACCCGTAAATATGGAGAATAACATTGCAAATGAAACAGACGACGCAACAGCAACAGCAACATCACCGGCCCCAGCACCACCAACTTTCGAATACGCGGAAGGACAAATGTTGTCTGTGCCCGAAATATTACGCAATATTTTGGCAATGGATACTCCGTCCTCACTGTTCGATTTTTCCAGCAATGAGATCGAATTCGAGTTTGAATTTCGCCGATAGAAATAGAAATAAAACTGCGATAAATCAGATAAAGTATATTTTGTCTGTATTACATACTACCGCCCAAAACAAATTCACCAAACAATGTTTACCGAATGGTTTAAATCGAGCAAACATTATTATAAGATTGGATTCGAAGACGTAAATTACGCGATTCAACATCCAGATACACATTTAATTATCAACACATTAACGGCGAATAACCAAGAATGTTTGATTAAAACCACGATTTCATTGGAAATCGAAGAACGCACGATCAACGATATATTGCAAAAATATGCACAAAAAGACAAACGCATAATTATTTACGGCAAAAATTCGGCGGACGAGACGACCGAACACAAATATAGACAATTGCAATCGTTGGGGTTTAGTGAAATATACGTATATGGAGGAGGAATATTTGAATGGGTACTCTTACAAGACATCTATGGCCAAGACGAATTCCCGACGACCAAGACGGTGGCGGATATTTTGCAATATAAACCACCCGCAATCCTAAGGTTGCGGACTTGATGTTGATGCCCGCCGACCGACCCCCTACCTACATCAGTTTTATTATGCGTCGCCAAGTCTGCATACGACTCAATGCCACAGTGTGAAGTTGAAGAGAGTGCTGTTTTGAAAATTCAGTGACGAACAATCCATCTTTATTATGGCGGAGCACGCGATCGCGGAACAGCATCTCGGCGTTTTCGAACGCGTCTTTCACATTGTGATTGTTTCGCTTCATATGATAAATCATACTGCGGTCGAAATCGTAGGCCGTCAATAGGTCGGCCTCGCGCACAATGTGATAGGCGTGTTGATACTCGCCCAAATCCGGATATCCCACACGCTTTACCTTGGAATAAGACATCGTCCCGATAATTCGTTTGATCACATCCACCTCGTTTTTCGAAACCAACGGTTTCGCGTCCAACCGATAAGGGATCGACTTAGTGAGGGGCGTGTCTGAGGGCACGGGAGAATTGTGCGCGTTCGAAACGAATCCCGAAAATAAGTCCGCCGATCCAATATCGATGCTGTAATCCTTCCCATATTTTACGGCGGGTTTTTCCGAATCGAAGATCGGTTGATCCGAGAGAAATCGTTCAATCTCTACGAGTCCTTCGGTTTCATTGACGTACTTTTTGTCGCACATATCGTGAAGCAATGCGGAGATATAAATAATCTTTTCTTGGGGTTTCAAATACTGATGGATGGGGACTTCGGCGGAAAAAATGCGGTGGGTATACAGCAATACATTCATACTGTGCGAAACCCCGTGCGATTCATCGATATTATATTTTGTCGTGGTCATCAAAATGTAATTGAACAATTTTACCAAAAGAGAGGACAATTCCATTGTGGATGATAAAAAATGGGGTTGATGGTTATATACTAATGGACACAAACGTTTAAGTATTTTTTTGCGGTTTTTGTTTGCGGTTTTTGTTTGCATTTTTGTGTATTTACGTGTGTAATAAATATTCTATTCCGCGATCGCCTCGTAGTGAAGTTCTTCATCTAGATTATCATTTGCTCGTTCGCGATAATAGTTGTAGAGATCAATGATATCATCGTCTGTCATTTCTTCATGTCCCCCACCCAATAGGCGGTTCAACTCCATTTCATCCTCATCTTCGAGCGACAAATCCTCAATGGCACCATCCTCACTCATTTGAGCGATCTGTTCAAAGATGTCCTCGTCGTCATTATCCATCTTATAATTGTTGCCATAAGCGTCATCGGAATAATATTCGTTTCCTGGGAATTTTGGAGGTTCCTCTTCCTCATCATCATCCTCTTCCTCAGTAAAAGGTGGAGGGGGCGTCAAAGATTCAACTTCAAGTTCACGTTCACTTATTTGAATATGATTCTGCGTAGTCGTTTTAAACTCATTGATG
>Ga0316231_1005454_pt1 | contig 10158 bp, 9 predicted proteins | sample TBH18027metaG_FD_206002 | JGI IMG/M metagenome (GOLD analysis project Ga0316231, IMG submission 206002) | Freshwater microbial communities from Trout Bog Lake, Wisconsin, USA - TBH18027 | ecosystem: Environmental > Aquatic > Freshwater > Lake > Hypolimnion/Profundal zone | place: USA: Wisconsin...
AGGAATCGGCTGGTGGTCATCCGGGGCGCCCCTCAGCCTGCCGCGGCCACGGTGGAGCCGGCCGCCGTGCGCGCCAGCGCCAGCACCACCCAGGTCACCGCGCCGAGCATGAAGCTCAGGGCGGCGGCCATGGAGATGTTGGCCGACATCGTGAACTCGGTGTAGATGACCATCGGCAGGACGTTGATGCGGGTGGCCAGGGTGAAGGCGGTGCCGAACGCGCCGACCGCGGTGGCGAAACAGATCGCCCCGGCCGAGATGAAGGCCGGCTTGAGCCCGGGCACGATGACGTCGAAGACCACGCGCCACGGGGAGGCGCCCAGGGAGCGGGCCGCTTCCTCGATGCGCGGGTCCAGCTTCTCCGTGGCCGCCATCACCGTGAGGATGGTGCGCGGGATGGAGAAATAGACGTAGCCCATGAACAGGCCGGCCAGGGAATAGGCGAACACCAGGCGGTCGCCGGTGAGCGCCTCGGTCACCATGCCGATCAGGCCCTGGCGGCCCGCCAGCATGATGACCATGAAACCGATGACCACGCCCGGGAAGGCCAGCGGCAGGGTCAGCAGGGCCACCAGCGCGGCGTTGCCGGGAAACTTGTGGCGCTGCAGGAACACGCCGGCGATGCCGCTGATCGCCAGGGTCACCGCCGTGGTGGCGACCGCCACTCCGAAGGTGGCGACCAGGGCGTTGAAATAGTTGGCGTCGGTGAGGATCGCGGCGTAGGCCGCCCACCCCGCCGCGCCCTGGCCGCCGATCAGGAACAACCGGCACATGGGCAGGATGAAGAAGGCCGCGAAGAAGACGGCGGTCGGCAGGAACAGAACGATCATGATGGCCGTCCGGGGAGGGGCGGACCCGCGGGGAGGCGGGCCCGCGGGAGGCTTACTGGACCTCGTTCTGGTAGCGCTTGATGATCTGCGCCTGGGCGGCCGCCAGTTTCTTCAGGTCCACCGGCCTGGCCCGGGCATACTCGCTGTCGGGCAGGAAGCGCGCCTTCATCTCGGCCGAGAGGTGCGCGGCGAACACCGGGCGCAGGTAGGCGTTGCCCCACATGGCCTGGCTCTCGGGGGAGAGCACGAAGTCGAGGACCTTCTTGCCGTTCTCGGCATCGGGCGCGCCCTTGACCAGGCCCATCACGTAGGGGAAGACGACGGTGCCTTCCTTCGGGATGACGAAGCGGGTGGGCGCCTTGTCGGTGTACTGGGCGCGGTAGGCGTTGAAATCGTAGTCGATCAGGATGGGGATCTCGCCGGAAAGCACGCGCGCATAGGAGGTCTGCTTGGGCACGATGGGCTGGTTCCTGGCCAGGGCCTTGAAGAACTTGATGGCCGGATCGATGTTGTCGTAGGTGCCGCCCAGAGCCAGGTTGATCGCCATGACGCCCAGCTGGCCGACGGCGGCCGAGGTCGGGTCCAGGTAGCCGACCAACCCTTTGTACTCAGGCTTGAGCAGGTCGTTCCAGCTCTGCGGGACCGGCCGCTTGCCCAGCGCGACGGTGTTGACGAACAGGCCCAGGGTGCCGGAGTGGATGGTGAACCAGTAGCCGTTCGGGTCCTTCAGGTCGGCCGGGATCTTTTCCCAGCCCTTGGGCTTGTAGGGCGCCAGCACGCCCGCGTCGCGCGCCGGGTCGGCCGCGATGCCGCCGAGATAGACGACGTCGGCCACCGGGTAGTTCTTCTCGGCGATCAGGGCGGCGATCGCCTGGCCCGAGTTCTTGTTGTCCGGGGGCATCTGGATGCCCAGGCGGGTGTTGATGGCCTTCAGCTGCGAGCCCCAGTCGGCCCACTCCGGCGGGCAGTTGTAGCAGACGGCGCGCTGCTGGGCCTGGGCCTGGCCGGCCGCGCCGAACAGGGTCAGCGCCGCCGCGGCGAGGTGGGCCAGGGGTCGGATGGTCGGGAAGCGCATACGGTCTCTCCTTTGCAAGTCGCGGGGACATCGGCGGGAACGAGCTGGTCGGCAGGGCTGCGCCTGTCATTCAACCATGATTCCAGGGGGTTGTTACAGGACGATGACGCGACCGGGGCGCGCCAGGTCCCGGCATCCGGGCCGCGACCGCCCAGCCGTGCCGGATATTATTATGAAAACAGGAGTTAGGCTGGACCCTTCACTTGCCGAACAGGTTCCTGACCACCATGTAGGCCATGGCCGGGTTGGCGGCGAGGCGGCGCTTGAGGTAGTGCACCGCGTACTTCCACTCCTCGGCGAAGGGGACGTAGAGCCGCACGGTCTGGCCCCGGCCGACGATCTCCTGCTGCAGCCGGGTGCGGGGCACGCCCAGCAGCATCTGGAACTCGTAGGCGTCCCTGGGCACGCCCTGCTGGTCCAGGTAGGCCATGCAGCGGCGGATCAGCGGCTCGTCGTGGGTGGCGATCTCGGGGTAGTGGCCGTGCTCCAGCAGCAGCTGCACGTACTCGAACAGTCTGTCCTTCATGGCCGGCTTGTCCTGGAGCGCCAGCTCCGCCGGCTCCTGGTAGATGCCGATGCAGATCCGGACCCTGCAGGGCCTGGCGTTCAGGGCCCGGATGTCGTCGCCGGTGCGGAACAGGCGGCTCTGCAGCACGATCCCGAAATTGTCGAACGCCTCCCGCACGGCCTTGAACATCTGCAGGGTCCGGTCGGTGAAGCTGCTGTCCTCCATGTCCAGGGTGATGCGCAGGCCGTGCGCCGCCGCGGCCGCGACGATGCGGCGGAGGTTGTCCTGGCAGTAGGCGACGCTCTCGTTGATGCCCAGCTGGGTGGGCTTGAGGCTGATGGTGGCGTAGGGGCGGTCCTTCAGGGCGTCGATCATGCGGAAGTAGAGCTGGACCGTGGCCTCCACGTCCTCGCGGCGGAACACCTCCTCGCCCAGCAGGTCGACGGTGGAGCACAGCCCATACTGGCTGTGCAGCTGGTCGGCCTTGGCCACGCCGCTGGCGACGCCCTTGCCGGCGATGTAGGGGGAGGCGAAGGTGCGGACCAGGGGCCCCGGCATCAGGTCGACGATCGCGCGCTTGAAGTCCATGGTCTTCCTCCGGAGGGATGGCTTTACTTTGAGTCCGCTAGTAGAAGGCATTCAAATGATTTCTTTTGCCTTGGCATTAGTCAGACTAAAGTGTAATGATCTCTCCATGGACCTGGCCTCCTCCACCATCATCCAGCTGCGCGCCTTCGAAGCGGTGGGCCGCCACGGCAGCTTCAAGCGGGCCGCCGAGGAGCTGTTCGTGACCCAGGCCGCGCTCAGCCACCATGTGCGCCACCTGGAGCAGGACCTGGGGGTTCAGCTGGTGCGGCGGCTGCACCGGCGGATCGAATTGACCGCCGAGGGCGGCCAGCTGCTGGCCGACGCCGGGCGGGCGCTGGAGGCCCTGTCCGCGGCCCTGCGCAACCTCAGGCGCACCGCCAAGGAGGACGCCCTCACGGTGAGCGTGCCGCCCTATTTCTCGCTGTGCTGGCTGACCCCCCGGCTCGGCAGCCTGTGGCGGCGCCACCCCGGCATCAACCTGCTGCTGCACCACACTTACCGGATCGTGGATTTCGCCCACGATCCCATCGATGCCGCCATCGCCTGGGGCCACGGCAAGTGGCCCGAGGTGGAGTCGACCCTGCTCATGACCAGCCGGCTCACCCCCATCTGCACCCCCGAATACCTGGCCCGGCTGGGGGGGAAGCTGGAGCCGGCCGACCTGGCGCGCCACCCGCTGTTCTACGAGTTCGACCAGGCCCACTGGCGGCAATGGTTCGCCGCCGCCGGGGTGGAGTGCGCCGGACCGCTGCAGGGGGTCCGGATCGACGACAGCCACGCCCTCCGGCGGGTCGTCCTGGACGGCCACGGCTTCGGCCTGTTCTTCGTGGAGCTGATCCAGGACGACGTCCGCACCGGCCAATTGGCGCAGCCCTTCGAGCTCTGCATCGACCCCGGCTGCGCCTACTACCTGAACCGGCCCCGGGACACGCCCATGGGCGCCAAGCTGCAGGCCTTCACCCGGTGGATCCTGGAGGAGGCGGCCAGGGGCCTGCCGGCGCCGGCGGAATGACCCGGCGGCCTTCCGCGCCGGTCCGCTCGTTTCGGGCTTTCCCGGGCGCGCGGGTCCATGGGATGATCCTTGTCCACAGACCAGGACAGGGGGACCGTCATGCCGGCTCCGACCGCAGGGAAATGGCCGCTGGGTGAACTGCCGAGCCTCGCCGCGGGGCTGCCCGAGCTGATGGACGCGCTGGTGATCCGGCGCGGCCGGTACGGCCCGCCGGAGCGCTGCCTGCGCCTGGAGGAGATGCCCCGCCCGCGGGTCCACCCGGAGGACGGCGCCAAGGTGCTGGTGGCGGTGCTGGCCACCGGGCCGAACTTCAACACCAATTTCGCCTGCATGGGGCTGCCGGTGCCGGTGTTCGGCAAGGGCGACCCGGCGGTCCTGCACGTGCCGGGCAGCGACGCCCTGGGGATCGTGGTGGACGCGGGGCCGGCGGTGAAGTCGGTCAAGGTGGGCCAGGCGGTGATCCTGGACTCCTGGACCCGCCGCGGCGCCATCCGCGGCTACGAGACCCACGACGGGTTCCACGCCCAGTTCGCCCTGGTGGACGAGGAGCGCGCCATCCCGGTGCCCGAGGCCCTCAAGGGCGGAAGCGCCGAGCAGTGGGCGGCCATGCTGCTGACCTTCGGCACCGCCTACCGGGCGGTGGTGGAGCGCCTGGGCACCCGGCCCGGCGACGCGGTGCTGGTGATGGGCGGCGGCAAGGGCACCAGCTTCGCCGGCGCCCAACTGGCCAAGGCGCTGGGCGCGCGGGTGATCCTGGTGGGCTCCAACCCGGGGCTCGGGCGGGCCCTGATCGCCCGGGGCATGGCCGACGCCTTCATCGACCGCAGGACGATCGCGCCGGAGGTGTTCGGCGGGATCCCCGAGGGCCAGGACGCCCAGGCCTGGCGCCTCCGCACCGAGCCGTTCCGCCAGGCGGTGCGCGCGGCCAACGGCGGCCGGCTGGTGGACGGCATCTTCGAGCACACCGGCGGGCGCAACTTCCCCCTGCTGGTCTCGGCCCTGGCCGACGGCGGCCGCCTGGCCTTCTTCGGCGCCACCGGCGGCGGGGTGAAGGGGGAATACAAGGAGACCTTCTTCTGCGGGGACCGCCGGCTGGCGCTGGACGCGCGCTGGGTCTGGATGCGGCAGAAGCAGGTGCTGTTCCGGGACGCCGCGCCGGCCGCGATCTTCGCCGAGATCGGCCTGCCGCCGGGGCGCAGGGGCCTGATCTGGGGCGCCGACGAGTACGCGCTGGGCTTCGCCCGGGCCGCCCTGGAGCGGCGGGCGGAGCTGTGCTTCATCGTCTCCCGGAGCGCGGAGCCGGAAGGCCTGGCAGAACTGGCCCGCCTGGGCATCCCCGACTCCCGGGTGATCGACCGGGACCGGCTGGTCCTGCCCGAGGACATGCCCGATCCGCTCAGCGAGGACGGCCGGCCCAACCCGGCCTACGCCGACCTGTTCATGAAGCCGGCCCGGGCGCTGGGCGGCGCCATCTGGGCGGTCTTCGGCCCCCGCACCAGCCCGGACTTCATCGTCGAGCGCCTGGACCAGGCCACGATGCACTTCAGCACCTTCCTGCTGCGCGACTTCGACGAGCACGACACCATGCCCTGCGGCTTCGTGGTGGCCCGGGGCCCGGGCAATCTGTCCATCCTCGGCTCGCACATGTACCGCGCGGCCCAGGCCCGGGACGTGGTGCGGCTGCTGGAGGGGGGGCTGCTGGCCATGGAGCCCGGCGACCTGGAGATCGTCGGGCTGGAGGGCCTGCCCGGACTCCAGCAGAAGATGCTGGACGGCGCCATGACGAAGCCCAAGGGGGTCGCCCTGGTCCAGGCGGACGCGGCCGGCCGGAGCATCGCCGACTGCGAGAGCCGCTTCCTGGGCGAGGCCCTGCGGGTGCCGGACCCCGGCCGGGGCCGCTGCGTGGACCTGCACCTGGCGGACGGGGTCGGCATCCTCACCCTCACCCGCCCGGAGGCCCTGAACGCCCTGAACGCAGACCTGCTGGGCAACCTGGCCGAGGTCCTCGGCGACCTGGGCGGCATCCGCGCCCTGGTGCTCCGGGGCGCCGGCCGCGCCTTCGTGGCCGGGGCCGACGTGACCGAGTTCCTGGGCGCGGACGCGCGGCGGGTGGCCGGCATCGCCCGGGGGGTCATCGGGCTGTTCTCCCGGCTGGAGGAGCTGGCCATCCCGGTGGTGGCGCTCATCGACGGCTTCGCCCTGGGCGGCGGCAACGAACTGGCCATGGCGGCCCACTACCGGGTGGCCACCGAGAACGCCGCGCTGGGCCAGCCGGAGGTCAAGCTGGGGATCTTTCCGGGCTACGGCGGCATGCAGCGGCTGCCCCGGCTGGTGGGGCCCCGCCGGGCCCTGGAGCTGACCGTCAACGGCGAGCCGGTGGCGGCCCGGGAGGCGCTGGCCATGGGCCTGGTGGACGTCGTGGCGCCCTCCGCCACCGCCCTCACGGTGGCCTTCCAGGCGGCCAGGGCCTTCGCCGAAGGGCGGCGGCCGACGCCCCGGCGCGACTGGGACGCCCTGGCGGCCGGGCAGCAGGGCGAACTCCAGGTGCTGCTGGCCGACCCGGCCGTGCGGGGGCTGGCCTCGGCCGCGCCGCCCGCCGACCCCGGGGACCTGGGCGCCGCCCGCGCCTACGCGGCCTCCTGGGCCATCAGGGCGCTCCAGTCCGGCTACGCCGGCGGGTTCAGGGAAGGCCTGCGCAACGACGCCGAACTGTTCGGCGAGTCGGTGGCCTCCCGGTCGGGGCAGGAATGGATCCGCCGGTTCGTGGCCAAGGACCCGGCCCAGTCGTCGTTCCTGCCGCTGCTGCCCTGAAGGGTCAGCGGGTCCAGAACGCGTTGCGCTCCAGGTAGTTCTGCAGGAACTGCTGCAGCCGCGGGTGCTGCTCGCCCTGGAAGATCGCCTCGGGGGTGCCCCGGGCCAGGATCCGGCCCTCGTCGATGAACACCACCGTGTCGGCCACATGGGCGGCGAAGCCCATCTCGTGGGTCACCACCACCATGGTCATGCCGTCCCGGGCCAGCTGCTTCATGACCTGGAGCACTTCGCCCACCAGCTCGGGGTCCAGGGACGAGGTGGGCTCGTCGAACAGCATGATCTGGGGCTCCATGGCCAGGGCCCGGGCGATGGCGGCCCGCTGCTGCTCGCCGCCGGACAGCTGCACCGGGTAGGAGTGGGCCTTGTGCGCCATCCCGACCTTTTCCAGAGTCTTCATGGCCTGCTCGTTGGCCTGCTTCTTGTCCATCCTGCGCACCCGGCGCAGGGCTTCGCGGACGTTGCCCAGGGCGGTCATGTGCGGCCAGAGGTTGAACTGCTGGAACACCATGCCGACGTTGCGGCGCACCTGGTTGATCTCGGCCTCGCCGGCCCGCACCCGCCGCCCGCTGCGGTCGCTGGTGTAGCCCAGCAGCTGGCCGTCCACGAACACCTCGCCTTCGTCGTACTCGGCCAGGAAGGCCATGCAGCGCAGCAGGGTGCTCTTGCCGGAGCCCGAGGGCCCGATGATGCACACCACTTCGGACCGGTGGATCTCCAGGTCGACGCCCTTGATCACTTCGTTGGCGCCGAAGCGCTTGACCACGTTGCGCATCTGGATCATGGTCTCGCGCGGCTGACGGTCGGTTCCGGGGTTCTCGTTCATCGGGTTTCCTCAACGCAGCATGAAATGGCCGACTTTCCGCTCGACCCAGCGCCCGAACCAGGCGGTGAGCTCCACCAGGGCCAGGTAGCCCAGGCAGAGGGCCACCAGCACCTCCAGGAAGGCGAAGGAGAGGCTGCCGATGCCGGTGAGGACCCCGGTCAGTTCCGGCACCGTGATCACCGACAGCACCGCGGTCTCCTTGCTCAGCACGATGATGGTGTTGCACAGCGAAGGCACGATGATGACCAGCATCTGCGGCAGCATGATCCGCCAGACCATCTGCCAGCGGGTCATGCACAGGCAGATGCCGGCCTCCAGCTGGCCCTGGGGGATGGAGCGGAAGCCGGCCCGGAACACCTCGGCGAAGTAGGCGCTGCCGTAGAGGCCCAGGCCGAGGATGCCGGCGGTGACCGGCTCCAGGTTGAGCCCGATGGACGGCCCCCCGTAGTACAGGAAGAACAGCTGGATCAGGAAGGGCGTGCCGCGCAGCACCTCGATGTAGGCCCGCAGCGCGCCGCGGACCGCCCGCCCGCAGGACAGCTGCAGAAGGGCGATGGCCAGGCCCAGGGCGATGCCGATCAGCACCCCCGCGATCCAGGTCTCCAGGGTGACCCCGAGGCCGCCCAGGATTTCGCCCAGATTGTGGGTGAGGATGGCGGGGTCGAATTTCATGACTGGTGCGCCTTCGCCAGCCGGCGCTCGCCCAGGGCGCCCAGCCGCGCCAGCAGGAAGTTGATCACGAAGTAGACGGCCCCCGCCAGGAAGTAGGTCTCCAGGGGCTTGTAGTTGCTGGCCGCGATGTTCTGGGCCGTGCGGGTCAGTTCCGCCACCCCCACCACCGACACCAGCGAGGAGGCCTTGATCACCAGGATGACCTCGTTGACCAGGGCCGGCAGGGTCAGGCGCAGCGCCTGGGGCACCTGGATCCGCGCCAGGGTGGCCAGGCCGCCCAGGCCCAGCAGCCGCGCCGCTTCCAGCTGCCCCTGGGGGATGCCCAGGAAGCCGCCGCGGAGGATCTCGGCCACGTAGGCCGAACTGCACACGGAGATGGCGATGATCGCCGCCGCCAGGGAGGACAGGTTGACCCCGAACGAGGGCAGGAGGTAGTACAGCATCAGCAACTGGACCAGCAGGGGGACGCCCCGGAAGAACCGCACGTGGGCGATGGCCAGCCCGCGCAGCGGCGCCAGCCGGGAGAAGCGCATGGCGCAGATCCCGATGCCGAGGAAGAAGGCGAAGACCAGCGAGACCAGGGAGATGGAGATGGTGGCCAGGGCCGCCCCCGCCAGCAGGGGCAGGGTCGAAAGCATACTCAGGAGGGTCTGCATGGATCGATGCCGAAGACGAAATGAAAAAGCGCTGTGCCGCGCCGGAGGCCGGCGCGACACAACACCGGGGCCAGCCTCATGAGCCTAGATGGCCGGCTTTTCGATGGGCTTGGAAGGCAGTTCCATGGTCGTGCCGAACCACTTCTTCTGGATGGCGGCCATGCGGCCGTCCTTCTCCATGGCGACGATCACGGCGTCCACCGCGTCCATCAGGGACTTGGAGGCGGGGTCATTGAGGCCGATGAAGCCGAAGTAGGTCTTGACGCCGAAGGTGGGCTGCACGAGGGCGAACACGTCGGGGCGCTTCTTGGCCACGTCGGCGTTGTTGGGCAGGGAATTGCCCACCGCCACGATCCGGCCCGCGGCCAGGTCGGCGTAGGCCTGGTTGTTGTCGATGTACTCGCGCACCTCGGTCTTGCCCGGCAGGGTCTTCACGTAGGCCTTGACCTGCTCCAGCTGGGCCGAGGCTTTCTGCCCGCCGACGATCTTGCCCGCCACGTCGCTGGGCTTGGCGATGCTCTTGTCACTGGTCCGCTTGACGAAGCCCACGCTGGCTTCGGCGATGGGCACGGAGAAGCGGTAGCGCTTCATGCGCTCGGCGGTGATGGTGGCCGGCCCGGCGACGACCTCGTACTTGTGCGCCTCCAGGCCCGGCAGCACGCTCTCCCAGGGCAGGTCCACATACTTGGCCTTGACCCCGAGCTGCTTGGCCACCTGGTCGAAGATCTCCATGTTGAGGCCCTTGTGCACGCCGCCCTCGATGAAGTCGAAGGGCGCGAACTGGAATTCGCTGCCGATCACCAGTTCCCCGGAGGCCTTCACCTTGGCCAGCAGGTCCTGGGCCTGGGCGCTGGCGGACATGGCCAGGGCCACGGCGAAGCCGGCCATGGGCAACAACCACTTCTTGAACCCGCTGCGAGCTGCCATCTTTTCTCCTTAGGTTGTGAGCGTTCCAGTCCACCAAGAATGGATCGAACCTGCTGGAAAATCAGCAGATGAGCATCCACCTTTAACATGAGCTCTGGGGGCAAATTTATATATAGGACATGGATTTGTCAAGAATAATTAACCTGCTCGGGGTGCTCGGCTGAACTGTCTGGAATACGGGTGACCCGATTCGATGCGGCAGATTTAAGAAACTGATCAAGCACAGAGTCCCGCAGAGGCGCAGAGGACACCG
>Ga0316231_1005455_pt1 | contig 10153 bp, 7 predicted proteins | sample TBH18027metaG_FD_206002 | JGI IMG/M metagenome (GOLD analysis project Ga0316231, IMG submission 206002) | Freshwater microbial communities from Trout Bog Lake, Wisconsin, USA - TBH18027 | ecosystem: Environmental > Aquatic > Freshwater > Lake > Hypolimnion/Profundal zone | place: USA: Wisconsin...
TGGAAAACAGCCCTCCCGCGGGCATCGGATAGCGGTGGGCGCGGTTCGAGAGCGGGTACTGCAATTGTGAGATCGTGGTCTCTTCCAGCCCGGTCTTGTCCGAGTTCGGTTTATAGGACTTGGCCAGCCGTTTGACCTGGCTGGCGCTGGGCCAGAACGTGGTATCCTTCATGCCCAAAGGTTTGAGCAACCGCTCCTCCAGGAAGCGCTCGTACGGCATCCCGCTGACGACTTCGATGATGCGGCCGGCGGTATTGATGCCCGCGTTGCTGTACTGGTATTTGGAGCCCGGCGGAAACTGGAGCGGCCCCATCGCGTAGCTCCTGACGGCGTCGCGCAGGGGCAGGCCGTCCAGCGTGGGTTGCTCCATCGGGGAGGAGAAAGGCAGTCCGCTGGTATGGCTGAGAATTTCGCGCACGGTGATGGGATGCGCCGGCTTGCGGAGGAGAATATGCTCGGCATCGAGCTCCACCACGAGCATTTGGCCCTTGAATTCCGGCAGGTACTGCTCCACCGGATCGCCCAGGTTCACTTTGCCCTCATCGGCCAACATCATGAGCGCGGCGGCGGTCATGGCCTTGGACTGCGAAGCGATCCAGAACAGGGCGTCGGTTTTCATCGCTTTGCGCGCCGCGATGTCCGACCAACCCGCGGCTTCAAGCCCCAGCACCTTGTCCTTGGAGGCCACCAGCATGACCGCGCCCGCCAGCGTGTGGTGGTCGACAAACGGTTGCACGGCGCTGGCCATGGTTTTCGCCGGCTCTGCCGCGGTGGCGGGGGCGCAGGCCGGAGGCGCGACCAGCAACACGGCCAGTAAGAGACCGACCGGGAGGCGCCCGTTCATCAGAAGTGTTTTCATCAATTCAAGAGTGTGCCGTGATCGCCGAAGAAATCAACCTTGAGGAATTACTCACCGCAACCCGGCCGGGCAAAATCAAGCTCCTGAAAAGGCGGGCGCGTCATTCCGCGCGCGCCATGGGGCGGGGCCGGACACGCGGCGGTCAGGGACCGCCCGGCCCCACCCGCGGGAGCAAGAAGCGGATGGCGCGAGCTTGACGCAGCCCTGGCAATCCAGGCCGCCGGGGCTCAACTCATCCTGGCTGAGCGCTCGACCAGGAAGGCAACCGAGTCGAACCTGACCTCTTGCTTCGTCCTGCACCTAATACATCGCGCGGGTGTTGGCGTCATCCTGACCGAAGCTCGGCAGGACCAGTTGGACATGCCCATCAGCCAAGGCGACCACGCCGCGTCGATTGTGCCGGCTGGTAATGAGGCTCTCGTAACCCGGCGTCCAGCGTGAATCGTCCACGGTGGATCGGTCCTCATCCACCAACAGGATTTTTCCAGAGGGATTCTTCACTTGGGCGGTTTTGAACGGGTAGAGCTTCCGGTCCTGGGTGACGATCGAGCTCATGCCCGGATTAGCTCCGCCCTCCAAGTCCAAGCTGTTGAGGGAATAACTGTAGGCATAAACCTGTCCCGGCCAGATCGCCTCCACGTCCTGCGGGCAGCGGAAGAGCTGCGGGGTAAATTGGGAAATATAGGGGACAATCGCGCTCCGGTTGACGTCGCGTCCGGGATGCCACCAAATCCAGTCCTCGGGCTGGGGGCCATAGACTGACTTCGATCCCGGCGCGGGGAAGGTGTCAGCGTGGCTTTCGCAATAGAGGGCGAACGCGAGTCCGAGTTGGCGCAGGTTGCTGGTGCAAGCAGCCGCGCCGACCCGTTGCCGGGCTCGGCTCAAGCCGCCCAGAATCAGCCCTGCCAGAACCGCGATGACGGCTATCACCAGGAGAAGCTCGAGGAGCGTAAACGCTCGTTCTCGGGGCTCGGATTCAGGGCGCTCGGGCGGCATGTAATGGTTGAGCATACGCTGGCCTGGGCGCTCGTCAACCGGGGCCTGAAAGTGGCGCCGAGTGGAGGCGCCGCTGAAAACGGCGTCCCGAATTCTAAAGGCCGCTATTTAGCCGGGCGGCGGCCCAGGGCGTAGGCTTGCGTGGTCGTATAGTACTTGGCCAGCATGTTCGGGACTTCCCACTCTGGCAACTTACCCTCCGCGAGAAACCGCAGGTACCGCTCGGTCACCTGGGCGAAGTGGGCTTCGTGGCCAATGCTGTATTTGGCGGGGATGACGACCTCCCACGCGCCTTCGACCGCCTTCACATCGATTCCCGGCCAGGCGACGGCTAGCTTCGCCACGGCGGCGCGGAGGACGCGCTCAAATTCGGCCACCGGGGACGGGGATCGATTTTCCACATAGAGCGTCGGAATCCAATGCTGGCCGGGCCCCTGCCGGATCCGCAAGTTGGCGCCGGTGCCGCGCAGCAGCGAATTATGGGTGTCTTTGGCGCCCGCCGGCGCTTCGAAGTTCCACAAGACCGACGCTTTCACCCAAACCCCGCGAAGCGCGTAGGACACGTCGCCATTCACGAAGATGTTCAGCCGGTTATCCGACTCGACATCGGGCCGCAAGAAATCGGGGTAGGCGGCCAGACCGGTGACGCGTTTGAATTGCTCCGGCGTCAGGGTGGTAGCCCAGCGGCGCGCGGCGCGCACTTCAATATCCTTCTGCCAATCCAGGGCCTGGTCGGGAAAGCACTCCCATTGGACCAGGTCCACCAGATGCGTCCCGACGTCGGGAATCGCCTCGCCTTGCTGACGCACGTCAAAACACCAGCCGGGGCGAATCAGCGGCTTGCCGGCCACCTCTTTGAAGAAGTGGTGGACGCTTTCCATTTCGACAGCCGGTTGGGCGGCGCTGCCCTTTTCGAGGGCGCCAAACACTTGGGGGATGCGGGCCAACTCGCGCTGAAGGATGGTGGTGACTTCGCTGCGCTCGGTCATGATGTCATAGAGCAGGACTTTCCTGGCGGCCGCCGCGGGGAAGATTCGCCGCAGCCGATCGAAATCAGCCGGGGTGATCGCCATCGGCTTGTCGGCCAGCACGTTGAAGCCGGCCTCCACCGCGCGCTCGATATACTCGGTCTTTCGGGCGTTGTTGCCGGAGATGACTACTACGTTGCCCGCCCGCTCCGCCGCCATCCGTTCCAGAAAGTCCGCGCCCGTATAGACCTGCTCCTGCCAGTGGGTCGGATTTTCAGGGCGCGCGTTGAAATCATCGATGCGCTGGAGGTGGGCTTGCAGGTCAGGCCCCGCCAACGCATAGACATGCACCACCGGGCTGACCTGGGGGTACATGAGCTTCTGGACGAGGCTGGCATGGAAATGGCCGGGATCCAGAGTAATGAGTCGAACGGAGGGCTCTGCGGCGCAGGCGGGAAAAGCCAGCCAGGCGGCAAGCGTGGCGAAGCCAAGGAGAAGGGCGAGACGAGTGATCATAGAGCGTTCGAGACAGGAGGTTCGCCCGGTGACTTCAGTGGGGCGGTTGAGAATTCGTCCACCGCTCTGCGAGCGGGGCGAGCCAAACCAAAGTTCCGCAGGGACGATGCGATAGTAGCCCAGGGCAATCCCGCGGCGCGGGAGCCGCCCTGAGTTAGGGATGGATGAACCGACCTCTTTTTCAAAGTCCGGCCGGCCCTACTTTGAAAAAGAGGAATAGAAGGTGGATGCGCCGTTCGAAAGGCATTCAATGGCATTCGGCAGCTCACGACTTACGGAGGACACGGTCGGTTCCATAGGGCGCGCGTTGGGGGCGGGAGCGCATGGCGTTAGCCTCGTCGTCGTTGAGGAACGCCTCCTGAAGGGGATCCCAGCGTAGTTTGCGTCCCAGCTTCATGGCGATCCAGCCCAGGATGCAACCGCTGGTGGAGCGGTGGGCCTCTTCCGGCGTGGTCACGGCGGGTTGCCGCGTTTTGATGCTGGTCAACCAGTCCAGGTGATGGTCCGCGCTCTTGTGCAGGTGGAGGTCGTTGGGGCCGAGCGGCGTGGTGAGAATGGCCGGGGCGCTGGCGGCGAGGGCCTTGCCGAAACGGGTGACGGGGTCGCTGGCGGTCGTCGGAGCGCCGCCCCGGGTGACAAAGATCCAGCCCTCAGACCCTTCGAAGCGGATGCCGTTGTCAAAGGTGTCATCGATGATCATCGTCGCGCCATTGGCGTACTTGGCCTCGATGTGGTACTTGCCATGCACGTTCCAAAGCCCCGCGGTGGGGAAAGTAGCCTTGGCTTCAAGCTCAATGGGCCCGGTCAGCTCCGCGCCCATGCCCCAATGGGCGATGTCCACGTGATGCGACCCCCACCCCGTGATCATCCCCAGGCAATAGGACTCGATCCGCAGCCAGCCGGGACGGTCCGCCACATTCACGCCGTCGTCTTCGCCGGCCTTGCCCGCTTGGGCGCGCTGGGGATGAACCCGGTCCTCGCTGTAAGGCGCCAGCGGGGTCGATCCCAGCCACATCTCGTAGTTCAGATTCGCGGGCACTGGCTCCTCCTTCTCGCTGCCGCCCCAGGGATCGGTCGGGAGCCCGATGCGCACGGTGTGAATCTTGCCGATGCGGCCGTTGCGCGCGAGTTCGCAGGCCAGGCGAAACTGTTCGCTGGAGCGTTGCTGGCTGCCAATCTGGAAGGCCCGCCCTTTGGCCCGCACGGTGTCGCTCACCTGGCGTCCCTCGGCCAGGGTCATCGAGAGGGGTTTCTGCACGTAGATGTCTTTGCCCGCCCGGGCCGCGGTGATGACCGGTTCCGAATGCCAGTGGTCCGGGGTGCTGATCGCCACGGCATCAATACCCGGCTCCTGGAGCATTTGGCGAAAGTCGCCGAACGCCTTCACCTCAAGCGCCGCGTCGCTGCCCGTCCTGGCGGCGTAGAATTTCTCCACCCGTTTCTTGGCGTGCGCCGCCCGTTTGGCGTCCAAATCGCATACCGCGACGATCCGGGCAAGGTCATGCTTAATGATGCCCGGGATGTCCATATCATTGGCGATCCGGCCGCAGCCGATTTGGGCGACGTGGATCTTGTTGCTTGGCGCGGTCTGGCCGAAAACACTCGAAGGGACAATGGTTGGTAGGAACAAAGCCCCGGCCGTGCCAGCCAGGGATGCCTTCAAGAAACGGCGACGCGACGAGGCGACGAGGGAGGAGTTTTTCATGGAATCGCGGGAGTAATTTTTGGCATCAAGACTTGGGCGGATCCAATCCGCGGACGGTTGGGGGAAGGGTTAAGCGTTCATGGGGTCTCGCCCATGGCCCAAAGGATGCCGCCCAGGATGAGCTGGGTGAGTTTTGGATCCGAATAAGCCTCCGACTTGTGCCCCAGGGCGGTAAACCATTCTCGGCCGCCGTCGAATTCATGACGCCACGTCAAAGGGAGTTCATTGCCAAATCGCTGATCCGCAAAGCGGGCTTTGTCTTTGTCATTGAGCGTGGTCAGATCGCCCGTCAGCAGCACATGTAGGTCGTCGGGCATTCGCTCCAGGAAATAGAATTCGTCGGTCCACTCAAAGGCGGGCGGCAAGTGAGCCGTCGCGGCGTCCTTGGGGTCTTTGACGCGGATCGTGAAGGGCTGGAAGGCGGGGTGACGTTTGAACGTGCCGCCCAGCATGGACCAAAACCACGGCCAGTGCCGCATCGACCCGCAAGCCGAGTGGATGCCCACAAAGCCGCCCCCGCCGCGGATATAGCGCTGCAACGCGCTCTTTTGCTCTTCGGTATCCAGGATCTCGTTGTTGGTGTTGTCGAAAACCAGGGCTTTGAAGGTCTTCAAATGCTCATCCGTAAATATTGTGGGATCGTCGGAGACCTCGACGGCGAATTGGCGCTCGCGGCCGAGCTTCTGAATCGCCGCGACGCTCGCGGCGATGTTGTCATGGACGTAGAGGTTGGTTCCGATCTGGTTGCGGGTATAGACCAGGATGCGGCGTTCCGCCGCCGCGCCTTGGGCCAGGCCACTCATCAACAGCAGGAAGGCCAGCGCCATTCCCCGCGATCTCATTCGCCATGCGATAGTCATAGATGACTCGAACCGGCCCCTGCGATGGCGCTCCGCCGACGGCGGCGTGAAAGAAAAGCGCGATCAGGGCTTATCGCGCTAAGACTACCCGCCGAAGCCTTTCCGTCAAGCTTCGACTGGCAAGCGATGGCTAGTCGAGCCGGCCAAATAAAAGCGCGTGAATTTTCCTTTCCGTCGGATCGAGAACCTGTATGTTGAGGATACACGCGCTGCCGGTTTGGCTGGCGTGTTGTCGTCGGCGAGCTCGATTGGGTGGCTGGCCGCGGTTTGATGTGGGTGTCGCTGCCTGAAAGCAACTCGAACCATCGGTGCTATGGAGAAAGAGAAACCTAATAATGGAAATGGAAAAGACGAGCCAACGTCGCGTTCCGCGACTTTGGCGAAGGCTTCCATTTCCGCCCGCCGTCGTCTTGGAGGCGCCAGGCCTCGGAACGCCGCCGGGACGCGCGCCCCGGGAACCAACCACCGGCCCAAACCGGTTTCCCACCCCAAACCGATGGCGCCAACCCCCGCCCTGAACCTTCGCGAGAAGATTAAGGAGCTGGTTCGTTTGGCTGGCGAGCAGGGGCATCTGACTTATGAAGATGTGAGCGAGGCCTTGCCGCCGGAGGTGACGACGCCCGAAGACTTGGACCAGGTGTTGACCAAGCTGCGGAGCCTGGAGATCGAGATTATCGATCCCGCCGAAGTGGAACGTCCCACCGGCGCGGAGGAAGAGGAGGAAGAGACTCCCCGCCCCATGGACAGCCTCGCCGACCCGGTGCTGACCTACTTGCGGCAAATGGGCAAGGTGCCGTTGCTCTCGCACGAAGAGGAAGTGCGCATTTGCCGCGCGATCGAGGACGCCGAAGCGGAGGCGCAGGAAATTCTCTGCGGGTTCGGTTTTGCCGCGCACGAGCATATCGCTCTGGCCGAAAAACTCCTGACCATGCCCCCCGGCGAGCGCTTCGATCGGGTGATCGCCAACAAGACCCCCAAGCAACGAGATCGCCATCTCCGTCGCTTGCCGGGTTTAATCCAACAGACCCTCGAATTGGACCGGGAGGCGGACGAGCGATTCGTGGCTTGGCAAAGCGCGGAGCCGGGACCCGATCGGGAGAAGCTGCTGGTTCAATTCAAACTGGCCGACAAACGCCTCCAGGCGCAGTGCGCTCGTTATCACTTCACCCAGAAGGTGATCGAAGAAATGGCGGTGGTGGCGGAGAACCTCCGGGAGAAGATCCAGGCGGATCTGGACGCCACTCGCAACACCCCCGGTCAACCGCTGGAGGGCGCGGCTCACCCAGCCCACCCGGTCGCGCAACGCCTGCGGAAGCTGGAGCGTTTTGTACGGTACTCCGCCGCCGAATATGTGAGCGCTTGCGACCGGCTGCGCCGCGCCCTGGGCCGTTCCCGGGATGCCAAGAGCCGCATGGTCGAGGCCAACCTGCGCCTGGTCATCTCGGTGGCTAAACGCTACCTCAACCGCGGTCAGTCCTTCCTGGATCTCATCCAGGAAGGCAACATCGGCCTGATGAAAGGGGTCGAGAAATTTGAATACCGTCGCGGCTACAAGTTCTCCACCTACGCGACCTGGTGGATTCGCCAGGCGATCACGCGCTGCATCGCCGACCAGTCCCGAACCGTTCGCATCCCGGTCCACATGATTGAGCTCATCAACCGGCTCTGGCGCACGCAGCGGCGGCTGATGCAGGAATTTGGACGCGAGCCGACGGCCGAGGAACTGGCGGAGACGCTGGAAATGACGGCGGATCGCGTCCGGGCCGTGCTGGCGGTCGCCCAGCAACCCATCTCGATGCAAACCCCGGTGGGCGATACCGACGAGACGCATTTCGGAGATCTGCTGGAGGACAAAGCCGCCGAAGACCCGAGCGACGTGACCAGTTACAGCCTCCTCCGCGGCCGTTTGGTCGATGTGCTCGGCGATCTCAGCGAGCGGGAACGCAAGATCCTCGAATTGCGCTACGGCCTGGCCGACGGCAGTCCCCGCACCCTCGAAGAGGTCGGCCACCATTACAATGTCACCCGCGAACGCATCCGCCAGATCGAGGCCAAGGCCCTCCGCAAACTCCGCCACCCCGCCCGCCGCTGCCAGTTGGAGGATTTTCTGGGGATGATTAAAGATTAGGAACCTGGGCGGCCAATAGGCGGCTCCCTCGGCCGCGCCACCGCGGCGGCAAACTACAATTCATTTACGTTCCGGACATTCACTCTCTTCCGGCCAAATGGCGCGTGCGGCTGTGATGGCGGCGATGGCGCCGGTTGGGTCCGAACCGCCGCCACGCCAGATACAAAACGAAGGCCAGCGCCACCGAGGCCAAGGCCCAGGCGAAGACGGTGATTAGCAAGGTGGGATCGACGGGTTGCGGCTCGTTCATAAACCGTCAGCGACGCGGCGCGGGAGGCCTGCGCGGGCTTAAGCGGCCCCTTCGGTCCGGAACCGGGCGCCGGTCGAAAATGGCGGTCGTTACTTTCAAGGGGCTCATTTCACACGGCTCCTTCGGGAGCTTTCGCCCAAACATACCCGGCCCCGCGCGAAAGGCAAGACTTGGAAATGAGCTCCGCGCCCGTTATGTTTGAAGACATGCGCATCCTGGTGGTCGAGGACGACAAGAAAATCGCCTCCTTCGTGGTCAACGGGCTCAAGCAGAGCGGCTACGCGGTCGACCACGCGGCGGAGGGCGAGGAGGGACTCTTCCGGGCGCGGAGCCATCCCTATGACGTGGCGGTCGTGGATATCATGCTGCCCCGGCTCGACGGGTTGAGTCTGATCCAACAGCTCCGGGCCGAGGGGTGGCGGACGCCGGTGCTCATCCTCAGCGCCCGGGCGTCGGTGGATGACCGGGTCAAGGGCTTGCAGGCGGGCGGAGACGACTATCTGACCAAACCTTTCGCCTTTTCCGAGCTGCTGGCTCGGGTGCAGGCGCTGATCCGCCGGGCGTCGCGCGCCCCGGAGCCCACCCGGCTGACGGTGGGGGACTTGACGATGGATCTAATCACGCGCGAAGTCCGGCGCGGCGACCTCCTGGTGGAATTGCAGCCGCGCGAGTTTGCGTTGCTGGAGTATTTGATGCGCTCCCCGAATCGGGCCGTGACCAAGACGATGATCCTCGAGCACATTTTTGATTACAGTTTCGACCCTCAAACCAATGTGGTGGACGTGCTGGTGCATCGGTTGCGCAACAAGGTGGATCAGGACAAAGCCATGATCCACACCATCCGAGGAGTTGGTTATGTTCTCCGAAGCGCTTGAGCCGCTGCGCCGGAGCTTCGCGGTCCGGCTCAGCTTGTGGTACGCGGCGCTCTTCACGCTGAGCAGCCTGGCGCTATTCCTCTTTACCTATTACCTGCTGGCGGCCGCGATTGGGAGCAAAGACCAGGAGGTGCTCGAGGCCCGCTGGAAGGAGGCGGCCGCGCTCTACGACACCGGGGGGCCCCGGGCGCTGCGGACCTGGGTCGATGACCAGCCGGCCGCCGTGCGACAATCCCTCTTCGTCCACGTTGTGGATGTCTTCAACCTGCCGACCCTGATCAGCGCTCCCCCGGACTGGGTGACCTTCAAGGAAGTTCCCGGGTCGGCGGGTCTGCTGCGGCAAGGCGTCATGCGCATCCCGCAAAACGAGGAACGGGATTTCACCCTGGCCTACGGACGGTTGACCGATGGTTCCCGGCTCGAAGTCGGGCGCATCACCAACAGCCGCGAGGCCCTCTTGAACCCGTTGCGCCGCGGTTTCCTGGTGGCCGGAACGGTGACGGTGGCGCTGGGGTTCCTGGCCGGGGCGTTCTTCTCGTACCGGGCGATGCGGCCGGTGCGCCAAATCGTGGCCACGGCCCGCGCGATCATCCAGACGGGCCACCTCAACGCCCGGGTGCCGGCGCGCGATTCCGACGACGAATTGGATGAGTTGGCGCGGCTCTTCAACGGCTTGCTGGATCGGAACGAGGGGCTCATTCGCGCGATGCGCGAATCCCTCGATAATGTGGCGCACGACTTGCGGACGCCCCTGGCGCGACTGCGCGGCACGGCGGAGCTGGCGCTGGCCCCCGGCGCCGACCCCGCCGCCGCCCGGGAGGCCCTGGCCGATTGCGTCGAGGAATCGGAGCGCCTGCTTAACATGCTCAACACCCTGATGGACATCACCGAGGCGGAGGCGGGCATGATGAAATTGCGCCGCGCGCCGACCGACCTCTGCCAACTCGCCCGGGAGGTCATCGAACTCTACGAGTATGTCGCCGAGGAGAAGAAGAT
>Ga0316231_1005458_pt1 | contig 10146 bp, 9 predicted proteins | sample TBH18027metaG_FD_206002 | JGI IMG/M metagenome (GOLD analysis project Ga0316231, IMG submission 206002) | Freshwater microbial communities from Trout Bog Lake, Wisconsin, USA - TBH18027 | ecosystem: Environmental > Aquatic > Freshwater > Lake > Hypolimnion/Profundal zone | place: USA: Wisconsin...
TCATTGATCACCAATCCAGCCATCAAAACAATCTAAGCCAGTCGTTACGCTTTGACCACCCACCCACTTGAACATCTTACGCGCCGGTTTACTCGATAAGGCCTGCAAACCGATCGCATCCATCCAGCCACCTAGGTCGTACAAGACATCCAAATCGGCGGCATGAATTTGCGTCGCTAACTGAGTCGCGTTCAGATGTTGGACATTAATCCACTCGCTACTAAGCTCTTTGAAGGCATCAGTTGCCCAGTCTTGCTTGTGCCCTCGATTAAAGAACACCAGATCACAGCCCTTAGCCACATGGCGCCAGCCAGCGATCGTTAAGAAATAGACTGGTGATACACAAAACAACGGGGAAATCAGTCCTACTCTAGGGCGGTAGTTTGGGTCGTCATATACAGCAGCTCGATCAACTAATGACGGTAATTGAAGTTGTGGTAATTGCAAATATTGATTGGCAAAGGATTTAATTTTTTCTGAAAGCGTCTTGGCACTTAGCAACCCCTGCAAATGATCTCGATCGTATAGACTTGCCATCAAAGTAGTGAGTTTGGCGTCCATTGCATGTTGAGGATCTTTTTGTAAGGGCGTGACCAACTCAATTGCCCCAAGCGGATTACCAAACTGATTCATCGCCAGATCGGCTAGCCCTAAGCGTGCCTGACTATCCCCCATGGAATGCCCGAGTAGACTTTGAAAGCCTCTTTGCGCAGCTTCCATTTGCCCCATTCCTTTATTAGCCCGAGACACAATAATGGCGCTTTGCCAGAGATCGGGGTTCAATATAAGGGCATGCGCGCACCAGTGCAAAGCTTCATTGAGCCTCCCCCAGCCAAAGTAAACCAAACCCAGGTTGTGCTTAATTTCTGGAGACTGAGGGAGTGCCTTTTCTAATTGGCCATAAAAGTGAGCTGCTTTTTCCCACTGAGCGGCATCACGGGCACTTTCTGCCTGAGCAAGCAATACTTGCAAAGAAACGGGCTCTTGGCTCATGAAGTTATTTCGAGCTTAAGAAAATTTAATATCAGTAGGAGTGATGGTACGTAAATATTTATTGCACCACTCTTTAGTATTGGTTTGCGTTAAATATAAGTTACGGTAATTTACCCAACAAGCTACCAACCAAGCAGATTTGGTTTTATGCGCAACGTCTTTCATTTCACGCAATAACTTTAGGTGCACATTTAACTCACGCTCGCGTTCTGGCAGGGCGATTTTGAAACCCTTTAAATTCTTACCAGCAGTTCTCATGAAAATTGGAAATAAGCGCTCCACAATAAAGGGAACATATGTAGATCCATGATGCAGGTCGCGATCGTCAGCCTGCTTAGAATGTAGCAAATCTCGCACCTTTGGCGGAAGCTTCTTATTGGCCGCGCTCAAAATACCGGCCACCCATGGTAGGTATGCGCCCCAAAACTTGGGAGAGCCAACAAAATAGTTGGCCGCAGAAAATTCATTAGACTGTGAAACGGAGGTTAACTCCTCAGCAGGCAAGCCTGCAACCTGGAATACGGCCTGGCAAAGAGCTAAAAATTGCGGATGGCATGTCTCGCCATGCATCCACATATTGTGGAAAAGAGCCTCGTTAACAGGATACGGGTCACAATAATAGATGTCGTACCCAGGATTAGCTTGAATGTTTTTAACCCAATCAGCTCCTGTCATACCCGTCTTTTCAGTAAAACGCCAGGATAGAGCACCCCATAATTGGGCATCCTTCACATAGTCACTTTTGGATAATTGCTCAAAGACCGCAAACTCCATGAGCTCAGAATTGTTCTTACTATTATCAAGGGCGGCAAAATTAGGGTCAAGTAACTCACGCTGCCAAGGTTCGTAATAAATCTGAAATAAGCGCAGCGGTGACTGTAGAGAACCAAGAGGCTTCTTAGCTAAATCTTTCTCGAGCTTAGGCTCGCTCTTGGGAATTTCTTTGGTAGACGCCTCAGGTAATGCGGCACGCTTTAGTTCAACTTGAGAGGTAAGGTTGATTTGTTTTTTTGAGAGAACCGTCCCGTTTTCGCCAACTAAGACTTGCTTTCTTGAGGACGGGGGAACTTGCCTCTCAGTAGTTGAAGACGTTTTGACTGGACTAGCGCCCCTCTTCTTGTCTTGAACTTCAATAGACCTTGAAAATGTCTTTTTTTTGACACCAGCAATACCCTTTAATTTGGGCAATAAGTCTGATTTAATGCTTTTATTGGCTTTAGCCATTAGCGTAGACCGACGAAATATGATGAATAATTTTAACTTACTAGAATTATTTTCACAAAGGTTGTCTATATTTAAAACAACTTTAATGTATATTAATTGTTTACAGCGTGTTATCTAGGTGGGTAAACTGCAATTCCGGTAACTTTTATCCAGCCACATCAAAGGATATTGAATAATGAGTCAATTAACTACGTTGGATATGAATATATTCCCGCTATTTTTACCAAATAGTGCCGGCACCTATGAATCAAACTCAGCACTAGCAATACAAACAATCAATCAGACAATTCCATTTCTTAACTCACTAATAGAGTCGGTATCTGGAATACCAACCCAAATCAAAGATATTAATCAATTTGCAAGAAATAATGATGCAGTTAGCGCTAGCGAAGAACTTAAGGTCATTCTAGACTCTTATGGAAGTGATAAAGCCCTATGGCATAACTACCACCTACTTTATGGTGAAATTTTAAAAAATAAGGATTCTATCAAGTATGTTTTAGAGGTCGGCTTAGGCACCAATAATACTGATGTTGTTTCTAATATGGGAGAAAATGGAAAGCCTGGGGCGTCCTTGAGAGCATTTAGAGACTTTCTACCTAACGCAAAAATCTTCGGCGCTGACATTGATGTGCGAATCCTATTTAAGGAAGATCGCATAGAAACATTTTTCGTCGACCAAACAAAGCCCGAGACATTTGAACTCTTAAGGAAAAATACACCTGATGAATTTGATCTAATTATTGATGATGGATTACATTCTGTGGACGCCAATATTCAAACCTTAAAATTTGCTCTTGCCAAGGTCAGGGCAGGCGGATGGGTAGTCATTGAAGACATTAGTAACTTTGCCCTACCAATTTGGAATGTAGTTGCAACTGTACTACCTGTAAGATTTGAGTCCCACTTAATTGAAGCCATTGGCGGTAATCTTTTTGCTGTACAAAAACTCTATTAATTACCCCTAGATGAGCAAAATAAACTTATATGTTTTCCAATGGATCTCAGATCTTGGTGGCGCAGACACAAGATTGAAGGAGCTACTAATCCTTCTTCACAAGCATTTTAATATTACCTGCATCCCGAACGATGAATTTAGATTAGGCGAAAAGCACCATACTGATTTTCTAGATCATCTATCAATTAAGTACTGTACGGCCTCTACCCTCCCTAAAAAATTAGAAGGCTTTGCGTACTCGAACTGTAATTTTAGATTATTTTCTGAAAAGCGAATCATCAATCAAATTCAAGATAGTGGTCTTAAATTTTTATGGTCCAACGATATGATGTGGACAACACCCGAAGAGCTAGAAGAAATTGCAAAAGGAAAGGTGGATTGCATTCTTTTTACTTCAGCATTCCACCGGGATGCACTACTTCCCTCAATTCTTCAAGCCAATCCCCAACAAAAAACAGCTATCCTAGAAAATTACTTTGACTCTTCAACATGGCCATATGAAGAGAGGCTGAATAAGCAAATTATTTCTTGTGGCAAGGTTAGTAGAGATGATTTTGATAAATTCTCTGAAAATTTCCCCGTATTTTATGAGTCTGCTACACAAGGGTTACAGGTTGACTATAAAATAATGGGCTGGAACGATGCTTTAAACGAAAAATACTCTTGGTTTAAATTCTCTGAACGATGGGAGCTAATCCCCCCTAACACTAAAAAAACACAGGCTTGGTTTAGTAGTCTTGATATTTTTTTATATGACTGTAATTTTAAGTTCATCGAAAATCAGAGTCGTACAATTATTGAGTCGCAATTAACAGGTTGCCCTGTGGTTGCACCCAATAAATGGAACTTCCCGAATATGATCTGGGATCAAAGAATGGGCTTTCTATGGAACACTCTTGAGGAGCTACAGGACTCCCTAAATCAGTTAATGGATTATGAAATTCGTAAAAAAATGGGCAAGGTGGCAAGTGAGGCCACGAGAGCAATCTGGTCTGATGCAACCTTCGCCAGAAAGAAATGGCAGTTACTACTTGATAGCCTTTAACACCAAAAAAAAGGGGGGTTGTTATTAAAACGCTAATCTGGTCCGTGGCATGGGGTAATTATCGTTACATGCTTCAAGCACTCATGCATTCAATTAAAGATGTTGGCGTTAAGCACGACTTACTGACATTTTCGGATGAACCCCTCTCTGGAGTCGCCTCTTACTCCATGGATTCCAATATTGAACTAGATGGGCCTCAATACTGGAAGTTTCATTACTTATCAAAACTACAAGATCTTGACTACGATCTTTTTGTCTTCATCGATAGCGATCATTTTTTTGTACGAAAACCGCCCAGAGACTTCTCGGAGATCGTCGACTCAGATCCTTGGCACTCCTTTCTAGAATCCCCAATTAATGCCCCCTCAACTAAACGACCTGACTGGTGGCAAGTACCTAACCAAGAAATGGTGCAACTATGGCGAAATTTTGGGGTTAATCAAGACATTGTTTATAACTCCAATGGTGGATTTTGGATTTGCAAAAAAGATTTTATTAAAGAGGCTTGTAATGCCGCATTTATGTTTAATGACTATCAACTGAGCAAGGGCTTGCATCTTCCTGAAGAAGTGGCTATTGCAGTGTTATCCCATATGTTTAGCCGAGACTATACAAAACGTATGCATAAAAATTATCTAGATGTGTGGGCTACGGAGTGGATAGATTCATTACAAGGAAAAATTCCCGATGGATCAGATTGGGAATTTGAGGAATATATGACGAATGAGCGCTCAAAACTTAATCCTGCAATAGTCCATGCTATGCGATGTAAGGAAGCCCTCACTGAAAGAGGGCGGGAAATTTTTAAGGCCCGTCAAGATAGGGCGGAGTTTTTGACCTGGGGTCAATAGATCAATTAGTTGTCTATATCAAATAATTTGTAACCTTAAATATCATGATTTTTTCAATAGCACCAATTGGTAATATCGGCAATCGTATGCTCGAATTTATGGCTGCACTAGCAATCGGCAATGAAGTAGGCGGCGAAATAACTTATAACGTTGAGCTACCTGAATGGAATTTTTCGTTTGATAAAGATCTACACCAAACACTTTTAGAGGATACCGCCAATGTTCTTCTGATCCGTGATATCGAGGCACAAACAATTAAACATGTTGTTGGGCAAATTCAGAGCAATCCAAAAAAAGCAATTATTTTCGAGGGTCATTTTCAAAGGGTCAGCTTATTCTTAGAGCCCAACTTTTATCGAAATTTTTTTCCAAATAGAGATAGCGATAATGTGCAATTTACTGATGACGAACTAATTATCAGCGTTCGCTCAGCTCAAGATCTTCGAGATGGCATATCGTTTTACCCGCTGACTCCTCTTAATTTTTACAAGCATCTTGTTAAAAAAACTGGGTTAAGACCAGTTTTTCTTGGTCAAATAGATCAATCTCAATACGTAAATGAAATACGTGATGCATTCCCAGAGGCAAAATTTATTCCTAGTGTTGATGCAAAAACAGATTTCAATAGATTACGTCAGGCAAAAAATATCTGCATTGCTGTTAGCACTTTTTCTTGGCTAGCTGCATGGCTATCAGAGGCTAAAGAAATTCACTATCCCCTGCTTGGTTTTTTGCACCCTAGATACTTTAGGTTTGGCACTTTTGGTCTCGGGGGCATCAATTTAACAACCCCCGATGATCCAAGGTATCGATTCCATCTTTTACCAACTATTAATGGAGAGCAGGAAGAGGCTTATCTAAGATTTGTTAACAGCATTGACCCCATCTCGAAAGAAATCTCTAGGGCTCATGTACAGCTGCTTGGAAAGCAAGCCTCGATATTACCTCCAAAATACTCAAATATAGGCATTGATGAACAATACTATCTCAAAGCCTATATCGATGCAGCATGGGAAATAAGCGAAGGGTGGCACTTAAATGCTGAACACCACTATGCAGAAACGGGGAGTCTTAGAGGCTACAAACCACATGCCGCACTTTACTGCCCGAACAGTACAAATATTTCTCAAGGCAAGTCAGCTACTCAAAGCTCTATATCTGCATGGTCAATCGGCAAGACAATTTCGGAAGATGCTTGCCGAGCGCTCAATGGCAATATCGAGCAAGAAATGGCTTTTTGCACAGAAAACGAAGAGTCTCCATGGTGGATGGTTGACTTAGGGGAAATATATGACATCGAGTGTATCAATATATTTAACCGTAAAGCGCCAGATTTTGTTCGGAAGCGTGCCACTCCACTTGCCATTGATTTTTCTATAGACGGTCTAATATGGTCTAGCATCCAACCATTAATCCCTGATTACTTTGGTACTGAAAATGAAAAAATAAACTCCATCCCATTCCAATGGATAAATAATTTTGAATACTCCACAAGATATCTACGAATTAGACTTCTTAAGAAGGATTTCCTTCATCTAGGAGCAGTAGAAGTTTTTGGCAGAAAATCTAATCAACCCTCGAAAAAAGATTTCTTACGTAAGCATAAAAGTTTTGAGCGCTCAGCCCCCATCAAAGATCCTAAAAAAACCTCCAAGGGCATTATTTCAAAACTAAAAACAAGCAGCAAAGAGCTATCCACCGATTCGCTTGTGAAAGCGTCTAAGAAACTTGAACTAAAGAAGTCTACGAATAAAGAATTGCTTCCTATAAAAGCTAAAAATCTGACAAATCCAAATTCAAAGCGAAAAAAACTTTGATCTGAGTATATATTTGCTTATGTAAGACTTCAACTTAAGCCAAACCCCATAGGATTTAGACTCTGCCAACGCCAAGTATCTTGGCACATTCTATCGATGCCATGATTAGCCTTCCAGGCGAGCAATTTAAATGACTTATCACATGCAGCATAACAACTTGCAATATCCCCGGGTCGCCTACTAACCACTTGATATGGAACGCTGGCTTGACTTGCCTTTTCAAATGACACAAGCATCTGCATTACCGAAGTGCCATGTCCAGTACCTAAATTGACAACCTCTAATCCGTCGTGGGCATTGAGATACTTTAGGGCGCTTAAGTGACCCGCCGCCAAATCTTCTACATGAATGTAGTCTCTAACACCGGTGCCATCCATTGTTTGATAGTCATCCCCATAGACTGATAACTGCTTTAATTTACCAACAGCTACCTGGGCAATAAAAGGCACTAAATTATTTGGAATGCCAGCGGGATCCTCACCAATTAACCCAGAAATATGCGCTCCTACAGGATTGAAGTAACGCAACAACATGATTTTCCAACTAGGGTCAGCAATGTAAAGATCTTTGAGTATTGTCTCAATCATCGCTTTGTTTTGACCATAAGGATTCGTAGGACGAATAGGATGATCTTCAGTTATTGGTAAAAACTGAGGGTCCCCATACACAGTCGCAGAGGAAGAAAAGACGATCTTTCTGACGCCCGCAGCTACCATCTCTTCAAAGAGAGTGATACTGCCACTGACATTGTTGTTGTAATACATTAGTGGTTTTTGCACAGACTCACCCACCGCCTTTAATCCTGCAAAATGAATCACTGAATCAATGTCATGACTTACAAAAAGAGATTTAAGAAGGGTGCGATCACGAATGTCCCCCCTGATGAAAACAGGGGATTTTCCAGTGATCGTGTGAATACGCTCCAAAACAATTTCATGGCTATTAGACAGGTTATCCAAAATGACAATATCTCTACCAGCTTCTAGTAGTTGAATAACTGTATGAGAGCCGATATAGCCCGTACCCCCAGTTACTAATATAGTCATAGTGATTTTTCTTTTATTTAATCAAATTCAATCAAAAGTATCGTACGCCAAGGCCGATAATACCAACCCATCCTATCCCAAGGAACAATACATTTTTAGGATTTAAGTGGCCTGTACGCCAGGCTTTCCAAGTGTAAGAAGATCGCCATGCCCACCAAACAATCATGAGGCCATAAGCCAAAGCATTAAGGGCATTCATTTGGGTACCCATATATTTAGGATGCTATGGCCTTTTTTAAGACTTCTCGATAGTCCGTTGTCACCGCTAAATCCACCCCACGATCTAGCTGACCTGTTCCAAGTCCTGGCCAATTGCCCATGACCTTTCCCCCTTGAATGCCATCACCCAACACCAGCGCTACCCCACCATGGCCATGATCTGTACCATTACTTCGATTAGTTCGTAACCTTCTACCAAACTCGGTCATCACAACTAAGGTATAGGGTTGTTGCTGCGCTTTCATATCATCATCAAAGGCAAGCAAGGCATTACTCAGATCACGAATTAAATAATCAATCTTGCCATTTTGATATTCATGCGTATCCCACCCCAAATGATCCACACTAGCGTATTGCAACCCTACTTTTGCTTGAATCAATCTAGCTACCGATCGCAAGCCTACTGCTGGATCAGAATTGGGATAAGGTGTTTGACCAGCACTCGCATAGGGAATCACTTTATTAGTCTGCGCCTCTTTGGGAATCGCTTGATTGACTGCATCAATTGTATCGGCAGTAATACGCATCAAACCACTCGCAGGATGACTTGCCTCTTGTGCACAAAGTGCTTGTAGCGCACGTAATCCAGCAGGTCCGCCCGGAAAAGAAATTCCATAACTCAAATCTCTAGCGGCCAATACCGCATCATCACCCTGTAACACTGCTGGCAAATTATTATTACCCGCAAATAAAGGCAATATCGATTTAGCGCTTTGACCTTTAGCTTCTTGTTGCAATTGCCGCGCCATCCAACCATAACTATCTGAAAGCTGCTGCAATGAACTCACACCACGCTCCATGATTTCTTGAGCCTCAAAGTGTGAACGGGTTTCATCAGTAATGCCTACTGCAACCCAAGGAGTAAGTCGGCTTGCTTCAAATAATTTAGCTAAGGGCTGAGCATTAGGATGCCAGTACAAAGGCGTCTTACCACCAACCCCACTAGCCATCACTGGGGTCGTATTAAAGCCCTCTAATTTAATCCGCATCTCAGGCGGACGCGCAGCGATAAAATCAGGATCATCCAAAGGCGATAACAAACTCAGCGTATCAGCACCACCACGCAAAAAAACCAATATAAAGGGTTTGTTAGTAGCTGGCCATTTTCCCGGCGCAGCCTCATTCTTTTTGGGTTGTGCAAGCGCTAGATCACTCAGACCAGCCAAAGACAATCCCAAGCTACTGGCCCAATAAGCGGCAAGCGATGATTGAAGAAATTGACGGCGTTTCATCAACTTTTTCCTTTTGCGCCAGATGCTATGGATCTACCGCTAGCCTGCTGCCACTGCTCTAGTGTTGGCAACATAGCCTCCGTCTGAAAGGAAGGGCTGCAGGCTAAGAGCCCGACTAAACGGCAAGCACGCTTGACATCGGTTACCAAATCATTGGGATTGGTGTTCTGAGAAGTTAATAGCGCAGCCCTTAATTCTGGGCGTGGCGCGCCAAACAATGAAATCTCCCAACGCTCGAGTAATTGTGCGTAGGTGCGCTTTGCAGGCAAACGATCAAAGGGATTCCAATCCCCTGTAGCCCACCAGTTTTCAGCAAGGCCTTGAATGAGTTGCAAGCGGCCACGTAAGTAAGCGGAGGATAAATGTAGCGCCATCGCATCTGGTGGGCCTTCAGGGCTACGCCAACCATACATAGGGGAGGCAGCATCATTAATTGGGCCTAAGAGGCGACCCTCTTCCAGATTGGGGGAGAGATTAACCGCCCAAGCAAAAGCGGCGACCAGCCTTTTGGGAGAGCGGACTTTTTGGCGTGACATGACCGGAATTTTTTGCACTTCTTTGACCAGATGCTCATAGACTAAGGTTAGTTGTTGCGGTGATTTTTGATTGTCTCGAAACACTTGCGCAGTACTTTTGATCAATCCAGATGGCGGCTGATCACTTACTAGGCGGCGCACGATTTTGGTTGCCAAATATTGCGCTGTCGCCGGATGATTTGCACATAAGTCTAAAGCCCGATGGCCATCTTGCATGGGGCCAGC
>Ga0316231_1005459_pt1 | contig 10145 bp, 10 predicted proteins | sample TBH18027metaG_FD_206002 | JGI IMG/M metagenome (GOLD analysis project Ga0316231, IMG submission 206002) | Freshwater microbial communities from Trout Bog Lake, Wisconsin, USA - TBH18027 | ecosystem: Environmental > Aquatic > Freshwater > Lake > Hypolimnion/Profundal zone | place: USA: Wisconsin...
TCTCCTGGGAGAGGCTCTTATAGCTGAAAACAGCTGAAAATGGAAGCGATATTAAGCCGTTGCAACAAGTTGCTTCAAAGGACTTTTTGCAGGGAGGTCAGAAAATATTGATTTAATTATTTTGCTAAGGACACTTCGCTCTACAATGCTGTCGTCCACGACTAAAAAAATATTCTTCACGCGCCATCCTGCCTTTCCACGCTACTTCTCTCCTTATACACATCTTTTATTCCAACAACTTCATCGGTGCACCTCAGGAAAATGTCCAACACATGAGGATCAAAATGAAAACCTCGTCCTTCACTCATGATTTTGAGGGACTTGTCCACTGAGAAGGCTTCCTTGTACGGGCGCTTGCTGGTAAGAGCATCGAATACATCTGCGACTGCACAAATACGCCCCTCTAGAGGAATATCTTCCCCTGCCAAGTTTGAAGGGTATCCGGTCCCGTCCCATTTTTCATGGTGAGAAAGGGCGATGAGGGTCCCCATTCTCATATAGTCAGAGTCACCAGAACCAAGGATCTTCCCGCCATAGGTGGTATGTTCCTTCATGGTCTTCCATTCGTCAGAGTCGAGTTTGCCAGGTTTCAACAAGATGCTATCAGGGATGCCGATCTTACCCACATCGTGCATGGGGCTACTTGTGAGAATTAGGTCTACTTCGACCTTCCCCAACCCCATCTTTTCAGCAAGAAGTGCACTGTAATGGGCCATCCGCTGGATGTGGGAGGAAGTGTCCTCATCTTTAAACTCTGCTGCAGCAGAAAGATGGTGGATGGCATCTCTGTTTGATTTGTCTAGATCGATCAGTGCCTGTTTCAATGCTACTGTGCGCGTATCTACCAAATTTTCTAAGTTGTGGGTAAACAGTTTGAGTTCATCCTGTTGCAACTTTTGTCTGAGCATCGAATTAGTGCGAACACGCAGTTCAATTGCGTCTACAGGCTTATTGATGAAATCATTAGCACCCGCATCCACCGCCCTAAGACGGTCAGCCTTTTCGGTAAGCGTAGTTACCATAATTATTGGAATATCGCGTGTGGCAGGGTCGGATTTGATCTTCCCGACTAGGTCAAACCCATTCATATGCGGCATCATCACATCAGAGAGGATGAGGTCAAATGTGGTAAATGCTCACAGGGTAGCGCCAAGCGCCTGAATCCAACCAATGCCTGGGCCCTGCCCCTTGGACGCCGCAACCATCGCATCCACCAACACCGGAAAAGTTCTCCGGCCCTGGATCCTGCAAGTTTGCCGCAGGCTCAATATGCGCTCGGCCCAGCGATCGCCACGTTCGCTGGCTGTGCCGAAACTTCTTTTGCGCCAGAGCACCGCAAATCGTAGCATCCGCTCCGCGTGGTTGTTTGTGGGGGCAACGCCAGCTTCCTCCAGGAACAGCCACAAATGCTCCGTTTCATGCTCCAGGCGGCGGACCAACCTCCCTGCGTCGTCCTTTCGGTCACCGTAGATCATGATCATGCGCTTGAACCGCGCGATGAACGCCCGCCACTCGCCCACCGTAGGCGGGGCTTTGGACATATGGCAGAGCCGCCGGAGTTCGTCCCTCGCCCAGGATCCACACTTGGCAAGTGTTTCATTCTTGCGCTCGGCCAGTCCCTCGGCCTCTCGGATAAGGTGTGCCAGGCAGGCTTGGCGCTTACCTGCCCAATCACGGTACACCGCGTAGCCATCGGCAACCATAATCCCAGCCCAGCCCTGTATCAAAGCCTCGAACGCGGCCCTGGAGCGCCGGGGATGGATCATGAATAACGCGGCGCGGGAACTGGCCATGACCCAAAGCCAGGCCAGTTTGGCCTTGCAACGCCAGGAAGTCTCGTCAACATGCCCCACTGGCGCACGTCTGACGACTTCGGCAATAGCCTCGTAATGAGGCTTGATGGCTTGGGAGACTCGACCAACGACTTTCTGGATTCCGCCCTGGCTGATGGGCAGGTCGAAGACTGACATAAGATAGTCCTGAACGGCGCGGCGGCTGTCACCGTGTACGCCACAAAGCTCGGCGATGTTGGCCGAAAGCCGGGGGCCGAAGCCGGTTCGCTTATCTGGCGGGACCAACGCCTTGACCATCCGGTCGCAATGGGAGCAGCGCCCGCGGTAGAGGATGATGTGCTCCACCTCCAGCCTGGGCTTGGGGATCTCAATGTGCTGATGGATGTAGTAGGGCTCTGGGTCGATCAGGCTGGAACAGCCGCATGCGCACGCTCCGGGAAGCAATTCCGTTACACTCGTGGGCCGTAGGCATTGCTGGCGGATGCCCTTTCTGCGCTTGCGGGCCTTAGTGGTCTCGGGCTTTTGGGGTTTCGTTTTGAAGGGACTGTCAGAAGACGGCGGCTTGTTGGAATTGGTGGAGTCCTGGCTGAGCTTCGACTGAAGTTTTTCAACCTCAACCTTGAGCTTTCGGTTCTCGACGGTCAGGTCATGGACGTAGCCCAGCATGGCCCATGGGGTATCCATTACCACGTCAGAGGTGATGAGTTTGGCGTGCGCCATGGAGTGATCCATCTGGAAAGAATGAGCATTTTATGGGAAATGTCCAGAGGGGTGTGAGCGGTTACCAAATGTGGGGTCAAGCAGTTTCAAGGCATCAAGGCCGTTTCCAGCACTGATGACTTCATGTCCAAGTCTATCGAGAAGCCCCTTAATGACTTGAACATTGGTAGCGTCGTCGTCCACCACAAGTATTTTCCGGCGAGTATTCATTGCACCGTGCACGTATTTAATATCTCTTTGGTCGTAACTGTGACACATGTGTCGTTGTCTTCGTCTGACGTGCACATAAGAATAGTAAACCCCATCGTTTTCGCCAAAATCATCGCGGAATATGTCCCAAGTCCAGTTCCGCTTGTTTTCCCAAATGTTTTATACTTGTCGAAAAAATAGTCCCTAATTTCTTTTGGCACAACGCCCTTGTTACGAATTATAATGCTGCTGAATCCATTGCCGACAAGCTCAACGCTAATCACCTCATTAACTGGCGAAGCCTCAATTGCATTCAACATTAAGTTTGAAAGCAAGCTGTACAGTAGCCTGTCTTCCGCAGCAAGCGTGAAAGTTTGAAAAGGCTCAGGCTTGCATCCATTGATGGTGACGCGCAGATCTAGCTTCTTGTATGATACTTTTTCCCGGACATGCTTCGTAATAGTATTGACTACATCGACCACGTTTACGGCACTTGGCGTGTAGTCGTAGTTTCCATTCTCCATCTTAAACAAGTCGAGAGAGCTATCGATCATGTACAGCATTTTTCGCCCTGCATCTTCGATTGATTTAACTAGCTCTAATTGTTCCTCAGTAAGATTCCCATCCATCTCTAGAATCTGGGGAACTCCCACAATGGCACTGAGTGGCGTTTTGAGGTCATGACGCATAATCCTATCGACATCTTGGCGAATACGTTCAAGTTCCTTTTTGCTAGAAATATCATCTTTAACGGCGACAAAATTCTGGATATCTCCGGATTGATCCATGATTGGAGAGATGGATACTTGCTCCCAGTAAAGTTGCCCGTTTTTCTTACGGTTGCACATTTCTCCCTTCCAGGTTTTACCCGACAGAATTGTCTTCCACATGTCACTGTAAAAATCATTGTCATGAAATCCTGATTTCAATATTCTAGGATTTTGACCAACAGATTCATCGATTGTGTAGCCCGTGGTCACAGTGAAAATCGGATTAACATATTCGATGTTACCATTCTTGTCGGTGATGACAATTGTTGCTGAGCTATTTTCCACGCCACTCTTCAGCTTGAGTAATTGCGTCTCAGTCATCTTGCGCTCGGTGATGTCACGGTTGCACCCCCTACGCCCCAATGTCGAACCGTCTTCGCCAAATATGGGTTTGCAAGTGTGGCTAATCCACACGGTTTCGCCTGAAGGCTTGATGATCCTGAACTCCAACTCCCGGTGTTCCGGGTGAAGATTGTCAATCTCATCTAAATGATCTTCCCAGATATGTTTGTCATCTGGATGGACGATATGAAGGAATCTAATCGCGGATTTTCCAACAAACGTTTCTGGAGGATATCCACAAGTACTCTCACTTGCGGGCGAAACCCAAATATACTTCCCGTCAGGTGCACGCCAATACTCAAAATCGTAAGTATTGTCGGCAATGATGCGAAGGTGCTCTTCACGCTCACGTAACGCATCAACTTGACGCCCAACAAGGACTCGGCCTAGCGACCGAGCGCAGAGCAGTGCCATCAGCGCCACCAAAGCCAAGAGAGAGAAATTAAGTTCAAGTGAACGGTTAGAGTCCTTGAGCACGACATCGCTCGGTGTGTTCATAAGGACGACCATATACGGTTGTTCGGTCGGTTTCAGCCGCAATTTTTTGAAATGGAATAAAACCTTCACTCCATCAAATCGATTCCCAATAAACTGACCACTATCGTGGGCGGATTCTAATATAATTCGCCAGTTAAGAGGGTCAATCAGCGTGCCGATTTGAGAGGGTGCGGTCTGCCGCGCAAGGGACATCAACCTAATACCATTGCAATCTATTAAAGAAACTCTGCTGTCAGGTGAGATCACTAGGTTATCGTAAAAGTCTTGATATTTTGTGAGATTTTGAGCGACAAACAATACTCCCGTTAGCCCCCCGTCTTCCCCAATCACTGGGAAGCTAAAATGCATAACCGGGATCTTAGCAATCAAGCTGACACAGTATTCTCCTGAGCTGAAATCCATACTTCGAACGGCGCTCTTAAATGCAATTCGGTCTGACACATTAAGGCCATTTGGCGAGGGCAAAGCAGAGGCTAATACATCTCCGAGGGGATTCAAGAGCACGATGTTGGCAACCCCCGGGTTATCACGCAAGAGGGATGTAAAGATTGGCTTACACCTTGACGCGTCAAGGCGCTTTACTTCTGGCAATGCGCTTAGGGTTTGTGCAACAATATTGGCCTTGCTAGTTTGCTCTGCCTGTATTTGTGCAATGCTGTTCGTGATGTTTTCAAGCCGTACGTTTGCCTCAGAAATGTCTTTATCTCTGAGTACGAACGCGTCGTAAAGAATGATAACAAGCGCAGGCAGAATAGCACAAGCCACGAGCAAATAGAGACTTCTGGCAATGTTTCCAGAGAAGAATAACGTCAGACGTTCAACAGCATTTTCGATTTTTTGCTTCTCGGAATCAAACATTGATGCCCCCGCAGATGTATCGCAGTATTCCATCGGGCGCACTCGCCCCTAGCAGCATCACAAGACCACATCTGCCCGGTAGAAACCCGAATCCCCATCCTGCATCATGTCCCCAGTTCACTATCGCCCCAGCAACAACAACTACGCAACAGGTATAGCCACATGAAAACACCGACGTCTTCTCCCCGGTCCATATCCGCCGTCGTTCGGAATGATTCCGAAATAATCTTGTCACGACTCCCAGGAAGAAGGCAAGACGTAGAAGGGGTGCGTAGCAGTTCCAGCCCCTTGAATATTCAAGTGCCCACGAATCACCCCGCAAATCTTTACCAGCCCTAGCGAAATCGTTCATTCCTGCAAAACGTCCACCTCCTGCCCAAGGACCAGCACCGGGGGCCTAATCCCCAAGGTCCAGGGGAAAGCTCCAGGGCGGGGCTGTTACTGGAAAACCTCGGGGCAAGGGGAAGGTCGGGGCAGTTTGGGCGTTTGGAGCGGGGCGGAACTGATCGTACACCGAGCAGGACAAAGGGCCGGGGGTAATTCCCGGAGCCCCTGCGTCATCACGGTCAGTGGCGCATGCTTAAGCGGTCATTTATGGGCTTCATGATTATCCGGTGGATCATCTGGGCAGCGGGTCGGTCATCATATGAAATGCAACATGCCCGCTACACCTCGGGGAAGCAGCTTGGTGCCAGTTCGTAGCATTCAACCCACCACGATCGCGTCAACATTGCTCAACAAGGACGCAGTTCCGTCCAGCCTGCTTACCCTCATACACCAACCTGTCGGCGCGATCCACGACTGAAGCGGCGGATTCATTCTTCTTTGAAAGCGCCCCACCAAAGGTTGCTGTTGGGCTAATGCGATTTCCATCGTGGTCAAGCCATATATTTTGCACAAGCATTCGAAGGCGTTTGGCAAGAATGCCGAGCGCTTCTGCCGTAATGTTGGGTGCTATCACAACAAATTCTTCGCCCCCCCATCGACAAGCAGCATCCAATGGCCTCAAACTACTGGAAATCGTTTGAGCTATCATCTTCAACACCAAATCCCCGACACTATGACCCCAAGTATCGTTAATTTTTTTGAAATGATCGATGTCTCCAAATATAACGCCAAAGGGTACGCCGTGGTCCCTCATAGTCTCTTCACACTTGCATAGCGTGATGTCTGCATAACGCCGATTTCCAATGCCAGTAAGGTGGTCTCGTAATACTTCATTTCTAAGATTTTCTATTTCTTGAAGCATGTCCGCTTGCTTGACATGTTTTGAAAATACCTCAACTGCACCTACAATATTTCCATTGTCGTCGCGCACTGGGGATGATCGGACGGTTATAAGAACTCGATGTCCATGTTTGTGGTGCATGAAAACATCAGACTCCCTCATTTTGCCGTCAGCAATTGTAGCGAATAAGGGGCAGCCGTCAGCGCAGAGGTGGGTTCCATTTGCATCAACGTGACGCAGGATGTTGTCTGCGCAGCTTTTACCTAATACTTCTTTCCCAGAATAACCACTAAGCCGCTCGGCAGCCTTACTCCAATAGGTAATTCGGCGGCTACAATCAACAAAATACACACCATCAGACAAAGAGTCTAGCAGCTTTTGGTAGAATTCTTTAGTCATATGCTTTGCCTAGAATTGTGAGTACATTGCCAATCTCTATCAAATTTATGAATAAAGCCACCTAGCGCATCCTTGGATTATTTTATTGGGAACAGTATATGCAACCCAGAAACATCGGCCTTAATGCGATTAACGCCTGAAGGTCATGGTGCAAATCAATTGTTTAACAGGGAGCATTCCCCTTCAGGCAGATTTGCGTGTAGCCAATTTATCAACGTTTCGATCTTGCCATAAACCGACTTATCATACTGCTCCGGCCAAAAGTGTAGCCCCATGCGGCCTCGTTTAGCTGCAGCGCTCGAAAAATCGCGTGCTTCAAGGCGTACTATAGTTGAAACAATCGGTCCGATTGCTAGATGTGCGGGCTCTATGGGCAATTCTACCTCGATTGCCGCTGAACACCGCTTGAACAACATAACTTCATCTTGATAGTCCAGCTCAAGCATTAAACCCGAACGGCTGACATCGACTATTGTCGAAGAGATCCTAGCTTTGTCTATAGTCACACAAGACGAGCTGCTTGGCATGTTACTGTACCTAGTGATACTTCTTCGGGAAAACTTCAGACACTCTCGGATTTTACGCTCTATATCGCTTGGGGTGAACGGCTTAACCACGTAATGACTCACACCATTCTGTATTGCCGTAACTATAAAGTCCTTCCCACCGTGGGCAGTAACCATAACAAATGGGACTTGTTTGTTATTTGAATTATTCCTAACGTCATATATGAGCTCCTCGCCGCTCATCACTGGCATCTCCCAGTCTGACAAAATAATGTCAACTTCATTATTCTGAAAAATGTCGAAAGCCTCTTCACCGTTTTGAGCTGTTAATATCGTGCTGGAAGAAAAGACCTCCCTGCAAAAACTCCGGTTCCCGTCAAACCGCCAAAGCCCAAGCTGCCCTCTGAACATTTGATCCGCCAGTGTGATCGGCTTGGTCGTCAGGAGCGGCTTTCATAAGCGCTCTGAGCAGGTCCTGAAAGATGGAAAATGCAGGATTTATGGCATCTGATAACGCCTTCTTCGTCTTTTCAGCCGCCCGGGCGAGCCACTGATGGGTTCGCAGAACATTCAGCGCCGTCGCAGCGAAGAGAACCATCAGCGTCGTCTTGGCATGGCCGCGCCTACGGATCCGGGAAAGCCCCATTTTGTTTTTGAGAATCGAGAACGGTACTTCGCCACCCGACCGCTGCCTGAACAGCTTTTTCACGGGTTTGTCCCCGTCGAATTGAAGACGTCTGGCTTCCAGTCGTGGCCTCTTCCACGCCCAGTCGAGCTTGGCTTTCTTTTTGGTGATCTTCACCGGGCAGTCATGGCTGTGTGGGCAAGACCGGCAGCTATCGACGGCAAAATATGACGCTGTGGCTTTCTTCGCGCTGCTGACTTTGTTCTCAAGGCACGGCTTGCCCATGGGGCACCGCTTGATGCTCTCACCGTCCTCATTGATGGCGAAGTCAATGACGCCGAAGCCGTCAGGAAGCGCACCAGCGGGCGGACAGACATGATCGACGCCGCGATCTTTGAGCCCCTGGTGGTTGTCGTCGCTGGCATAGCCGTTGTCCGTGAGCAATATTTCGGGTTTGAGTCCAGCCTCTTCCAGTCGTTCGATGCCGGGAATCACGGTCTGAACATCGGGTGAATTGGCGAGGTTGACCTCAATCTGAGTGATGATCTTCGGGTTGTCCACGTCCTTGCTCTCAGAGCAGGTCTCGGTAAGCTGCACATGGTAGCCGACCTCTTTCCGATGCCCGTCGTAGCGTGCGTCAGGGTCGTGAGGGTTTACCAATGCACTGCCCTTGAACTGCGCGTCGAGTTTAACCTCCACTTTGTCGTCGTGGACCTGAATCTGCTCCTTGGCTAGGCGCTGAAGCAGGGCAAATGATGGCAGGATGGCTACGGAAGCCTGGCAGGAGAACTGCTCGATCAGCCAGAGCACGTCCTTTGCAACTTCGACGAGCCGCTCCGCATACTGACTCGGTTTATCCCCAGAAAACCAGGACTCGCCGTCCTTCTTGGGCAGAAATTTGTCTATGAAATCACCATCCAGCTTGGAGAAGATGGCGGGATGGGAGCCCTTGAGCTCTACGAGGAAGCTCTTGATAGTGGTCCTAAAAAGCTCAATCTTGGACATACGTTTGAGCCAAGTCCGAACAAGTGTGGAGTCTTTGCGTTGGATGTGAAACGGGAGGTTGATCTTCTCAGCGATGCGCTTGAGCACTGTTTCGAAGACCGCGTGTCCTTCACCGAGAAGCTTGCTGCGGTAGTAATAAAAGGTACGCTCAGCCAGACATTCGTTCCTGGGGAGGTCGAGAGCGTAGCGAAACGTGTCGTTGAAGGAGTATGCCTCGACGGCCTCTATATCGGTCATGTCAAAAAGGGCTTGAATGATAAACAGGCCAAGCATGGACTGAATGTCCTTGGTAGGCCGTCCTGTAGTGGAGGAGAAAACATTATTAAATACGTAAACTGGCAGGAAGGGCAGAATATCTTCTCTAAAAGTATGGTAGATAGTTCCAGACAGGAGCTTTGACTGCCTCTCAGAAAGCCACGGCATTTCGGAAGTGAGCAGAAGCTGCTTTCGACATTTTGATTTTAGCATTAGAGCTGTTCTCCTGGGAGAGGCTCTTATAGCTGAAAACAGCTGAAAATGGAAGCGATATTAAGCCGTTGCAACAAGTTGCTTCAAAGGACTTTTTGCAGGGAGGTCTTATCACTGACTTGCAGAACAATGCTTTTTTAGTTTCATATAATTCCGGGAGTTTAAACAACGTAAGTGGCTGGAAGACCGGTGCGCAAATGATTGACTATTCAGGGAGGTTTTTGGGTAAAGAGTTTATGGTAAATGACCAAACGGTCAACGATCAGTCAAATCCAGCAATTACAAGTCTTGCCAATGGGGGCTTTGCAGTCTCTTACAATTCAAACGATGGAGGTAAAGATCCATCTGGGCAGGGAGTCTTTGTAAGGGTTTTCAACCCTTTTCTAGACATAAGCACACAGGACAGAGCACAGGGGCAATTAGAGGACATACAAAATGCAATTATTGCAAAGGACAAAATCCGCGCAAACCTGGGAGCTACCCAGAACCGGCTTTCCAACACCATTCAGAACTTGCAGATTCAGGCGGAAAACGAGCAGGCGGCTGAATCACGAATCTCCGATGTCGATGTATCCCAAGAAATGACCACGATGGTCGCCAATCAGATACTTGCCCAGTCAGCGACGGCGATGCTGTCTCAAGCGAACTCGCTGCCGAAGATGGCATTGCAGCTGATCCAGGGGTAGCCCGTAATGGGAAAGGGCCAGGGTAGTAAGCCCCGGCCCATTGGAACTGACAAATTGC
>Ga0316231_1005463_pt1 | contig 10142 bp, 4 predicted proteins | sample TBH18027metaG_FD_206002 | JGI IMG/M metagenome (GOLD analysis project Ga0316231, IMG submission 206002) | Freshwater microbial communities from Trout Bog Lake, Wisconsin, USA - TBH18027 | ecosystem: Environmental > Aquatic > Freshwater > Lake > Hypolimnion/Profundal zone | place: USA: Wisconsin...
AAAAAATCAGCAATTAGAGTTTATTGAGAACAAAGGACAGTTTACCAATACTGAAGGTAAACCTGCCGATAATGTGTTGTTTAAAGCCTCTTATGGCAATTGTGATATTTATATTACTAATAAAGGATTGAGTTATGTGTTTGTGAAGTTTGAAGAAAGACAAAAAGAAGAAAGCGAAGAATCAGAAACTAAACGAAGTCAAGCGGTCACCGAGCGGAGTCGAGGTGGGATTGGCAGAAATGAATTCGAAAAGGATGAAGATGAAAATAAAATACCTTTGTATTATCGTTTAGATATGGATTTAGTGGGTGCTACCATTGATAAAGCAAATATTATTAAAGAAGAAGAAAGCAAACAAGGACATTATAATTACTTTTATCCACATTGCCCCGAAGGTATTTATGATGTAAAAGGCTATGGTAAGATTACTATTAAGAATATATATAAAGGTATTGACTGGGTTATTTATACCAATCCTGATAATAAAAAACACCCATTAAAGTATGATTTTGTTGTAAATACAAATGCAGATTATAAGGATATAAAGATAAAATACCTTAATGCACAATCTATAAGTTTACTTGATAACGACACTAAACTAAATATACAAACCATAGCAGGCAACATAGAAGAAGGCAATATTTATTCGTACCAAAAAGATACTAAAGAAATAAGAAGTAACTATATTATTAATAAAGATAGTACCATAGCTTTTGAAGTAAGTAATTACGATAAAACACAAACTTTAATTATTGACCCACTTGTTTGGGCTACTTATTATGGTGGAAATAATTATGATGCTTTCATTTCAATTTGTGTAGATAGCAAAGATAATGTTTATATTACTGGTTATGCTTGTTCGACTGATTTTCCTATTCAACAAATGACTGGAGCTTATTGGCAAGCAAATAATATAGGTGCTATAAACTCTGAAGATGTTATTATTTTAAAATTTAATTGTAGAGGTGTAAGACTATGGGCTACTTATTATGGAGGAAATGAACAAGATGATGGAAGTGCAATAAGTATTGATAGCCAGGATAATATTTATATTGTCGGTTCAACTGCTTCATCTAATCTCCCAACTCAGCAATTAGCAGGTGCTTATTGGCAAAATACAAATGAAGCACCTGTTAATTCGTTCAATGCATTCATTTTAAAGTTTAATGATCAAGGTATAAGGCAATGGGCAACATATTATGGTGGTAACAATTGGGATGATGCCTATTCAATTTGCATAGATAGTAAAGATAATGTCTATATAACTGGACTTGTTAGTTCATCTAATTTTCCTACGCAACAATTAACGGGTGCATATTGGCAGTCATCTATATTAGGTAATGAAAATGTTTTTATTTTAAAATTCAATAATCAAGGTGTTAGATTATGGGCTACCTATTATGGAGGAGAATCAGAGGATGCTGCTGAATCAATTTGTGTAGATAGTCATGATAATATATATTTGACTGGTATTACTTATTCAGCTAGTTTTCCAATTCAACAAAAAACAGGAGCTTATTTACAATCAACTTATGCATCATCTAGTTCTTCAAATATAGCTTTTATATTAGAATTTGATAAAAATGGAGTAAGACAATGGGCTACATATTATGGTGGTTCAAATGAAGATGATGCTTTTTCTATTTGTACAGATAGTAAAGATAATGTATATGTAACAGGAACAACTTGCTCTCAAGATTTTCCAGTTTTTCAACAATCAGGTGCATATTGGCAACCTAATATTGCAGGTCCTGATGGCAACGTTTATATTTTAAAATTTGACAGTAATGGAGTAAGAAAATGGGCTACCTATTATGGTGGAAATATACTTGATATTGGCTATTTTATTAAAACTGATAACCAAGATAATTTATATATAACTGGAGAAACGACATCTTCGAATTTTCCAACTCAACAACTAAATGGAGAATATTGGCAACAGTCATTATCAGGAGGTGCTGATGCTTTTATATTAGAATTTAATGATAAGGGTGTACGACAATGGTCTACATATTATGGAAGCAGTTATGGAGCAACTGGAGCAAGCATATCTTTTAATAGTAATAAAGATTTATTCCTTATTGGTATTATACAGGATAGTAATGCTTATACTATAGACCCGGGTAATGGAGCATACTATCAAAACATTTGTAATGCTTATAGAGATGGTTTTATATTAAAATTTGAAAATAATAGTAATATTCCAACAACTTTACAAACAAGTAGAAATATTATTTGCGAAAATGATAATGGAACTATTACACTAACAGCAACAGGTAATTTTGGTGATATTTTAAAATGGTATTCAGGTAACTGTGGGCAAAACTTTATTGGACAAAAGACACCATTAACAATATCATCTCCAATAATAACCACAACTTATTATGCTAGTATAGAAAGTGCTTGCTATTCCTATTGTGATAGTATTACAATTACAGTTATAGATTGTGATACTGTTCAAAATATCATTCCTGATATTTATATCCCCAATAGCTTTACACCTAATGGTGATGGCTTAAACGATGTGTTTAATATAAAAACAACCTATGAATTCAGCGATTATAAGCTTGTAATTTATGATCGTTGGGGAGAGATGATATTTGAAAGTGATGATAAAAACAAAGGCTGGGATGGTACTTATAAAGGCAAAGCTGTTCCATTGGATGTTTATATCTATCAGCTTACAGCAACTATAAAAGATACCGGAGAACAAAAGAAGATAACAGGAAGAGTAACTGTGGTAAGATAAACACACCGTCTTTAACTGTCAAAGTAAAATCAAAAGCGTTACATTCTTTAAATATGCAATCTTTTTATTTTCCTTAAAGCTTCAATATAAACCATCTATTAATTCATTAATAAAAAAAAGAAAAAATAGTGTTGTTGTATGGATATTATTCCTAATTTTACCCTGTTTTTTATAACATAGATTTAATAGTTCAACAAGCTCAAATATACAATATCATGGAAACAACAGATTGGAAAAACCTACCCTTCGGCTATTTTAAAACCGATTATAATGTGCGTTGCTATTTTCGCAATGGTGCATGGGGCGAATTAGAAGTGTCATCTTCGGAATATGTAAGCATGCATATAGCTGCTACATGTCTTCATTACGGACAGGCCGCTTTCGAAGGTTTAAAAGTATTTAAAGGTGCCGATGGAAAAACACGTATTTTCCGTTGGGAAGAGAATGCAAAACGTATGCAGAGTTCAGCTTATGGAATAATGATGGCTAATGTTCCTGAAGAATTATTCAAAGAAGCTGTATTTAAAACAGTAAAATTAAATGAGAAATATATTCCTCCTTACGGTGAAGGTGCATCTTTGTATGTGCGTCCTGTATTGATAGGAACAGGTCCTCAGGTAGGTGTAAAGCCTGCAAATGAATACTTATTTATGGTGTTTGTAGGTCCGGTAGGCCCTTACTTTAAAGAAGGATTTAATCCGGTAAACATTCAGATAGTACGCGATTATGATAGAGCTGCTCCACTAGGAACAGGTGTATATAAAGTAGGCGGTAACTATGCTGCTAGTTTACGTTCGGGCGAAAGAGCACATGACGAAGGATTTGCTTCAGTATTGTTCTTAGATGCCAGAGAAAAGAAATATATTGATGAAGCCGGTCCTGCTAACTTCTTTGGCATAAAAGGAAATACCTATGTTACTCCTAATTCTCAATCAGTATTGCCATCAATAACTAATATGAGTTTAAGAACAATAGCTAAAGAGATGGGCTTATCTGTAGAGCAAAGAAGTATTCCTGTTGAAGAACTTTCAGAGTTTGAAGAAGCTGGTGCTTGCGGAACAGCAGCAGTTATATCTCCTATTAAGAAAATACTGGATAGAGAAACCGGCAAAGTATATGAATATTGTAAAGATGGTAAAGCCGGCCCTATTTCCACTAAGCTCTATAATCATTTAAGAGGTATTCAGGAAGGCACTATAGAGGATAAATACAACTGGAATACAATAATAGAATAGCACAAAATAGTTTAAAGCTATTTAACAGTAATATAATTTAAGAGCGTTTAATTAATTTAAACGCTTTTTTTGTAACTAAATTTAATTTAATACGTTTATGCTTTACGTTTAAAACTTATAAGAGTTTTTTTATGAAGAAATTTACAGTTGTCGCATTCGTTTTGTTTTTTCTTACTTCTCCTATATATAATATGTATGGTCAGAATACAAACTTAACCACTTTGGTTAACGAAAGAAGAAATATGTTTCAGGAACTTCAGTATAATGTAAAAACTAAAGCACAAACTATTAACCATAAAAATTACGATAACTTCTTTAACGATATAACCCGACTGGATGATAAAATCTCTGACGAAGTTCACAGAGTAGATTCAATTGTTGAAAGTAGTGCAAGGATAGTGCCTGTAATGAAATCAACAATCGAAAACTTAAGAACAAAGAAAGATAGTGCAATGATGTATTTTTATATCTTGCTATTAATAGCAATTGTGTCCTCTTTGGTTATGATATCTATAAGTGTTAAATTTCAACAATTAAAGAAGAGAATGATCTTTCTTAATGCAGATATTGAAGGAGCTAATGATAACTATTCGAGAGTAAGTGATGAAAAGCTGGGCTTGCAAAAAGAAATGAAAGCTACCTTAAAATCTTTTGAAAATACATTAGAACACGTCAATAAAGAAATTGAACTTATTACTATTGAAAACACAAAACTAAAGAATGAATTAGTTTATTATAAAAACAATGAAGACAATCCTGATATAATATTAGAAAATCGTTTGTTAAAAGAAGCAATCGTTGAGCTCGAAAACAAGAAGAATGACTATGAGAAGAAAATAAATGAATTTGAAACAGAACTTGAAAACATTAAGAATGAATATGAAGATGAACTAAAGAACAAAACTAAAGAACTTGAACAAGAAATTGAAAACAGAAAGCAAGATAAAAGAATTATAATAGGCACACCTGATGAAACTACAGAGATAATTAAAAGAGAACTGGCTAAGCGTATTGATTACCTTGAAAATGCTTTAAAAGCAAAAGAGATCATGGAAGGTATTCTTGCTAAAAAGAATAGAGAAATGGAATTAAAGATAAATGAGATAAGTGAGAATTATAATCAACTTCTTTCAGAGTTTGAAGAAGAAAAAGGATTCAACACAAAGCTAAATAACAAACTCGAGTTTCTTGAAGAAGAATTAACTGAAAAAGATAAAGAGTTAAAAGATGTATGGTCTAAAGTGTCAAACCATGTTGATATTCCCAAAGACAATTCTAAATCGGATGACACAGAAGCAAATGTATTAAGAACATTAGAGAAGCTAAGCAGATTGCGTCAGGCAGATATTCTAAACGAATCAGAATTTGTTGCTTTAAAAGACAAGATCATTAATCAGATGTAAGTGTATATTGTTATACTACACATCTAGCTTTTCATAAATAGAATTTTGACTCTTATATTCAGGAACGATATCTTTCATCTTCTTAACAATTGAATAATTATCCTGTTCGACTAAAAGACAAATTAACGAATCAATAGCTGTAGCTATCTCTTGTACATTATACTCCTGGACTTTTGCTATCATTATCTTAGGATGATGAGTTGGGATAGTGTTTTCCTCAGTATTTAGCAATTCTTCATATAGTTTCTCACCCGGTCGTAAACCTGTATAAACAATCTGAATGTCTTTGCCTAATGTTAAACCTGAAAGCTTAATCATCTTTTTAGCAAGATCAATTATTTTAACAGACTCTCCCATATCGAAAATGAATATCTCGCCCCCATTACCCATAATACCAGCTTCTAAAACCAATTGGCAAGCTTCTGGAATTGTCATAAAGTAACGTGTAATATCGGGATGAGTCAAAGTTACAGGTCCACCTTTAGCAATTTGATCCTTAAATAAAGGTATCACTGAGCCATTAGAGCCTAATACATTCCCAAATCGAGTAGTAATGAAACGAGTAATACCCTTTTGGTTTAAAGACTGCACATACATTTCTGCAATTCTTTTTGATGCACCCATTACATTAGTAGGATTAACAGCCTTATCTGTTGAGATCATTACAAACTTATCAACTTTATTTTCAATTGAAAGATCAGCAATAGTTTTAGTGCCCCTCACATTAGTAGATATTGCTTCATAAGGGTTTTCTTCCATTACCGGCACGTGTTTATAAGCAGCTGCATGAAATACAATATCCGGTTTAAAATACTCGAATATTCTTCTCATCCTTGTCTGGTTTTGTATGTCAGCAAGAATAAATTCAAACTTAGCAATATTATATGTTTCGCTAAGTTCAACCTCCAGATTATATAGAAATGATTCAGCTTGATCAATTAATATTATTTTTTTATGTGGAAACTCTGCAATCTGCCTAACCATTTCACTCCCTATTGAACCACATGCTCCGGTGATAAGAATTGTTTTGTCGGCAAGTTCAACACTTATCTTATGTTTATCAAGTTCTATAACTTCTCTTTCAAGTAAATCTTCTATTTTAACTTTCTTTATTTGTTTAAAACTAAGTTCACCATTAATCCATTTACTTACAGGTGGGATAGAAAGAATTTTTGTGTTGTTATTTAAGCATAACTCAATTAATTGCTGTTTGCGTTTAGGTGAAATCTTTTGTACAGCAATAATCATGTGTGCAATATAGTTTGTAGTTAATATTTCCTTAATTTTATCACTGTTATATATTGGAATATTCTCTAATTTACGACCAACTTTGTTTTCATTATCATCAAAAAATGCTATTACTTTATATTTGGAGCCGGCATCTCTATCAAGAGCTCTTTTTGCAATCAAACCTGCTTCTCCAGCTCCAAAAATAATAACATTAGTCTTTTCTCTACTTGGATTAAGATATTCCATGTAGGTAATCTTTACCAACATTCTAAAAGCCATCATAACAAAAGTTGTTATCAAAAAGTCTATAATAACTATTGACCAAGGGATTATGAATATTTTGCCATAAAAATACCATGTAAATGCATTTACAAAAGCAAAAATTGTGCTTCCAACTACATTAATAAGAAAGATTCTTATTGCATCATCTGAACTGGTATAACGAATTATACCTGTATATGATTTTGAAATAATAAAAATAATTGACCTTATTAATAAGACAATTAATAAGACTTTTGGTAAATCTTCAAATGCAATGGCTTTAATTGAAAAATTAAAACGCAATAGATATGCCATTAGTACAGAGAATAGGCAAATAACAAAATCTATGATGAATATCAGCCAAGAAGGAGTATTATTTCGAAAAACAGAGATCATTTTTATATGGTTTAAAATATGGTTCAAAGATAATAAAAAAAGTAAGATGGAAATATTATTATTTTTAGCACTTATATTGTATAATATTTTATACTTTTGCTGACTGAAATATATTCACAAATCAATTATACATAAAATTAAATTCTCAGCAATGAAAAATACAGCTTTTACTAAATTTCATATAGAAAAAGGTGCTAAAATGGTTCCTTTTGCAGGATATAATATGCCAGTTCAATATGAAGGATTAATCAATGAACACTTAACCGTACGTAATGGTGTTGGTGTTTTTGATGTTTCTCACATGGGTGAATTTTGGGTTAAAGGACTGAAGGCTTTTGATTTTGTACAAAGAGTAACTTCAAATGATGTAGCTGCATTATATGATGGCAAAGTGCAATATTCTTGTTTCCCAAATGGAAAAGGAGGCATCGTTGACGATCTACTAGTTTATAAAATAAATAATGAAACTTATTTACTTGTTGTAAATGCTGCAAATATTGAAAAGGATTGGGCTTGGTGTTCCAAACAAGCTGAAATAGATGGACTAATTGTTGGAAAAGAATTATATAATGCGTCAGATGAAATCGCACAATTAGCAATTCAAGGACCTCTTGCATTAAAAGCAATGCAAAAGCTAACTGATACTACAGTTACAGATATGGAGTATTATACTTTTAAGAAATTAACTTTTGCAGGGGTTGAAAATATATTATTCTCTACAACCGGATATACCGGTTCTGGAGGTTGTGAGATTTATATGGCAAATGAAGATGCAGATAGAATTTGGAAGGCTGTATTTGAAGCAGGTGAAGAATATGGTATTAAACCAATAGGATTAGGTGCAAGAGATACATTAAGACTTGAAATGGGATTTTGTTTATATGGAAATGATATTAATGACAGTACTTCTCCTATAGAAGCTGGTTTAGGGTGGATAACAAAATTCACAGAATCGAAAAACTTTATTGATAAGGATTATTTATTAGTTCAAAAGAAAGCTGGGATTAAACAAAAGTTAATAGGATTTGAAATGATTGATAAAGGTATTCCTCGCCAACATTATGAAATTTGTGATGCCTCTGGGAATACAATTGGTGAAGTAACGTCAGGTACAATGGCTCCTTCTTTAAATATTAATATTGGTATGGGTTATGTAAAAACTGATTTTTCGAAGGTTGATAGTGAGATATATATTAAAATTAGAGAAAAATTAATTAAAGCAAAAGTGGTAAAATTACCTTTTTATAAAGGGTAATAAACTTTATTACTTTCTTTTAAAAATAAACACAATAAAAGCACCGAGGCTTCCTTGTTAGAAAGCCTCGAAAACTAATTAACCAAAAACCAATTTTATGAAAAATTACGCACAATTAAAATTAATTACAGGTGCATCATTTTATTGAACAAAATTAAATGAATATGGCTAATGGTCTTGTTAAGTTACGTTAACAAAGGTTAATAAAAATTAATTACTAATATTGAGGACTTACATTGCATAATTTGGATAAAGAATGAAGAAAAAAAACATAATATTTATCATTTTTCTAATGACGTTTGCTCTCGTTGGTTTAGTTTTTTTACAACTCTATTGGGTAAATAATGCAGTAAAAGTTGAAGAAGCTAATTTTAGGAGAAATGTTAATGAAGCTTCTTCAATTGTTATTCTTAAACTTGAGAAGATGGAGATAGCTGAACAATTCAGAAAACATAAAGAAAAAACTTCTTTGATAAATACAATTGACTCTTTAAATCGTGCATTATACCATGAACAACAAAAATATCCAGGAATAGATGAGAAAGTAGAGAATGAAGACATTGAAGAAACTTCAAAGAATAAAATTGATGTTAATTTATGGGAAAATATAGATGGCGAAACTGTGATTCATCATGATACTAGTTTTGTGATAAAATCAGACAGTAAAATTAACAAAAAAAATGAGAATATTATAAATAAACAGAAGCATCAATTATCTATTGACGAAACAATATTAGATGATTATAGACTTTTAAAAAGAAATAGAGAACAATTATTAAAACGATCTTCTCTTGTTGATGATTTTTTCGAAAATATATTTAATACTAAACATTTTAAACCTATTGAAAAAAGAATTGAACCAATACTATTAGATTCGCTTATTTCTCAAGAGTTAAAGATTAAAGGTATTCAAACAGAATATGAATTTGGAATCTATAGTCCTAGTAGAGGTCAGCTAATTGTACAAAAAACAGGCAAATATAGCGAAAAATTACTAAGTAAAGAGTTCGGATATGTTTTATTCCCAAGTGATATGTATGTAGCTCCTGAATATCTTTTATTATACTTCCCTAAAGAAAAGAGTTTCCTATTATATCGTTTATGGCTAATGCTATTTGCATCAGTAGTTTTAATTTTAATTATAATTTTTTCTTTCAGCTATACTGTTACAACTATATTTAGACAAAAGAAATTATCTGAGATGAAAAGTGATTTTGTTAATAATATGACTCATGAGATAAAAACACCAATATCTACTATATCATTAGCATGTGAAGTTTTAAGTGATAAAGAAATTATGAAATCTGAAACTCTATCTCAAACATATATAAATATTATAATAGAAGAAAATAAAAGACTGGAATCGCTTGCAGAGCATATATTACAAACTTCTACACTCGAAAAAGGTCAACTTGTTTTAAGGAAAGAAGAAATTGATATACATAATATTATTCCTCAAGCAGTAAATAACGTTGGATTTCATGTTATGCAAAAAAATGGTCAGATTCATCAACAATTAAATGCTAAAAATTCAAAAATAATAGCTGATAAAATACATATTACAAATCTTATCTACAATCTATTGGATAATGCTAACAAATATTCACCTGAAA
>Ga0316231_1005469_pt1 | contig 10132 bp, 9 predicted proteins | sample TBH18027metaG_FD_206002 | JGI IMG/M metagenome (GOLD analysis project Ga0316231, IMG submission 206002) | Freshwater microbial communities from Trout Bog Lake, Wisconsin, USA - TBH18027 | ecosystem: Environmental > Aquatic > Freshwater > Lake > Hypolimnion/Profundal zone | place: USA: Wisconsin...
GGATGGAAGGGCCTATGTTCGAGCGATCCATAAATGCCGTCAGCAATACCGTCGCGTGTTTACTTCTCTAACTCGTCTCATTGATCCAGTCGAATGTAAACAGTGTGCTGGACAATGGGATCAAATCCGTCCCGAAAAGGTGTGTGAGGGTGCTCTTTCGAAATATTGGGATGGATTGTTGAATCAAACGCGTGTCTTGGACACCTTGTCAAATGATCCGTTACGTATTCAATGCGCGAGTCAATTTCAACAATATTTTGATTGTGAGGATCAAAAAGAAAAGGGATTCCAGGTTCGAACAATTTCAAAATCGAATTCGAGTTCGAATTCTTGGACTACTCCTTATTTTGATCCTTCATTTCGATTGGCAGATGAAAAAACCATTTTACACCTTGTTCTTGCGGCGATTCGTTGCACCCGTCTCTCTCATTTGAAAAGGGGCTTGGACTTGAACGTAGACATTGAAATTCGTCGAATCGACCAACGATGGAAACGAATTCTGCAAAAACGTGGCGGTAATGGTAATGGTAGGGGTGCGGGTTCTGGTGAGGATGAGCAAAACATTATTCCGATCGTCACCATTGTCGGCACGGGGCCTGGTGGATATTTACAACGGTCTGATATTGCCCTGTATTATAAGGCCATTGCCCAAGCCTGTTTTTTGGCTGGTCCGACTCGCGAATTTGGGCGGCGTATTCTGTTTGCGTCCTCTCCTCCGATCTTGGTCAATCTCGATGGGTGCGAAGGGTTTGTAGATTCGATCCGTCGAATTATGCATTCTACTACGAATGATGGCATTCCGGGTTATAATTATAGCGATGGTTTTGATGAGGCCATCGAGCTTTTACGCGTTTCAACTATGGCTGGAGACAATGTGTCTACTTGCATTTTAGGTAATCATCCGGATTGTCCCATTTCAAATGTTCATCTATGTAATCCTCTTTCCACCCGATATCGTCCGATGAAGGAGCGATTTTGGGCCGTGGTAGGTTTGCCACAATAGACTTTGACGGCTTGGACATTTATCGATGATTCATCCGAATAAATTTATCCTGTTCTGCCCCCTGAAGTGTCCTGTGTTTTTTGTTTTTCTGTATTTTCATTATGTTTTCGCGATTCAATATCTTGGAATGCAAGGTCTGAACCTCCAACATATATTCCTTTTTGTTGACTCGTTGAAAGGTGGTCCGGATTTCTTTCGCCGTTTCCATCGGCAGTTGGCGTTTGCTCGGTTCGGCCAATATAACGCGTTTTAAAATGTCGACATATTCGTTCAGTGGTCCGATTTGTATTGCGTCTGCACTGTTGTATAAAACATCCATATTGCTATCTTCGAGTTCGTGTATATACATTACAGTTAATCCATAATTGTCCCACGTCTTTACAGAGGCCAATATTAATATCCAAACTGCCTTCCACGTTTTGTTTTCAAAGCTATCTACCCATAGATGCAGCCGTTTTTCGAAATCGGTTCGATCTGCCGACGTAAATATGGGGGATTTTAAGAGCGGGGAATTTACCGTAAAACTGCAATATCTCTTCATTATATCGGTGGTGGATTTGGTGATTTTTTCTTGTTCGAATTTTGTCGCGTTTACTGACTTGTCCTGGTTCTCGGAATTTTGCACCTGTTTCGCAATGTAAGACAGTAAAATAATTTCGACGGACCAAGGTGCATAATGTTCGGTGGATATGCCGAACGGTCGTTTTGAATTGACGTATTGTTCAGGCTGCAGTACAGATATTTGAGAGGACAACCCGAAATCGATCATTTTGAAGACGTCATTTTTTTTGTCATAGACGATATTGTTTTCTTTTATATCTAAATGTATGACGTCGTGTTCGTTTAATTGATGGATGCTATATAACAAGTACAGATGGGTTTCGGCGATTTTGCTCAAAAATCGTGTGAATATGCAGGACGACATCCGGCTTTTTTCGGGGGCAGCGGCCTGGTCGGTTACGCTTAATTTGCATCTCTTCGTCTCACTCGTCAGTAATGATTCGAAATACATACCGTGCGTTTGGTTTCCTACATATTGTATTTTGTTGGATATGAATTGAGCACGATTTTTCGAGGTGGAATGCAGTTCCTTGGTGATTACTTTGCAATTTCGTATTTGGTGCTGATCGATCGTTGCCAAATTTACGTCGCATTGTCTTATGATTGGTGCATAATAATATTGGTAGAACGGGATTCTTTGGATGATTTTTCCGATGTCTACCTCGATCAAGGAATATCGATCGCGGACCTGGATCTTCGTTACATATTCGTTTGATCCGGGAGTTTGAGTTTTGCACGTCAATTCTGGACGAAATACGCATCCATACGTACCTTGGCCGATGATTTGGATCTGTTTTTTTTTGGGGTCGTTCTTGGCTTCTTTTTTTAATCTTGGTATTTGATTCGAAGATATCATACTCGATTGACCGACTTTTATTCTGTCTATTATAATCTCTGGATAAAAAAACAGCACATCCTACACCTTTTAACATTCATAAATCTTGGTAGGTTGGTTTTTGGTTTGTTTTTTTGGTTTGGTTTTTGGTTTGTTTTTTTGGTTTGGTTTTTGAGTAGATAGGTAAACGTTACTTATACCAATTTTTCTTTGGTCATTAACATCTCTTTTCTACTGTTATAGAATCGATTTTTATATGTTTTTTTGATTCTATCCGCTATATTCGTAGGAATTGTATCGTATTTTTGTTTCAATACGATACATTCTTGGTAAATACTGTCTTGGTGCATTTTACAAAAGGAGTTGAATGCGGTGGCCTGCGAAAGTGTGCTTACGGTTGTATTTTCGGCCAATAAGTTTTCTTGTACCTGGTGCAAGATGTCCGCGTCGATGATTTTGAGGAATTGTGGGCTGAATCGGGTCGATGTAAGAATCGATGATGCGGGCGGCGGTGACAGCAATACTTTGTCCTGTTTTTGTTGGGGTAGTTCTAATTTTCTGCGATGATAATAACGCGCACTTTTAAACATCTTGTCTAATACATCTCCGTCGAATCCACGATCGACCATATCTTGCGTTTCTACCTGAATAAGCTTTTTAATTTCTTCGTCTTCTTTCCATTCCATAAATGATTGCTTAAATGTGGTTCGGTCGTCATATAGATGTTTCTTTACAAAGTTCGCCAATTCTTCCGCGAATTGGATTGAAAAGTCGAATCGATGAATTTGAAATTGCCGGGGGATACTGATGATGGTATTACTAGTCGTGCAATTTGGACAGGACACGTCGTCCGTGTGTACCATCTGATTTTATTGAATTTGATTACGTGATTGATTCGGTTTGGTTTGCATTTGTGAAAACATTAATTAAGCTTTCAATTTTATTTTATTATTTTGGGGAAAATAATAAAATTACCTCGCTTTATGTAGGACTCGAACCTACGACCTTCCGATTAACAGTCGAACGCAATACCAACTATGCTAATAAAGCCAGGATGCCCAAATGCATCCATTTATCTATCGGTTCCCATTCTAAATGGGGATATTCGCTTTAAGTATTTTGCATAACAATTGCTTAAATAATTATTCGTGAATTGATTATGAGGATGGAGGTGAGGCGTCAACATCAAAATATATATATTCGTTTTCATTGTCGACTGGGTAATCAATTATTTCAATTTGCATCGGCGTATGGATTGGCGCGTCGGTTTCGTCGCAATTTGATTCGGGTTCATTCTCCTACGCATTTTAATCCGTTTATTGATGAGATCTTTTCGCGTTTTCCGAAGATAGAGTCGAATGATCCTATTCTTGAAGATCGTGCGTCCTTGCTGCGAATCTACGATGATGACGAAGCCGAGAATAATTGTTTCCTTTTCAATACTTGTATTTTAGACGCGATCGAGCATTGCGAGAAGGACGTATATTTGTGCGGATATCTGCAAAACGAGGAATATTTTCGGGAGTATCGGAAAGAAATCTTGGACATTATGCAGAACAATACCATTTATGAACGATTGGTGCGGTTGTTCGGTGAGGTGAATCTGCAATTGTCCTATTTTATTCATATTCGTCGGGGCGATTATACGTCGGATCTTAAATATAAAAATGACGATGACGCGAAATATTTTGCTGCGGCGATTCGATATGTGTTGGATTTTGAAGGTCGGGCTTTGGGCCAAGATGTGCATTTTTTTGTCGTGAGCGATGATATCGAATTTTGCAAAACATATTCTCCGTGTGTCGAATGCTTGGACAATAAGACATTTGTTGAGGGGTTGAGTGCCGTGGATACGTTGTATTTGATGTCTTTGTGTGAACGTGGTGGGATCTGTTCCAATAGCACTTTTTCTTGGTGGGGAGGCTGGTTAAATGTGAATCAGGAGAAGTTGGTGATTTTTCCGCAAACTTGGATGAATATGGATCGGCGTGTGGATATACAGTTTGATGGATCTATAATGTTGTAAATATGTAAGGGTGGAAATATAATAAATAATTTTTCCGATATTCATAATAATACTATCTTTCGAAATCGTATGTTGAGTGATTGTTCGGATTGTTCGGATTGTTCGGTGTCCGTTTCTTTGCCCGTTACCTTTTCCACATCTTGGTATCTATTAAAATCCAAATATCCCGCGGATACTTATCTTGAATGGATGGACAATCTTTTGTCCAACGTATATGAATACAATCTCGTCATTTATAGCGACGAGTACAGTTGCCCCCCATTGCACAAATATTTGGCGAATCCACGCATCCGGCTCGTGATAAAACCATTGGAGAAATTTCACAATTATCGATATGCAGATTCTTGGCAAACAAACCACGCAAAAAATTCGTTATTGAATCCGTATATTGACTGGCGAGTCAATATGTTATGGTGCGAAAAAGTCCATTTTGTCGAAGAAACTATGAGGAACCAATATTTCGTGACCGATTTTTATGGATGGATCGATATCGGATATTTTCGCGCAAGTGCCGAAGATTTACCTATGGATGTACTCGCCCGATGGCCATCCGTGTCCAAGATCCAAGCATTGGACAAAACAAAAGTATATTATGCATTGGTCAATGGACCCGAAGATTCCGCCTCGATCCAGAAATTGCGGCACATTATTTTAGATAAGAATGCGGCGGGTTTGCCGCGTTCTCCCATACCCGCAAATCAGTATTCCGTGGCCGGTGGATTTTTCATTTTGTACAAAGAGAAATTGAATTGGTGGAGGGACACGTTTGATGCGCGTATACGCCTCTACTTTGAGAATGAATATTTAATCAAGGATGATCAAATCATCGTGGTTGACTGCATATTTTCGAACCGGGATCATTTTGTGTTGTCGACTGAACCAAACTGGGATTATGACAAATGGTTTATGTTTCAACGACTCTTACTCTAGTTAGGTGCGGATAAGGATCGGTGTAAATATTATATTATATTGTATTGTATTATCGCAAAAATGACAACATATTTTATTACATTTGGTGCAGGAAAACCGGATTACTATGCGGCAGGAAATCGATTGCTTGTCCAAGCCCGAAATTTAAATGTATTTGACCATACAAAATTGTATACGGATCAAGATTTAAAAAATGACAAATCTTTTTGGAATCAGCATTCCAATTTTATTGAAACTAATCCACGAGGATATGGATATTGGTTATGGAAACCGTACATTATCAAAGATGCGATGGATAAAATGAAAGATGGTGATATTTTGTTATATCTCGATTGCGGTTGTGAATTTAACATTGCAAAAAAGGGAATGATCAAATACTTTCTTGGAATGATAAAAAATGAGCATATTATTGGAACTCGTAATTGTATCGAAAAACAATACAATAAAATGGACCTGGTTGAAAAACTTGGTATGTCTGACGATATGCATTTGAATACTTTGCAACATCAAGCGGGTGCCCTGTTATTTTTGGTGTGTGATAAAACGCGCAATCTTGTGAATCAATGGTATGAAATCGGTTCCGATTATCATAATATAGATGACAGCCCGTCCATTCTCAAAAATTTGGATTGTTTTAGAGAGCATCGGCACGACCAATCTATATTTAGTCTACTAACCAAAAAATATGATTTGTTTAGTCCGCGTTCTTTGAATTGTGTAGAATATATAAGAAACCGAACCGGTGTTTCGAAAATGAACTGGTGCTTCGAAAATATAGTACTGTGGATATATTTTGTATGGATAAACATATATAAATTGTTGTGTGGACAATTACACATCTAGTACAAACGATGATTAGTATTTTGATTCCCATTTATAATGGTATTGAATTTATTGATGAATCGGTGTCTTCTGTACTGAGCCAAACAATGGTCGATTGGGAACTTATTATTGCGGTCAATGGACATCCGACCAATTCTTCCGTGTATCAAACGGCAAAACGATATCAAGATATGTATCCCTCCAAGATTCGTGTTTTTGATTTTTTTGATATTTCGGGGAAGTCGAACACATTGAATGCAATGTTGCCATATTGTGCCTTTGAATTTGTGGCGATTTTGGATGTGGATGATATCTGGGATCCTCGGAAATTGGAGATTCAGTTGCCTTTTTTGTTGGGGGGGTTTGACGTCGTTGGCAGCGATTGCTGCTATTTTGGAGATCGCGATGATAATCGGTCGGGAATCCCATTGGGGGATGTCAGTACTTTGAATTTTTTGAAGGGCAATCCTGTCATCAATAGTAGCGCGATTGTTCGGAAAGATTTGTGTTTCTGGAGGTTGCCTGGACCATTGGAAGATTTTGAATTATGGTTGCGGTTACGCGTGCAAAAAAAACGGTTTTATAACTGTCACGATGTATTAGTGAAACATCGTATTTATGCCGATTCTTTTTTCAACACTAAAAACTCGGGTGCCCTATATCGGGAAATTGTCGCTGAATATTCGTCTCTTTTGGGCTAATTTGTTGTTGTAATGTTCAAACTAAACCAATACAAAAAACAATTACAATTGATGCAATTGTTTTTTTCACCCGATGAGGGACTTGAACCCTCGGCCACAAGCTTAAAAGGCTTGCGCTCTACCAACTGAGCTAATTGGGTTTATGTTTATTTTGATCACACCGGGATTTGAACCCAGGATACCAGATTCAAAGTCTGGGGTGCTTACCGCTACACTATGCGATCTGTGGGGATGGTGGTGATATGAGGTAGGTGGGAGGAGGAATAGGATAGGGTTTTGCAAGATGTGGGGTTCGAACCCACGCGACGACGTCAGCAGGTCTTAAGTCTGCCCCCTTAGACCACTCGGGCAATCTTGCATAAAAATAGGAAGAAGAAAGAGAAGGAAGTGGAGGGGGGGAGGGGAGGGGGATGCACTCGGTGGGAGTTGAACCCACGACCTTCGGCTCATAAGACCGACGCTCTAACCAACTGAGCTACGAGTGCTCGTTTTCCCGAACAGTGTTGGATGTGAGTGTTTGGGAAAAGGCTGAGGGCAGCCTTTAGTATTGCGAGTATCATTTTATTTGTCTTTTCAGATAAATGTGTTATTTTGCTGTATGATACGATTCGGCCAATGTTACATCTTGCTACTTTTGCAAGCCGCGGATCAACTGACCGAATTGGGATAGGAGTGACTGATTTACAGTAAAATCTATAGCCCCGTATCCATATTATAGTAGGACGGTCTCTTTATATGATTGTTTGGATAGATTGTGTCTTCATTGTTTGAGGTTGACTTTGGAGGGGTCTCGAATTAAAATATTCAAAACTTATATATAGTACGATGAATCGAAGAATGGGGGAGATTTTTGGACAACAAACGCAGGGTGGAGGTGGAGGTGGAGGTGGAGGTGGAGGTGGAGGTGGAGGTGAGAGTCCTTTTTATCAAGAGAATCGCACGTGTGGTTCGTTTGTTCTCTATTTAGAACCCATACTAAATACCTATTATCAATCTTATCAAAATGTAATTACATTAAATATAATGCCGCCTGGGCCACTCGCAGATATGGTTTTACTCATAAATATGCCAAAATTATCTCCATATCAATCGGCCGCTGCATATTCTTCTCCATTCTATCGCGGATGTAATTGTGTCTATACATTGATGAAATATCCGGTTTCTTGTGGCGGGGGCGGTTCGAGTTCGACGTTTAAAAATGCCGATTCATTTATGGGCGCGGACGATATACCCGCATTATTTTCTTATTTACAGACACACGGTTATGTTGTGGAGACGTCTCTGTCCAAGATGATGTATCAGAGTCGCGCCTTGGTCGGAGGTGTATCTGAACAACGTCTTTCGGGTGATCGCCGAATGATTGCCCTGGTTTCCCGGGTGTAAATAGTGCCTAAGACCAGACCAGACCAGACCTAAACCCTATTTTTTCGAGTGGCCTTTTTGGTTTTCCTGCGTTTTGATGTTTTTCCACCCATTCTTACGCTGTCTGTGCTTGGTGTTTTTCTGCGAAATATACTTTTTGCAGCAGTTAATGATCGTTTGTAAAATCCCCGATTTCTTTCTTTCTTTTTTTCCTCTAAAATTGCTATAATTTCATTTTTCATACCGCCTATTTTTGCCCAATATAATGCATCCTCGCCTTCATCATTTTTACGTGTTGTATTCGCGTTGTTCTCAATTAATAGTTCAGCAAATCGTTCATATCCTTTTCTACACGCACATATCAACGCAGTATTACCGAATTCATCTGCGGCATCAATATCTGATCTTTTATATTTCTTAAATGCCTTAATTAAGGATTCTTCTGATTTTCCTTCAAGACATAACAACCAAAGTGCGGATGTCATTGTATTATAATATATATATTATGTGATATTATTTACACTCTCACCATTGGACCCTTCAAATGTCGATTTTTTCATTTACACCGATGAAGATTTTAGAGAAACGTATTGTGAAACAATTCACCCCTTTGGGACTGATCCGATAAATCAATGATTTGTCGATAAAAATATATAAACCTTACAATTAAGACTAATATATTGCGCTATTATATTGCGATTATTTTTTGACCTTCGAACAAAGATGTTGCACATCTTTACGTATTTTACAAATGAAGACGAATCGCAATTGAAATATTTGAAGGAATCTTCTACATTATTCAACACGCCGATCCAATGTATTATCCAAGATTTAACTAAACCAAACTCGATACATACCAATAGTTTTTGTTTGATACAAAAGGCCATTCAAAAAATACCCGATAGTGATGTAATATGTTTTATTCACGCGCGAGATGTCTTGGTCGCGGCCGGTGCGGATGAGATCTTGCGCAAATTTCTGGATATGGATGTGGATTTGGTCATCGGTGCCGAACTGAACAGCTATCCTTGGGGGTATGAGGACAAATATCCGGCGACTAGGTCCAAGACAAATTATCGATTCATTAATTCGAAGGGGTATATCGGATATAAATCTGCCATTATCAATATGTTTTCTTGGAAATCCGTGGAGGAAATTCGTGAAAATGGGGATGAACAGCGGTATTTGATTGATTATTATTTGGCGCATTATAAGGCAGGTGAGCGTGGTGTTTGTCTCGACCATAAGGCCAAGATTTTTCAAAATATGTTTATGACGGATTGGTCCGAATTTGATTTTATTTCTGGGCGGGTCTATAATCGTGCCTTGCAAGAAACTCCTTGTTTTGTTCATTTTAACGGTGAATCTTGGAAAACCGAAAAGGAGGATACTATTATTCCGGTCTTTCTCGATAAAATGCGGCGCACCAAAATTCCCGGTGTCGTATTAAGTCTGAATGGTCACGTGCGATGCAAGTGGCCAAATTCTGAGGTGCGACCATCTCTCGCCTAATATGTGTGTTTTGCTTCTTCTTATCATCATATATTTAAGGGTGTGGGGCGTGTTCCTTTTGCTCTTTTCTTTGATTTGGGTTTTATTTTATCGGTTGGTATTCGTTGAAGTTGTGTTGATGGTCGTGATGGTCGTGATGGGGATGGTCGCGGTTGTGGTTGTGGTTGTGGTACGATCGTTATTGCGTCATTGGCTATCTTCGTATATTCCCGCACCTGTCTCAAATATTCATTGACTTCTGCAATTATTTCGTCAAACGAACGATTGAATTCCAAGATTTCTTTGTTGTATTTTTCGATGTTTTCTGCTATTTTTTTCAATTCTTGTCTGATGGTTTGACTGTTGTTGCGTTCAATTGTTATGGGGTCTTCTTCCTCCTC
>Ga0316231_1005471_pt1 | contig 10131 bp, 6 predicted proteins | sample TBH18027metaG_FD_206002 | JGI IMG/M metagenome (GOLD analysis project Ga0316231, IMG submission 206002) | Freshwater microbial communities from Trout Bog Lake, Wisconsin, USA - TBH18027 | ecosystem: Environmental > Aquatic > Freshwater > Lake > Hypolimnion/Profundal zone | place: USA: Wisconsin...
GCGCCTCCGGCAGCGGGTAGGTGCCCTCCTGCTCGATTGGATTCTGCGTGGCCAGCACCATGAAGGGATCGGGCAGGTCGTAGCTCGTGCCGGAAATGGTCACGCGATGTTCCTGCATGGCTTCGAGGAGCGCGGCCTGCGTCTTGGGCGGCGTGCGATTGATTTCGTCGGCCAGCAGCAGGTGGGTGAAGATCGGGCCGTGATGAAATCGGAACACGCGTTTGCCGGTGGCGGGGTCCTCTTCGAGAATGTCCGTGCCCGTGATGTCCGCCGGCATGAGATCGGGCGTGAACTGGATGCGGTTGGAGTCCAGATCAATCGCCCGGCCCAGCGTCCGCACCATGAGCGTTTTGGCCAGCCCCGGCACCCCGATGAGCAGGCAATGGCCGCGCGCGAACAGCGCGACCAGCATCTGGTTCAACACGTCGCGCTGGCCAACGATGACCTTGCCGATTTCGCCAAGCACTTTTTCGTGCGCGATTTTGAAACCAGCGACGGCGGCCAGCGGATCGTCTTTCGACGCGGCTTCGGGTGGCGGAGTGGCCGCCGGCTCGTCGTGCGCGGAAAAAACAAATTCCACATCGCCCAGCGCGAAAGTGGCGCCCTCGTGCAAAGCGAACGTCTGCACCGACTGCCCGTCCACCATGATGCCATAGCGGCTGCCGGCGTCGGTGATTTGAAAGCCGTCGCCCTTGCGGGCAATCAGCGCGTGATGTGCCGACACGCTGTCACATGGCACACACAGGTCGTTGTCAGCTTCGCGCCCGATGCGGACGCGATCGCCCAGCGAAACGCGGTGCTCCTGTTCCTGGAATTTATAAATCAGTGTTGGCATGGGGAAAGAGTGGAGGAAAAAAAGCGAAAAGACAATTTCCAAGCCGCGCCGTTAAATCGTCCTCGTCCTCGAAACCCACAAGGCGAGGATGAGGATGATAAAATTGCGCCAGCCATTCCGCCGTCAATGCGTCATGGCGTACATGACGATATTGACGCCCAGCTTCAGCGCGGAATCCGGCGTGTAGGCCCGGGCCAGCGGATGATCCATGCCCTGCCAGCCGGCCTCGAGATCGAACGGGCTGTAGATCACCCGCACGTCGCCGTGCAGCGAAATGCCTTTGAGCCGCGGCTGGTCCAAGCCGGGATTCGGCGCGAGCGCCGCAGCGGTGTAGTTCGCGCCGGTGATTTTGAACACGGAGCTGAACAAGGGACTTGTCAGCGGCAGCGGCGCCGGTTCGCTCTCTGGGAGAACCTTTTTCAACTCCCGCTCCACGGCCGCGTCGAAGGTCCGCAGGCCGAGGCTGTTGTTGATGAGCAGCGTGCCGCCCGCGTCGAGAAAACGCCGCAGTGCCGCCACCGCGCCGGCGTCCCATTGAAAATCGTCGAGGCCGGTCAGATACAAAAAGGTAAACGCCGACAAATCGTCGTGGCCCGGCTGCACCGGCACGCGCTTGAGACTCACGCGCAGCGACGTATTCAGGCGCAATTGTTCCAACAGCCGCGTCGCGCCGCCGGACTCGGCGTTCCAGGCCCCGTCATGCTTGATTTGGGCAAAGACGAATTCGTCGGTCGGACGCTTCTCGTCCAGCGCGCCGTAAAGCTCGGGCTTGGCCTCCGCCCGGCCCAAGCTAGCGTAACCAACGGCATAGGCGATCAGGTTCACGCCGATTTTGTTCGCCGAATCCACGTCGTAATACACCGCCTGCTTCAATAGCGGCACTCCGTGTCCGTCCCAGCCGCAGCCGAGGCCGTAGCGCGACAGCAGCACGCCGACGCGCGAAAAGACGTACATCCCTTCCAGCGCCGGTGCGGTGGCGTCGGGATTCTTCGGACAGCTCACCTTGTCCACATCCACCAGCATGTGATAAACCGGGTGGTCGGCAGGCAGCCTGCGAAAACTCAAATCCGGAAACGCCTGGGCCATCGCTGCGCGGAAGGAATCATAAAAGTACGGCGAGCCCGCCACGCTGTCGGCCACAATCATGCCGCCGCGCAACACATAGCTGCGCAGCAGTTCCAATTCATGCGGGGAGAATTTGATGGTGCGCACCCCGCTGAAAAACAGCACCGGCGTCTTGGCCGGATCGCCGTCGAAAGACGCGAGGCTGAAACTGTCCGCCCCATAAGTCACGCCGAGCCGTGCGCTGGCGTTTTTCATCAATTGCTGGAGGTCGCCGGGACAAAGATTCCAGTCAGCAATGCTGGTTTTGTCGCCGGTTTCATAGGTGAAGGTGGCCCCCTCGCCCCAGATCACTTTGGCGATAAGCTTGGGCGGGCTGGGTTCGCGTTTGCGCTCGGTGCGGCGCAGGGGGGTGGCGGGCAGCGGCAGCGGCGCAAACGCCTCGCCGCCGGAGATGCGGCGTTTGCCAGCCTCGGGCGGCGGGCCCAGCGGCACAAACCAATCATTTTCGCCCGCCCACGACAACAGCGTGCTGCCGAGCAGCAGGACCAACCACCATGGACGGCGGGTTTTCATAACCAATAAGACGGCCATATATGCTTGAAGGTTACTGCCCAGGCATTCCTCACGGCAAGGCTGATGGAGGGATTTCCATGGGGACCAAGAAACATTCAACATCCAACATCGAACATCGAACATCCAATGGCTTCCCTTCCGCGTCTTCACTGGATGTTGGGCGTTCGAGGTTGGATGTTGGATGTTTTCCGGGTTCAGTGGGAGGGTCGGGGTGAGGTGCATCGAATTCATACTTGGCTTTTCACCATCCGATGCTTTCGCCGTGTTCGAATCCAAGAACAAACACTCGCAGGCCATCGCCGTCATTAAGCCCTGCCATCTGAAAATGCTCGAAACCTGTCGGCCATGCGCATTCTCATTGACGAATGGCTGTCGAAAGTCTCTGTCAAAACTCTTGCCAAGACAGGAGGAATCGGATAGGCATTCCTTCCTCTTGTGAAAGTTCCCGCCCTAAAGACGGCTGTCGCCTTCTGTGCTCTGCTCTGCACTATTACCATCCCGGTGCATGGCCAGACCAACTCCCGTCCTGGATGGTTCTGGGTGGCTGACGCCCAAGAACGCGGCCGAGGACTCCCGCCCGGGGTGCCGCGGGAAGTAGATACCAACGGCTGCGTGGAATACGTTGACCGCCACTTCACCACGCGGGCTTATCAACAGGAGGCCGGCCGGTTGATGGTCCAAGAAGCCGACCACGCGGCAAAGGCGCTGCATTTGGAGGACAACCAGCCAATTGCCGGGACACGAATCAAGTCAGTAGGCGCCACGCCTTTTGGTTTCTTTTACCCCGCTGGATTGATGGGCTCCGTGGCCACCACCAACTATACGTACCGGTTCTTGAATGGAGCCAAACTTGATACCATCGAGCTCGAGAACAGCGAAGAAGTTTGGCGGAATCTTCAGGACGAGCTGCTTCCGGCGGATAAGGTGGACAATCAAGCCGCTTATCAACTGGCCACGCAATGGCTTGCGTCACTTTCGGTGGACGTGGCGGCGCTGAACCGTGACTGCCAGTTGACGGTGGCATCGAGCCCTGTGCTTAACTATGTGGGCAGCGGCAACAAACCGATCCGGCGGATGTTTGCGCCAACGTACGATGTGATGTGGAAAACACCGGACGGTCCGCCGGGCAGTCCTGGAGCCTTTGTGCGACTGTATTTGCCGGACAAGATGCTGATCCAGTTGAATATCGATGATCCAAAATACATCCTCCGGCCACCGCTCGTGTTCACCAATCTGGCAGCCCTTTTCCCCGGCACCGCCGTCATCACGACAAATTATCCGGTCACACCCACGGTGGTTAACTTCAGTCAGTCCTTCGGCCCGGAAGTCACTTTCATCACTGACTCCAACCAGCCCGAACCGATTTTCCACGAGCTCCCCCTGAGCCGATGGATCCAGAGCCAGACTGGGTTGAACACCAACCATCTGTCTCTCTCAAAATTGATGACCTTGAAGCCGGTGTCCGGTCCGGATGAATGGGGCGTCGTTTCGTTTGACCTGCCGGTCCGTTTTGGCGCCCTCCACTACCACTCCGATCAGCCCATCCCCGGCGGCACGATTGATCTTGGTCACTTTGACACGGACGGAAACTTCATCGAATGTACTTTGGCACAATGCGAAAAAGCTCCAGATGGAAACACTCGCCTGTCTTGGAACATCAACTGGGAGTCTCCGGGCAGGCACGAATGCCGCGCCCGGATGATATATTACCGCGGCATGGATGGTGATCAATGCAACCTGATCGGCCCGTCTCTATCCTACTATTCCAGCAACCCCTGCCGGTTCTATGAAGACTCCACTCTGTTCACCTCGAACGGTGCCAATCTCTTTGCCAAGCTCCGGGAACCCGCCGCCAAATTCCGGGTCGAGGTAACCAGCCTCAATGGCCGCCTCGTCAATGAAATCTCAGGCAACACCACCAACGGCGAAATCAACCTGGCTTGGGACTTGACTGGACTGGACGGCAACAAATACACCAATAATTCTTTCATCGGTTCCTTCTACGTCACCTATCCTGATGACACTCACACCAATCCGCCTGTAAAAGCCCAGTTCAACAAAATCGGTACCGCCGGAGATTGAGATTGCTGTCCTCCTTTCTTTCCTGCCTACAACCAGGCTGGCAACCTTCAGAACGTACCGACGCCTGCCAACTGCCAGTCGGCGATACAGCCGGTTCTCTTCTCTCCCCCCTGCCCTCCCGTCACGGCCACTGCGCCTTCGCCTTCGCGGCGGATTCGCTGTAGGGAAAATCCTTGAGCAACCGCGCCAGCGAGCGGCGGGCCTCGTCGGTTTTGCCGAGAGCCAGGCTGGCGGTCACGGTGTCGTAGAGCAGTTCCGACTGGCGCGGCTCATTCTCCGCCACGGGCGCGAGCAGACGGCAGCCGGTGAAGGCCCGCTGGAATTCCTTGCGGTCCAGCGCCAGTTTGAGGTTTAGCAGACCGACGCCGAGCGCCAGCCGCTCCATGGGAATCTCAAAGTCCAACCGGTCAAGCGCCTCCTGCGCGTCCTCCAACTGGCCATGCTCAATCAGAATGCTCGCGCTTTCCAGCCGCGCCGCGGCCGCGGCTTCCTCCATCTTCCGGTCCGGCCGGCCGCCGGCGGCGAGATATTGGTTGCGCGCCTCCTCCACCCGGCCGCGCGCCAGCAACAGGTCGCCCTGCAACAGATGCAGCAGCCGCCGTTCGTCGCCGCTCAAATTGCTCACCGAAATGACGCCCAGCAGTTTTTCCGCCTCGTCGAACTGGCCGGACCAATGAATCAGCAGATCAGCCAGCCGCAGTCTCACCTTGTCCGCGACATGCGAGGAAATGCGCTCCGGCGCGAGGGCGAGCCGGAAGGATTTTTCCGCCAGGGCGTCACCCGCGTCGCCTTGATGCTGGAATACCGTGCCGAGCTTGTAAATGGCGACGCCGTCCGCCGGCGTGTTGAATTCCGCGGCGCGCTGGACCATCACCTCGCCGGCGCGGGTCAGCAATTCGCGGTCATCCGCGCGGTCCGCCAGCGCCACCATGGCCGCGAGATCGCGCGCCGGCGTCCGGCTCAGGTCGCGGTGCAGCCAGTCATTCTTGGCGTCGTTGAACATGTCGTCGCGCCACCAGTCGCGCTGGAGCCAGTTGGGCGCCACCCGGATGTGGACGCTGTTGGTGGCCACGCGCCGGCCGTTGTCCCAAGCCTCGAGCGTGACGTTGCGCAGACCGGGCTGCGGGAAAAAATGCTCCACGTTCATCCCCTTCGCCTCGGTGCCATCATCGAAGACCCAGCGATAGTTGCGGCGCTGGAGATGGTCCACCGCCCGCAGACGGACCCGCACCGCCATCGTCTCCTCGAGGGCGCATTGTCCAACCGCGCGCCATTCGAAATACAGCGGCTCCGGCTCCCCGTCCGACTCGAAACTGGCGACGCGAAACCGGGCGACCGGCGCGAAGGCGGTGGCCGGCAGGACTTCAAAGTGGCTGGCTCCGGGCGGCTGCCACGCGGCCTCGGCGGCCGCCTCGCCATCGAATTGAATTTGTGAGTATTCGAGGTGGTGCAAGCCGGCGCGAAGCTGGGTGGCGCCGCCGTGCTCGCCGCGCCGGCCGCCGTGCGGCCCATGTTCGCCCAGCCATTCCGCCACGGTCTGGCCGTCAATTCGCAGCCACGAGGCGCCCGTCGAAACGGTGGCAAAATGGTAGCTGCCGGCATCGGCGAGGCGCAGCCAACCGCTGAACGAAGCCACGTAAAAGGAACTGGGGCCGAAGGGGTTCATGCCCAGAAATATGTCTGGAAAATAATCGCGACCCTGGGGCGGGCTGGCAAGATCCAGCAACCGCGAAACTTGAGGAAACGTGTTGACTGGCTGCCGGGAACAGGCGCGGGTCTCCACCAGGATACCGGCCTTGGGCGTCCAACTGCCCGGCGCCGCGGGCAGGTTGGCGGCGAAGCACACATAATAAGCCGTCGCGCCGCTGGACGAGTCAAAGCTGAGGCCAGTCGGTTCCCCACTGGCCGACCAGTAAGTATGAAAACCAACCGGCTTGCCGGCAGCGGTGAATACGCCAAACAGGCCGGGCGCACTCCAACACGGCGAGATCTCCACAGCGGCCACGTCCGCCGGCCAGGCGGTATTTTGAGCCGGCTCCAGCCGCAACCGGAGCGGCGCGGTCTGGACGGGCGAATTCTGGCCCAGGACGGACAGCGTTGCCGCGAGCACGAGTGCACCTGAAACCAACAACCGAAGGCCGCATTCCCGAAATCCGAAAGCAGCCCGAAAACTTGGCCACAGATGGACACAGATGAATACAGATAAGCCATGGAATTGTTGGATTGCTGGATGGTTGGATTGTGGGGCAACGCGCCGGCATCCAGCAATGCATTTGTCCACCCATCCAACAATCCTCTTTGGTGTGAAATCTGTGTTCATCTGTGTCCATCTGTGGTTGAACAGAATTGTTTCGGAATGGCGTTGGCATGCATCGTTGCTGCGCGACAGTATTGGGGCAACCGATCTGGCTTGCACTCCAAAAAGCGCGGCCCGCAGCCTCGCTTCGGACCGCGACTGGTCCCTCGGTCGCAGCGCTCTGGATTCACATTCGAGTTCCAGAGGTTCGCCGAAAGCCGCGCCTTCTCCCGTGTCGCCGGTTTCCCCACCCGCTGCGCGCCGGGACGGCGCGCGGTCCGCAACCGGTCTTCGGACCGCGACCGGTCCCTCGGTCGCAGCGCTCCGGATTCACGACCGCGTTCCAAAGGTCCGCCAAAAGCCCTGCGTTTACCCACGTCGCCGGTTTCCCCACCCGCTGCGCGCCGGGACGGCGCGCGGTCCGCAGCCGGTCTTCGGACCGCGACCAGTCCTTCGGTCGCAACGCTGCGGGTCACAGACCCGCGCTCCGCTTCCAAAACGAAAGCGCGCCAGGCGCTTTGTCGATTTTTCGCTTTTGAATCAGGGATATTTGCGTAATCTCCTGTCCAACAAAATGAGTTCCGCCGTCTCCACGCTGAGCGCCGAAGCCGCCGCGAGTCTCCCGCGCCACGTGGCGGTGATCATGGATGGCAATGGGCGCTGGGCCAAGGCGCGCCACCTGCCGCGCATCGAAGGGCACCGCCGCGGCGCCGATTCGGCACGCGAAATCATCCGCACGGCGGGCGAAGTCGGCATCAAGTATCTCACCCTCTACGCGTTTTCGGCGGAAAATTGGAACCGCCCCAAGGACGAGGTGGACGCCCTGATGAAATACCTGGTCCACTACCTCAAGAGCGAGACGAAAGACCTGAATAAGAACAACGTCCGGCTGGAAGTCATCGGGCAAATTCACCGACTGCCGGAGAACGTGCAGGAACATCTGGCGAAATCCATCGCGACGCTGGCCAAGAATAATGGCCTGACCCTCATCATGGCGTTGAGCTACGGCAGCCGCATCGAGATCGTTGAGGGCGTCCGGCAAATCGCGCAAAAGGTGAAGTCCGGCAAGCTCGACCCCGCCGACATCACGGAGAAGGTCATCTCCGACCATCTCTGGACGCGCAATGTGCCGGACCCCGACCTGCTCATTCGCACCAGCGGCGAAATGCGCGTGAGCAATTTTCTCCTGTGGCAAATCAGCTACGCCGAACTGGTCATCACCTCGACGCTCTGGCCGGATTTCAAGAAGCCGCAATTCTTCGCGGCACTGGAGGAATACGCCCGGCGGCATAGGAGGTTTGGGGGGATTTGACGCACTCGCTTCCGCGCTTGCATTTCGGCCCCGCCTGTTGCAAGTTGACAGCGCAAGCAGGCTTAAACCAATACTAAATAAAGATTATGGCACATGAACTACCCGCGCTGCCTTACGACAAGGCCGCCCTCGAACCACACATTGACACGTTGACGATGGAGATCCACCACGACCGTCATCACAAGGCTTACGTGGACAATCTCAACAAGGCCATCGCCGGCAATGCCGCGCTCGAGGCCAAATCCCTGGAGCAGCTCATCAAGGATCTGAGCGTGGTTCCCGACGCGGTGCGCGGCCCGGTGCGCAACAACGGCGGCGGCCATTGGAATCATTCGTTCTTCTGGAAAATCCTGGGGCCGAACGCCGGCGGCGCGCCGACCGGCAAGCTGGCCGATGAGCTCAAGGCCGCGTTCGGCAGCTTCGAGGATTTCAAAGCGAAATTCGAGGCGGCGGGCTTGGCGCGCTTTGGCAGCGGCTGGGTCTGGCTCGTGTCCCACCAGGGCAAACTCGAAATCGTTTCCACCGCCAACCAGGACAATCCGCTCATGGGCAAGGCCGTGGCCGGCTGCGAAGGCACACCCGTCATCGGCTGCGACGTCTGGGAACACGCCTACTATCTCAAATACCAGAACAAGCGCGCGGATTATCTCAAGGCGTTCTGGAATGTGGTGAACTGGAACGCGGTGCGCGGCTAAATTTCAGAGAACAAGCGCGCCGGCTTTGCCGGCGCGCTTGTTAATTTCAGCACCATCTGCTGCCAATTTTGCCGCGCCTTGGCAAATTGCGCCCTTGCAGTCTGGGTGGTTGCACGCCGTGGCTTGCGGTTCGCTCGTGAATATTATCGCTTGCAATGCGCGGCCTTTTCCGTATGCTTCATTTTGCCTGAACGCCGCGTGTGCGGCTGTTCATTTAAGGCTGAGAAAAGTCGTTAAACCAACAACCTAACCTTTAACCTCCGTTGCCCCGGCAGCGTTCGTTAGTTAGGCAATGGAGTCTTCCAGTCCGCAGGTTTCGCCTGCGACGAAGTCTCCCGCAGTATATCGCAGAGATCATATTATGTTAACCATGGAAGAGGCCCTCAAATCGGGCAGCAAGCTCGTCACTCAGGGCGAAATCGTCAAGGGCACCATCATCGAAGTTCGTTCCAAGGAAGTCCTTGTGGACATCGGCTACAAGAGCGAAGGCGTCGTCCCCATCAACGAATTTTTGGAACCCGAAGCCATCAAACTCGGCGCCGAGATTGATGTGCTCGTCGAAAAACTCGAAAACAAGGAGGGCACCGTTGTCCTCTCGCACGAGAAAGCGGAGTTCAAGAAGAACTGGGAGCGCATCCTCTCCATCTGCAACGAAGGCGGCCGGGTGATGGGCAAGGTCAAATCCATGGTCAAGGGCGGCTTGATCGTCAACGTGGGCGTCGAGGCGTTCCTGCCCTCGTCGCAAATTGACATGACCACGCCGAAGAATCTCCAGCAATACGTGGGCAACAGCTACGAATTCAAGGTGGTCAAGATCAACCAGGAGCGCCAGAACATCGTGCTCTCGCGCCGCGAACTCATCGAAGCCGAACGCAGCGACAAGCGCGCCAAACTGCTCGCGGAAATGGTGCCGGGCGACATCCGCAAGGGCACGGTCAAAAACATCACTGATTTCGGCGCGTTCATTGACTTGAACGGCCTCGACGGCTTGCTCCACATCACCGACATGAGCTGGGGCCGCTTGAACCATCCCTCCGAAGTGCTCAAGGTGGGCCAGGAACTGGACGTGGTGGTGCTGGACGTGAACAAGGAAAAGGAACGCGTCAGCCTCGGCCTCAAACAGAAGATGGCCAATCCGTGGGACAACATCGAAACCAAATATCCCGTGGGCCAGAAGGTCAAGGGCAAGGTCGTCAGCCTCGTGCCTTACGGCGCGTTCGTGCAACTCGAACCCGGCGTGGAAGGCCTCGTTCATGTCACCGAACTTTCCTGG
>Ga0316231_1005475_pt1 | contig 10127 bp, 6 predicted proteins | sample TBH18027metaG_FD_206002 | JGI IMG/M metagenome (GOLD analysis project Ga0316231, IMG submission 206002) | Freshwater microbial communities from Trout Bog Lake, Wisconsin, USA - TBH18027 | ecosystem: Environmental > Aquatic > Freshwater > Lake > Hypolimnion/Profundal zone | place: USA: Wisconsin...
AAGGGCGGGTCTATGTAAATCAAATCCACGCAGGCGTCGGGCAGCTTGGCGAGCTGTTCAAGGTTGTCGCCGCAATAAACCACGCGGGTGTCGAGGAGGGCGGAGGGACGCTTCGTTTCGGAGGGACGAGTTCCACGAGTCCCTGACTTGGCGGCGGGGGTTTTGGCATGGGGACTCGTGGAACTCGTCCCTCCGATTGCGCCGGAAATCTTTTTCGCCATGCGCGGAGAGTAAAGAAGCGGCGCGCCGCCGTCAATTCGCCGGAGGCGGGACGGCGTGATTTACATTCACGGCGAGCGGACGCGGTAGTAGCGGACGGGGGCGTTGCTGGCGGTCTGGTCAATGAACTGGAACTGGCCGGGCGCGGCTTCGGTGGTGACGCCCAGCACGGTCCAGTTGGTCAGCGGCAGGGCCAGGTTGGAGGTGGTGACGACGGTGAACCGGGTGCCGGGAAAGTTGGTGAAGCTCAGGGCGCAGGTGCGGGCAATCATCTGGCCGGTGAGCTGCGGCGGGACGATGGCCAGCGCCGCCAGATGGTAGGCGAGGGTCTGGTCGTTGAAGGTGAAACGATAGACGCCGTTGGAGGTGACGTTGGCGGAAATGTTGCTGCCCAGGCTTTGCGCGGTGCCGGCGAGCGGGAGGTTGGTCTGGGACTGGCTGCTGTCGCCCCAGTTGTTGGGCCACCAGGCGCCGTTGGCGGCGAACTTGAACTGGTTGGTGCCAACGGGCAGGGCGGCGTCAAACTCCCAAGTGCTGTTGCTGACGAGGAGCATGTTGGTCTGGCTGGGATCCCAGCCGTTGAAGGTGCCGGCCACGGCCATCACGGCGTAGGGGCTGGCGAGCAGCGGGACGACGTTGTAGGCGAGGGTCTGGTCGTTGAAGGTGAAACGGTAGGTGCCGTTGAACGTGCCGTTGACGAGGATGTTGGAGTTGCCGAAGAGCTTGCCGGTGCCGGCCAGCGGCACGGTGAACTGCGCCTGCGAGCCGTTGCTCTCGCCCCAGTTGGTGGTCCAACCGCCGTTGGCGGCGAGCTTGAACTGGAGGTTGGTGGCGTTGACGAGGGCGGTGTCGAACTGCCACGAATGCGCGGCGACCTCCACCATGTTGCTGGCGGCGGCGTTCCAGGGCGGGTTCAAGAAGTTGCCCGCCACGGTCATCGCGCCGTAGGAAATGGCGCTGACGGTGTTGGTGGCCCAGTCCACATGGACGGTCTGGGCCGCGCCGGCGTCCACGACCTTGATGGCGAGCTTGCCGTCGCCGGTCATCATCCAGCCGGTGGTGGCGGAATTGAAATCGCCGACCTGCGCGAGGGTCGAGCCGTTGAGGATGACGTCCTGCACGTTGGTCGGGTTATAGACGTAGATGTTGAAATTGGTGTGGCCGGGGTTGTAGCTCCCTTGCCGGGCGCCGATGGTGAAGTCCCAGGCGCTCGCCGTGCGCGAACTGGTGAAGGTGACGGCGGCGTAGTTGCCGTTGGTGTAACTCCAGCCTTCGCCCTGATCCTCGTAAAGCGTAAAGGAGGAGCTGGTTTCCGGCCAGCAGTTGAGGTCGAGATAGCCGGCCGCCGGCTGCGTGGTGTTCTGCATCACCGGCCCCATCGGGATGATGGCGTCGCTGCGCACAAAGAGCGGCACCTGGCCGAACGGCGCGCTGACGGTGACGGTGTTGCCGCCGTTGTAACGGACATTGCTCCACCAATGATACCAGCCGACGCCGGGCGCGTATGGCAGATAGACCGTGCGGGTCGTCGCCCCTTGCACATAGACCGGTGCAACGAGCAGATTATCGCCGGCCAGAAACTCGTAGTCGTTCAGCGAAGAGGTGTTGTTGTCGCCGTAATACTTGGCGACGGTCGGCTCGTTCATCGGTTCGCCGGTCTGGGAGCAGTTATAGGCGAGCGTGTAGAGATAGGGCAGCATCTTGTAGCGGAGCTGGATGCTGTTGCGCATGGCGCTTTGATAGGGATCGGCGTAACGCCACGGCTCGCGGCCCTGATCCGGCCCGTGGATGTCATCGCCCTTGCGGGAGTGGCTGCGATAGAATGGCAGGAACGCGCCCCATTCATGCCAGCGGGTGAGGAGTTCGGGATCCACCGTGCCGGTGAAGCCGCCGAGGTCGTGGCCATACCACGCCGCACCGGAAATCATCGCGCCCAGGCCGAACCGGATGCAGGTGCGGGCATAAGTCCAGTTGGCGGCGGTGTCGCCGCTCCAACTGATGGCGTAGTGCTGGAGGCCGCAGTTGCCGGAGCGGCTCAAGACGAACGGGCGCTTGTCGGGATTTTTGGCGAGCAGGGCGCCGTAGCTGGTCGAGGCGCAGCGCAGGCCGAAATAATTTTTCTCGTCGCACCATTGCCGGCGCGAGTCGGTGGTCGAGGTGCCATAACGCCCGTCGCACCAGAGCAGGGCGTTGTAGGGCGGTTCCGAGCCGTCCTGGTTGCGCTCCGGCTCGTCAATGTCGTTCCAGATGCCGGCGAACGGAACGCTGTTCAGCCAGTTGGTGATTTTGCCCTGCCACCATGTCCGCATGGGCGTGCTGGAATAATCGAGGAATGAAACCGGCCCGAGATACAGGCGGCTGGAATAGGTGCTGCCGTCGTTGTTCTTGAGGAAATGCAGGTCGCTGTTCGCCTCGGCGTAAAGCGGGTCGGCCGTTTCCAGGATCGGCTCGATGAGCGGGATAATTTTCACGCCCCGCGCGCCGCAATAGCTGACCATGCCGGCGGGCGTCGGGAACTGGTTTGTGTTCATCGTGAGCTGGTGCAGATTATTGTCCGCCGTTGGATCCGTCGCGGAAACCACCTTCATGTAATCAATGTCCAGATAGACGGCGTCCAGCGGGATGCTGCTGGAGATGGCGGTGTCGGCGAGATACTGCACCCAGCTTTGGTTGTCGTAGCTGAAACGCGAGAGCTGGTAGCCGAACGCCCACTTGGGCAGCATCGCCGGCCGGCCGGTCAGCGCGGAGTAACGATCCTGCACCGCCGTCATCGAGTGGTTCGCGCCGCCGCCGAAGAAGAAATAGTCGAGCTGCCCGTCGCCGGCCTCGAAGGAATACTGGCTGCCGGACTGCGTGCCGAACCGGAACATCGGCCGGCAGGGGTTGTTGAAAAATATGCCGTAAACAAAGGCGTTTGTCGTGCCGTTCGCCGGCTGCACGCCGTAGAAGAACGGCGTGTTCAGGTATTCCGGCTTGTTGAACTCGGTCCAGTTGTAGGTTCCGGTGTTCCAGCATTCAAACTCGTTGCCGCGCCGGTTTAGCGGGCCGCCGTATTCGCCGAGGCCGAAGATGGCCTGGTTGGCGGGCAGCGTCTTGAGGCATTTCAGTTTGTATCCGCCATTGGGGTAGCCCGTCACCGTCTTGTCCCAGCCGCTCTGGCCGTAATAAGGATAGGCAGAATCAAACTCCGAATGGTCGTCGTTCAACAGGTCATATCCGCTCTTGTCCTGAAAATCCACCTTGAACGGGCTTTTGGTGACGACAACATTCAGTTGCGGCGTCTGGATAAGATAGGTTCCGCCTTGGTCGGTGAACGTGACGCTGTTGGAAATGGTCGGCCACAAACTCGGTTGCAGCGCGATCATCGGTTCTTCCTTGCTCCACAGGCTCGTGAAATAATACCGCACGCGCACCGTGTCCGCCGCCACGGGCGTCACCGCCGCCTCGCCGCCGTTGTCGATCCAGAAGTTCGCGGTGACATTGCCGTTCGTGCCGTCCACCGAGAGCGTGACGTTGGTGACGTTGCCGACGGTCGTGACGGCGGCGTGGGCGGGGAAGGCCGGGTTCAACCAGACGGCGATGGCGGCCAGCATCAATCGCTTAAAAAAATGGCGCGGTAAAGTCATGATGATATGAACTGGGTTGATTGAAGGACAATATAAACCGGATTTAACCCGTTGCCATCGCATGAATATGCGTTGCGGTTTGCCGGCGGGCGGGGTGCGCGGATGGTTTTAGGTTCAACGGCCGCTTTGACGGATCAACCGTGAAAGGCGCGAATTAAATTCCTCCGCCATCTGTAATTTTTCCAGCGGCAGGTGCAGCCGGTAACGCCAGTAGAAATTCGAAATGGCTGGCACGTTGATGCGCTCGGCCTCCACGTCCGCCCGCCGCAGGTGCGCGTCCATGCCCAGCAAATCCTGCAATTGGAAAATGCCCCACATCGCCGGTGACGCGAGATGCTGGCGCACCACGGCCTCCACGATTTCCGGCGACGCCGCGCGAGGCGCTTCGCCGGCAAGGCCGAGTTCGGCGTTGAAAAATTTCTGCGTCAGTCCGCGGTCTTCCTCCCACCAGCCGCGGATCGTGCTCATGTCGTGTGTCGCGGGCGTGATGACGCTCAAATACGGCGCATCCGCCGGCCGCGAAAACACCGCGCCCGGCGTCTTCGGCATCCGCTGGATTTCGAGGCTCAACAGGCCGAGGTCGCGCATCACCTCCGGCACGCACGCCGGCACCATGCCGAGATCCTCGCCGCAGATGAGCATGTCCGTGTCGCGCTTGAGCGCGGGCAGCTTTTGCATCGCCTCGCGCATCCAGAAAGCGTCCTGCCGCCGGAAAAAATAATCCACATACAGGTCGCGCAGTTTCGCCTGCGTGTCCGGTGCAAGATTTTTGAACGACCACGTCTGCTCCATGGCGAGGCGGAAATGGAATTTGTTTTCCACCTCCAGCAGGATCACGTTGCTGATCAAATCAAACAGGCCGGCCTTCAGTTTCGCGTTCCATTCACTTGGTTCCAGCGCGGCGAAATGATTTTCCACCTGCCGCTGGGTTGTGAATTCCGGTTTCAAGGAATAATTTCCCGTTCCGGCCGCCAGCAAAAATTCGCGCCGGACAGAATCCGCTTCTTCGCCAAAAATCTCCTGTAGCACCGCGTCGCTGATGAACGGCTGCGTCAGGCGCTCCTGTTCCAGGTGGATGCCGCGTGCCGAAAATTCCTCCGGCTCAATCGCAATCGCCGGCACAAAATAACCGAGGATGCCTTCGACCGCGTGGGTCGGGATGCTCCAGATGCGGAAAAATCCGAGGATGTGGTCAATGCGGAATGCGTCAAAATAATTTCCCATCTGGGCGAACCGCCGCTTCCACCAGGCGAAGCCGGTTTCGGCCATGCGCGGCCAGTTGTAGGTCGGGAAGCCCCAGTTCTGGCCTTTCGCGGCGAACGGATCCGGCGGCGCGCCGGCCTGCATGTCCAGGTGGTAAAGCTCCGGCGACTGCCAGGTGTCCGCGCCGTGGCGATACACGCCGATGGCGATGTCGCCCTTCACGACGAGGCCGGCGGCGTGCGCGTGCGCCGTCGCGTCTTGCAACTGCAAATGCAGGTGATACTGGAGGAAAAAATGGAACGCAATGCCGTCGTTGTCCTTTGCCAGCGCGGCGATCTTGTCCGCGTCAAAGTTTTTGTGTTCCGGCCACCGGTTGAAATCCGCCGTGCCAAACTGGTCGCGCAGGAAGCAGAATGCCGCGTAGGGCACGAGCCAGTGTTCGTTCTCGGCGAAGAATTTCTTGTATTCCGGCGCGCGGAAGGTCGCGGCTTTTTGCGAGGGGAAAATCTTTTTCAGAAAACCCAGCTTGGCCTTCAGCACCGCCTCGTAATCCACGGCGTCGAGCGCGTTGAGCCGCTGGCGTTCCGGTTCGAGCGGCTTGAGCAGCGGCTTGTTTTTGGCGTCCGCCACGGCGGCGAGGTTCAGGTAAAGCGGATGCAGCGCGAAGGCGGAGATGGCGGCGTAGGGATACGAGTCTTTCCAGGTGCCGGTGGCGCTGGTGTCGTTGACGGGCAGAAGCTGGATGAGTTTCAGGCCGGCTGCTTTGCCCCAGTCGGCCAGCGGCTTCAAGTCGGCGAATTCGCCGACGCCAAAACTGTTTTCGCTCCGCAGACAGAAAACCGGAACGGCCACGCCCGCGCCGCGCCAGGTGTCCGCCGGCAGGACGGCAAAGCCGTCGTCCACGACCACCTGCTGCTGGCGCCCGACGCCGGCTTTCAGCGTGCGGTTGTCGCCGCCTTCAAAGCGGATGAAAACATTTTGTCCGACATCGAACACGCCGTATTTGTAGGCGCAGGGAAAATCCTGCCGGCGCAAATCGAGCGACACCGAGAAACAATCCTCGTCCGGCCGCCGGCTTAACAAAACGGGCGCGGTGGTGTCCCAGTTGCCGAGCGCCGCGCCTTCGCCCAGCAGGCACAAGGTCTGGTCTTTGGCGAGCAGCGGCACCTTGACGCGGAACGTGTGCGTGGCCGCCGCCGCCGGCCGGGCGGGAACTTCCGTGAAATTTTCCGCGAGCAAAACCTTTTTGAACGGCTCGGTGTAAAACGTGTTGGCAATGAAACCGGGCTGGTTCCACGAATCCAGGAGCAGCAGTTCCGCGCCGGGGTGGCTGGCGGGAACCAGCGCGCGGTTCTGTCCCCAGTCGGTGATCTGCGCGCCGTCGGCCTGGCGCAAAATGTATGAATAATTCAGCGTTGCCGTCGTCGCCGGCGTGGTCAGCGGGACGCTCGTCTCCCAGGATTCCTCGTCAACGTAGCGCAGCGGCACCGGATGGCCGGGCAGGGGATGCGCGCCGGCGAGCCAGAGCGACTGGCCTGGTTGCGTCCGGAAACGGAGGCGGAAGGTGACAATCATCGGCCACATTGTTACCAAGGCCGGGCCCAAAGGCACACCGCATAATGATGCGGATGCAAGAAAGTTGATTTGCGCTCCCCGCCACGGCCATTTTCCCTTCGTTCTTTTTTTTCTCAAACTTGGCAAGGCGGATGCTATAAGGCAGTCATGCTACATTATTCTGAAAAAAACCGCAGCGTCCTGTGCCATGTCATCACTGACTTCCATTCGGTGAGCCAGAAGCGGGTGGCGCGCTTCGACCTGTGGGGCGTGCTGGTTTCCGCGCTGATGTCCGGCCTGCTGGTGGAAGCCGTCCGCGTCCTGGTCTCGCGCTGAAACGGAATCAAAAATTCTTCTTGGAATTCTTGAGCCGGCTTTGGCTTTGTTTTTGAACGGGGATTTTCATCCCCGGATTTTTCTGTTCCCGATTTTATTCCTGGCTGACGCGCGGGGTGAAGGTGAGATCCAGGTCGCCCACGGCCACTTCCGCCGGTTTGCCCGATTCGGCGATGACCTGGGTGACGGCGAAGTTGTGCGTCTCGCCGTAGTCGTTTCTGGTTTCGAGGGCGAAGGTGAGCTGGACATTGTGCCGGTCAAGCAGCCTCGGCGTCAGCGTGCAAATCTCGCCGGTGGCCAGCCGGAAACAGGTCTCGTTGTGGTTGGTCAGGGAGATTTCCCCGAGATTGCGGTGGTCGGAAATCACGCCGTTCGTCGCCGCCAACGCCATGCCGGGCGGCGCGGATTTTTGCTGCGGCGAAGTTTTATGACAACTGGCCGGCAGCAGGCCGGTCAGGAAAATCATCACGGCTGATGTTGTTTGTGAAATGCCCATGGCGTAAAAATCAGCAGGAATCAGGCCGACTTGAAAACCGCCTGAATCCGCCGGTTTTGCCCGAAATAGTGTCTCAAAAAAAGAATCCGCCGCCCCAAATCAGTCCGCCCGGTCAAAAACCAGCAGGTTCTTGCCCTCCTTGACCGACAGGCGCAAATCCTCCGCCTTGGCCGTCATGAACTTGTCCGCGCCGTTGAGCGTCACATGCAGGTCATAGGAATCACCGTTGGCGGCCCAGTCGCCTTTCCAGTTTTCAGCTTGAAACCAAGGCTGGCCGGGCTGCGCCTGCGTCAGGAATTTCGGCAGGCTCCGGATGAAAAGCTGGTTGTCGCCCGTCACCAGCACGCGGGTGTCGGCGTAGGCCTTCGTCCATCGGGCGCGCACCACCCGCATTTCGCTGGCGGGGATTTTCGGGTTGCTCTGCCGCAGCCACGCCATGGTCACCGCCGGGTTGAACTCCCACCGGCCGATGATTTTCTCGCCGTCATATTTCGCCGATTTGCCGGTCTGCAAATAAACGGTCAGGTCGTCCAGGTTGGTCCGCAGGATGCCCGTGATCAGCCTGGTCTGCTCCTTGTTTTCCAGGAACGCCCGCACATTCGGGTTGTTCAGCAGTTCGGAGAGCGACACGCCGGAAGCCAGCGCGTTCGTCAGCGTGGGATCCGTCACCAGCGGCTGAAAATCATCGCGCTCCCACAGCGAGGTCAGCGCCGGATACTCCGCCAGCCGCGGGCCGACCTGCGGGTTCTGCATGAGAAAGCCCGCCAAGTCGGCGAACTGATAATACTCCGGCGGCAGCGTCCCGACCGCGCCGGCCACCCGCGAAAGATGCGTCGCCTGCAAATCGCCGCCCAGCTGGTTCGCCAGCCGGATGGCCAGCGGCTGGTTCGGCGCCACCGCCACCTGCGTCGTCCAATAGGTCAGGTTGAAAATCAGGAACGTGATCAGCACAAAATAAAGCGCGCCGTTCAGCAGGCCGACGCAGATGCCCAGCCGCGCGTTGAGCCGCTCGAACAGCGACAGCCGCAGGTCGCCCGCCTTGTATTTGTAAAAATGCTCCACCTTGCTGTGCACCGGCTGGCCGACCACCTTGAACACGATGGAGACAATGATGAAGCCCGCCACCGGCGCCAGCGCCCACGCCATCACGGGATTGCCCGCGCCCAGATGCGGCAGCAGCGGATGCACCAGCCGGCCCACCGGCACCGCCAGCAGCGCCGCGAACAGGATGCCCACAAACGAGATCGCCGCGCGGATCGCGCCCAGCCGCCAGCCGGCGAGCGCCGTCGAAATCATCACCACGATGGCCAGGATCCAAATGCTCATGCCGCCATTAAAAATCATCCCGCAGAAAATGCACGACGAAAATTGCACGCGCCGGTTGAAAACTGCGGCCTAAAGGTTATCTTGCCGCCGCTTGAAAATCTCCCTCATCGTCCCCGCCTTCAACGAGGAAAAACTTCTGGGCGCGTCGCTGGCGGAAATAAATTCCGCCGCGACAGCGTTTACTTCGCGCGGCTGGGAATATGAATTGGTTGTTTGCGACAACAATTCCACCGACCGCACCGCCGAAATCTCCCGCGCCGCCGGCGCGAAAGTCGTCTTTGAGCCCATCAACCAAATCGCCCGCGCACGAAATTCCGGCGCGGCGGCGGCCACCGGCGATTGGCTGGTGTTCGTGGATGCCGACTCGCATCCCGGCGAAAAACTGTTTGCCGACGTGTCCGCGCAAATTTCTTCCGGCAAGGTTCTGGCCGGCGGCGTCACCATCCGGCTGGATGAAAAATTGTTTGTCGCCGGCCTCGTCACGCAGTTCTGGAACTGTTCCAGCCGCCTCACGCGGCTCATGGCCGGCTCGTTCATTTTTGTGGAGGCGGCGGCGTTCCGGCAGGTCGGCGGTTTTAGCCACGAATTTTTCGCCGCCGAAGAACTGGACTTGAGCATCCGCCTGAAAAAACTCGCGCGTGCGACGAAGCGGAAAATTGTCATCCTCCACCGCCATCCCATCAAGACTTCTGCGCGCAAGATGAAGCTCTACACCGGCCGCGAACTCGGCGGGTTTTTCCTGCGCTCCATCTTCAACCATCGCCGCACCATCCGCGACCGCGAGGCCGCGTTCATGTGGTATGACGGCCGGCGGTGAGGCCGCCATACGGCAACGAAGCGCCGGTCACGCCACCGGCGCAGCGGAGATTATCGGGGCCGGCTTCTTGCCGGGCCATTTTCCGTAATGTTCCTTCAGGCAATCCGGACACAGGCCGTGGGTGAAGTCCGCCTCCGAGTTCTCGGCAATATACGTCTCCAGCTTCTGCCAGCTGCCGTCAGTTTTGCGGATGCTTTTGCACCACATGCAAATCGGCAGCCGGCCCCGAAGCACCTTGATTTCATGGCTCAGGCGGACGTTGCGGGCGGCGAGAAACGCCAGCGTGCAGAGGACGACGACGCGGACAACCGCATTGATGGCACCCGCCGCGAAGCTGACCGGCGACTCCTCGAAGTAACTGATCAGAAATGTGCCCAGCGGCAGCGCCGCGGCCAGGGCATAGGCCAGCCGCGCACTGCAGAACAAGGCCGACAACGCCACAGGCAGCACAAACAAAATGGGAAACATCAGCACCGGTCCGGTTGATAAATCCAGGAGCAGAATGCCCAGGCCCAAGAGGACATGGGTGACGGCGCGGGAAAGCAACGTC
>Ga0316231_1005480_pt1 | contig 10123 bp, 5 predicted proteins | sample TBH18027metaG_FD_206002 | JGI IMG/M metagenome (GOLD analysis project Ga0316231, IMG submission 206002) | Freshwater microbial communities from Trout Bog Lake, Wisconsin, USA - TBH18027 | ecosystem: Environmental > Aquatic > Freshwater > Lake > Hypolimnion/Profundal zone | place: USA: Wisconsin...
ATTCGAGCGATAAAAATAAAGCCGTTAATATTCCACCCCAGAGATACTTCCCTCGCATGGTCAATATGATGCCCGCCAAAACAGGTGCCATGTATCCAATAGCTAAAGCCTTGGTATTATGACCTGCTTCGATGATTATAAAGAAATAGGACGAGAAACCGAATGCAAGCGCCCCGATGATTGCAAGCCACGGATCTACCTTCATAACCATTAGTAGAATGAAGAAACCGAGGAAGTACATAAATACCATATTTGCAGGGCTTGGCATAAAGAATAATCCGAACATATTAGAGAAAAACGAAACGATATTATTAGATGGCGTGAGCATACTAATTTGGTAAGCCGGCATACCACAAAACATGGAGCCTGTCCATAAAGGTTCCACGCCCGGATGAGCTTGTCGGAAGTCTATTACTTCTTTTGCAGCACCATACCAAGTGGCAGCATCGTTTTGCTTAAGACTTTTGCCTTCCAATAAAGGACTAAGATATGCATACGTAACAATTATAAATATTAATATTGCAGTTACATAAGGTAGAATTGCTTTAAATGAGATGTTTTTCATACTATATTATTATTTGTGAAAATATTTTGTTGCTATTTTTTTATTTCTTCGTAATCAACGTACTCTCCAATAGTATCAGATTCAACGGTTTTCTTCTCCGGCACATGGTTTATTACCGTTTCACCTTCTCTATAGTTAGTTTCAGGTTCAAAAGGTTGTTGAAAGATATTTTGCTGAAATCTTTTTAAAAAGTATTTAAGAATAATAGGAAAAATAAATCTTGCAATTAATCTAAGTATAATTACAATCAATATAATCCATAGAATAACGTCTAACATTCGTTAAGTTTTAAAATTGGCACAAATTTACACAAAAAAATTAAATTGAGTTACAAATATATTTAATAGAATTAAAATTTATTAAAAAGCTCTGTCAAAAATCAATTGACAGAGCTTTTAATTTTTAATTCTTAATTTCTACCTATCGTTAAGTAGGCTTAATTTTTTATGAAATAATTGCACTAAAAACCGGACTCATTTGTAATTTCTTTTCTGTTTTTTTAGCTATATAACATAAAATATAATAAGCAGTCTTGCCAATATCGGCTACAGCAAAGCTATTTATATATCTACCATTCTTAACTATACCTAACATCTCCATACCATCAGTACTGATAGGAGAAACACCTCCAATTTGTTCGTAAATATTTAAACTTTCAACACCATCAGGTAATACAGTACTCATGGTTTCGTTATTAACTGTATGAACAGTATGCTGTAAACTAACTTCTGTTTCAATTTTAGTAACTATTGCATGGCTTGATTTAGCCTTGCCAATTGTTGGAGCGGAAGTACCATTATCAATGCCTCTGATACCATAGCCTAAATCTTTAGCTTTCGATTCGTCACCATTTAGAGCTTCCTGAGCTTGTGACATCCATTCGTAAGTTATAATTTTTTTTACTGCTATTATTTGAGCCTTTATATCTGCAGTATTGGCTTTTCCTGCTTTTGCAATTTCTCCTTTTGTTATTTGTAATGTTTCTAATTTAGTTACTTCAATGTCCGCTTCTTCCACTGTTGGCTTAAGATTAGGAATATAAGTAGGGTGCGAACCCATAGCCGCTACATATCCTCTTGCTGTTGTAGCAAATAACCCTTTTGCTAATCCACTCAGATTAGAGGTGAGAATAAACATCTTGTTTAAAAGTTTTTTAGGTGACATTTTATTTTTATTTAATTTATGAATGATTATTAATTAATAAAGTACTGATGAAATTATTTCTTTTTAAATTAAAAAAGGATTTATAGCTTTTAAGATTTATTAAAGTTAATTCAAAAATGGAAGGTGTAAAACCTTCGTATTTTCTATTCCCATTAAACAAGGAGCTATTCCCTTTAGACAAGGAGTCGTTCCCTTTAGACAAGGAGTTGTTCCCTTTAGACAAGGAGCTATTCCCTTTAGACAAGGAGTCGTTCCCTTTAGACAAGGAATCGTTCCCTTTAGACAAGGAATCGTTCCCTTTAGACAAGGAGTCGTTCCCTTTAGACAAGGAATCGTTCCCTTTAGACAAGGAGTCGTTCCCTTTAGACAAGGAGTCGTTCCCTTTAGACAAGGAGTCGTTCCCTTTAGACAAGGAGTAGCAAAAAGAAAGGAGGGAATTGAAGAGTGTTTCCTCTTTGTATGTTAGTATATAAAGTTTTAGGTAAAGATTAAGCTTGTGATTAAGTAGTGCAATAGGGGCAAAACATGTCGAAAAGATGCTGTTAGTAAGTTTAAAAACGTTCAAACGCAGGAGCGAAGACTGTAGCTTAAATGCAGACGGTTTGATTATCGAAATTCCTGAAAATACAAAATTGTTCATTTTTTTCTTTTCAGCTAGCCCCGGTACTAACTTTATTATTACACAGGCAAAACATTCATTCAAATCAAAACCTATAAGAAATGTGAATAATATCTCTAATAAATTTCTGTGCAAAGGTATTTTTAATAAATGGATTAAAACTAAGGATACTCTTAAATAATGTTAAAATCTAATTTATTTTTTATTAACCTGAATTAGGATAATTCAGAAACTAAAAGTTTATCCTTTGGAAGGGTAGGAGGGATTGTAAAAAGGGATGTAAAACAACTAAAAAACGCAAAAAGTTTTTTCTTTTCATTAATAGATGTTTTGTTAGATATTATTAATAAATTTGCAGAATCATTCTTATTATTAAAATTGCATCAATTATTATTATAATCAGATTTACTTTATATGAAAACAAAATACTACTTTTTATTAATTGTCTTTATATTGTTCAGCTACATTGCTAAGGCACAAACTGTAACAATAACTCAACCTAATGGCGGAGAAGTTTTGTACTCTTGCCAGACATATACCATTAAATGGAGTCAAACGGGCAGTCCTTCCAACTACTGGAATATTGACTACTCAATAAACGGAGGCACTACATGGGCATCAGTAACTACAAGCTATCTGGCAACTAATGGTCAGTATGTATGGACAGTTCCGCAGGTACAATCTTCAACAGCTTTGATAAGAATAACCGATGCTCAGCATTCAACTACAACTGATCAAAGCAATGCTGCTTTTACTATAAACATTCCCGTAACTGTTACATCGCCAAATGGTGGGGAGGTGTGGCAAGGTAATACTACTCATACTATAACATGGAATGCGTTAGGGACTTCTAATAGTTTTAAATTAGAATATACTGCTGATGGAGGCTCAACGTGGAATACCATCTCATCAGGTGTTACCGGGACAAGTTATAGTTGGTTAGTACCCAATATATCATCAACTCTTTGCCAGATACGTGTAACTGATAATACCACAAGTTGCATGACCGATGTAAGTAATGCTAACTTTACAATTAATTATGCCACACCTGTTTTATTAACTCCCAATGGTGGGGAAGTGCTTCAGGTTAATTGCGGATACAATATAACATGGGACCCCAATTCTTATTATTCGGCGGTAAGATTGGATTATTCTACAGATAATGGAACTACCTGGACTAACATAACAACCGGTGCTTCCAACAATGGTTCTTATTCGTGGGTAGTACCTAATACTGTTTCATCACAATATATTATGAAAGCGAGTAATTCGGCTAATGTTAACCTGAATGATGTAAGTAATGCTACCTTTACAGTTGCAACACCTGTAACAGTAACCTCTCCTAATGGAGGAGAAACATGGAATGGTTGCTCAACATATACTATCAATTTCTCAAAATCCACCTGTATTTCCTATTTTAATATCTATTATTCTGTTGATAGTGGTGCCACATGGAATATAATTGCATCACAGCTTAGTAATAACGGTTCAACGGCACAAACTGTTAGTTGGCAAGTACCAAATACTATAACGTCAGCCAAGGCTTTGATAAAAGTAGCTGATTATTATAATACGACAGTCAATTATGATATTAGTAACGCAGTATTTAATATAATCCCGAGTACAGATGTAACTGTTGCTTCACCTAATGGTGGTGAGTCGTGGGTAGGATTATCTACTCATACTCTAACATGGACTAATCTGTCGGGAGCTTCCGGGCAGTATTCAATCTATTATAGTACTGACGGAGGTTCGAGCTGGAATACAATAGCAACAAATGTTACCGGCAACGCATATATCTGGACTTTGCCGAATATCTCTTCAACACAATGTCAGATAAAAGTTATGGATTATATTAATACATGTAAGTATGATGTAAGTAATGCTAACTTTACAATAACTCCTGCTGCTCCAATATTATTAGCGCCTAATGGAGGAGAAGTACTTCAGCAGTCGTGCACCTATAATATTACATGGAATAGCAGTACCTTTTATTCGTCAGTAAGATTAGATTATTCTTCGGATAATGGAGTATCATGGACAAATATTACAACGGGTGCAAGCAATAATGGTTCTTATTCATGGGCAGTGCCTTCTTTAGTCTCATCGCAATATCAAAGCAAGTGATGCTGCTAATCTGGCATATTATGATGTTAGCAATGCTACATTTTCTGTTGCCACACCAATTACAGTAACTTCTCCCAATGGAGGGGAAACCTTTTATGGTTGTTCGACATATAATATAAGCTTCTCTAAATCTACGTGCATATCTTATTTTAATGTTTATTATTCATTAGATAGTGCTGCTACATGGAATACTATTTCTTCACAGTTAACTAATAATGGGTCAACAACACAAAGTGTAAGTTGGCTTGTGCCAAATGGAATTACAACCACAAAAGCGTTGATAAAAGTATGTGATTATTATAATCCAACAACTACATTTGATATAAGTAACGCTGTCTTCAATATAAGCCCGAGCAATGATATTACAGTAACATCGCCTAATGGTGGTGAGTCGTGGGTAGGATTATCTACTCACACATTAACATGGAGTAATCTACCATCAGCTTCAGGGCAATATTCTATCTATTATAGTTCTGACGGTGGTTCGAGTTGGAATTCAATAGCAACTAATATTTCGGGGAATACTTATAGTTGGACTGCTCCAAATAATCCAACAACATATCTGATAAAAGTTATGGATTATGTTAATACTTGTAAATATGATATAAGTAATGCTAACTTTACTATTACGCCTGCTACTCCAATACTGTTAACTCCTAATGGCGGAGAGGTACTTCAACAATCGTGTACTTATAATATTACCTGGAATGCAAATACTTTTTATTCGTCAGTAAGATTAGATTATTCATCAGATAATGGATTAACATGGACAAATATAACTACTGGTGCTTCCAATAGTGGTTCTTATAGCTGGTCAGTGCCTTCATTAGTGTCAACACAATATCTTATTAAAGCAAGTAATGCTGCTAATCTTTCCTATTATGATGTTAGTAATGCTACATTTTCAGTTGCCACACCAATTACAGTAACCTCTCCAAATGGAGGAGAAACCTTTTATGGATGTTCAACTTACAATATAACCTTTAATAAATCAACTTGCATATCTTATTTTAATGTTTATTATTCATTAGATAGTGCTGCAACATGGAATACTATTTCTTCACAGACTAGTAATAATGGTTCAACAACACAAAGTGTAAGTTGGCTGGTGCCAAATGGAATTACATCAACAAAAGCATTGATAAAAGTAAGTGATTATAATACACCTACAAGATATGATATAAGTGATGCAGTTTTTAATATTAGCCCAAGTAATGACATTACTGTTACCTCACCTAATGGTGGAGAGTCTTGGGTAGGATTATCTACTCATACTTTAACCTGGAGTAATCTACCAACAGCTTCAGGACAGTATTCAATCTACTATAGTACTGATGGAGGTTCAAGCTGGAATTCAATTGCATCTAATATTTCGGGGAATACTTATAGCTGGACGCTACCAAATATACCTTCTACTCTATGTCAGATAAAAGTTATGGATTATGTTAATACTTGTAAATACGATGTTAGCAATGCTAACTTTACAATTACACCTGCTGCTCCAATACTATTAACACCTAATGGCGGAGAAGTACTTCAGCAGTCATGTACTTATAATATTACCTGGAATGCAAATACTTTTTATTCTTCAGTAAGATTAGATTATTCATCAGATAATGGTTTAACATGGACAAATATAACAACCGGTGCTTCCAATAATGGCTCTTATTCTTGGTCGGTACCTTCTGTTGTTTCATCACAATATCTTATTAAAGCAAGTAATACTTCTAATCTAACATATAATGATATGAGTAACGCACCATTCTCTGTTGCTATACCAATTACTGTAACCTCTCCCAATGGAGGAGAAACCTTTTATGGATGTTCAACATATAATATAACCTTTAATAAATCAACCTGCATATCTTATTTTAATGTTTATTATTCATTAGATAGTGCTGCAACATGGAATACTATTTCTTCACAGACTAGTAATAATGGTTCAACAACACAAAGTGTAAGTTGGCTGGTGCCAAATGGTATAACAACAACAAAAGCATTGATAAAAGTTAGTGATTATTATACACCTACAAGATATGATATTAGCGATGCAGTGTTTAATATTAGTCCGAGTAATGACATTACTGTTACCTCACCTAATGGTGGAGAGTCTTGGGTAGGATTATCAACGCATACTTTAACATGGAGTAATCTACCTACCTCTTCAGGACAATATTCAATCTACTATAGTACTGATGGAGGTTCGAGTTGGAATTCAATAGCAACTAATATTTCAGGGAATACTTATAGTTGGACATTGCCAAATATACCTTCTGCTCTATGTCAGATAAAAGTTATGGATTATGTTAATACTTGTAAATATGATGTAAGTAATGCTAATTTTACAATTACTCCTGCTACACCAATATTGCTAACACCTAATGGAGGAGAAGTACTTCAACAGTCATGCACTTATAATATTACCTGGAATGCAAATACTTTTTATTCTTCAGTAAGATTAGATTATTCTTCAGATAATGGATTAACATGGACAAACATTACAACCGGCGCAAGCAATAATGGTTCTTATACATGGTCAGTACCTTCTGTTGTATCTTCTCAATATCTTATTAAAGCGAGTAATGCATCTAATCTTACATATAACGATGTAAGTGCTGCCACTTTTTCTGTTGCCACACCAATTACAGTAACCTCTCCCAATGGAGGAGAAAACTTTTATGGTTGTTCAACATATAATATAAGCTTTTCAAAATCCACCTGTATATCTTATTTTAATGTTTATTATTCTTTAGATAGTGGTGCCACATGGAATACTATAGTTTCACAGCTTACTAATAACGGTTCAACAACACAAAGTGTCAGTTGGCTGGTACCAAATGGAATTACATCAACTAAAGCATTGATTAAAGTATGTGATTATTATAATCCTACAACGACATTTGATATTAGCAATGCAGTTTTTAATATAAGCCCAAGTAATGATATTACGGTTACATCACCTAATGGTGGTGAGTCATGGGTTGGATTATCTACTCACACATTAACATGGACTAATCTCCCAACAGCTTCAGGACAATATTCTATTTATTATAGTACTGACGGAGGTTCAACATGGACAAATATTGCATCAAATATTATTGGAAATGCTTATAGCTGGACGTTACCAAATATTCCTTCTACACAATGCCTGATAAAAGTTATGGATTATGTTAATACTTGTAAATACGATGTAAGCAATTCTTATTTCACGATTACTCCGGCTGCTCCAATATTACTTACTCCTAATGGTGGTGAATTATATTATGCAGGATATACTGCCAGTATTACATGGAATACAAGTACTTTTTATACTACAGTAAAATTAGACTATTCGTTAGATAGTGGACAAACATGGATAAATATTATAGCTGCAACATCTAATAATGGTTCATATTCATGGGTTGTACCAAATGTATATTCAACTAAATGTTTGGTTAAAGCAAGTAATTCTTCTAATACATTATATTATGATATTAGCAATGCTGTTTTTACTTTAAAACCGGCTGTAACTATTATTACACCAAATGGCAGTTCTGATTCAGTAATATGGGGCGGTTGTACTAATACATCTATTACTTTTGACCGATCAACAGCTTATAGTAACTATAAAATAGAATACAGCACGAATAATGGCTCAACATGGAATACAATTGTTTCAAGTTGGACAGCATCAACAAGTCCTGCTACCTACAACTGGGCTATTCCTAACATACCCGGTTCAGCTAATTTGGTAAGAGTAACTCCAACTTCAGCAACATCCTATTATGATCAAAGTGATAATACTTTTACTATTTCAAAACCTATTACTATTACTTATCCTAATTTTGGTGGGACTATTCAATCAGGTACTATTTATAACATAAAATGGCAATCTGATGGAATATCCAATATATATGACCTATACTATTCAACTAATGGTGGAACAACTTATACTAATATTACAACAGCATATAATACTTCTACAAATGTTTATCCCTGGACTGTACCCGCTGTATCTTCTACTAACTGTAAGATATATATTCAGGACAACCTTAATACTTGTAAGACGGATACAAGTGATTATGCTTTTACAATTACTGCTACTGCACCATCAATTACGGTTACTTCTCCAAATGGAGGAGAACATTTGGTAAGCGGAACAACTCAGAGTATAAACTGGACTTCAAGTGGCACATCAAATAATTATAATATTGATTATACTACGAATGGAGGAACAACATGGGTAAATATTGTTTCATCATACAATACAACTTCAGGAACCTATTTATGGACTGTGCCAAGTGTAAGTACTTCTTTATGCCTTGTTAGAGTTACTGATGCAGCTAATAATACTAAAACGGATTTAAGCGATGCTTCTTTTTATATAACTATTCCACCTGCTCCACATGCAAGTAATAATGGTCCAATATGTGTTGGAAATACTTTAACTTTATCAGGTACTACAATTGCAAATGCTACTTATTTATGGACTGGTCCAAATGGGTTTACATCAACTTCATTAAATACAACAGTAAGTAGTAATTCTACACTAAATATGGCAGGTAAGTACTATTTAGCAGCTACTGTAAATGCAATTACAGGTACAGACTCAACTATTGTTGTTATTAATTCATTGCCAAATGCACCTGTTAAAGGAACTATTACTCAACCTACATGCAGTTTAGCAACAGGAAGCGTAATATTAAATAGTTTGCCTGCAACAGGAACATGGATTTTAAACCCTGGTAATATAAGTGGAACAGGAACAAGCAAAACTTTATCAGGACTATCAACAGGTTCCTATTTATATACTGTTACCAATGCATCGGGTTGTACTTCGGGAGCATCTGATACAATAACTATCAACACACAACCACAAGTTCCGACAACTCCTTCAGTTCAGTCAATAATTCAACCAACTTGTAATGTAGCAACAGGAAGTGTTTCATTAAATAATTTACCTTCTACAGGAACATGGACAATTAATCCGGGAAATATAAGTGGTACCGGAACAACCACAACAATTACAAGTCTTACTACAGGAACTTATAATTTCACAGTTACAACTTTACCTTCATGTACTTCGTCTGCTACAAATGACGTAGTTATTAATGCACAGCCACAAGCACAAAGTGCACCGATTGTTCAATCAATAACTCAACCTACTTGTACTGATTCGAATAGTACTGTTGTTTTATCAGGATTACCTGCAACAGGTACGTGGACACTTAATCCGGGGAGCATAACAGGAACAGGAACGAGTAAAACAATTACAGGTTTAACTTCAGGAACTTATACTTATACTGTAACTAATGCTTTAAATTGTACTTCTGTTGCTTCAGGCAATATAGTTATTAATACTCAGCCACAAACACCAGCCAAATCTAACGTACAATCTATTACTCAGCCTACATGTAATGTAGCTACGGGTAGTATTGTTTTAAATGCTTTGCCGGTATCAGGAACTTGGACAATAAATCCGGGAAATATTTCGGGTGTAGGAACAACAAAGACTATATCAAATCTTACTTCAGGAACATATAATTTTACTGTTACCAATGCTTCAGGATGTACTTCTAACGCTTCGGATGATGCTGTTGTAAATGTTCAACCTCCTACACAAACAACTCCTGTTGTTCAGTCAATCACTCAATCAACTTGCAGCGATA
>Ga0316231_1005482_pt1 | contig 10121 bp, 5 predicted proteins | sample TBH18027metaG_FD_206002 | JGI IMG/M metagenome (GOLD analysis project Ga0316231, IMG submission 206002) | Freshwater microbial communities from Trout Bog Lake, Wisconsin, USA - TBH18027 | ecosystem: Environmental > Aquatic > Freshwater > Lake > Hypolimnion/Profundal zone | place: USA: Wisconsin...
CTTCAAAAGGGGGCGAATGCGAATGCTAGGAACAATCGCGGGGACACCGCGTTGATGCTGGCGATCGAGAAGCCTGGCGCCGCAAATGCCCTCAGAGAGTTGTTAAAGGCTGGAATGCCGGGCAGAATTGGTGCCGTGCCTGGTGGAAGCATGGGAAACTCTGCGGCGAAGGAGGTTGTGCGTGCGTTGCTCGAGAAGGGCGCGGACGTGAATGCGCGGACGGAAGATGGTGATACCCCGTTAATGTATGCGGCCGGTGTCGGGGATGAACAGATCGCACAGATGCTTCTTGAAAGAGGCGCAGAGATAAATGCCGCGAACAGGACGCATAAGCAGACCGCGCTGATGCTCGCCGCACAGAACGACCATCCAGATGCCGCACTTCTCCTGATAGGCAAGCACGCCGATGTCAATGCCCCGAACGATGAGGGGGTAACCCCACTGATGATGGCAGCTTATCGCGGCAACCTGGCAGTGGTGAAGGCCTTGCTCAAAGCTGGGGCGAAGCCGGGGGTCAAAGTCCAAGGCATGACGGCATCTAAGATCGCGGAGGCGAATGGACACCTGGATGTCGTGAAGGCGCTGGCAGGCAAGAAGTGATCCAGTGCGGAAAGCAGGCCGTGGATTTGCACATCCCCCGGCTTTCATCCCGGACCGCGATGGCCGGGCTTTTCAGTGGCGCAGCCGTTTTGTGAAAACCGAAAATGCCATCCTCACCCCGGCGCATAAGCGGCCCACCGGCGAAGAGGTATAGGGCCTTTGGCTGGCGGCGCCGCATAGAAGGGAGTCCGTGCTGGCGCAGGCCGCGGATTTTTGGAGTGCGTGCCGTATTAGTGGACCATGTGTTTGTTCGGGATGTGCTGGCTGATGACCGCGGCGGAGTCGGTGGGCGTGACGGCTTCGCAGTTGCGGTTGATCTCGGCGTTGACGCCGAAGCGGTAGATGACGGTGTCCGTGGCAGATTCCAGGGCCGTCTTTTGCAGCGACAAAGGGGGATTGGCTTGCTTGGCCTCGACCGAGTCAGACGAGGAGAGCCTTCAAATCAAACCCGGTCCCTCTGGCTCGGGCTCGCCTGGCCTGCCGCTCTCGGATGGAACCTCGTCTGGTTCCCCATCGAGCGCGCTGGGCGCCTGGCCTTTGGTGAGGTCGAGTTCATCCTCGATCTCCTGCTGGCGACGCGCCAGGAAGGTCAGGCGTGCGGCGTATTCAAACGGCGCTTCGACCTGGGCCTGGGTGTCCGCGAGGCGCTTGCGGGTGTCGCTCAGGTTCTGGGCGAGGTTGGCGGCGGTTTCATCGAGGTGTTGGATGGTGTGTTCGACGGAGCGAATGGTCCCCAAAGCGGTATCCGTGACCTTTGCGGTGTAAGTGGTCGCGGCTTTGAGGACGATTTCGGGGCCTTGCATGAAATTGTCAGACACGAAAACCTGCAAGCCTGCGATGCTGCCGACCTGGCGGTCGGAATGAGTTCCGCGCATCTTTTCAGCCCGCCGCAGCAACAACTCGCCGGCGATGCCACGGTCGCGGATCTCCTGCCCCTCAATGACCATGACGAATTGATCGCCGCTGGTGTCCTGCCGGGTGGCCAGGTCGCGGCGCACGTCTTCGAGCCGCTTTTCCAGTTGGGGAATATCGTCGGTGAGATGACGAACACGGCTGCGCAATTTGAAAATCGTTTCCTGGTGTTCGCAGTGCAGGCGGCTGAGGCGGGCGACCTCCGCGTCAATGCGCGCCTTTTCAATGACGAGCGGGTTGCCCGACGCGATGGCTTTGACCTCGGCGTAGGTGAGGGCGGCGCCGTCAATATCCTCGATGCGGCGCAGGTCGCTCTCGCCCGTCATCACCTGGGCGATGAACTTGGCCTTGGTTTCCAAGGTCTGCCACATATACGCGTCGAAGGACTCCTCGGTGACGTAGCGGAAGACCTGCACCTCGGAATTGGTATTGCCCTGGCGCAGAATGCGTCCTTCCCGTTGCTCCACATCGGCCGGGCGCCAGGGGGCATCGAGATGGTGGAGGGCGATCAGGCGCTCCTGGACATTGGCCCCGGTGCCCATCTTTTGGGTGCTGCCAAAAAGGATACGGACCTTGCCCGCCCGCACATCCCGGAACAATTGCAGTTTGGCGGCGTCGTTGTCGTGGTCCTGGATGAACTCGATTTCGGATGCGCGCACTCCTCGCGCGACCAGTTTGTCCCGCATGTCCTCATAGACCGAGAACCCTTTTCCGCCGGTGGGGATGGAAAGGTCGCAAAAGACGAGTTGGGCGGAGCGCCCCGCAACGGTCTCACGCCAGATGCGCTCGACCTCGGCTACAGCCTTGTTGACCTTGCTGTCCGGATGATCCGGCAATCGGGGGTCATGGAGGCGCAAATCCAGGGCCGCCTTGCGGCCGTCGGTCGTGACCAGCAGCATATTGTCCTCGCGCGGATCGACCTGGCCGGTTTTCAAAGCCTCCGCCCGCTCGACGAGTGATTCGACAATCTGTCTGAGTTCCGGGGAACACGGCGCGCTGACGACGGCGGGCTTGCCCGTGTGAAGGTCCGGCACCGGGAGCCGGAGCATGGCCTGAGTCTGAATGTCGGCGACCTGGCGGAACTGCTGCATGAGTTCCGGCACATTGATGAACCGGGCGAAGCGGGTATTCAGCCGGTAGCCGGAGCCGTCTGGCGCCAATTCCATCGCGGTTACCGGCTCGCCAAACGTGGCCGCCCAGGAGTCGAAATGGTCCACCTTGAGGGCCTTGAGCGCGGTCATTTGGAGATACCGCTGCATGGTGAACATCTCCGCCACGCTGTTGGCGATGGGCGTGCCGGTGGCGAAGACCACCCCGGCGCCGGCGTTCATGCGCTGGACGTGGAGCACCTTCAGGAACATGTCGAACGCGCGTTGCGAAGCGGTCTGCGGGAGCCCGGCGATGCGCGTCATCTTCGAGACGTAGAACAGGTTCTTGAAGCAGTGGGCTTCGTCCACGAACAACCGGTCCACACCCAGCTCCTCGAACGTGAGGCCGTCGTCTTTCTTCTCGCTGGCGACCAGTTCCTTGAGCTTGCCTTCCAGCCGCTTCTTGGCGCGCTCCAACGCCTTGACGATGCGGGAGTTGCGCTCCTCCCGCTGTTGTTCGATGGCCAGGGTCAACACGCGCAACTCGCCCTTGATGAACTCCTCCTGCGTGGCCTGGGATAGCGGAATCTTCTCGAAGCCCGAATGGGTGACAATGACCGCGTCCCAGTTGCCCGTGGCGATGCGACTCATCAAAGTCTTGCGCTTCTCCTTCTCGAAGTCCTCCTTGGTGGCCACGAGGATATTCGCGCCGGGATAAAGCGTCAGAAGTTCGGAAGAGAACTGGCCGAGCATGTGGTTGGGCACGGTGAAGAGGGGCTTCCGGGCCAGGCCGAGCCGTTTCAACTCCATTGCCGCGGCAACCATGGTGTAAGTCTTACCGGCGCCGACAACGTGGGCGAGCAGGCAGTTGGGCGTTTGCAGGATGCGCCAGACGGCGGCGCGTTGGTGCGGGTGCAAGATGATGGCCGGGCTGGCGCCCGCCAACCGGAGGTGGTCGCCGTTGAAGGAGCGGAGGCGGACGTTGTTGAACTCGCCGTTGTATGTGCGCGCGAGCCGCTCGCGACGCTCATCGTCTTGCCAGATCCACTGCTTGAAGCGTTCTTTGATTTTCTCCTGCTTGTCGCGCGCCGCTTCGGTCGCCGGGCCGTTGACCACATCGCGGTCGGTATCCGGGTCGTGATCATAAACGGTGGGGGTGCGGAGATTGAGGGCGTCTTCAAGCAGCTCGATGGCACTGCAACGGTCGGTGCCCCACTCGGTGGTGTTGGCGACGCTGAAGCGGATGCCGTAATCGCCCTGGACTACCCACAAGCCGAGCTGGGGCGCATGACTGACGGTGATGCCTTCCTCGCCGAGCAGGTTGTGCGCGAACTCGCGGATGTCGTTGGAAGGAATCCAAGTGCTGCCCAGGCGGGCGTCGATTTCGGAAGCAGCGAGGTCTGCGGGTTGAACCAGCCTGAGAGCCTCGACATTGGGCTGGAACTGGTCATCCGCCAGGGCGGCAGCCTCGGCGACCGCCAACTTGGCGCGGACGTTGCCGGATAAGTACTCGTCTTCGGTTTCCCAGCAATTGGTTTGCGGGTTGAGAAAAACGGTGCCCTTGAGGTCAGGGAGAAACTCGGACGGTTTTCGGCGGAGCAGGTTGGACAGGTAATCAAGGTCCACCCGGCCGCGCTCACCGAGCGAGACGAGCAAGGCGTCCTGGGCGTTGTTGATCTCCGGGAGCGGTCTCCGGGGCTGGACGGTTCGCTCGCGGAAGATCGCGGCTTTCGCCGCGCGGCGGGTTTCCGAGTCGTAGTGCTCCAGGGACAGGAGCAGCGGCAGGTCGGGATCGCCTCGGAAGGCGGAGGTGTTGGCCCGCTCCGAAATGGGGCCGTGGTGGGCCACAAACCGGTCGTAGGTCTGATTGAGTTGCAGTCGTGCCGCCTGAATATCGTCTTCGTTGGCGGCCTCGACCTGGGCGCGCAAACAGGACCGGACAGCGTCCCGCACGCGGATCAGGCCCCGGATGCGCTGGGCGCGGGGAGGGGGCAGGCCGTCCACGATGTGGATATGGTCGCCGTCTCGGATGCCGATCCGGTCGTTCACGAGCGTGTAAGCGTTGGGCTTGATGTGGTCGGGAGCGGGGAAGGTCAGGTCGAGGTTAGGGACGTTCGCGGGCCGGGTTTGCGGGCGAAACACGTCCTGCGGGAGCAGGGCGATGGCCTGGGCGAGCCGTTCCGCCAGGGGAACGCCGTTGCCCTGGAGGGTAGGCTCGCTACGGGCATACATCCGGCCTTCCAAGCGCATCTCGCCGAGCAGCATTTCCGGGTGGGTCGCGAAATACTCGTTCACCGGAATCACCTCATTGAGCGAGTTGGTGATCTCGGCGAGGGCCTTCCAAGCTGGACCGGAAGGCAACTCGCCCGGGAGGCGTTTGCGCAGGATGACGATGTCGGTGGTCACTTGGGTGTTGGCGTTTTTCTTGAAGGCATCGTTGGGCAGGCGAATGGCGGCGAGCAGGTCGGCCTGCTGGGAAATGTATTCCCGGAGCGCGCCGTCGGTTTTGTCGAGCGTGCCCTTCGACGTGATGAACAGGATCAGCCCGCCGGGTCGCACCTTCTCCAACGCGGCGGCGAAGAAGTAGTCGTGGATAAGGAACTTCCATGCTTTGAAACGCAGGTCGAATGGTTTGTAGTCGCCAAAAGGAATGTTGCCGATGGCAACATCGAAATACCCGTCGGCCAGGGTGGATTGCTCGAAAGGCTGGTGACGGATGTCGGCGTCGGGATAGAGCAACTTCGCGAGACGGGCCGTGAGCGAATCGATTTCGACGCCGGTGATGCGGGACCGCTGGTGCATTTCGTCGGGCATCAGACCGATGAAATGGCCCAACCCGAGCGCCGGCTCCAGGATACGACCGTGCTCGAAACCAAGCCGTTCCAAGGCGGCATACAGCGCCCGGATGACCACCGGCGCTGTATAGTGGGCGTTGAGGGTGGTGGCACGGGCGGATTCCAGTTCGTCGGGCGTGAGCAGCCGCTCCAACCGTTCGCTTTCTTCCTTCCACTCCTCATTCCAGGAATCGAAGACCTGGGGTAGTCCGCCCCAGCCGACATACCGGACCAGCACGCGCTTCTCCGCCTCGGTGGGCGGGCGGTCTTCGGCTTCGAGGCACTTGAGCAACTCGATGGCCGCCAGGTTGTCCTGGCATTTCCTCTTGAGCGAGCCGACGCCCAACCGGTCCGCATCGGTGATCCGATAATTGCGCTGATTACGGACCGGTTCCGGTTCGGCGGTCAGGGCGACGGCCGGGGCAGGCTCCTCAGGCGAGTGGGCCTGGTCCGCCGCTACGCTTCCGGCGGGAGGAGAATGTAACGATTGCGGACTATTTCCCAAGCCCGATCGTGGGCCTGCTGGGCCGTTAGGCCCTGCTCCTGGAAGTGACGCCGCAGTTCGTCCACCTCCCTGGCCGTCCGCTCCTCCGCGTCCTGGAGCATGTCGCAGAGCAGGCCCTTCCGTCGTAATTCCGCGAACATCCGGGGGCGGAACTCCCGCCAGTGCCGCACGGCCATTAACCCATATTGCGTCAGTGGTTTCATAGGCTTGGAGACTCCGTGGAGTAAACGAAAACAGGTCGAGTTGGTTCAGGTCGGGCTTCTGCTTGCCCCTGGCGACTGCCGGCATGACTCCCTCCCATAACTTTTTCCTCGGCAAAAACCATCTACCGCAGTTCTGGGAGCCAAGTCAACAAACCGCAAACGGCGTTATGGGAGGGAGGATGCGCCAAGCCAACAAGGGAGGGGAGAGTTCAGACTACTGCCTCCCGGCTGGGGCTGTCCCTGTGGTCGCCGATCCCGGTGGCCTCCGAAAAAGCGAATTCAAATTGTGCGCAGGGGACCTTCAAATCCCGCCAGTAATTGTCGGGGTCAGCAGGGAGTTTTTCCACTTCGAAGGGAAAGGCCAGTTGCACCAGGGCGGGGCCTTTGAGGATCACAGCGATGCGGCCTCGGAACGGGGTCGTCCCCTCGGCCGCCCCGTCGGGCATCTTGGGACCATCCAAGTAGGCGTACACCACCCCAATCCGGCGCCAGTGCTTTTCGAGCGTGCCTTCGAAGTAAACGGGCAAACTGGAAGGCCGGGTGTTGTCTGGGAGGAAGAGCTCCCGGACGGGGACGAATCGCTGCGGATGCTCACCATTCGCCGGCGCAGGGGAAAAGGAGTTCGCAGCCACGCGCACCTCCTGGCCAATAAGGCTGTCGAGGAGCCGGTCGATCTCCCATTTGGGTCGGTGAGTGGATGCGGGATTCACGTTTGAATCACGAGACCAATCTGCGAACAAAGAGCATTACCTCGCAAGTGATGGGTGGTATCGGAATGAAGGGAAAATGGCTCCTGACGGGCCTCACCTCGCCAACGGAGTATCACAAGCACCCCTCCCCCTGGAAGATCTGCTTTGCATTGGCGAACTGGCGCAGCAGGTCGGCGATTTCCGTGTGGGAACGGCTCGGCAGCGTGGCTTGGGCCAACCCGGAAACGATGTGCTCCGCGTTGTCCAGTTTTCGCATCGCTTCCGAACTCGGCTGCTCCCGGTCCCAGCGGCTCATCTCGCCGGAGGTTGCCAGGGCACATTTCAAATCGGCTTCCTTCAATATGCCCGTGAGGGCGCCTGCGAACACCTGCGAAACCCAGGCGGCGTGCTGGGAATCGAGTGAACTTGTCATGCGCCAGAGGTTTATGAGGTGGTGCTGGTTGTATAGCGACCACAAGAACCGGCGCAGTTGAACGCCACCGCTGGTGTCGGGGCCGTCCTGGATCGAGGTGGCGATCCCCTCCAGAGCCTGTTGGAGGCGCTGCCGCTCGATCTGCTCCTTGGCGACGTCGGTGTCGGTGAGAAACGGACGCGTCTTTAAGATTTGGTCCACGACGAGGGTAATGGTTTGCTGGTCGGCCTTGGAAACATCCGATTGCCAGCGTTTATCCCCGGTGCCCGGATCGGCAACAAGCCGGTCCTCGCGAATCTGGATCGTGGCTTTTCCGTTGGAAAAGGTCTCCGGCCCCGAGGGGCGAAAGCCCTTGGTTGCCATGAAGGCGAGAAACCAATTTTGCGCGGGTAATCGGGTATGTGGCAGTTCGGGGTCCATAAAGATGTTTTACCGCATGTTAAGGGGTGAGTACAACATGCCTCCGAACAGCGGGCGTTGGCCGGGGAGGCTCAAGCGACCGTCTCGAGTCCGTCTCATAATTGGTCGGGTCCGCAAGACGTAGGACAAGCTCGGGCGCCGTCCGCGAGTTAAGTCGCGATCAGTATGCGAACGCGAACAGACATTGAGTTGGAATTGTTGTACGCGTCCGTGAGGTCGTAGCGGTTTCCCGTTTATGTGCATACCTCTGCTCCAGTTGAGGATTGTTCAGTACTAATGGCCCTGGATGTGCTCACCGGATGCGCACAAGCTGACAACCCGGCGGCGCCACGGTCACGAACTGTTGATAGGTTGGCACGCGGGCCGGCGTGGTCGTCCAGACCACAGGTTGGTAGGCGATTGGTGCTCGGGAGGGCGTGCTGGCAGGAATCGACGAGGCCCGAGAGTAAATGTAATAATTTTGGGCTGCGGGGCCGGCGAGATATGCGTCAAAAGGTGCCGTCGGAGACCCCAGACTTGCGGGAGGGGCCGCTGTGGACGATACCGTGGGCGTGATCGCCGCGTTCGCCGAATGGACCTGGCCATTCTCCACGACCACGAGTTGTTTTCGTGGATAGGCACTTCCTATGTGCCAACCGCACGGCGGATCTGCGAGGGAACCGGATCGGATTGGCCCTGCATTTATACTCGCGCTCTGGCTTGTAGTCCCAGCGTGCTTTCCGTCGGTGACAGGCAAGGCGCGAGCGCCTTCCTTATCAGCGATTGGAGCGAGGTTTTTGCTAATCGTCCCCGTGGGGTTCGTTCCGTTAATCGAAGCGATACGGGAGCCTTGCTTGATCGTCTGCTCGGCCTTTGTTTGCTTGGGAGGTGGGAGATCGTCTTTTTTCTCATCGTCGTGAAAAGGGAAGGACGATCCGTTCGTAAACGCTTGAGCGGTGGAGGCTCGGCGGTTTCCCCGGCTTGCCGGAGGGGATTGCCCAGTCTCGGCCTGCTGTCTTATTTCGTCGAAGGCTTTTAACCGATCAGCCGCGTCTTGGGCATCAAGCGATGCAAACGCCTCCTGTAACGTCGGGGAATCTGGGGGGAGGGGCGTTAATAGCAGTTTCGTCTCCGATTCCCTTACGAGGCTCCGCAGCAGCCCCTTCACGTCGTCGACGAGCGCGCGCCTTGCCTTGGCCCACTCGACGTTGGTTTTTACCGCAGCGAGAAAAACATCATCGGGAATGTAGGAGGTTCCGACCGCATGCAGCACATCCCATTCCTGTCTTCGCGTGGCCTCCAGGTGTTCAATCACCTCAGTGTCGGAGAGCAGGGGAGGAAACTCAGTCCGAAAGAGAAACCGAGCGGTGCGAGCCAGGCGCTCGTCCTGGGCGAGGATGCGTCCATCTTCGTTGGTTTGGAGACCTCGGCCCGCGGCACGTACCTGCTGTTGGTCGAAGAGCACTTCCCACAAGACGTTCGTGGCGCGCCGCAAACTCCGCAGGAGGTCGTCGTATTGGATTTTGGCCGTATCGGTTTTTAGCAGCATTTCGGCCTTGTGCGCTGCTATTTGGGCTTGCGTCATCCTCCCGAACTGGCTGAGCGTCAAGTGCCAGCATTCGGCGAAGACGAGCAGGGCCGCGATGGCGACGAGGAAGACGGTGACGAAAACTAGGTAGAGCGTGTTCGTCCGGCGGACTGCCTTTGGCGGATTCCCGAAGGGAAAGGAGGGGAGGTGACTCATATTCGTTCTCTCGGTTCGTGTTATCTGCGGGTAGAAATGGCTTAAGTGTTGGGGGGGCGCCGCTTGGGACGGAGTGGCAGAAATGGTTGCTCTGGTGCTTGTGGCTCCGGCGGGTGGGAGGGTGGCGCTGGTTTGCGCCGAAAGGGCTGTTCCTCCTCCGGCGTCCACGGCCGAAGCGTCTGGTCTTCGATGCTGGTGCGGCGCAATATAGGAGGTACATCCGTTCGGGCTTTTGGCCGCCAGGAGAAAACGTCGTCTGAGGATCGTTGCGAGAACGCGACGCCTCCGTGAGAGCTTAGGTCGCTAATCGCGTAGAAGGGTCTGCCAGGACCCGGCAAGGGCATGTCGAGGAACATCGAGGAGAGGGCCAACGATCGCTCGTGCAAGGAGAAACTGGTGCAATCCGAGTCGCCAGAGGGACTCTTGGTGTGGGAGAAGCTCCGCTCCCAGCCCCGGACCTTGCCGAAGTAAGCCTCCGCCCATTCCGCTGATTTGACCCCGCCCAGGTGCAAGAAGGTCTTGTAGGTCAAGTGGCTGAGCAGGTCATTGGCGCCCGCGTCCCCGTAGATCTCGATCAAGCGTTCGATGGTTTGAATCGCGGCCACAACGACTGCCCCCTTCGACCGGCCAAAATTAGCGAGGTCTCGAATGGACTCCGCCTTTTCCAGGACAACGAATTCATCGAGCAGGAACCAAAACCTGGGGCGGTTCACG
>Ga0316231_1005484_pt1 | contig 10118 bp, 9 predicted proteins | sample TBH18027metaG_FD_206002 | JGI IMG/M metagenome (GOLD analysis project Ga0316231, IMG submission 206002) | Freshwater microbial communities from Trout Bog Lake, Wisconsin, USA - TBH18027 | ecosystem: Environmental > Aquatic > Freshwater > Lake > Hypolimnion/Profundal zone | place: USA: Wisconsin...
CGACGACCACGCGCTTGACCCCCATCGTTAAAGCATCCGCAATCTGTTGGCGAGTGCGCAACCCACCGCCGAGTTGGACCGGAATCTGCACGGCCGCAAGAATGGCACGGACGCTCTCCCAGTTGCGCGGTTCGCCACCGAATGCGCCGTCCAGATCCACAACGTGCAACCATTGAGCGCCCTGCTCGGCCCACCGGCGGGCGCCTGCCGCCGGATCATTGCCATACACAGTGGTGGCGTCAGCCCGGCCTTGGTGCAAGCGAACGACTTGGCCGTTCTTAAGGTCGATGGCAGGATAGATGGTAAACATGGGGATAGTAGGGAGAATTCAGGAGTCAGAGCCGAGTTAGACGAGACGCCGTCCTCGGCAACACAGGAGTCAGAATCGCTGACGCGTAAGCGGTGAGAAGCTTGCTAACTTCCTCCAAAAGCGAGTTCAGTTCCATATTGATTCCGAACCCAAGGTCGCCGGCTAGAATCAGGTAATACCGGCATTCTTCAAGCGAGCCTTGAGCAATGTTCATAAACCTCGCCTTGTCAGCGCGGCCGGTCTTCCGGAAACCTTCCGCGATATTGGCTGGCACAGATACCGCCGCCCTCCGCAACTGACTCGTCATTCCATAGAGTTCAGTTTTTGGAAATTTGTCAGTAAATCGGTAAGCACCAAGCACCAATTGGTGCGCTTTTTGCCATACGATCAAATCTTGAAAAGTCCTCGCCGGTGCCCGGTTCATTCTGACTCCTGACTCCCACTCGACCCCGCTCGTGGCCCTGAGCTTGTCGGAAGGCTGACTCCTGCCGCCTTCAGCCTGCCGCCGGCTTCCCGCATTCCCTGTCCTGACTCCTGACTCCTGACTCCTGACTCCTTTTTTAGCCCCACAAAATTCTCCAACATCTTCAGGCCGATTGCCTGCGACTTCTCCGGATGGAATTGCGTGGCAAAAACATTGCCAGACCAAATTACCGAAGCAAATTCCACACCGTATTCTGTGGTGGCAGCAATCACCGACTCCTGCCGGGGGGCGCCGTAGTAGCTGTGAACGAAATAGACGTAGCTCCCGTCCGCAATCCCAGCGAGCAACGGACAGGCGGACTGGCGAATGTTGAGTCGGTTCCACCCCATGTGCGGTACTTTTAAGCCGGCCCCGACAAACCGCGGCACGGTGCCCGGCAAGATGCCGAGGCCAGCCACACCGGGTGATTCCGCACCGGATTCAAAAAGCATTTGCAGGCCGACGCAGATCCCGAGGAACGGCTTGCCGGTCTGGATGAATTGGCGGATCGCGACATCCATTCCGAGCTCGGTCAGATTCTTGATACAATCCCCAAACGCGCCGACGCCCGGCAACACGACGGCATCCGCTGCCACCACATCGGCGGGCCGGTTGACGATCTGCACAGCGGCGCCAACCCGCGCCAGCGCTTTCTCCGCGCTCCGCAAGTTGCCGCTGCCATAATCAATCAACGCCAGCATGACTCGCGGACATTACTGAACACCGCGGCTGCCTGCAATCAAACAGTGAGGAAAGTCGCGATGCCAGGCGGGAAGTGGTAAGGGCCTGAGTGCATCAGTGCGTAAAACGGATTGATTGCCCATTGCTTCGATAGAACACGTTTCTCACTCGACGGTGCTCAGGACCCTGAGCTTGTCGAAGGGCAGCTTGTTCGCCGCATAGTGGAACGGGTATCTTGCCCGTTTACCGGACCGTCGGACAGGCGTCCCGCCTGTTTATTTCAATGGCTGACAGGCGGGACGCCTGTCCCACTAAACTCAAAAATGCGCTCACACAAACGGGCGCCGTGTAATCAGCCGCGATAGCGCACGGCTCGGCGTTTTCACGAACAGCTCGTGGAGGAACAGATCCGTGGGCATTGCTTTCGGCTCCATCAGACGGGCCCAATAAATGTGCGCAAAAACATAGATCACGATGATCAAGGAGTAACACACGCTAAACTGATTCCACTCGATGATGCCCCAGCGGCATTTCCAACCCGCCAAACTGTCCACCACCACCCCCCATAACACGGGAAAGATGCCGGCCGTCAAACTGGTCACGACACTGAACAACGCAAAGAAGTGACTCCGCCCCATTTCTGGAACGACGGCCATCAGGAGCCGGGTGTTCGGCAATGTCAACAGTGCCACGCCCAACGCCGACGTCATTTGCAGTAGCACCACCACCCAGATCGTAGGCGCAATCACGTCTGCCGCAATCGCCACCCACAAGGTAAAATGCGCCACGAGAATAATTCCGGACACGCCCAAGAGCGGTTTGCTGCCGACCCGGTCCGCCAACGCGCCAAAACCCCACAGGGCCACCGCTGAACCCGCGCTATACAGCGCCATCATCGCCAGAAACTGCCAATCCGAAAAATTGTAAACATCGCGTAACAGCGGCACCCAGCAAACGCCGCTACCCGCCAGGGCAATCACGATGACAATATTATAGATCAACAGTCGGTAAAACGGCGGATGGAACGCCATCGCTTTCCAGGGCACCGGCCCCTTCGACCGGCTTTGCTCCGGCACCGGCGTATCGGGCATCCGCGCCAGAAACCACAGGCTCACCATGCCCCCCAGAAACCCCACCACAAACATCCAGCCAAACGCCGCGATCCCGTCGGCGTGCCGGACAAACCAAGCCGTCCCGGCCATTGTCCCCAGCAAAGCCACGGCCGTGGACATTTGATCACGGGACAGATACCGGCCCCGCAGGCTCTCGGGAATCAATTGCGTAATCCATGGCAAAAAGCCACAGACCGAAAAACCGCGGGAAGCGTTGTACCCGAATAGCAAAAATAACATCAGCCCGATCCGGGTTGTCCGATCAATCTTCGCGGGCAGAAAGGCCACGACCGCCATGCCCAGAATAATGAAGCACCGGGTCGTCCAGCCCCGCAGCACAAATGCCCGGTAGCCAACCTTATCCACGAGCGGCGCCGCCGGGATTTGCAGAATGTTCAGCAGCGATGGCAGGGCAATCACGATGCCGAGAATCGTCGCGGAGGCGCCGAGATGTTTAAAAAACAAAATCATCGGCATCCCCAGCACGATCGAAAATGAAATCGTGTTGAAGACCTGAAACGCGTACGCGTTGCCGATCCCGGCCGGCATCTTCGGTTGGCGTTGCTCCGTCATGCGCTGCTTCTATCAGGAAGCACTGCCGAAATGTCAACGGTGTTTGTTGAATTCAGCACGTCCGGCAAGCGAACAAAGTTATGGAGTGCGGTGACTTGTCACCGCTTTTTCCAGACTGGCAACTTGTCGCCAGTAAGCGCGCGAGAACTCGCGAATTCCCATAGCGCCGACAAGTCGGCGCACTCCAAACAAAAACCGATTCATCATTCATCCATTCCGCGGGTCCGGTTTGCAAACCAACGGTGCATTTGTTAGCGTGCCACCATGGCGGTCACGCTGGTTATAAACGAAATTTTTTACAGCATTCAGGGCGAGTCCTCGTATGCCGGGTGGCCCTGCGTCTTTGTCCGACTCACCGGCTGCAACCTCCGCTGCACCTGGTGCGATACCACGTACTCCTTCAACGAAGGCCAACCCACCTCCCTTGACGATATCATCGCCAAAGTGCGCAGCTTCGAAACCCAACTGGTCGAAGTGACCGGTGGCGAACCCCTCCTCCAACCCAATGTTCTGCCGTTGCTGACGCGCCTCTGCGATCTGGGCAAAACGGTATTGCTCGAAACCAGTGGCTCGCTCGATCTCGCACCGGTGGATCCGCGCGTCGTCAAAATCATGGACCTGAAATGCCCCGGCAGCGGCGAAACCGACAAAAATCGTTACGCCAATCTCCGGCATTTGACCAAGCTCGATGAAGTCAAATTCGTGATCGCCGACCAGGCCGACTACGATTGGGCCAAGCGCATCATCACCGCTGAACAACTCAATCAACGCTGCAGCGTGCTTGTTTCGCCGGTGGTGGAACGTTTGCCGCTCCGCACGTTGGCGGACTGGATTCTCGCCGACCACCTGCCCGTGCGCCTGCAAACCCAGTGGCACAAGCTCATCTGGGGGCCCACCGCGCGAGGGGTGTGATGTCTCTCCCCTTACTCCGCACGGCCATCCCTGGCCCCCGCTCCCGCGCGTTGGCGCGGCAACTGCACCACTATGAATCCCGCAACATCACCCTGATTTCCGACCACTGGCCGGTTTTTTGGGAACGCGCGGCCGGCGCCAACGTCTGGGATGTCGATGGCAACCGGTATCTGGATCTCACCGCGGCATTTGGCGTCGCCAACGTCGGCCACAGCAATCCGCGAGTCGTTGCCGCAATCCGCCACCAAGCGGGCCAATTAATCCACGCGATGGGCGACGTCCATCCCAACGCTTTGAAACTCGCTTTGGCGCGCGAACTGGTGGCACTCACGTTTGGCCGGTGGTTGACCGCCAATGGCTCGCCGGGAGGCTCGCCCTCCAATCCCCGCAGTGGTGGAGGGCGACCCTCCCGGCGCGCTGCGGCCCGTGTCATCTTTGCGAATAGCGGGGCGGAAGCCGTTGAAGCAGCACTGAAAACTGCCGCCATTCATACGGGCCGGCCGGGTGTCATCGCCTTCCACGGCGCGTACCATGGCCTGACCTACGGCGCGCTGGCCGCGACCGCGCGCCCGCATTTTCGGCAACCGTTCGAAAAACAACTCGGCAAGTTCGTAACGCACGTCCCCTTTGGTCAGTTACCGGTGGTAGGGCGCGCTGTCCCAGCGCGCCGTGGCCGGTCCAAATTCGGACGGCTGGGACAGCCATCCCTACCCCATCCGATGGAATACTACGGAGCTGTCCTCGTTGAACCGATTCAAGGCCGCGCGGGGATCATTGTCCCGCCGGACGATTTTTTACCGGGCTTGCGTCGATTTTGCGACCGACAGGGTCTGGTTTTGATTTTCGACGAAATCTATACCGGCTTTTGCCGAACGGGACGGTGGTTTGCGGCCGAGCATTGGGATGTCGTGCCGGATGTCGTTTGCGTCGGGAAAGGCATGGCCGGCGGCTTTCCGCTGGCGGCCTGCATCGGACGGGCGGCGGTCATGGACAGTTGGCCGGACTCGGATGGGGAAGCGATTCACACGAGCACATTCCTCGGCAATCCACTCGGCTGCGCAGCGGCGCTGGCTGCCATTGCCGAATTGAAACGGCTCAAGCTGGCCGAACGCGCCGCTGCTTTGGGCACTTACGCTCTGCAACATTTTCCCACTCTTCGGGGCCGCGGTCTGATGCTCGGTTTACCGGTCGTAAACCCGGCCAAACTGTGCGAGCAATTATTACAACGCGGCATCCTCGCCTTACCGGAAGGCGATCGGCTCGGTTTGACACCGCCGTTGACGATCACCCGCCGGCAACTGGCGTTCGCCCTCACCACGATCGCCGAGCTGGACCGGTGAAAAGCAGCATCTTGGTGGGCGTCCAGTTTGCCTGCATTGGCTGGTTATTTCTCACCGGACATTTATTGGCAATGCCCCCGTGGATTTGGCTGGAATTGACCGGACTTGGCATTCTGGTATGGGCGATAGTCACAATGAAACCCCACCGGGTGAGTCCCTTGCCGGCGGTCCGTCCCAACTCTAAATTGGTGACGGCCGGACCGTACCGCTGGATCCGCCATCCGATGTATACCGGGGTGTTACTAACGATGGGCGCGTTGGTTTTGGACCAGTGGACGATTGGCCGCGGCGGAGTCTGGATGATATTACTGGTGGATCTGGTGATAAAGCTTCACTACGAAGAGGGGTTGCTCCGAGAGCGATTCCCAGAATACGCCACCTACCAGCAACAAAGTCGAAAAATATTCCCCTTTGTCTACTGATCTCCAGACTTCAAACCGGCGTCTGTGGATGTGAATTCATCACCGTCGCAAAGTCAGTCGGCACGTCCGTGATGGTGGCCTGCCCCAGAACCCAGTCGACAATCATTTCTTCCAAGACTGCCGTTTCCACCTGCTGCATGGACTCGCGGTGGCCACGATAATGAGCAATCAAAGCAGCCGGATCGGCGCAAGTCGCCGCCAGATCGTGCAGGTAAACCTCCACCCGCGCCGGCTCCGCTTGCAGCCCCCGCTGGCGGATGATTTCATCAAAAATCAGACGCAGTTTGACTTGTTGCCGGGCTTGCAATTCAGCCTGCTCATCCACCCGCATCCCCGTCTCGAGTGCTGCTTCCTCCTCACCCTGACCGCGCAATTCTTCGGCAACCAGTGATTCCGGAATTGCAAAGGTGTGCAGCCTTCCTAGTCCGCCCAGGACTTGCTGCTTGAGATTGGACCGAATGGCATGCTGCAATTCTCGATCCATGTTGTTTTTTACTTCCGCGCGAAAGGTCGCCAACGAACCGTCACCAATTTGAAATTTCTTAATGAATTCGGCATCGACGGGTGGCAGGGTCAGCGCGCACACCCGTCGCACCTTCAGGTGAAAACGCACCGTTTTACCTTTCACAAGATCGACCGGATGGCTGACGGAATCATTGACCAGCACATCTTTCTCTTCACCTGCCCGCATCCCCACCAGGGCCGCCTCCAAGTCCGGCGGCATTCGACCGGTCCCCAGTTCAATCAGGGATTCTGTCGCACGGCTGCCTCCGAAGCTCGCGCCATTGCAGCGACCGTCATAGTCAACACTGACTTGATCGCCGGTTTGCGCGGGTCGCTCGACTATTGTCCAGATCGGATGCTGCTTCCGGATGACCTCAATCATTCGATCCAAATCCGCTTCCTGCACCTCGGCCCGCATCCGCCGGATCGGCAATTTCGCCACGCTCGCGAGAGTAATTTGCGGGTAGACTTGAAAAGTCGCTGCAAAAGGAAGATTCGCTCCAGCAGCGGGTGGATTCCAGGAGAACCGGGGAAGTCCAACCACCTGTAGTCCGTGTTCCTGGCTGGCCTGTTGAAAGGCTTCGGCCAGTAATTTCTCCAGCATTTCCTGGCGGACAGCGACTCCGTACCGGTTTTGGATCATTGTCAATGGAGCTTTTCCAGGACGGAAACCATCGATGCGCAACTGGGTCGCCATCGACTTCAACCGCTGTTCAACTGCTTGATCAATCTGTTTCGCCGACAATTCCCCGGTCAGACGCCGGTCGATGAGGCCGGTGATTTCTAGAGTCGTTTGCATGGCAAGAGCTTCATAACCGGAATTTGAGTCGATTCTAATACTTGGCTTTTTTTTCTTTGCTGTCAATTCTTTGGCGCCGCTGATCGCCGCTAGGTACTTGCGCTTCCGAAATTTTATGTTTATCGTAAAATTTAATGAAACAATTCCCACTGAAACCAGTTGCCGCGGCGGTGCTGATCGGCTTGGGACTGACGTCCGCCAACGGCGCGGCGCCCCCCAAGGCGATTCAGCTTGATCCTGCAGCTCCTGTCACCGATGCCGGTGGCCAGCGGATTGCCGTGGATGGGTCAGGAAATTTCGCCACCGTTTGGGCAACTCATGGCATCGGCACCGGTCCAGCGGGCGTGGCATTTCGACGATACACCGCCAACGGAGTGGCTCAGGGCACAGCACCGGTCCTCGCCAACCAAACGACGGTTTCCGATGCAACGCCAGCGCTGACGCGGAATTCAACCGGTACCGTTGTTGTCGTCTGGCGCTCCGACAGCAATGTATTGGCGCAACGGTTCGCCGCCGATGGCACCCCCCTGGGCACTGAGATTACCGTAAATATCTCGGCGGCCAACACACGCGCGCAACAGCCGCGGGTCGGCAGTGACAGCATCGGAAACTTTATTGTCGTCTGGGTAAGCGGCGGCAGTGATTTATTGGGGCGCCTTTTCAGTGCCGACGGAACAGCCCGGACGGATGAAATTGCCCTCAATGATCAGACCGTGGATTCCTCATCATTTGGGGACGTGGCGATGGACAAGAATGGCAACTTTGCCGTGACTTGGCTGAGCGGCGGCCAAGTGCGCGCGCGGCGTTTCACTGCGACTGGAATCGCCAGTGGCGCCAGCGTCCGAGTCGATTTGACGCCAGTTGCAAATGACACTGCGAACCCCACCGTTGATTATACCCTCGACCAGCCGGTGATTGCCATGGATGAAGCCGGGGATTTCGCCGTTGCCTGGCATCGGGACCAGACGACCACCAAACTGACCGTGAAACACATTCCCAAGAAATGTCACACATATTCTGGTTATGTTTCCTGTACCTCGGCTTACGACTTGAATCAATACGCGGCCAGCACGATCAGCACAATTCGTTTCCGTCGTTATGACCACACGACGGCAAACCTATCGGCGACCGAAACCGAGGTCGCCAAGGTCATGTTTAAGACAACCTCTGATGCAAATAACACCGCTCCGAACTTCACCACCCAACAAGATCTTGGCCAGGCGGCGATTGCCATGGATCAAACCGGCAACTTTGCTGTGGCTTGGGAAAAATCACTGACCACGCGGAAGAAACACTGTTACACTTCCTCGGGGTATAAAAATTGTTCGTATAACGATACGACGATTTCTTTGATTCAATTTCGTCAGTATCCCGCCACGGGAAAGTCACCCACGGCGGCCGTGACGATCGCCGCGCCGTTGAAAACGCTAACCGTCAATGTTGCTCCCTCGATTGCCTTGAGCAAGAACGGGAATCTGGCGGTTGATTGGGTCGCGGAAAGTTCTTCCGGCACCCCAAGTTTTTGGGGGCAGTTCTATCCGGCAAAGAAAAAATAAGATGCGCCGCATCGACCGGCCCGAGTTGGCGCTGCACCCGAAGCACCCGGGGGGGAGAGTGGCTGTTTCACTCACTGGCAACACAATGACCGAGTCACCCTCGCCAATTGTTCAATGCACCGCAACGACCGGCTTTCGCCAGTGGATCGCCGAGCACCGGCTCTCCATTTTGCTGTCCACCTATCAAGCCGGTAAACTGCTCGCGATCGGATGGAATGGCCGGCAAATTTCCCTGAACTCCCGCAACTTTGATAACGCCATGGGCCTTGACATCCGGGGGGATCAACTGGCTCTAGCCACGGCCACCCAGATTCAGTGGTTTGCGAATGCCCCGTTACTGGCCCCTGATTTTACACCGCAAAACCCCGGCCGATATGACGCACTCTATCTACAGCAGGCCAGCCATTTTACCGGACCGCTCAACACCCACGATCTCGCTTTTGACGGCGCGGGCGAATTATGGTTCGTCAACACCCGCTTCTCCTGTCTCGCCACAACCAGCTTGACGTACAGTTTTATCCCACGCTGGCAACCGTCTTTCGTGAGCGCGTTGACCCCCGAAGACCGTTGTCACTTGAATGGCCTCGCCATGCGCGACGGAAAACCGCGCACCGTCACAGCCTTGGGCATCAGCGATCAGGCGCGCGGCTGGCGTCCGGACAAGGCCCACGGCGGTGTGGTGATTGACCTGCCGAGTGGGGAAGTCGTCCAGCGCGGGTTGGCGATGCCGCATTCGCCCCGGTGGTATACGGACCGGCTCTGGGTCCTTAATTCCGGGGCCGGCGAATTATTACGGCTGGAAGCCGATGGCACTGCGGAGGTCGTCTGTTCCTTGCCTGGTTTTTTGCGGGGACTGACCTTTACGGGTGATTTCGCCATCATCGGACTTTGTGCGATTCGCGAGAAACACGTTTTCGGAGGGTTACCTATCGAGGGAAAACTCGCCAAGAGAATCTGCGGGGTTGCCGTGGTCAATATCCGGTCCGGGCAAACGGTGGGACTGTTTGAATTTACCGGCGGCGTCGAAGAAATTTATGATATCCGCGTCCTGGACGGTGTCCGCCAGGTCAATCTGATTCCAAGCGATTATGAAAAATCGCCCGGGGTCGGAATTACTGCACCCAATTTTTCCTATTGGTTGCTCCCACCCAACGACCCCGCGACTCCCGTGGAAAATCCACCGCCAGCAACGCCGCCCGGAATGGATTGAACCGGAACGCGCAATCGCGCTCCTCATCAGGCGGCTTCGCTACGCACGGGGTGCATCCGGATAGTTACCAGTTTGACGAGATGTTACACGCTGTAATCCCCTGGCAAATCTCATTCTATAAATGCAATCCAAGCGCGCCGCCCTGTCCGAAAAAACTTACTGTTTGACCTCGGTCGCCCAACCCATCATTCTTACTCCCATCTTTATGAAGACACGCTTGGATCGGCTACGTTGGT
>Ga0316231_1005492_pt1 | contig 10107 bp, 7 predicted proteins | sample TBH18027metaG_FD_206002 | JGI IMG/M metagenome (GOLD analysis project Ga0316231, IMG submission 206002) | Freshwater microbial communities from Trout Bog Lake, Wisconsin, USA - TBH18027 | ecosystem: Environmental > Aquatic > Freshwater > Lake > Hypolimnion/Profundal zone | place: USA: Wisconsin...
CCGTGCCCGTGCTCGGGGAGCCCGAACCGTATTTCCTGCGCTTCGGATTTAAGCGCGGGCCGTTGCGCTTGCGCGAACACTCACAGCCATTCCGCCCGGCCCAACCCACCAACCTGGCCCTCCAACTCCGGGCTTTGTTTGGCATCAATATCCGGTGCGAGGCGGCCCTCTACCTGTTGACCCACGAAGCGGCGCATCCTTCGCAGATTGCCCGCGACACCTATTACTTTGAGCGCGCGGTGCAAGGCACACTGGTGGACATGAGCCAGTCCGGCGTGGTGGGACTGCGCTTGCAGGGTCGTCAGAAACATTACTGGCTAAAGTCAGAGCACTGGGCGGCGCTATTGAATCGCCCGCCGACATTTCCCCAATGGGTGACCTGGCCGCCACTGTTCAGCGCGCTGGAACGCATCTGGCTGAAAGTGAACGATCCTCAGTTGGAGACCCTTGACCCGCTGCTGCAATCCTCCGAGTTGCGCCGACTCATGGCGGAAGTGCGTCCCGCTATTGAGCGGGCTCGCTATGACAAACATCTTTCGGACGATCGCGAGTATCTCGGTGAAAAATACCTGCCGGTGTTTCTAGCGGACGTCATCAAGCTCCTGACTTAATAAGGGAAAGCCTGCCTGGCCTTGGGCTGAAGGAATTTGGGTTTTCAACCACCTTGCGCCCATCCAAGTCATCTGTCGCGGACGGGCTCGGTTTTAACCACCGAGCCCGAGCAGATTTTTCAACCAGTCCCAGAGGCGAAGCCACCAGAGCAGGTTGGCTGTCGACTGGCGTTGTTGGATCGCCCCGTATTTAACCAAGCCGATGGCGGTGGCAAATTCCGGCTCGTCCAAGGTTTGGGATAGGCCGCTGACCCCGTTGGCATGGCCCACCTCGCACTTCATCTGAAAGATTTTTTCCGCAAGCGTCGTGATGTTTGCCATCCGTGCGCCCCCGCCGCAGAGCAACACCCCCGCCCGAAGCAGATGGGTTAACCCCGACTGCGCCAATTCCTCCGCGACGATCTTTAACACTTCCTCCACCCGCAGGGAAACGATGGTCTGCACCTGGACGGCTTTCACCTGCTTGATCTCCATCCCGCGTTCGTCCGTCACGCCGACCATTTGCTCTCCAGCCGTCTCGTCAATAAGCGCCGAGCCGTGTTGGAGTTTTAATTTCTCAGCGCGGTGCAGTGAGATCTTCAAGCCATAGGCCAGATCGTTGGTGGCATGGTCGCCGCCCACCGTCAGCACGCCGGAATGCCGGAGAATCCCTTCGGAAAAAACGGCGTATTCAGTGGTGCCGGCGCCTAGGTCGATGACCAGCACGCCCAAATCTTTTTGCTCAGGCGTGAGCAAGGCTAGGGACGAGGCCAAGCCCGAGAAGACCACATCGTTGACCTGCAAGGAAATGCCGCGAACCAGCCGGGTGACATTTTGTAGCCGGTTGGTCTTGCCGTGGATGACGTGCAGATCCACCTCCAGCCGGGCTCCGTGCATGCCGACTGGGTCGGCGATGCCGCCTTCGCCATCCACCATAAAATGCTGCCGGACATCCAGGATCAGCGTGTGGTCCATCGGCAGGTTGATGGCCTTGGCGTTATTGATCACATCCTCGACATCTTCTTGCGTTATTTCGTAGTCGGCGGACAGCACGCGGTGAAAGCCGCGATGATTGAAGCCTTTGATGTGGCTGCCGGTCACGGCCACAAACACGCTGCGAATTTCCACGTTGGCCATTTGTTCGGCCTCGGCCACGGCGATGCGCACGTCTTCCTCAACTAGCTGGGGATTGATGATCTCGCCCTTGCGCACGCCCTGAGTCAGCGCCTGACCAACGCCGATGATGTTCAGGGAACCGTCGGCCTTCTGTTCGCCGACTACGACGCAGATTTTTGAAGTGCCGATTTCAAGGCCGGCAATGATGTTGGTTTCCTCAAACATATTCGGGACACGCTACGACGGTGCAACAACACGCGCCCATACGAGCGGTGCCGGAAGGTTTGAGGAACCTTTTCCCCAGGCATTTCTGCCGAGGGGAGTGGATTAAATACCCGCTCAAAAAGATTGTCAACGCCCAACGGTTGGAATGCCGGAAAAGTTGTTAACAACCCGAAAACCCAAACCCCGTTTTACATTCTTTGCATCTGCCACCGAACAACTTCTAAACATCGCCAAAACGGTCTCATGTCTGACGTAGTTAAATCTACTAACCTCACCGACGTCAAAAACCACTATGAAAAAACACCGTATAACTCTGGGTGGCGACGGCGTTGATGACGCGGCTTTGGCGGGAGACGGCGTAGAAGGTTTCATCGCCTTCCATCTTGCCCCCGCAGGTCACATACTCTTGGTATTTCACTTTGCCATAATTTCTTAGGAATCCAGAAGATTTTCCGCGATTGTATACTTTTGTCATACTTTTGTGTGCTTATTAATGCCATTTGATGATTGCGATGCTTTTGGTTTTATTCGAATTCCTAGCGTTTCTTAGTATTTCCTGCGATAAAGGGCTAAACTGTGTTGTATAGTTTTGTCTTACTTGGTCAATGTTTTACAACTACCGACTATCTTTGTGTAAATGAAAAGCGGCAGAGCAGATAGAACCACTCTGCCGCATTGATGAATGTCCATATATGTTATTCTAGGGCATGCGGAATTCTTTTGCAGCTTTCTCACTCATACCAGGAATCATATGGCCATAAACATCAAAGATCATTTTTGGTGTTGTGTGGCAAACCCATGAAGCGACAATTTCAGGGTTTATGCCAGCTGCAATCCATTGGCTAATGGCGTAGTGCCTTAGGCTATGTAGACTTATTGAACTTTTGATATTTTCATCACTGTAAATTCCAGATTCCTCTAAGGCCTTTTCGAAATAGCCTTGGATAAAGCTCATGGACATCGGTTTTTTAGGAATTTTCGGACTGGGAAAAAGATACTTAGAGTCTGGAAACGCAATCCGTAGTCGATTTAACACCACCTCCAACTGCTCGTTGAAGGGAAGATAATAGGTTTTTTTTGGCGACTTGCCGCCACCAGCTTTCTGGTTCGCTTTGCGCCATCTTAACTTGCGCTCTTTCATATCTATGTCTTCCCAGATAAGCAAGCGCGTTGCATTGCGTCGTCCGCCGGTGAGTTTTAAAACGCGGATGTAGTCCGCTGCCATCATTCGAGATTTTGGCAAATCCTCACTAATGCTTGTCTTGTAGCGCGGTCCTGCGGTATACCCATTACGCGCGATGAAGTTTTTCAATTCCTGGACCGAATAATAACCTTCCGCGTTGAGCTTCGGGAAGTCCTCATGTTTTGCGTAGACCGGGAGCAATGCGCGGTTGATATTTGCAGCTCGTGCGAGCTGGCCGAAATTTTTCGGACGTTCCGGATCGTAAACTGGTTTTTCGATTTCAACAATGATCCGGTTTGTCTGTTCGGGCGTCAGAACGAAATCAAATCGTTCCTCGTCCCAATCACCGTTTTTAGTTGCAACCTGAACTTCATTGCATTGTCGCCCCTTTATACCGGACCGACGTTTAAATGGAACGTCGGCGAGTAACTTCTGATCAGGTTCCGTCGCCCACACCATTACATTGCCAAGTGTGACTACATAATTCACTATTGTCGAAGCTTTGACCTTTCCTTCCCAAATCGTCCCGTCCCATTTACGTTTCTTTTTGACGCAGGTTTTTTCCTGGGGTTTGCAACCAACTACTTTTTCTACCTTTGCCGTTACTGGTGATGTGTTAGTTTCGGCAGTTGTCGATGCAGGTGATTCAGTCTCGCCACCCTCCGAGGGGATGCCTTGTCCGTAGCGGTGCTTAGCACCCGTGCCTTGTTTGCCAATTTGTTTCCGCCATTCCTTGAATTCATCCACTTTGGCATCGGTCATTTCGCAGGCCAAAAGTTTGCCATCATATTTTTCAGCGGCCCATACTTTAACCCAGTAGAGGCGATTACGTTCGCCAATACGCGTCTTAGGCTTCAGATCACCATAGCCGATGGGGACAAGTTTTCCAGTGAGGTCGTCTTTCATCCATGGACCGGCACCGGTTTTACTGTCCAAGTATAGGTCGATTAAGTCAACCAGCAGGACTGTGGACTTCTGCTTGCGGTTAGTGCTTCCAGTGTTTACACCGTTGCGCAATTCAGCGCGGCGCAGGAGCATCGCATCCTCAGCGGCAGCGATTTCGGCTGCGGTGGGTTTGAGGTTCTGGCATGGCGGCACCGCTTTCAATCTGAACTGGCGGATGGCCCCAGTTTCAGGGTCGGCCATTTGGAGGTAAAAAGCTTGGTTGCGAAGCCGGAGATTCCGGATCAGGCAATCAACGCTCTTGCCACCCTGCTTCACGGTCTTGTAAACCGACTTCCACTGGTATTTATCCCATTTGCCATCGTCTTCACCGCCTTTGATTGGCGGAGCCAAGTCAGTCAACTTATCCCTCGGTGTGGTATCTGGAGCCGGGGCCTTCTGGTTGTCTAACCCTATTGGGTTTGCCGGCGGTAGCTGTTCGTTTGGCAACGTGGTTGTATTGGTTATTACCCCGTTGGGTGCCGATGTGTTAACTGGCGTGATCTCGGCGGATTTTGCCATCATGTTTTGTTTCATATATATTTGTTGCGTTGTTGGTGCAGATTTGCTGTTTCAGCACGGCCCGCACCGGTTTTTTACCGCTTTGACCCAACCGGATCAAATTTGATCTTCTATTTTGATGTGGTTTTAGTTCTTGGCAATGAATGGACAAAACACGCGGAAGCATCTGGAAAAAAGCACAATACGACTTTTAACTTTTTATAATAAAAAAGTATTGCACTTTTTATTTACGGTTTCGCCAAGTTTCGAGTAAGGTTTGCGTTGAAATGCGGACCAATGCTTCAACTGGTGTGCGCGGTGCCCAGCCACCTCAACTCAGCCTCAATAAGGCCGAGCAGGCTCAGCTGGCTGAGCTCGAACAGCGATTGCAAGTTGAGTCGGTTCACCTGCATCCGCTGTTGCTGTGCGTGCCTATCCCCGATGTTTCCCCTAAGGAACGAAATAAACTTCAAAAGGAAGTTAATCGCGGATGGAAGATTCCGGTGGCCATGGTGGAGGATGAAAAAAACCACTTCATTCTAACCGATAGTCTACAGTTATCGCTATGGCTGGCATCGGGCCGGAGTGTGCTCGACCTGCCAAAGCAATGCGTCGCGGAAGTTCCCGAAGCCGACGCGCTTGCTTGGTATCTCACTCATCACGTGCCTAATACGTGGGCCAAATTTCAACGGGCGGCGGCGGCGGTGCTGTTCGCGGCACAAGCGCATAAGCAGTTTCGCTCCTTGTCACTCCCTGACGGGACGAAGCCTGATACGGTGAATGCCTTCCTTGGTAACTATGTCGAGGTCAGTCCACGACTGGTGGCGCAGGCGCTGGAACTGCTCCGTCTGCGGGCGGCTCGTTTCCGGCGGGCCCTGGCCGGCCAGCGGCGTGCGCTGACGAAGCAATTTCTGGATCGGGCGGTGGCCCCGGGCTCGCGGGCAAAAAAAATCCACATCACCAAGGTGGATTATTTAATGCATGATCATGAATTCAAAAAAACCGCAACCTTGGCCATTGCCGATTTGGATTTAGTGCCAGCTACCAAAGAAATATTTGACCTAATTTTATTACGTCTGGACAAAGAAGGATTGGTGGTTTTCATTGGGAACGAGGCGAATGCCGATGCCAAAAAACTGATCGCGCATTACCGAGAAGAATTTCAACTTCGGGCGTCAAAACCAATTTCCTGTCTGGCTTCCCTAAAACTAAGCCAGGGCAGAACTCTCAAAGGTGAGGAACGACCGCTAGTGATTTTGTATTTCAATGCCGTTTATAATGAGCGTAAGAAAAAAATCAAATTTTCTTCAGCTGACAAGAATAGCAAATTAATCAAAAACCTGATTGACCTTAAAATATTAAGCACTTGTTCATACCCCCTGAACGCCAGAAAGGCCCGGATTCTACTTTACGAGCGTTTGTTTGAGAAACTGGCTGGCGCGAAGGACGCCTCTGTGCTGGCATTGTGTAAAGCAGATATTGACGAAGAACGAAAATCCCGCGGCAACAAGACGAGGATATTTCTGAGCTGCCTGAAAAGTGCCGCCGGTCGTAGTGGTCACCGGAATTTGATTTTTTGTCATTTCAGACTAATCGAAGACCCGGATATCAAGACCTCTCTGCGAACACAAAGCCTGTCTTGAAATTGGCAACCCGTTTCGGATTATTAGGGTTTGAGTCCGGAGCGTTACTACTTTTGATTTGGCGATGCAGGTTCTCCCACGGAGAAACGGGATTCCGACCTCGCCACTTTGATTCGCCCGCAATTGTCATTGTGGTGCTTATCGCCTTCGTATGTTTGTCGGCAAGTGGAGCAATTCCCGTTGCGGAATTGCTGGTCAATTTCGCAGGCGCTTGACAGAACTTAATATCGTGGTAGTTATTATTTCGACTGCGCGTATGTGGCCTTAATGACCACCAGCCAGTTTGACGACCAAACGTCAAACGCCCAAGCGGTCATGTCCGATATAAAAACGAATAGAAACTTGGGAAGCTTTGCCTAGAGCGAGCCAAAATATGAATTCCTCCAAACTGGTTGAACCCAAGGACACGGATAGCGTTCTTGACGATGTGCGCCTTGCGCTCGCGAAAGCGGGACTGCCGGACGCGGATGCTGTCTGGTTCTCTAATTTCCTATTTTCGCCGGGTCTTTTTAATCTCGTAAACGTCTCCGCCAAAGCTGAGACATTCCTTGCCCACATCAACATTTGCTACCTGGCCCATATCCACCAACATCGTGAGAATCGTGATCTTCAATTGGGAGCACTCCTGTTGGAGTTGGTTGGGTTAGGGTCTCGTTCCGATATGCTCTCCCCATCCGAGCCAGCGCGTTTCCGGGGCGGGCAATGGGCTCCACCGGCAACTGACCACGAAGGGGTATTCCCAACCTGGGTAAAACGTTACCTTGATGAATCGCGCTTGGATATTCCCAGCGTTTTGAAGCTCTTAAAGCCGGATTCTGATTCGCATAAAGAATTCATTTATCACGTGCTTCTACCGCGTCTACCGCTCCATCAATTGATTCAGTGGGACAAGCTACCGGTTAAAAAAAGACAGCACTGCTCCAATCGTGACATCCAAGACTTTGGCTTGCTGGAATTCTGGTTGTTGCTCGAACTTGAAATGAAAGACGCGCAAGCGGAACCCTGTTCCGGCGAGTCCGTGGTCTTGCCCAAAATGGTGCCCGTCTTCGCGGCGCTTCCGGCTCACCAACTTCCTGATGCCGCGGTGGGAGTGCTTCATGCCATTGAGTTAATCCTTTCATTCGCCCACCGGAACCAGTTTGGTGACGGCTATAAGTGGTTTGCAAAATCCCTCGCGCCTTTTTACCGGGTGACTGAGGTGTTAAATCCAGCTGCGAGCACCGACGCGAAACTTCGCCACGCTTGGCGGTATCTGGCAACGCGAGCCTTCGGCCCCGAATTTGGTGGTTACAGCGAAGGCTTAACCACTATTCAGTCGGCAGAATTATTGAAGTGCGCGCGCGCGGACCTGGGAGGCCTGCGGACCATTCTCCGCGATTGCCCGGAAACGTGCGATTGGGAGTTTGCCGAAATGGCGTTACAAACGATTCTCTCATTCGGCAAGACCTGGGATGCGCTCGCGCTACTGCTTCAGGCATTCCGCGTTCTCAAAAAACCCGCGGTCACCAGCGACCTGCGCTACTGGAATGAGCCGAACAATCCAGAGAATGTGGAATATCCACTGGTCAGGATTCCCATGTGGATTGCCACCTCGCTTTATCAACAACGTCTTAAAACTGAGCGCGCCCAGGATCCACAGCTCCTTGATCTCCGCGAAGCCTTTGCGACCTTTTGTTTAAAACGGCTTAAAACCAAGGACGAAGCCAAAGCGAAACTGGAACCGGCAGCTCTCTTTAAAAACGAAGATTTTATTGAACCCTCCGCCGTGTGGCGGCAGTGTTACGCCAAAGCAATTCGCGAGTTGCGTGTAAACCCGCGTGGAAAATCACACCATCCGCTTTATTGGAGTTCCCAGCATGATCCCGACGAGCAAGTGCGCGCTTGTTCGAAAGCGGCATATATTTCGGTCCGCCATGAAACGGCACTTGCTGACACCATGTCGCCCCGCCGTCCGCTCATGGCCGCATTCTGGTGGCTGCGTCAGGCCCACCGCATTGAGCTGGGTTTAACCGTTGATCCGGATGGGGCGCAACGAACCCGAACCAAGGAACTCCGGCGGATAATAGAAACCGATTAATACTAACAGATAAATTGGGGATGGCGTTGGGAGCCTAATGCTCCTCTTGGTCAATGTGACCCGCCTAATCAAAAACAACTAACCGAGGCCGCCGCGCAAGCGGCGGGCCTTCTAACAATGGAAAAGTTAAAAAATGAAAACGTCAACGCCCGTCGTTGCCCTTCCGGGCACCGTCAACCTGTTCGTTAATTCCGTCTGCAACTTCTGTTGCAAACACTGCTATGCCACCTTTCAGGACATTCGCTCGCCCGCGCCTCCAAAGCTGAGGGAAGCCGATGCTAGGGAAATCATCCGGCAAATCGCCACCGAGCCGCTCCCTCCCAATATTTCCGCGAGAAAAATCACCTTCGTTGGCGGCGAACCAACTCTCTGTCCGTTTTTGCCAAGTTTGGTTGCCGATGCCAAGCAATCCGGTCTGGTCACCGCCGTGATCACCAACGGCCTAACGGCCACTCCCCACTATCTCAAGCAGTTCACTGGAATGCTGGATTGGGTTGGACTCAGCATTGACGCGCTGACGCCAGCGGTGAATCTCCGGATTGGCCGGGCAACCCAGTCGGGTGTTGCCCTTACCGCCGAGCAGTACCTCGACCGCGTCCGCTGGATCAGGGACATCGGGGCTAAACTAAAAATTAACACGGTTGTCAGCGCCTTGAACTGTGATGCAGATCTCAGCGCTTTCATCACCGAGGCAAACCCCGTTCGCTGGAAACTCCTTCAAGTGACCCCGATGGCCGGCCAGAACGACCATGCGATTGCCGCCCTCCAAATTCAACGATTTACTTTTGAAGCCTTTGTGGCCCGGCATCGTTCAGTCACCGAGTCGGGCATCACCCTCATCCCGGAACCTGTTGAGGTTATTCAAGGCTCATACGTGATGATCAGTCCGGATGGCAGATTCATCGACAACTCGCAAGGACGTCACCGTTACAGCAGTCGGATTCTGGAGCGCGGCCTTCGTGATGCCTTCCAGGAAGTGGCCTTCGATAACTCCAAGTTTGAAAATCGCGGCGGCAATTACAACCCCATCACCGGTGGTAAATGATTTCAATAACCTTACGCACTATTTTTTATGAACCTGAATCTGATCCCTAGACGCCCGGTTAATGATCCAGCGCTTGGCGGTTGGAAACCGACGATGCTCAATAACAGCATGGAAGTTTTGGTGAATTATAAAACCACGAGCAAATTTGGATATTACGAGCGCTCCTCAGATCGTAAAATCCTTGCCCGGCGCGTTGAGTTACCGGAGTGGGTCGACCATGCGTTCAGGTCGGAGTCACTGCTAGCTGCGCTTCAGTCGCGGTGCATTAGCATTCCGCCACTGCACTCCCGTGAGCGTCAGGGGCACATTTACTGGAATCCTCGTCCTCATGGAATTCGATATCCTATGATTGGCGTCGACGAGGAGATTTGCTCTGCTTGGGTGGAAACCTCGTTCTGTGAACAGCTGGTTTTCGTGGTTTACAGGTTTGGGAAGATCGAGCTTGAGCGTTGGCAGATCTCTAAAAAAAAGTTCCTGGAATCTGCTATCCGGATTCAACCATCCGTGACATTCATGCCCCAACTGATGGTTCCGGTCACTTTACTTGTGCTTGAGCGTGGAGTCTGAATGATGATGCTATGCAATAATCCAATTTACTGCATAACCCTTACCTAAATAGAATTTTATTAACCCATGAGCCGTTCAGGACCGATTTTCCTCGATGTGACTTTTCGCTTCTCACGGTATTTGTCCAATTCCGACTTGCGGAATCGCACCGTGGCAGTTTTCCCAATCCCATACTTCTCGTATTCTATTTGACGCTTCGCCATGCAACGCTCCAGCTT
>Ga0316231_1005494_pt1 | contig 10105 bp, 7 predicted proteins | sample TBH18027metaG_FD_206002 | JGI IMG/M metagenome (GOLD analysis project Ga0316231, IMG submission 206002) | Freshwater microbial communities from Trout Bog Lake, Wisconsin, USA - TBH18027 | ecosystem: Environmental > Aquatic > Freshwater > Lake > Hypolimnion/Profundal zone | place: USA: Wisconsin...
CCTCAATCTGCCGAAGCAGCGTCACTATCTGCTCCGGCGTCGGTCTCTTCTTCGCCATGTTCAAGCTCCTTTCCAAGCCAATTTCTATCAATTCGCTTGGTACAAAAAGAGCCATGCAGGTCAATCTTGCTGCCGAGGAAAGAGTTTACCGCCCCGGCAATGCGCGTGGCGGTGGTGAGGTCGGGATTGCGCAAGGACAGCTTCAGCGAATTCATGCTGGCCAAGGTGAAGCCGGTTTCCTTTTCCACGATGGCGCCGTTGGAAATGCGCCCGGCGGTGGGCACACCGCGCGTCACGCTGCTGGCATCGCCCTGGGCGGAGAAACCGCCCGTGGCAACCGGGCCCTGGCTGACGGCATAGACCTGGCCGTCGGCGCCGAGCAGCGGGGTCACCAGCAAGGTGCCGCCCTGAAGATTCTTGGCATCGCCCATCGCGGAGACCGAAACATCAATGCGGCTGCCCTGGCCGGCAAAGGCCGGCAGGCTGGCGGTCACCATCACGGCGGCGACATTCTTGGTCTGCATGGTCTGGCCGCGGGTATTGACCCCCAGCCGTTCCAGCATGGTCTGGATGGATTGCTGGGTGAAAGGCGCGTTCTTGAGCGAATCGCCAGTGCCGTTGAGGCCGACCACCAGGCCGTAGCCGACCAGCATATTGTCGCGAATGCCCTCGACATCCACCAGGTCCTTGACCCGGGAGAATGCCATGACGGGCATGGGGGCAGCGGCGATGGCCGCGCCGACGATGAAAGCTGCCAGACGTATATAAAGAGGTGCGCGCATGGATTCGGCTTCTGCCTTTGATTCCGCATAAGCCTTTGCCAGTTCCGTGCCGCCCAAGCCCAGAAATTATCTGTTATATTTCAATGGCTTGTGCACTAGTCCGAACGGCGTACAGGGCCAGACGGCAGCTTTTGCCGGGCTTAAGCTGCCTGAACAGCGTTTACCGGTCCTTGCCTGCCGGGTTGTGATGCCTGCGCCCACGAGTGCAAGTGCTGGAAAAGGCTTGGCTTTCCGATGCGCGGCGCGCTCCTGGGGCGAGCCCGGCGTGGACAGAGGACGTGCGCATTTCTATGGTCAGCCCACGATTTTCAGGATGTTTGAATGGCCCGTCCCCGACCCGCACTTCTTTGCATTCTCGACGGCTGGGGCTGGCGGGCCGACCCCACCGACAATGCCATCGCCGCCGCCCGCACCCCCAACTACACCAAGCTGCTGGCGGATTGTCCGCATGCCCTGCTCGAAACCTCGGGCCGCGCCGTGGGCTTGCCCACGGGCCAGATGGGCAATTCCGAAGTGGGCCACATGAATATCGGCGCCGGCCGGGTGGTGGCGCAGGATCTGCCGCGCATTGATTCCGCTATCGAAGACGGCTCGCTGGCCCGCAATCCGATGCTGCAGCAGTTAATTGCCAAAACCAAAGCGGCGAATGGCGGCGTGCATCTGATGGGCCTGTTGTCGCCGGGCGGCGTGCATTCGCATCAGGATCACATGGCGGCGCTGGTGAAAATTCTGTCCGCCGCCGGATTGCCGGTGCTGGTGCATGCGTTTCTCGATGGCCGCGATACGCCGCCGCGCAGCGCGCGCGGCTTTCTAGAAAAATTCCTGGAAGATATTCAAGGCTGTCCTGGCGTTCGTCTGGCCACGATTTCCGGCCGTTACTATGCCATGGACCGCGACAAGCGCTGGGACCGGGTGGGCAAATGCTATGGCGCGCTGGTGGACGCCGCAGGCCAACGCTTTGACGACGTCTTCGCGGCGCTGGATGCTTCTTATGCCGCCGATCTGGGCGATGAATTTCTCGTCCCGGCCGTGCTGGGCGATTATGCGGGCATGGCGGATGGCGATTCCTTTCTGTTCGCCAATTTCCGCGCCGACCGGGCACGCGAGATTTCGCTGGCGTTGCTGGAAGAGGATTTCCCCAATGTCCCGCGCGCGCGGGTGGTGAAATTTTCCGCCGCCGCCGGCATGGCCGAATATTCGGAAGAGCTGAACGTCCTGATGACGGCGTTGTTCCCGTCACAGGATATTCGCGAAACGCTGGGCGAGGTGATGGCGCAGCATCATCTGACACAGCTGCGTATCGCGGAAACCGAAAAATACGCCCATGTCACCTTCTTCCTCAATGCCGGACGCGAAGAGCCTTATGCCGGGGAAGATCGTATTCTGGTGCCCAGCCCCAAGGTCGCCACTTACGATCACCAGCCCGAAATGAGCGCCTATCAGGTGACGGATAAACTGGTCGCTGCAATTGAATCGGGAAAATATGATCTGATCGTCTGCAACTATGCCAATCCCGACATGGTTGGCCATACCGGCATCATGCGCGCCGCCATCAAGGCGGTGGACACGATTGACGAATGCCTGGGCAAGTTGATTGCCGCGATTACCAAGGCGGGCGGCGTCATGTTGCTCACCGCCGATCACGGCAACATCGAATTGATGAGGGATCAGGAAACCGGCGAGCCTTTCACCGCCCATACCACCTTTGACGTGCCGATCATCGCGCTGGGGGCGCCTGCGGGCGCGAAGCTGGAAAATGGCCGCCTTGCCGATATCGCGCCAACCGTGCTGAGTTTGATGGGAATTGAAAAGCCCGCCGCCATGACCGGCCATTCGCTTCTCGCCGGTGTTTCCGCGCCAAAGGAAAACGCCTGAACCGGGCGCGAAAATATCTTGTGTTGCTTGCCGTGATGTCGTGCGCATCAGCGCATGGCGCGCCGCTTGTCAGTGCGCCGGTCACGCCGCACCCCCGCCCGGCGCTGAAATCTGATCATGCGGCAACGCCGGACCTGCCGATGGATTTGAGCCATGCTTTGCCCGGCGCCAGCCTGGCCACCATGCCGTCCAGCCAGCAACAGCTTGGCGCCCTCAAGGAGGAGCTGGCGAAGAATCGTCCCGTATTGGAAGGAGCCAAGGTAAAAAGCCAGGCCTTGGCGTCCGAGGCTGCGTCGCTGCGCCAGAAGCTGATCGCCACCGCCGCGCGCATCCAGGAGCTGGAGCGTGAGCAAAGCAGCCTGGCCGAACAGATCACCCAGTTGCAGGCGCAGGATGATGCCCTGGCCAGCGGATTCGCATCGGATCGTGTTGCGGTGACGCGTCTGTTGGCGATCCTGGAACGGCTGCAACATGACATGCCGCCGGCGCTGGCGGTGCGTCCCGACGATGCGCTGGCGGCGGCGCGCGGCGCCATGCTGGTGGGGGCCTCTTTGCCGCCGGTCTATACAAGGGCGGCGGCGCTGGCCCGCCGCATCGAGCAGCTCAAGGCCACGCGCATCGCCCTGATCACCCGCCGCAATGCGGCGATCCTGAACGCGGCAGCGCTGGCCAAGGCGCATTCCGATCTGCAGGCGCTGTCGGCGCAAAAGGACCGCGAGGCGGCGGGCGCCGCTGACTTTACAGCCACCCTGGCGACGCGGCTCGATCAGGTGGCGCGCCAGGCCGCCGATTTCGCCGCCTTGGTCACCAGGGTAAACGCCCTGCGCAAGGCCGCGCCCGGCCCGGAAGCCAGCATTGTCACCGTGACGGCGCAGGACGGCTCCAGCCTTAAGAATTATTCAGCATTGGCAAAGGGGTCTTTGCTGGAACCGGTTGCCGGAACTTCGCTGCCGGCAGGGCCGGAAAACGACAAGAATCCCGGCCTGACCTATGCAACCTTGCCCGGCGCCCAGGTGATCGCGCCCGCCGACGGCAAGATTCTTTTCGCCGGCCCTTACCATAAAGAGGGTCAGGTCTTGATCCTGGAGATCACCACTGGCTACGATATTGTGCTGGCAGGTCTGGGGCAGGTTATCGTTCGGCCTGGTGACGAACTACTCGCGGGAGAACCTGTCGGCATCATGCCCCCCGGTTCGCAGACGCGGCTTTATTTCGAGCTTCGCCAGAATGGCAAAGGGCTCGATCCGGAACCCTGGTTAATGGTCGCAATGCGGAAGGCGAAAAAAGCATGAAACGGTTTGCTCTGGTCGGTGTCGGGATGTTCGCCGGTTTCGGTGTTGCGCTGGGTGTGATGTCGGCGGCGCACGGCGCCAACGATACCAGCGCCTATCGCCAGCTCGATTTGTTCTCCGATGCCTTTGAACGGGTGCGCGCCAATTATGTCCGACCGGTGCAGGACAGCGAACTGATCAACGCCGCCATTCAGGGCATGGTCTCCAATCTCGATCCCCATTCCAGCTATATGGATTCCAAATCCTATGGCGACATGCAGATCACCACCCATGGCCAGTTCGGCGGCGTGGGCATCGAAGTGACGCAGGAAGACGGGTTGATCAAAGTGATTTCGCCCATCGACGGCACGCCCGCCGCCAAGGCCGGCATCAAGTCGGGCGACCGCATCGCCGCGATTGACGGCACCTCGATTCAGGGCCTGGCGCTCAATGCCGCGATTGACAAGATGCGCGGCCCGGTCGGCGCCAAGATCACGCTGACGGTTCTGCGCGAAGGTGAGAAAAAGCCCTTCGATGTTACCCTGGAGCGCGCCACCGTGGCGGTGGACGCCACCACTTGGCGGCGTGAAGGCGATATCGGTTACATCCGCATGCCCGGCTTTAACGAGCAGACCGCCTCGGGTCTGGAAAAGGGCGTGCGCGAACTGAAGAAACAGATCGGCCCCGGCATCAAGGGTTATGTGCTGGACCTGCGCAACAATCCCGGCGGCTTGCTCGATCAGGCGATCCAGGTGTCGGATGATTTCCTCACCGGCGGCGAAGTGGTCTCCACCCGCGGCCGCCATCCCGAAGACACCCAGCGCTATGACGCCAAGGGCGGCGACATCACCGACGGCAAGCCGGTTGTGGTGCTGATCAATGCGGGCACCGCTTCGGCCTCTGAAATTGTTTCGGGCGCGTTGCAGGATCACAAGCGCGCCACCATCATCGGCCTGACCAGCTTTGGCAAAGGTTCGGTGCAGACCATCATCCCGCTGGGCGAAGGCGGCGGCGCGCTGCGTTTGACCACGGCGCGCTACTTCACGCCGTCGGGCCATTCCATCCAGGCCCAGGGCATCATCCCGGACATCGCGGTGGCGCAGGGCGACGAAGGCAACATCCCCAAGATCGCGCGGCCATCGGAAGCCGACTTGCCGGGCCATCTGGTGGGCGAGCCAGTGGCCAAGAAGGCCGGTCCCGTGATCCAGCCCGCCCCGGGCAAGAAGTTTGACGACTTCCAGCTTTCCTATGCGATGGACCTGCTGCATGGAAAAATGACGGTGGCGTCCGCCAGCACGCCTGCGACGGCTCCGGCTGCCAAGACCCAGTAAAAAAGGTCCCTTTGTTGAAAAAGGCGCCGGATTCCGGCGCCTTTTTCGTTTGTGGGCTGCGAAGGCAGGTGGGAATTAACCTGCAGGTAACCACGCCCCGTTAACTTTTGCCGCCATGGCAGATGCCGCCTTCAACGAGGAAATCCGCACCCCAAGGGCGGCACGCGCGCTGGCCCTGGCCACGGCATTTTTCTTTTGCAGTCTGACAGCGGGCGCCCTGATCATCACAGTGCTGGGCAAGGTGTATCGCCCCGAAGTCATGCTGGATCTCGCCGCTCCGCCGCAAAGCAAAATCGCGTCGCAAGCCGCGGCGAACGAGGCGCTGCCGCCGCCGGTGGTGATTGACAAGCCGCTGTTCGCCGGCACGGCGCTGGTGGCCGATCCGGCCTTGATCGAAAGCTCGCCCATGGGGCCGCTGCCGCGCATCGCCGATGATGGCCGCAAACCCATGACCGCCTATGCCGCGTCCGCCGCGCCGGGCAAACTGCGTATCGCCATTGTGGTGTCGGGTCTGGGCATCAGCGCTAAGGCCACCACCGCGGCACTGGCCAGCCTGCCGGCCGGCGTCACCTTGGGGTTCGCACCCTATGCCGGCGATGTGCAGCATTGGGTGAATGAAGCCCGCCAGTTCGGCCATGAATTGCTGCTGGAAGTGCCGATGGAGCCGTTTGATTTTCCGGACAGCGATCCAGGCCCGCACACGTTGCGCGCCGGGGTTGACGAAGATTCCAACTTGCAGCGCCTGACCTGGAGCCTGTCGCGCTTCACCGGCTATGCCGGCATCACCAATCTGCTGGGCCAGCGCTTTTTGTCCGATTCCGAAGTGATGTCGCCGACCATGACCTATCTGGCGCGGCGCGGGCTTTATTTCTACGACAATGGCGTCAGCGCCCAGTCCGTGGCGCCCCAGGTGGCCGGCGCCAGCGCCGCCGCTTTCGCCCAGTCCAATGAAACTTTGGACGGGATTCAAACCGCCTTGGAAATAGGCCGCCATTTGTCGGCGCTGGAAGACGAAGCCCGCGCCCATGGCAGCGCCATCGGCTCCGGTTTTCTGTATCCCGTCACGGTCGAGCGCGTTGCCGCCTGGTCCAAAACCCTTGCCGGAAGGGGCTTTGTTCTGGTGCCAGTCTCAGCCATAGTGAACGCGCCCAAACAATAAGAGGGCGCGGTTCTTTTGCTCCCTGAGTTCGTCGCGCGTGCTCACGGGCTCCCGCCCGCTCCGCGCGACGCTCCTGCTCAGGAAGCAAAATTCCACGCGCTATTTTCGAGAGTCCGGGAAAAATGACTGCCAATCTTCCGTATCGCCCCTGCGTGGGCCTGATGCTGCTCAATGCAGGCAGCCAGGTCTTTGTCGGCAAGCGCATAGACCAGACCGTTGAAGGCTGGCAGATGCCGCAGGGCGGCATTGACGAAGGCGAAGAGCCCCGCACCGCGGTGATGCGCGAGCTCAAGGAAGAAACTGGCACCGCCAAGGCGCAGATCATCGGCGAAATGGACGACTGGCTGACCTATGACCTGCCGGCGCATCTGGTGGGCATCGCCTTTCGCGGCAGATATCGCGGCCAGCGCCAGAAATGGTTCGCCCTGCGCTTCCTGGGCAATGACAGCGACATTGACCTGCACACCCATGAGCCGGAATTCGCCGAGTGGAAGTGGGTGGACACGGACGCGCTGCCCGGCCTGATCGTGCCGTTCAAGCGCGATACCTATGCCCAGGTGATAGCCGCTTTTCGCGGCCTGACGCACAAATCGTGACCGCGAAGAAAAAACCCCCGGCGAGGAAAACAGCCAAGCCGCCGGTGGTGATGATTCACGGCGCCTTTGTCGCGCCCTGGTCGCTGGACGGCTTTGCCAAGAAATTCCGCACCGAGGGGTATGAAGTGCATATCCCCTGCCTGCGCCATCACGACAAGCCGAAGCCGCCGCCGGAACTGGGACAGACCAGCCTGATTGATTACGCCGCCGATCTGGGAAATTTCCTGGATGGCCGGGACGGCCCGTGCATCCTGGTTGGTCACTCCATGGGCGGGTTGCTGGCGCAGATGCAGGCGGCGCGCCGTGACGATATCCACTCTGCGATCCTGCTGGCGCCGTCCGCGCCCTGGGGCATACCGCCCGCATCCTTGATGGAAATCGCCAGCGCCCAGGCCATGCTGCTCAATGTCGGTTTCTGGAATTCCATCCTCAAGCCGGACCAGCATGTCGCCGGCCATTATTCTCTCGACCGGGTGCCCCGTCCTGAACGTGACGCGATGTTCGCGCGCTTTGTCCCAGAATCAGGCCGCGCCACCTTCGAGATCATGCATTGGGGTCTGGATATGGGCCGCGCCAGTGAAGTGGACGCCCGCAAGATCACATGTCCGCTGCTGGTGCTGGCGGGCGGCGAAGACCGGGTCAATCCGCCCGGTACGGTGGAGCGCATCGCGGCGCTGTATCGGGACCATGCGACCTATGAGACTGTTCCCGGCATGAGCCATTGGCTGGTGGGCGAACCGGGTTGGGAAAAGGTCGCGGCGCGGGCCTTGGCCTGGCTGGACGAACTCTAAGATCAGCTACGCGGCGCGTCATGGCGCTTGCTGAAATCCTTCATGAAAGCCAGCAAGGTGTCTGTCGAGGCAATCTGCTGCGCCGCCTCGCGGAAGGCCACGCCATGCAGGTCAATGCTTTGCGATAGAACAGTGAAGACGCTGGCGTCCGGCGTGCCTGTCATCTTGGGCGTGAAATTCCTGCGCAGGCGGTCCAGGCTGGCTTCGTCATTGGCCAGCGAATAGGCCACCGCCATGCGCAGCACCTGGGCACGCTCGCTTTGGTTCAGCGGCGCGGTATCACTGGCGCGAGTGCCCAGAAGTTCTTCGGTTTTCTGCCCGGCCACATCCCAATTGCCGCTTTCCCAATAAATGTCGGCGCGCAGGCGGCTGGTGTCAGCATCCTTGTCCACCGCGATCAGGTCCAGCGCATTGTCCCATTGTTTGAGGGCGGCGAAGCTGCGCGCTTCCAGGATCAGCCGGTCGTGAATCGCCGGATCGGGCAGGCCGCTGATCTGGGAATTGTGCAGCGCATTGATCGCGTCCTGCGGCTTGTGGTCCATCAGATAAATTGATGCCAGTTTGGTTGAAACATCTGCTTTGGCGACGCCGTCCAACCGCTTGTCCACCTGATAGGCCAGCAGGCTGGCGGCTGGTTCCAGCAAATCCACCGTCACCAGCCGGTCGGCCATGCGGCGGATCATTTCATCGCCGTCGGCGCCGATCGGGGTCAAATCCACATTGTCATAGAACAGGGCCAGCTGCTCCACTGGCGCCATCTTGTCGGCGCCGCCCTTGAGGTAAAGCTTGGTGAAGGCGGCGCGCATATCGTCTTGGGCTGCCCGCGCCGCGTCGTTATTCTGAAAATTTTGCGTCGCCACCCGCAAGGTCTTGAGGCCCTCGCGATACTGGTTGTTGGCGAAATACAGTCCGGCCAGGCGGCGCAGGGTTTTCATTTCCAGCGCATCGCCGCGCCAGCGAAAGCGCAGGCGTTCCAGCACATCGATGCCTTGCGCCGGTTTGACAGTGTGGGCGTTCAGGCCCGCATCCACCTGATAATAGATTGCCTGGGCGGCAAGCCGCTCATTGCCGCCATTTTGCACGGCGGCAAACAGCGGCACCGCCTTGGCGTAATTGCCGGTGGTCGCCTGGATACGGGCGCGCACCAACTGGGCTTCCAGTGCATCGCTGGGTGACAAGGCGGACGGCAGATGGGTGATGGCGGAATCCGCCAGCTCCAGCCGCCCGATGCCCAGCGCCGCATTGGCATCGGCCAACCGCGCGCGTGCCTGCCAATCGGCGGGATAGCGTTTGAGGATCGGGCTGGCCAGGACAAAATCGTCATGCGCCGCGCGCCAGTTTTCCAGCGCCGCTTCGGTCAAGCCGCGCCACAAAGCAGCATGCGGATTGAAGTCGAACGCACCGCCCGCCAGATCATTGTGCGCGGCCTGGTAGCGGCCCATCATGTAGTCGGCGCTGGCGCGCATGATCGCAAGTTGGGCATCACCGTTGCGCGACGGGTCCTGCGCCTGAATCAGGTTGATCAGCCCCAGCGCTTCCGAAGCAAAACGGTTGGCAAGATAGAAGCGCGCCAGTTCCAGCCGTGCATGATTGGCCGTGGCGGCGGGCAGCCGCGCCGCTGACTGGCTCAGCCGTCTTTGCGTCGCCAGGAACGAACCGCCAGTCATCTGGCCCCAATTGGCAAAGTCAATGAAACTGGGCTCATTCGCCGCCTGCGCCATTTGCTGGGGCGTCTGGCCGCTGGCGGTTTGCGGCGGCGTCAAGGAAAGGCCGCCGGGCCGGGCGAGGCGGATGCGGGTGCCCGCCACCGTGACCGTCAGATCGTCGGTATAGGGCGTGATCACCAAACCGCTGGCGGTGGGCAGGGCGGCGAACTCGGCATAAACGCGCTGTTCCAGCATGGCATAGCCGCTGGCGCCCGGAATGACGCTGAGGATATCGCCGGTGGCCGGATCGGTCAGGGGGATGTTTTTGTCGGCGCGCGGCAAGAAGGTGGTGAGCGCGGCGTGCTTGGGATCTTCCTGTTCACGGGCAAAACCAATGCTGACCGGCGTGATGCCGGTCTTGTTGCCGATCACCACTTTCAGGTCGGCGCCATTGTCCAGCGCGGCAATCGGCGCCGGCGCTTTGAGTGTGATGCGCAGGATGGAAACGCCGGGGCTGGAGGAGGCTTTGGCCTGCCGGATATTTTGTACCAGCGTGAGTGAGACTACTGCATAGCTGGCGTTCCATCTAGATGGGGTGGCTGAGGCACAAAAGCCTGCGGCGCGGGCGGCCGATATCCCAGCGATGAATGGGGT
>Ga0316231_1005496_pt1 | contig 10104 bp, 8 predicted proteins | sample TBH18027metaG_FD_206002 | JGI IMG/M metagenome (GOLD analysis project Ga0316231, IMG submission 206002) | Freshwater microbial communities from Trout Bog Lake, Wisconsin, USA - TBH18027 | ecosystem: Environmental > Aquatic > Freshwater > Lake > Hypolimnion/Profundal zone | place: USA: Wisconsin...
GCGGATCTGCTGTGGAAGTTCAGCGTGTCCGGCCAGTCCACGCTGCTGCTGCTGGTGGTTTTTCTGGGGCTGGCCTGGTGCCTGGCGAAAATCGAGGAGCTGGGCCGCGGCGAACAGCCGTCCGTCCGAAAACTTTTCCTGCTGGCCGTCGCCGCCGGCGCGCTGACGGGCGCGGGGATGCTGACGCGCTATTCGTTCGGCTGGGTGATTGTGCCGGTGGTGGTTTTCCTCAAGCTTTTCGGCGGCGTGCGGCGGCCCGGCCTGGCGGTGGCGGCATTTCTGGCCTTTGCGCTGGCGGTGACGCCGTGGATCGTCCGCAACCTCGCGGTGAGCGGCACGCTGTTCGGCACGGCCGGCTACGCGGTGGTGGAGGGGACGCTCGCCTTCCCCGGCTCGCGGCTGATGCAGTCGGCCAATCCCGACCTGAGCACGGCCTTCTGGGTGCGGCCCTACCTGAGCAAATTACTGGTGAACGCCCGCTATATTTTGCAGGGCGACCTGCTGCGCATCGGCGGCAGCTGGGTGGCCGTGCTGTTTTTCGCCGGGCTGCTGCTGGGGACGCGGAACATCGCCGCCCGGCGGATGCGCTATTTCACGATGATGTGCCTCGGCGTGTTGATCGTGGCGCAGGCGCTGGGCAGAACCCAGCTTTCCGCCATCTCGCCCGACACCAGCTCGGAAAACCTGCTCGTGCTGCTCACGCCGTTCGTGGTGATTTTCGGCGTCGCCTTTTTCCTGACGCTGCTCAACCAGATGAAGGTGCCGACGCCGGAGGTGCGCCTCGGGGTGGTCGTGCTGATGATGGCGATCTCCTGCCAGACGTTCATCATCAACCTGCTGCCGCCCAAGATTTCCCCCGTCGCCTATCCGCCGTATTACCCGCCGGAAATCCAGAAAATCTCCGGCTGGATGCGCCCCAACGAACTCCTCATGAGCGACATCCCGTGGGGCGTCGCCTGGTATGGCGACCATCAATGCGTCTGGACCACCGCCAACTCCCAATACGAATTTTTCCAGTTCAACGACTACGTCAAAAATGTCAGCGGGCTCTACCTCACGCTCAACACGCTGGACCAAAAACTGTTCACCGAATGCCTGCAGGGCGGCGTGGACAGCTGGGGAAATTTCGTCCTGAAGACCGTCGCCGCCAACCAGATTCCGCCGCAGTTCCCGCTGAAAGTCGCGCCCTACGGCCTGCTCTCCGGCCTGTTCCTCACCGACCGGCAGCGCTGGGAAGCCGAATAAAAATCACGCCGCCGCGCGGCGCAGCCGGTCCGCGATGCCCGACCACTCCGGCAAATCCGGCGGCGCCTCGACGACGATGAGCTTCGCGCCCGCCGCGTCGCAGCGGTGCAGCTCCGCGTAGAGCGCCCGCGCAAACGCCTCCGCGTCGTGCGGGATCACGCTCACGTTTTCGGCGGGAAACCCGCCGGGGATTTTGGTGTGCGCGATGATGAAGCAAGTGGCGAGTGACAAGTGACGAGTGACAAGTTGAGATTTCAAATCCGCATCATTATTCCATTTTAGCGCCAACAATTTCGCTTTCGGCGAATAATGCTTCCGCAACATCCCCGGACTGCGCAGCGCGTCTTCGCTTGTCACTTGCCACTTGTCACTCGCCACTTCGCCGCCCACGGCGGCGAGCGATTCCGCATGGATCATCCCCGGCCGCAAAATGCGCGGCGGCGAAACCGTCAGGTCCAAGACCGTGGACTCGATGCCGACCTGCGACTGCCCGCCGTCCACGATCAAAGAAATCTTGCCGCCGAGCTGCGCGCGGACGTGCTCCGCGTTCGTCGGCGAAATCTGGTTCGACAGGTTGGCGCTCGGCGCGGCCAGCGGAAAGCCGCACTCGCGGATCACCGCCTGCATGAACGGATGACCCGGCCAGCGCACACCGACGGTTTCGCCGCCAGCGGTAACTGCGTCGGGAATTTTTTCTGCGCGCGGCAGCACCAGCGTCAGCGGACCCGGCCAGAACGCCTTTGAGAATTTTTCCGCCAGCGCGGAAAAATCTGCCACGCAATCGCGCGCCATTTCGTTGCCCGCGACGTGGACGATGATGGGATTGTGCGCCGGACGACCCTTGATCTGGAAAATCTTTGCGACCGCCTTTTCATCCAGCGCGTTGGCGGCGAGGCCGTAAACGGTTTCCGTCGGCAGCGCCACGACCTCGCCGGCGCGCAGCCGTTCGGCGGCGCGGCGGACGGCTTTTTGAAAAAGCTCCGGCGTGTGGGTGGGAAGGATTTCGGTCATCGTTGAATTGTTAAATCGTTGAGTTGTTAAATTGCGGACAGACTTTTGCCGATTCAACGGTTCAACAATTCAACCAATCAACAAAACTATTCATAGCGCAAAGCCTCGATCGGGTCGAGCCGCGAAGCTTTCCATGCGGGATAAAAACCGGACACGATGCCGATGGCCGCGCTGGAAACGCACGCGATGCCGATCCACGCATACGGCGTCAGCGTCGGCCAGCCGGTGAAGTGCGAGGTGATTTTCGCCGCGCCCACCCCGAGCGCGATGCCCAGGATGCCGCCGATGGCGCTCAACGTCACGGCCTCAATCAAAAACTGGATCAAAATGTCGCGCCCGCGCGCGCCGACGGCCATGCGGATGCCGATTTCGCGCGTCCGCTCGGTGACGCTGACGAGCATGATGTTCATGATGCCGATGCCGCCGACGATGAGCGACACGCTGGCGATCGCGCCGAGCAAAATGGACATGATGCGTGAAGTCGAGGTCGCCATCTGCATCAGTTCAAGCTGGCTGCGCACGGTGAAATCCGGCTCTGCGCTCTTGTGCCGGTCGAGCAGCAGCGTGTTGATGTCCGCCTGCACCTGGTTGATGGTTTCCTTGCTCGCGGCCTGCACCATGATGGAATTGACGAATGTGCGTTTCGACAAACGCCGCATGTGACTCGTGTAAGGAATAATCACCACGTCGTCCTGATCCTGGCCGAACAAATTAAATCCCTTCGACTCCAGCACGCCGACAACCTTGAACGGAATGTTGCGCACAATCAAAGTCTGCCCAATCGGATCGTCGTTGATGAACAGCTGGTCAACGACTGTCTTGCCGATGACGGCGACTTTTCCCAGCCCGCGCACGTCGCCCTCGGTGAACATTCCGCCGCTCGCGATGTCCCAGTCGCGAATCTGCGGATAGTCCGGCGACTCGCCGATGACCTGCGTGTTCCAGTTCAGACCGTTCGCCAAAATCTGCGCGCGGTCGCGGACTTCCGGGCTGACGGCGACGACGTTGGCGACTTCATTTTTGATGGCGCGGGAATCTTCCACCGTCAACGTTGGCGCGCTGCCCCAGCCGCCGCGCATGCCGCCGCTGCTGAAGTTGCCGGAAAAAACGGTGACGACATTTTGACCGAGGCTCGCGACTTTATCTTCGACCTGTTTCGTCGCGCCCGTCGTGATGCTGACCGACGCGATGACCGAGCCGACGCCGATGATGACGCCGAGCATCGTCAGCAGCGAACGCATCTTGTTCCGGCGCAGCGCGCGGCCGGCGAGTTTGAATGGCGCAAAAAATTTCATGCGAGTTTCACCGCCGCCTGCGCCGCGCGCAATTTTTGTAATTCCGCTTCGGCATTCAATCGTTCCGCCACGCGTTCATCTGTGAGAATTTTCCCGTCGCGCAGGATCACCGTGCGTTTCGTGTAGCGCGCAATGTCCAGCTCGTGCGTGACCATGATGATGGTGATGCCGGCGTCGTTCAGCTTCTGGAACACGCCCATGATTTCGATGCTCGTCTGGCTGTCCAGATTGCCGGTCGGCTCGTCGGCAAGCAGCAAAGACGGCCGGTTCACCAGCGCGCGGGCGATGGCCACGCGCTGCTGCTGGCCGCCGGAAAGCTGGTTGGGCTTGTGGTCGGCGCGGTCAGCCAGGCCGACGAGTTCCAGCGACTTGCCGGCGCGCTCTTTTTGCTCGGCGGACGAAATACGCTGATTGTTGTAAAGCATCGGCATCTCGACATTTTCCAGCGCCGACGTGCGCGAAAGCAGGTTAAAACCCTGGAAAACAAAGCCGATCTTGTCGTTGCGGATTTTCGCGCGGTCGTCGCGGTCGAGCGTGGAAACGTCCAGGCCGTCGAGAAAATAACTGCCGCGCGTCGGCCGGTCGAGGCAGCCGTTCATGTTCATCAGCGTGCTTTTGCCGGAGCCGCTGGAACCCATGATGGCCACGAATTCCCCCGGCTCAATGTCGAGCGACACGCCGCGCACGGCGTGAACATCCACTTCACCGGTGTGGTAAATCTTGTGGATGTCGGCAAGTTTTATGACAGCGTTCATGGAAGGAAGAAGGAAGAATGCAGAATGCAGAAGTTTGTCATGCGTCACCCCGGGCGCGTTTGGATATGGTGGTGAAAATTGCCACCAGTTCGTCTGCCTCTTTAAGCAGAGGTTCCAGCCGCTTCGCCGAAAGAATGTTTTCCTCGGCCAGCAGTTCCAGCCAGTAAAGCGTCTCGTCGGCTTCTTTCAGGCAGTCGCCAATCTTTGCGATGAATTCCGCCTTCGACCGTCCGCGACGGGCTTCACGATAATTTGCCCCGACCGATGTTCCTGAACGCAGCAACCGCTTTCCCAGCACCTGTGCCACGACATCCGGTTTGGGCAATGCGCCGTAAAGCCGAATCATCCGCCGCGCAAACATTTTCGTCCGCGGCGCGAGGTCTGTTTCTGCATTCTTCATTCTTCCTTCAACCTTTTTTTAGCGGCGCGGGAAGCCGCCGCCAAACGGGCTGGATGATCCGGTTGCGGAATTTTGCGCGTCGGCTTGCGCGACGCTGGAGACGACCTTGTCGCCCTCGTTCAAGCCAGAAGCGACCTCGGTGAAAATGCCGTCGGTGATGCCGGTCTTGATCTGCACCGCTTTCAACTGCGGCGCATCCGCGTCGCCCGCGAGCAGATAAACCGTGTGCAGGCCGCGGCCGCCCTTGTTTTTGCGCGGGCTTTTGCCGGCGGCGACATCATTCGTCTGCGTCGCACCGCCGACCGTGTTGGTCAAAACCACCGCGTTGTCCGGCGGGCGGAAACGCAGCGCCACATTGGGGATTTTCAGCGCATCGTCCCGCTGCGCCACGATGATGGAGACGTTCGCCGTCATGCCGGGCTTCAACTTGTAGTCCGCGTTCGTCACGCTGATGACCGTGTCGTAGGTGACGACGTTGTTGACGGTGATCGGCGAATTGCGCACCTGCGCCACCGAACCGTGGAACGTGCGCGTCGGATACGCGTCCACCGTGAAATCCACGGTCTGCCCCTCGACCACGCCGCCGATGTCCGCCTCGGCCACGTTCGAGTCAATCTGCATCTTCGTCAAATCGTTCGCGATCTGGAAAATCGTCGGCGTGTTGAAACTGGAAGCAACCGTCTGGCCCAGTTCCACCGCGCGCGAAATCACCACGCCGTCCACCGGCGAGACAATTTTGCAATAATTCAAATTCACCATCGCATTGCTCAACGACGCCTGCTTGATTTTTACCATCGCCTCGGCCTCGTGCAGCGTCGCGAGCGCCGTGTCGTAATCGGAACCGGAAATCAGCTTGTTCGTGAACAGCTCGCTGCTGCGGTCATATTGCACCTGCTGCAATTCCAGGTTCGCGCGCGCGTTCGCGAGGTCCGCGCCGGCCTGCTCGACGGCGGCCTGATACGTCGAAGGATCAATTTCCGCGAGCACCTCGCCCTTCGTCACCGGCGAATTGTAGTCCACATACAACTTGCTGATGCGGCCGGAGACCTGGCTGCCGACCGTCACGTTCACGACCGGGTTCAGCGTGCCGGTGGCCGTGACCGTCGCCGTCAGCTCGCCGCGCGCCGCCACCACGGTGTTGAAGTTCAGCGTGTCGCCGTGGCCATGGCGGAAATAAAAAAATCCGCCCGCGCCCGCCGCCAATGCCAGCGTGATTAAAATCCATTTCCACCAGCCGCCGTTTGATTTTTCAGCCATAAAATAATTGCTCCGGTCCGCCTTGGCAGACCATTTGTGCAAACCACAAGTTACGACAAATCCGGCTGCCGCCGCAATTTCAGTTTCTTCCTTTCGCGCGTGCCCGTAAAATGGCGCGTGCTCGAAACGCTCACCAGCCAGCTCGCCGGCGGACAATCTTTGTCCGCCGCGCAAATCCGCGCCGCCGTCGAAAGCCTGACGGATGAAAAAATCCCCGCGCCAATGAAGGCGGATTTCCTTGTCGCGCTCGCGCAAAAAGGCGAGACGCACGAAGAAATCGCCGCCTTTGCCGCCGCGCTGCGCGAGAAATCCGTGCCGCCGCCGCTCGACGCCGAGACGCGCAGCCGTGAAATTCTTGACATCGTCGGCACCGGCGGCGACCGCTTGAGCACGTTCAACATTTCCACCACCGCCGCGATTCTCTGCGCCGCCGCCGGCGTGACCGTCGCCAAGCACGGCAACCGCGCCGTCACCTCGTCCGTCGGCAGCGCGGACGTCATCGAAGCGCTCGGCATCAAGGTCAATTTGTCGCCGGCGGATGCGGCGCGGGAGCTGAAGGAAAAAAACTTCGCGTTCTTCTTCGCGCCGAATTTTCATCCGGCGTTCAAGCACGTCGCCGCCGCGCGGAAACTTTGCGCCGAACGCGGCCAGCGGACGATTTTCAACATTCTCGGCCCGCTGGTGAATCCTGCGCGTCCGTCCGCCTCGCTCGTCGGTGTGCCGCGCCCGGAACTTTGCGAGCCGATGGCGCACGCGCTGCAACTGCTCGGCGGCCGGCGCGGCATGGTGGTGTGCGGCGTGGCGGAGGGAAAACATCTCGACGAACTGTCGTCGCTCGGCCCGACGCACCTCGCGGAGTTTTACCACGAGCGCGGCTTTACCAAGTCGGTTTTGTCGCCGGAAAATTTTCCGCTGCAGCCGGCGACCCTCGCCGATTTGCACGGTGGCGACAAATTGGTGAACGCCGAAATCATCCGCCGCATTTTGCGCGGCGACGAGCGCGGGCCGAAGCGCGATGCGGTTCTGCTCAATGCCGGCGCGGGTTTGTTCGTGGCGGGCAAAGCGAAGTCGCTGGCGGACGGCTGGGAACTGGCGGGCGAAACGATTGACTGCGGCAAAGCCGGCGCGAAGCTCGCGGAGCTGGCCGGCTGATCAGATTTCGGGATTTTGCGCGTGCTCTTCGGCGGCGTAGTGCAGGCCGAGATTGTGCTGCGCGGTTTTGTTGCCCTGCCGCGCCGCCCGGATGAACCATCTCACGGCCTCCGTCGTGTTCTGCCGGACGCCGCGGCCGGTCTGGTAGCACAGGCCGAGATTGCACTGCGCGTCGGCGAGTTCCTGGTCGGCGGCGCGGAGATACCATTTCGCGGCCTCGGCAAAATCCTGTTCCACCACCTGGCCCTGCTCGAAAAAAACGCCAAGGTTGAACTGCGCCGCCGGATAGCCGCGCTCCGCGGATTCGCGATACCACTTGACCGCCTCGGCGTAATTTTGCGGGACGCCCTGGCCGGTCTCGTAAAGCATTCCAAGGTTAAATTGCGCCGCCGGGTCGCCCTGTTCCGCCGCCTCGCGCAGCCATTTCGCCGCCTCGGAAAATTCCTGCGCCACGCCCTGGCCCATCCAGTAGCAGACGCCGAGATAGCATTGCGCCACCGGGTCGTTCTGGTCCGCCGAGCGGCGGAACCACTTCACCGCCTCCTGATGGTTCTGCTCCACGCCCTGGCCGTTCTGGTAGCAGACGCCGAGATAGCATTGCGCCTGCGCGTCGCCTTCCTGCGCGGCGGCGCGCATCGCCTCGAACGAGTCCCAGGATTTGCGGGTGATGGACATTTTTACCGGCCGTGAAAGCATAACTTCCGTCCTCCCGAAAACAAGCGGGGAATTCTCCGGTCCTTAATAACAACTGGGGCGTGCTTTCAAAATCGGATTACTGAATTAAGTGAACATGGTTCGCGCAGCGTCTGGACTGCGCCCGCTTGAGCGGCGCTTTTGTTTGGGCCTGGAATCTCGCGAATCAGCAAGCGTCATGGCGCGCTCCCAAAGCGGTGCTAAAGCAACCGCAGTCCAGACGCTGCGCGAGTTTCGCCGCGTCCGATTGGTTTTCACTTCCGCGCGAAGCGATTGCCTGCTACAAACTGCGCATGGCAACCCAGCTTAAAATCGGTTTTCTCGGCGCGGGCAAGATGGCCACCGCGCTCGCCCGCGGCTTCGTCCGTGCGGAAATGGTCTTCCCGAAGGAGATCATCGCCGCCGACCCGTTTGCCGCCGCGCGGAAAAATTTTGCCGCCGCGACCGGCGCGAAAACGGCCGCCGCCAATCTGGAGGTCGCCAGGGGCGCGACGGTTTTGATTCTCGCCACCAAGCCGGACCAGGTTGCCGCCGCGCTGGCGGAAATTTCCGGCGCGTTCACCGGCAGGCATCTGCTCATCTCCATCGCGGCCGGCGTGACGCTGGCGAAACTGGAAAAGCATCTGCCCGCCGGCGCGCGCGTCATCCGCGTGATGCCCAACACGCCGGCGCTCGTCGGCGCGGGCGCGTCCGCGTTCGCGCTCGGCAAGAATGCCACGGCGGCGGACGGCGAGCTGGCGAAAAAACTTTTGTCCGCCGTCGGCGTGGCGCTGCCAGTCAAAGAAAGTTTGCTCGATGCCGTGACCGGTTTGAGCGGCAGCGGTCCGGCGTATGTCTATCAGTTCATCGAGGCGTTGAGCGACGGCGGCGTGGCCGCCGGTTTGCCGCGCGACATCGCGACGCGGCTGGCGGCGCAGACGGTTTTGGGCGGCGCGAAAATGGTCCTGGAAACCGGCCAGCATCCCGGCGCGTTGAAGGACCAGGTCACGAGCCCCGGCGGCACAACGATTGAGGGCGTTCACGAACTGGAAAAAGGCCGGCTGCGCGCCACGGTGATGAGCGCCGTCCGCGCCGCGACGGAGAAGTCGAAAAAGCTGGGGCAGGGTTAAATCCCGGTGCGGGTTTGCCGGCGGCGCAAACAACTTTCATATTTTATTTACATGCCCCGGCTATCGTCTACTTTGGCCGCCACCCCAACTGCAAAAAATATTCCCATGAAAATCACCCAAGCCTTTATTGTCGGTATTTCAACGCTGCTGCTGTCTGCGGCGGTTTCCTTCGGCGCAATCACCGTGGCCGTGGAACACAACACCGCCGACGCGGCCACGGCGCAGTTCAAGTTCAAGAACATCCCGTCGCCCGCCGCCGGGGACGCGGCCGCCAAGGCCGTCATCACGATTGTCGCCGGCGAGGCGGACGGCAACAGCGGTGACGTCAGCAAGCTCAACGACGGCCAGCTGCCCACCGAAGAGGATCAGCCGGCCGAGAATTTCTTCTTCAACTCCGATACGGAAGGCGGGCGGCTGCAGATGGATCTGGGCGGCGTGACCGCCATCAAGCAGGTCAATTCCTATTCGTGGCATCCCAACACGCGCGGGCCGCAGGTTTACAAGCTCTATGCCAGCGACGGCACGGCGGACGGTTTCAACGCCAAGCCGGAAGCCGGGGTGGATCCGGAGAAGGCCGGCTGGAAACTGGTGGCCAAGGTGGACACGCGGCCGAAGGAAGGCGATGGCGGCGGACAATATGGCGTGAGCATTTCTGATTCCGAAGGAACCGTCGGCAAGTATCGCTACCTGCTGTTCGACTGCTCGCGGACGGAAGCCGACGACGCCAACGGGAACACCTTTTACAGTGAAATTGACGTGGTCAGCGCGGACGCCCAGCCGTCGGCGGCCGTCGTGAACACCGCCGCCGTGCCGGTTTCGCTGGCGGCGTTTTTCAACAATGCCGGCATCACCAAGGATGAGGCGGAGTTCACCGGCGGGTTGGATGACGACGGAAATGCCTGCTCGGCGACCCTGCTCGGCGCGACGCAGGCGTGGAATGGGGTGGCCTTCAAGCTCGGTTCGCCGGGCGGCTCGAATGTGGTCACCGCCGCCGGACAGGTCATTCCGCTGCCGGCCGGCGCCTTTTCCTCCTTGCGCGTGCTGATGACGGGGGTGAACGGCAACATGGAATCCCAAAACTTCCTCGTGACCTATAACGACAACACCATCCAGACCAACACGCAGAGCGTCAGCGACTGGTTCACGCCCGAAAATTTCCCGGGCGAATCAGCCGCGGTCAGCATGGC
>Ga0316231_1005498_pt1 | contig 10102 bp, 7 predicted proteins | sample TBH18027metaG_FD_206002 | JGI IMG/M metagenome (GOLD analysis project Ga0316231, IMG submission 206002) | Freshwater microbial communities from Trout Bog Lake, Wisconsin, USA - TBH18027 | ecosystem: Environmental > Aquatic > Freshwater > Lake > Hypolimnion/Profundal zone | place: USA: Wisconsin...
CTGCCTAATGGGGACAAAGTAGGACTGGACCCGGCCTTCGCGAGCATCGCGCCCGGGAAACTGCTCATTTACGACGAAAAGGGATCCACGGGCGGCGGCGGCAAAATCAATGACAAATTCAGGCCTTTCGGTTTCCGCCCCAGCGGCGAAGGCCTGGACGGAGATCACGTGATGGAGCGACAATTGGGAGGGCCGGATGAGCTCGCGAACCTGTGGCCGCTGAACAAAGGGGAGAATCGGAGTAGCGGCTCGACCATAAAGAGCCTGCCCGTCTCGCTCAAAAAGGGTCCCTCGACCGTGCATGAGGCACGGGTTGCTCACGGGGAGCCGCTGAATCTCCTGGTCAAGTCGACCGTCTAACGCAAGCGGAACGGCGCGAGTTCGGCTGCCCGCTCAACTCACGGCGCGAGAGGGGACCTCACCGCGGAGAGTCGGACCGTTCCGCGGCCTCCGACGGCGCGGCAACGATGCCCGCCAGCACGACTTCGAGCCGTTCCAGCGATTCCATGTCCGACTTGCACGCGTTCGCCAGCGCCTCCGTCAGCGCGACGACATACGGTTCCGGGTCAGCGCGCAGCAGGGAGAAAATCGCCGATCCGTCGGGATTGGCAAAATCGGTTTCCGCGAAGAGCAAGGGATCGAAGCCGCGACCCGTGGAGAGCTTCGTTTGGTACCAACTCCGGGCGCTCGCGCTGTAGGCAAGCGACATCAGCGCCGTATGGATAACCAATTCGGAAAAATAATCATCCCGGGTTGACATTCGATATCCTTTGGCGGCCAATCGCTTCGGGTGTTGAAAGTCGGAATGGCCGGCATTGCTCGCCGGGCGTCCGCACAAGGTGGGTACGACCATGGTGTCGTAATCGATAAGTTTTAGCGCCGAGTGGCCGTTGACGCCGGTGACCATGATATTCTCGCCCTGGAGATCCGCGTGGGCGATCTTATGCCCGTGCAGCGATTTCACCAACCGCTCGAAGGCCTGACCAACCTCCAGCAGCGCGCGCGGCCGGGCGAGGTTCAGTCCGACGTACCGCCGCAAAGTCTCCCCCTCCACCCAATCCATCTTGATGCCCGCGTGTTTCACCCCTTCGATCACGATGGCCTCAGCCTGGTAGCGAAACCCTATGAAATAAGGCTCGGACACACCGGCCAGGCAGCGGCTGATGTGCCCGTAGAGGTCGGCCGCATCGCCGATGCTGTGCGTCCAGCATTTGAAAGCGAAACAACCGGAGGACGTCCTAAGCTTGTAAACACGCGCGAATTGGCCGGAGTAAACGAGTGGTTCGCTCGGGTTGCCGGCCATGGTCTCCGGCGCCGCCGCCTGAAGTTCGGGGTCGATGAACGACGTCTTCGGCGTCATCACCGCGCGGGCATACTGTCGAGCCGAGGGATATCTCACCAGCTTGACCTCGGGTGGGCTTTCCGTGATTGAATCGCCCTCGGACGGCCCCTTGTTGCGGCCTGCCGAACCGCGCCAATACCACGCGGCCACAGCGAGAAACGCGATACCGAGGATCGCCACCCCTGCGATCGGCCCGATGCCCCGTCCTTTGACCACGGGCTTTACCACCTCGCGCGGGGTGGACGCTTCATGCTGTTCCGTCGGGTTTGAGGCCGCGCCGGCAAGGAGCTTCGAAAACTGGGCTCGGGCGACCTCGTTCATCGGCTCGTTGGTCCAGGAACGCGCCTCTAGCAAGACCGCGTCTTTTTCCTGGGCGGTCCGGGCTGCCTGAAGCCTTTCGCCGAGGGAAGCGGCAGCGGCGTCGAGGATCCCATTTGACATCGCCGCCATCCGCGCCCGCAAAGTATCGAGCTGGAGACGGTCCAGGTCGGGGCTCAAACCCAGGAGCCGTTGATAGGCTCCCAACGGCTGAGAACCGACCAGGCGCTGGATCGCGTCGAGCTTCGCCTGGTACTCCTCCAACTCGACCCGCGCCCGGTCCCGCGCGGCATCGGGGTAGTCCGGATGGGCCTTAACGAATTCGTCGAACGCCGCCATTTTTTGAGGATCATCGGCGGCCCGGCCCATAATGGCGCCAAGCTCCTTCATGAATTTCTGGATCAGGTCGCCTGCCTGGCGCCGAATGCCTGCTATTTCTTTGCTCGCTTGCAAGCGGAACTCCGGATCACGGGAGGCCGCTGCCGCTAGCTGGCGTTCCGCCCGCGTAAGCGCGTTAGTGGCTGCCCAGGGACGTCCCTTCGCGAGCAACTCCTTGGCCTCATTCGTTCCCAGGTCCGGCGGCGGTACAGGGGAGACCGGCTTTAAGCGTCCCAATGCTCGGGTCACGTCAGTGTTCTGGCCGAACAGGCGCGCATAGAAATCGCCCAGAGCTTGGGCCGCGCCGGCATTGCCGTCCGCGCCCAGTTGAGCAATGCGCGCGGTTACTTCGCTCGTCAACCGATTCCGAGCTCCCTCCAGGGGGTCGGGACCGACGCCTGCGGTTACGCTCGTTTCCAGGTTCAACCTCGCCAGCTCAGCTTGGCGCTGCTTAAGGCCATTTTGGACCGACTCGAATTTGGACTTGGCGCCGTCCCGCAGCCTCAGGGCAAAGTCCACCGCCGCCGAACCCGGGGGACGGAGCCGTTTTGTCCGGGCCAGGGCCTCTTCAGCTTGGTCGAGTTCCGCTTTGGCTGAAATACTGCTCGACTCATTGTCTTTGACCACCTGCTCAAGCTGCAATCGCTTGGCCTGCCGAGCCGCCGGAAGCTCCTCGCTCCCGCTCGAGCGTGGCTGGGTTTGGGCGAGCTCGATAATCGCCGCTACGTCATCCGCAAATATTCCCAAGGTTCGGTCGTTCGCGTTGCCGTGATATTTGCGGGCCAGGCCGAGAATGTGGTTGGTGTCGCCGCTCTTCAAGGCCGTCAGCAGTTCCGCCCACCCGGGAGCGCTTGGTTGAGCCCAGGATTGTATCCCTGGGCTTAGGCAAAGGAGCACCCAGAGCCCTAGCCGAATCCAATTCCCCGCCCGGAGCCGGAACGACTGACCGAAGCGTCCGGACGCCGATGGCGGCAGTCCGTGAGCTCTTAGCAAAAACCTCGGGGTGGGGTTCGCGCAGGCAAACGGCTTGCCCAGGGGCCGACGCGGACGGTTGGTTCGCCCCCGTGGACTTGGGTTCAGCACGGGACATTCGGCATTTTCTCCGTCCTCGATCACACCCCCGGCGACACCTGCCGAGGCTTTGATTTGGATTGATTGGCGCATGGTTCCAGGTTCGTTCGCCCGTCGCGACGGGGTTCACTTCGGTTCCGTCGAGGGAGGCGAGACATTCGGCGCCGGGCTGGTTCCCGAGCCTCCCAAGGCATTCGTGGGGTTATTGGCTTCCGCAGCGGGGCGCGATAGATGGTTCTTCAGATCGCTCACCGCCCGTTCCAGGCGGAAGAGTTGCTCCGAAAACGCTTTGTTGGTGAGGCTGCCGTTCGTGATTTCAGCCCGCAGCTCATCATTTGCATCCGCAATATCCTGGAGCATGGCGGAGAGCGACGAAAGCTGCTCGCGATCGTCGCCGCCGTAGGAGTCCTGCCGCAACCCGGAGATCTGCGCGGAAAGGGCGGCGTTAGAGGCCAGGTTCCAGGTAGTTCCGGCCAACAGGTTGGTGCCAACCGCCGCAGTGGCGCGCAGTTCCGCCGCCAGCAAAGCGACCCGCTGCCGGCTGTCGATGGCAATAAACACCAATCCGGCGAGGATCAATATTAAAAGGACGCCGAAGAAGTATTTCGGCCATTGCGGTTCGAGATCCTGCCTCCCGGCCGAGCCCTCAGATACCCCAGGATCGAATGGTTTGGCAGCCTCCGGCGGTCCGGAGGGCGTCGGTGTCGTCACCGGTTCGGCCGGTTCAGGTTCCGCGCGCGGCGCGGAAGGGGCCTGTTCCGGGGGTTTGGAACCGGTGGGAAACGACCAGTCTTCGATAGAATCGCGGGCCTGAAGCCGGACCACCGTAAGATCATCTTCCTCAATGCGCAGCACCGGGTCGCTCCGGTAATGGGCGATGAACGTCTCCATTTCGGCGCGATCGCGGACGCGGTCGAACTCCGCCAACACCCGAGGGTGATCCCGCGCCGCGGTCACCAGGAACTTGGCGAAGGCGTCCGTGGCCAGCACCAGGTAATCGCCAGCCGTCAGGGTGAAGGTGTCACGGAGAAAATCCGGGCGCGGCGGAGGCTCGGATTGAGATACGGAAATACAGTTGGGATGGTAACCGAAGCCTTCGGGCGATGACACCGGAAACGACTTCACGAGTCCTTTCGAGCCGAAGTGGAGCGCGCAGGTGTCTCCGAGGGCCATCAAATCGACCCGGACGCCCTGCGGTCCGATCGCCCCGGAGTAATCGGCGGCCAGGAAGGTCGCCGCCGCGGGCTTGCCCCGCCGGAGCCCTTCCGCCACCACGGCGGGGGCCTCTCCGGAGGCCAGTTGCTCCCGCAGGCGTCGGAGCCAACTCTCGCGCGCGGCATCGAGCCACCCTTCAACCGAGAACGCGCCCGCCTCGCGCTGAGCGATGTATTCTGCGGTCAGGAGCCGGGCAAACAATCGGGAGTGAAGCGAATGGGTCGCCCCGTCGGCCAGGGCCAGCACCCGGCCCTGTTCGCTGAAGGCGATGGCATCCTGACAATCCTCCGGTTGGTCCCCGGGCTTGTTCGTGCTCAGCCAGTAACCGGTCAACGAGAGCATGCGCCAGTGATTCTGCGATGTTAGCGATCCCCGGCGCGCTTCGCGGCTGGAATGGAGCCGAAGAGCAGCAACTTCGTGAGCGCTTCGGCGCCCGCATTGTAAAGGCAGCCCCGCGAGCCGGGCGCCGGGTTCAGCCCGGCGGCTTGCGCCAGCGAATGCATGGGCGCGGGGATCGGACTCGAAATCCGGAACAGAAACCGCATGAATTCGTTCGCCTTCGGAGGCTCCTTGGCGGGCAGCACCAATTCTTCCGAATTGTCCGGTGAAATATGCGCGTTGAACAGCAGCACCTTCCCATCGCTGGTGGTTAGGCTAGTCAGCCGCTGCGCGGCCGCCTCGGCCTCCTCGGAGCTTTCCTTGCCCTCAAAGGTGGGTTTGCCATCGGTAATATTAAACACGTAAGGCGGGAAAGAGTCGGGGTATTGCGGAAGCCAGCCCTCCCGGATCAGCTTTGCCGCTTCGTCGAAAGCCAGGTGCATCGGGGTGTCGCCTTTGGCTTTCCGGTCGATCCAGACGCCTTGGCCGCGCATCAATTTGGCCACATCGGAAACGAAACCCCCGAGTAGAATGGACGCCTTGCCATCGCCGTAGCCAATCAGGCCGAGCTGGCAGCGGTCATGAACGTTGTTGCCCACAGTGCAGCCGATCACGATTTCATAAACGCAGTCGTTGACCGCCGACGCCGCGAAATCCATTTTGGTGCTTCCGGCAAACGGCTCCTCCATGGAGCCCGATTGGTCAATGAGAATGATGATCAACCCCGGACTCTCCCGGCCAAGTTTCAGTCTCGAGTACATATTAGCGGTGGTTTAGCGCCTTATAATATGCGAACATGCTTTAGTCGTCAAGAATCAAACTCCCGCTTGCGTCCCGCGGGCCTTCGAGCGATGGTTTCCAAACTGTCAACGCTATGCCTCCAGCCGCGCGAATCACCGACCTGCACGTCTGCCCCATGGTCACCCCGGGGCTCCCTCCCATCCCCCATGTCGGCGGCCCCGTCTCCGGACCGGGCGTCCCCACCGTTCTCGTCGGCGGCATGCCCGCCGCAACCGTGGGGGATATGTGCGTCTGCGTCGGCCCCCCGGACGTCATTGTGAAGGGCTCCGCCTCCGTCCTCGTTGGCGGCAAGCCCGCGGCGCGGGTGGGCGATACCACGGCCCATGGGGGCAGCATCGTGCTCGGGTGCCCGACGGTTCTGATGGGAGGGTGAGGCGATCCCGCTTCAGCGCTGGCGTTAATGGCGCGTTTTGGTCCGGGCCGCTTACAAGCGCGGCTTACAAGCGGCGGAACCGCGCCGCCAGGACGCGCGCAGGGATCTCCTGAGAAACGGCTAAACCGGATGACTCCGCTTGCTTGCGCTTCAAGAAGAACTTGGTCGCCTCGGTCTCTTTGCCCTGGTCGAAGCCTCAGGACTCCTGAAACCGTGGAAATCATGTGACACCGCGATTCCCCTCACCCCAGCCCTCTCCCGAGGGAGAGGGAGCAGGATCGTCCGCCCGGAGAGGTCCACCGGCTTTCCAGGTCTGCGAGTTTCTGTGCGGCGGGATCAGGAATCCTGAGCCTATCCACTCGCCTCGGATGGCATCGGTTCCTTCCAGGAAGATGCGCGCGGCGCGCAGGCGCCTATGCTTCTTTGGGTTGAGGTTTGAGCCGCCCGGATTGCCCTGCGGTTTTATCTTTGTGTTCCGTTAGTGACAGACTCCGGATAGAAGTTATCCTGCGGGCATGACTATGACTAAAGTCCCAGTTTGTGCCTTGCACCTCGCGTGGGTCCTGACCTGCGCGACCGCCTCCGCGGGATCGCCGGGGTCCTACGATTGGCCGCAGTGGCAGGGTCCCGACCGGAACGCCGTCTCCAAGGAGGGCGGTTTGCTCAACGAATGGACTAAAGCGGGCCCGCCGCTCGCCTGGGAGATTAAGGGACTCGGGGGCGGCGACAGCGCTCCCTCTATTGCCGCGGGGCGGGTTTTCGGCATGAGCAATCGCGGCGACGACGAAGTCGTTTGGGCGCTCTCCGAGGCGGAGGGCAAAACCCTTTGGGTGACGCGCCTCGGGCCGGCTTTCAAACAGCAAATGCCGCAAGGAAAAGAGGGGCCGGGGTGCTCGCCAACGGTCGATGGCGATCGGCTGTATGTCGAGGGCTTGGGCGGCGAGTTGACTTGCTTGCAGGCGGGAGACGGCAAGATCCTCTGGCAACGCAACCTGCGCGGCGATTTTGGCGGGACCGCGCCGCCCTGGAGTTACCGCGAATCGCCGCTGGTCGATGGCGATAAGGTCATCTGCACCCCCGGCGGCCCGGAGGCGACGCTGGCGGCCCTCGATAAGGCGACCGGCAAGACGATTTGGAAGAGCTCAGTACCGGGCAGTCCGAAAGCGGCCTACGCCTCCGCCATCGCCATCGACTTCGAGGGGCGGCGCCAGTACGCGCAGTTCACCGACAAGGCGCTCGTCGGTGTCGCCGCGTCCGACGGGAAGTTCCTGTGGCGGTACGACCGGGCCGCCAACAGCCACGGCATTAACTGTTCCACGCCGGTTTACCAGGACGGCTTGGTGTTCGCCGCCTCGGCCTATGGCGCGGGGGGCGGATTGGTAAAACTGAGCAAGGACGCGAACGGCGGCGTGAAGGCCGAGGAAGTCTATTTTTGCAAGAAGATGCAAAACCACCATGGTGGCATGATCCTCCTCGACGGCTGCCTGTATGGCGCCAACGGCGGGAATGAAGGGGGCGCGCTCGTCTGCCTCGATTTCCAAACCGGCAAGGTCCTGTGGGACGAGCGCGATAGCGCCGAGCGCCGGGCGCCCAAAGGTTCGATAGCCCTGGCGGGCGGGCGGCTCTATTATCGGACCGAGAAGGGCGCGATGCTCTTGATCGAACCGAACCCGAAGCAATACCTCGAGCGCGGCCGTTTCGATCCCCCCGACCGCAGCCAGCAGCCGGCCTGGGCGCACCCGGTCATCGCCAACGGCAAACTGTACGTGCGGGACCAGGATGTCCTGCTCTGCTACGAAGTGAAAGCGCAGGGCAAATAGCCTCGCCGATGATATCGGCGCGGCGCGACGCCTGCTTCGGCGGTGATGCGTTTCGCCGATCAGGAACCGCCGGTTGGCAAAACCGTCAACCGGATGGCGCGCGTCAGCGCCGAACCATGCCGAGGCTGATTTTCCCCTGGCCTTGCCGAAGCGGCCAGGCGCAGCATGAGACCCTGCGCCTCTGGCTCAGTCGCTCCTGAAGGCAGACGCCGGAGCCGGCTCGGCTATGAATCCTGGCCGGATACCAGGCAGATCGGGTTCACCCAGGGCGGGGTCGCCGACTACCTCTTTACGCCCGCGGTGGCTTCCCCCACCAATGACACCCATGTGGCTTTCGTTTGGAGCTCAACAAACCGGGTGATGAAGATCTACGTGAATGGAACGCTCGGGGGCTCCACCGCGGGCGTGGATGCCGCTTTCGCCATGCCCACGTGAAGATCCTCATCAATGGCGTCGACCGCACGGGCCTGACGAATCTGACGGTTTCACCCGCGATCAGCACCCGCTACCTCCTCACCGCGCAAAACTCCCTGGGCGCCGTCTCCTCCGAAATCAGGCTGCAGGTCACCCCGGACCTCACCGCTTACGATGCCGCGATCACCGCCGATGCGGCGGGCGGCCTGGTCCCTCTCGCCAAGCTCACCACCGTGACCCCGTCAACCGGCGTAGGCGCGCCGTTCAACTTCGAGACCAACACCGGCGACGCCACGATGGAGATCATCCTCGAGGGGGACCCGAACCCGGGCGCGGGCACCTCCATCGCGACCGACTATGATCCGGGGACTGGGCTATGGCGCCACAGCCTGCGCTACTCGCAATGGCCTATGGCCAGTCAACTCGGCTTCACCAAGCGGGCGGTGGCTGATTACGTGTTCACTCCGCTCGTGCCGTCGCCTTCCTGGCCCACGCACCTCGCCTTCGTCTGGGATTCCGCCGCAGCCGTGGTCTCGGTCTACGTCAACGGTTCGTTGGCGGGACAAAACACCACGGCGGACCCGACTTTTGCCCTGCCCACGGGACAAGGCACTCTGGGCGGCGACGGAATGCTCGGAGCGATCTTCCGCGTAACCTCCTATTTGGGCAAGCTGCCCGAAGCCAAGATCCGGAGTCACAGCAAAACGTTCCTGGGCGCCGCGCGGCCGGCGCTCAACGCGTACGACAACGCTATCGAGGCCAGCGCCGTCGCCGGCCCTCTCCCCACTGCCCGCCTGTTCGCCCCGGTGACGCTCACGGGGGCGGGCGGGGTCAACTTTTTCTTTGGGACGAACTCGGGCGACGGTACCATGGAGTTCATCCTGGAAGGCGATCCGTCCGCCAGCGCCAGTTCCTCCCTGGCGGTGGGAGCAACCAACACCGCGAGCCGCCTCGACTTCCAGACTTGGCAGGCCACCGGGCAAATGGGCTTTACTGAGGGAGGCGTGGCCGACTACCTCCTCACACCCGGAGTGCCTTCCCCCACCACGGCAACCCACGTCACCTTCGCCTGGGGCGCCACGGCCGCCACCATGAAAGTGTATGTCAACGGCGCGCCGGCAGGCGCGAGAAGCGGCGTAAGCGCTTTGTTCGCCTTGCCCAGCGATGTAGGCGTTCTCGGGGATAGCATACCTACCGGTGAACCGATGGTGGGCGCGATCCATCGCGTCACCATTTATAATGGTCTCCTGCCAGAGTCCGTCATCCTGAGTCACGGAATGGCCTTCGCGGGGCAGGCGCCGGAAGTGACGCTGGGCGCGAAGGGCGGGGTGGCCACGGTCCTTCTAAGTCGTGGTATTGCGGGGTTGCACTACCGGGTAGAGTACAGCAATAGCCTGAGCGCGGGGGACAACTGGCAATTGCTCCAGGACCTCCCTGCGCTGGCCGGCGTCACCGCCAGCGTGCCCGACCCCACGCCTATCGCCAACCGCGCCTTCCGCTATTATCGGGCGGTGTTGCTGCGCTAAGCAGGTTCCCCGCGGGGCGACCGGCTCTCGCTCAATGGGAGCCGCGGCGCCGGGGCGGCCGTGTCCGCTCATTGTTTCAAGCTCTAGCGGGGTCGCGATAGCTCCGTTAGAAGCGTCCTGTTTATAGGAACGCGGCCCTGCCTCGTTAGATTCAAGCTCCGCTAGGAGCGCCCTCGAAACCGCGCCCCGATTCACTTTAAATCCAGATGCGCCTGGTGATCGTAATTCCATCGCCGCCAAGCGGCAGCGGTTACCGCAGTCCAGCGATTGGTTTTGTTGTATTCGACGTGCGCATCGCAAAAGAGGACATTTGCTCCGCGAGCATGGCGACCGGTGATCGCGGCAAAGAGCATCTCCGGATGACGATCGTCGTCGTTATCATCATCGGTGGCCCAAGGATCATAGTCCGCTATCGCGATCATGTCCGCCGGAACCACGATTTGAGACTCCAACAGGTGCGTCGACG
>Ga0316231_1005499_pt1 | contig 10100 bp, 6 predicted proteins | sample TBH18027metaG_FD_206002 | JGI IMG/M metagenome (GOLD analysis project Ga0316231, IMG submission 206002) | Freshwater microbial communities from Trout Bog Lake, Wisconsin, USA - TBH18027 | ecosystem: Environmental > Aquatic > Freshwater > Lake > Hypolimnion/Profundal zone | place: USA: Wisconsin...
TTAGGTATATTAGCGTGTGACAGCACGTCATTACCAAGACAGCTAATGCCTGGAAGGCGATTTCTTTATGGAGTTCAGTAAGAGAGTTGGGACGTTAGATGGGAAGCTTGTCCACAAGTTGGGCGACGAAACGATGTGGATTGAGCCATGGGGGCAGGATGGTCTACGAGTTCGGATAACGACGGGGCCGGAGGTTTCCGACACGGCGTGGGCGTTGACGGAGCCGCTAAGCGGAAGCGCTTCGAATGCCGAAGTCGTCTTTGAACTCACGGACACAATGGCGTCGATCAGGAACGGCAGCGTTTCCGCGCAGATTCACGATACATACACTCAGCCGGGGCATCTGCAGTTCTTTAAGCATTCGGGCGATGCTAAAGAGTGTATCCTAAGCGAGCACGATTACGTCGTTCATGCGCACAATCCTGGGACGCGCATCTTCAGGCCGTCTGCGGATCAGCTCTGTCACAGTGAAATCCATTTCGCCTCTCACGACGGTGAGCGCTTTTATGGGATGGGCCTGAACTCCACGGGCCGCGTAAATCTCAAGGGTTGCGTGATCGACCTCTACCAGCGCCACGTTAAGCATGTCGTGCCATTTTTGGTATCCAGCCGGGGCTATGGCTTCCTCTGGAACAATCCGTCACTGGGCAGACTTGAGCTGGGCAATAACATGACGCGCTGGGTTTCCTATGGGTGTCGTCAAGTCGACTACTTCATTACCGTGGGGGATTCCTATGCGCAGATTCTGGAGCATTATGCCGATGCCACCGGACACGCGCCCGAGTTGCCTTACTGGGCGTCAGGGCTCTGGCAATGCAAGCTGCGATATGAAACGCAAGACGAGTTTCTCGGCGTTGCTCGCGAGTTCAAGCGTCTGGGCATACCGCTATCCGTACTCGTAATTGACTTCATGCATTGGAAGCATCACGGAGACTGGAAGCTGGACCCTACATTCTGGCCTGACCCCGCCGCCATGGTTCGAGAACTGGACGACATGGGTGTTCGCATAATGATCTCACCCTGGACCCTTGTGAATGAGCAAAGCGAAAACTATGCTCAGATGAAGGCGCAAGGCCTCTTTACGGGTTCTCTAGATGGCAACCATGATACGGTTAACTGCGAAGGCCAGCGGTATCAGTATGATCCGACAAATCCTGCGGCGGCCAAATTCCTGTGGGGAAAATGGAAAGAAAACTATTTCGATCTTGGCATAAGGACGTTCTGGCTCGATCCGTGCGACGATTTTCATGAAATAAAAGACTATGACCAGGTGACCTATCACATCGGTCCCGCTAAGGAAGCGCATGCCTATTTCCCAATCGCCCACCAGAAGAACATCTTCGAAGGCCTTCATAATGCGGGCGAAACCGAAGTGGTCACAATTTGCCGCAATTCCTGGGCTGGCTCGCAGCGCTACGGGGCAGCGCCTGCAGCGCACGACATCATGTCGTCGTTCGAGCATCTGACCGAATACATGAAGGCTGGGCTCAATCTCGCGATGAGCGGTATTCCGTGGGGCGCGAGCGAAATCGGCGGCTTTATCACATTCGACAATGAAAGCGATAAGTTTCACGAGCTCATGGTACGGTGGTACCAATATGGAGTCTTTACGCCCATCTTTCGCACGCACGGCTGTCGAAAGAACAATGAGCCCTGGACAATTGGCGGAGACGCCTACCGGCATATCCGCGCATCGATCTTTCTTCGAGAGCGTTTACGGCCTTACGTGATGGCGCAGATGAAGGTGGCGGCAAACACAGGCACTCCGCCTATGCGTCCTGTCTTTTACGATTTCACGACCGATTCACGCGCAGCCGACATCGAAGATCAATTTCTGTTTGGTCCAGACCTCCTTATCGCGCCCATTTTGGCATACCAGGAAAGAAGACGACAAGTCTACTTGCCCGAAGGGACCGAGTGGACGGACGCCTGGTCGGGCGAGTCTCTGGATGGCGGGCAAACAGTCGCGGCCGATGCTCCAATCGAGCGAATTCCCGTCTTTATACGGGGCAAAGGCAACGGCCTTCTTGCCATCTTCGACGGGCTTTACGATTTGTAGAATTCACGTCAACGTGATGTACGCTAATCCGAATATGGGAACCCGGAATTGGGGCTCCGGGGTCAACGAGATACCCGGTTTTATGTGTCATTATATTGAGGCGGACGAGGAGACTTCGATGGCTGAAAAGAGACGGATGATTTTTGCGCCGGAAATAAATCCGGCCAGTTTTGTGCTGCTTTGTTGGAAAGGGGAAGACAGGAATAGCTGGAGCGTCAGAGATTTCTCAGATCCGACCGTCCAAGCCAATCCACGCTATGCCAAAGAATTTCCATTCACAATTGCGCACCTCTTGAACCTGAAGCTGGTATTCGAGGCGCCCTATCACAGTACCAAGGACAGGGGCTTCTGGGACCAATTGACACAGGAGTTCAACCAAAAACATCTTGCGGCGCGTCCAAGCGCTTCTGCCCGCAGGCAAGCTGCGGGAGGCGCCGTGGAAAAGGAGAACCTATGACTACATTCCATACATCTCGTGAAATCTCTGCTTCGATAGAGCAAGTCTTTGCTGCGATCAGCGATCCGGAACGATTGGCCAGATGGTGGGGACCAGCGGGTTTCACAAACACGTATAGCATCTGCGACTTCAAGAATGGCGGCCGTTGGTCGTTGGTCATGCACGGGCCTGATGGAAAGTCCTATCCTAACGAAAATGTATTTGCAGTTATTGAGCCACCGGCCAAGGTTGTTATTGAGCACGCGTCAGAACCAACGTTTCGCTTAACTATTGAATTGGCTCCGTCAGCGGCGGGAGTTATGGTGTCGTGGTCGCAAGAGTTCGAGAGTGCAGATGTGGCGAGCAGACTTGAGCATATTGTTGTCCCCGCAAACGAGCAAAATCTGGAGCGACTTGCTGCAGAGGTTTCGCGCAACCCCAAAGATTCGTAAACAGGTCGTCCGGCGGGGCGACAAAGTGCGATTGATAGTGGCTATATTTATGCCAATCAGTCGCCCGGATTTATCTCTGAATCGCAGTATCGCGCCGGGAATGCCGTGGCGGGACGAGTCCAAAAACCAGCCTTCCCGCCTGGGATCGAAAGGCGCAAACATCGGATGAAGCACGTACGCGACCAGAGCAACAAGGATGCTTGCGCCGAGGCTTCGACGCACACGTGATGCGCGTCTGTCAGTTCGGGTTCGGTTTTGGTGACACAATGCAAAATTCAAACAATCTCGAAAACAATATCCGATTGACGACTCCAGCCTTGCGTTGGCTCGACGCACTCCCAGTGGGCAACGGACGTATAGGCGCTCTCATCTTCGGCGGCGTGGAAGCGGAACGTCTTGCGCTCAACCACGAAAATCTATGGCGCGGAGTCACCCGCAATCGGGAGGTTGAATCGCAGGCGTCGCACCTGCCGGAGATACGAGAAGCGCTCCTGGCTGGCAACTTCCTGGAAGGGCATGCGCTGGCCACCAAATACCTGAGCGGTCACAGCCGACGCGTTCAGCCCTATCAACCTGTCGGAGACCTGTCGATCCAATTGTTAGCGAGCGACGCCGCAAGCGACTATGACAGAGAACTCGACCTGTCGACTGCTGTGGCCAGCGTGCACTACCGTGCAAACGACATTCGATTCGATCGTGAAACGTTCGCATCCGGCCCGCAAAACATGATCGTCGCCCGCATTCGCGCAAGCGCTCCTGGCGCGATTAATGTTCGCGCCGCATTGAGCCGCATAGACGATCCCGACGCCATCGTCGAATCCTGGACATCGTCGGATGCCATCGGATTTAGTGCGACCTTTATCGAGGGAATACGCTTCGCGGTCGAAACACGCATTGTGTCCGCCGGCGGCAGGCGCCAATCGGAAGACGGCGCATCGATATCGATTATTGGGGCCGACGAGTTGATTCTGCTGACCGCAATCGCGGTGGAATGGGACGGCGACGACCCTGCTGCAGCATGCAAAGCGATCCTTGATACCGCCCCGCAAAGTTATGACGAACTCCTGGCAGCCCATCTTGCCGAATACCGGGAAATGTACGATCGCGTCAGCCTCGAACTGGAAACGCCTGCCGATCGCAGGACGCTTCCGCTGGATAAGAGGCTCGATTTGCTTAGAAAGGACGGCAACGATCCGGGTCTCGCTGCGCTTTATTTCAACTATGGGCGCTATCTTCTCCTGGCAAGTTCCCGGAACTGCGATCAGCCGGCCAACCTGCAAGGCATCTGGAATGTCGATCTTCGTCCGCCTTGGGACTGCGACATACACAACGATATCAATATCCAAATGAACTATTGGCCGGCCGAGGTATGCAATCTAGCCGAGTGCGCCGCGCCCCTTGTGTCGCATATCGAACGATGTATTCCCCAGGGCCAAAAGATAGCCAAACAGCTTTATGGCTGCCGGGGCGTTTGGTACGGCATCACGGCCGACATTTGGGGCTGCCCGACGCCCGAGGCGCCAGACTTTGACGTTTGGACCGGAGCCGCGCCTTGGCTGGCGGAGCATTTATGGTGGCGCTATGAGTACTCATGCGACATCGAGTTCTTACGGGAACATGCGTATCCATTCCATAAGCTCTGTGCAGAGTTCTACGAGGATTACCTGGTGCGCGACGAGAACGGATGGCTCGTAACAGTTCCCTCGCAATCTCCCGAGAACTTCTTCGTTGGAGGCGCCCGCCCGGTCAGTCTTTGTGTCGGCTCCACCATGGACCTCTTGTTCGTTCGGGAGGTGTTTAGCCGCTGCATTGAGGCGTCGGAACGACTCGGAGTTGACCCCCAGATGCGACCAGCGTGGCAAGCCATCCTAGATGATCTTGCCCCATTTCAGATCGGCTCGAACGGAGTGTTGCAGGAGTGGCTGCGCGACTTCGAGGAAGGCGAACCGGGGCACCGGCATCTTTCGCATCTGATCGGCATCTTTCCCGGCGAGCAGATGACGCCCGATTTGCTGCCTGAGTTCTACGCAGCCGGCCGAGTATCTCTTGAAAGGCGTCTTGCCGCGGGAGGCGGTCCAACGGGTTGGAGCCGTTCCTGGGTTTGCGCACTGTGGGCCAGGTTTTTTGAAGGCGATCTCGCCTACGAGCACCTGATCCGTCTGATCTGCGATTATTCGACGGCTTCCCTGCTCGATACGCATCCCTACGGTAACGAATGGGGAGTCGTGTTCCAGATCGACGGCAATTTCGGAGGCGCCGCTGCAATCGCTGAATTGCTCCTGCAAAGCCATTCGGGCGTAATTCGTCTTTTGCCCGCTCTGCCGACTAACTGGAATTCAGGATCAGTCAAAGGGCTGCGCGCAAGGGGAGGCTACGCCGTTGATATGGCGTGGCAGCATGGCGCTCTGACCGAAGCGATCATATCGAGCGAACCAGGCGGAACATGCGTCGTCGCGTGTGCTCCGGACATCTCGCCTGTCGATGACAACGGGGCGCCGCTGAAAGGCATACGGGATGCGCAGGGACGGCTAAATGTGCATGTCGACGCGGGTAAGAAGGTCAGACTGACTCGCGCATTGTGATACATCGCGTTCCTCCTCTCCGAACACATGCCGGCCGATGATTTGGAAGGACACCGTTCTCGTGCCAAACATTGACAGGAACACCGGATCGCCGTATAATTCACCGAGTAAGCCAACGAATCGAATAGGATGTACATCGATGACGACATTCACGAAGATCTCAACACTTCTCATTATTGGCGTGTGCTCGATGCTGGCGATAATGGCCTCGACTCCTGTCCGGGCCGACAGTCCGGCCAGACCGGCAAATCTGGCGACTAACGGCGGATTCGAAAACTGGGCGACACCGTCGACAGTAAGCGCGCCATGGCCAAAGCTAGGGTCTGAGGGCGCTCCCGTCGACTGGACTCCTGAAATGGAAACTCCGCTCGCCAAGGAGGACTACGGCAAGATCACAGCCGGCCTCTACAAAGATACAGCGATCAAACACACTGGCGACGCGTCCGTTCGACTCGAAGGAACCAACCCGGCGGAGTCAGTCAATGCCGTTCGCTTCGTTCCTGTCGAGCCCAACACGAGATATCGCGTCAAACTCTGGGTGAAAGGCGACAGCATCGAGGGCACGGGAATCATGGTATGGGCGGTCTTCGGACCGGCTGGCGGCGACTTCTGGGCGCACCAGGATTTCCACCCGAAGGCGCCGGACGTGCATACAGGTACTTTCGACTGGGAGCCTGTCGAATACACTGTCGAGACCAATGCGACCGCCGGCACCATCAGACTGGTTTGCCAGCTTCGCCTCGCCACGGGCAAAGCGTGGTTCGACGATTTCGAGTTCACCAAGCTAGGACCGGTTACAGCCGTTCAGAATTTTTGACCATCTCCCAAACTATGCGCAGTATTCTTAGCGGGAACGGCCAGCACAAGGCGTCCGGCGTGGTCGACATCCCAGGTGTAGCCACCGGTGCTCTGCCACATGACCCATTGGTCGTCGGCGGTCTTACGGACGGATAGGTTGCAGTCAAGCTGCTTCGTCTTGCCAGGATCGATTCCTATCGACGCAAACGGAATGCGCCATGTCGCGTCCCAACTCGCGGAGTTTTCAATGCGGGCAACATACTGTACTCCCAGCAGAGCCCGATTAGCAGCTTCAATTGACGCTCCGGCTTCAGTGCTGGTCTCAAATTTGCCATTCGGGTAGCCGCGCCATACCAGAATCGGCGAGTGTGGCTTCGATGAGTCGCGCAAGGCGACCTCCACTGCATCGTTAACCCCCCAATGCGCCTGGGAGGCCAGCGGTTTTGCAGGATTAACGTCGTTGTGTATCGCAACGTAAAGGCTGCTTGCATCCCACGCCAGCCAGGCCATGCTTGGCGGCATGAGTACGGCGCCGTCAGGGGCTTTGTTCAAAATCAATGCGTTGGCCGCGGTCGCTCCCGGCCAAGCGCCAATGGCGCTGGTGCTGTCGATGGCTACCGGCCCGCGCAGCATCATCGCTTCCAGATGCGTTGATGAAACCGGCAGAGGTTTCCAACCCGCAATCGGAAATTCGTAAGTTTTGGGCGCCACAGAAACGCGCTGCGGGCTGTCCTCAACGGGCCATGAGGCACGCAGCCTGTCCTTGTATAGGCCAAACTTCTCGACCGGAATTTTGCGGAAGCCGAGTCGGAAGGCCGGCGAATCCTTGCGTAAGCGAAAATCGGAGTGAGCGGCATCCACGAACAGAGGATTGGCGATCAAGCCCTTGGCATCAAATCCATGTGCTTGCCAATTATTCCAGGCGAGATTGCCCTGATTGCCAACGCCCAGGAGGTTGAGCGAGACTTGAACATCTCCCCCGGCATTCCAGTACAGGTTTCGGTCAATGGCGACGAGGTCCGGTGGAACGATAAAGGACAGCAGCGGCGTGGCGACGGGTTGCTGCGATATCGCAACGATATTGCCGACAAAGCTATCACCCTCCGGCCATTTGTAATTACGCATGGGACGGGCAAGTTCGGGATAGCGATCGCTCCACGGCGGGGTCTGGTAGGGCATCGCGTTCAGATTCTTTTGCAAGGCATTCCAATCGAATGTCTCCCAGCGATTGTCCACGCTAATAGCTCGGCCGCAGTCGACAAAGATATTGTTTTCGATAGTCGTGTCACGTCCGGCGCCGAGTTCGACACCCAAATCTCCAACCCGGTACACGATGTTGCCGTACACCTGATAGGCGCTGGTCGCATCGTCGAGATAGATTGCTTGCGCGTCGCTCGGGGACGTATAGCGCACCGTTCCGCGCGCTGAGTCGATGCGTGAGAAACCATATCCTTGTATGTCGTGAAATTCATTGTAGCGAATCACGTTGCCGCGGTATGTCCAGTCGCGGCCGACATAGAATGCACCGCAGTCCGAACTGTTCAGGCAGACGTCGTGGATGATGTTGTACTCGACCAAATGATCGTTGCCGCCCAGCAGAATTGCCGCGTGAGGGCCGTCGTGAATCAGATTATGTGTTACCCGATTGCCCACGCCGTTGACCGAGACGGCCGGCCTGTAGCATTCGAAAATTTGGCCAAAATCATGAATGTGATTGTTGTCCGCGTAGTTTCCGGCGGCCTGAAGTTTGATGCGGTCGCCGCCCGAAAGATGGATGCCGCCCTGGCCGATGTCATAGACGTCATTTCCCGATGCTCCATTGTTCTCACCCTCGCTGATAGTCACGCCACTGCCGCCGGTGTGGCGAATCACGCAGCCGGCGATGAGGTTGTGCGCTCCGCCGCTAATTCGGACTGCATCGCCCAGAGAGGCCTCCAGCGTAAACCCCTGGATTGTAACATAAGACGTATTGGCCAGATTGATTATGCTGGGCAACGCCGAGACTACTGTGTTCGAAGCGCCCTCTGCCGGCGGCCAGAAATAGAGGGTTTGCAGGCTGCGATCGAAGTACCACTCGCCTGGCGCATCGAGTTCTTCGAAGACGTTGCGCACAATATAGCGCCTGCCAGGTTTGATTTCATAACCGGTAGGCGACCTCAGTTGGATGAGATGCGCGGCGGTATCGATGGACTTGATGCCCACATAATCTTCCTGCCACCCATAGTTGGCGAAGATATGTATCTGCGCGGCTTCAGGATGCGCCCACATCGAGGGGCGCTCGCCTGAATAGGCGAAATCCGTCTTACTGCCTGCCTTCGGCACGGCGCCGACATAGGCCCAGTCACCGTAGTGCGGATCCCCTGCAACGCGATTCGGCCAGCGCGCCAAATCCATGCGTTGGCCGCCGCAGTACAGGTCAAACTTCGGCACGCCCCCGATGCCGCTGCCGGCAACTGTCGGCTGCAGCTTATCGAGGCTGAGCGACCGCACATCGGCCTGAAGAATCTTGCCCTTATAGGGCACGAAACCGCGCACCTCGCGCCCCCCGGAGAGGGTCACATGTTCGTTTGCATAGGCGCGGTATGTGATTGGCGAGTCGGCTGTCCCGGAATCCAGTCCGGTCAGTTCGAGCGGCTGATCCAGGAAATAGGTCCCTGCCCGGACCCAGACCGTTGAAGGCCCGGCCAATTTACCGTTCTGTTTCAGCGCTCGCAACGTGTCGCGCGCTCGTACGAGAGTGGCGAAAGGACCATCTGTTCCGGCTCGATTGCTTCGCGGGGTTGTGCCGGACCAGGCATCGTTGCCGCTGCTTGCAACATAGAGGTCCAGTGCATGAGCGGCGCCGGCGCCTGAGAGCGCATAGACGATAGCAGCGACAAGTATTAGTTTTTGCATGAAAGACTACTTCTTAAGAATCCCGGCAGAACTTGCCTGCGATGTGGGGTATGTCAATGCCTCTTTGGTATACACGCTGTAAAACTTACCGAATCGTGGTTCGTCGGCATTATACAGTTGCATCACAATCACGGAGACAAGGCCGTGCTGCGTATCGACATGCAGGAACGAATGGCCGGTCCCTCCGTGTCCGTAGCCAGTGGTATCCAACGCCAGCCCGAGGCCATAATTTGACTTTATGTTGTCCGGAGTCTGTTTCGTTGTCATCGTCTTCACTGCGGCTTCCGAAAGAACCCTGTGTCCATCATACGAGACACCGCCATTAAGCAGCATCTGGCCGAAACGGGCAATATCTTCGGCAGTGCAGAAGACACCCACTCCGGGCGCCGCTTGACGAGCAGGATCATCCAATGGATAGTGGAGCTTTGTCGCGTGCATTGACACCCACGGTTGGCCGCCTGGATTCTTATCGTACATGACCGGCACATGCTCAACCTGCTTGGAGGTCAAACGGAACGTTGCGTGGTTCATTCCGAGGGGCTTGAACAACCGCGTCGCCATAAAGTCCTCATAAGACATCCCGCTCACCACTTCGATGATCCGGCCAGCGGTGTTTATTCCCGCGCTGGAGTAGTGATTCTCGGTTCCGGGTTCGCACAGAAGCGGAGTTGCAGCGTAGTCATAGACTCTATCCTGAAGTCGAACCATGTCCAGGCTCGGCTGCTCGACTCCGGTGCTGTAGGGAATGCCGCTCATGTGAGTAAGAAGGTGGCGTACGAGAACCTTATTTTGCGGATGCTTGAGAAGCATATGGTCTTTATCCTGCTCGGCGATATACCACTGCGGCTTGAACTCCGGCAGGTACTTCTCAACAGGGT
>Ga0316231_1005501_pt1 | contig 10099 bp, 8 predicted proteins | sample TBH18027metaG_FD_206002 | JGI IMG/M metagenome (GOLD analysis project Ga0316231, IMG submission 206002) | Freshwater microbial communities from Trout Bog Lake, Wisconsin, USA - TBH18027 | ecosystem: Environmental > Aquatic > Freshwater > Lake > Hypolimnion/Profundal zone | place: USA: Wisconsin...
CGATACTTTTCGCCTCTTCAATGAAGGCAACGGTTTCTACACCTGGTGGAGCAATTTCAGCAAGGCGCGGGAGCGGAATGTCGGTTGGCGTATCGACTACGTTCTCGTGTCGAGCGCGCTCAGGGACAACGTGATTGCCGCCGATATCCATCCGGCCGTTATGGGGTCGGACCATTGTCCGGTGAGTGTCACGTTGGACTTGTGACGATGGCTGGGGGCTTGTTCGTAAGCCATTTACTCTGTCTTACCTTAGATATTGAATATCTCCGAAACGAACGGATTGTCTGAGGAGATGGCCACAACATCCACGCCATAGGCATCTCGAAAGGCCCGGCTGGAAATACGTCGAGGCGACCATTTGATTTGGAACGCACGCAGGTTGCTCCCCTGTTTCACGACCAGATCCACTTCCGACTGCCCTCGTGTTCGCCAGAAGAACAGTTCCGCCGGCGAGCCAAGCAGCGCATTGCGTTTAGCCGCCTCGGCGATGACGTAGTTCTCCCACAGCGAACCGATGTCGGGCCGGAAATCCTCGGTCGAGAATGCATTGAGTAGGGCGTTGCGAATGCCGGTATCCCAGAAGAAGATCTTTTGACTCTTAGCAATCTCCTTGCGCGCATTGGTGCTAAATGCCGGCAACCGGAAAATAACAAAACTCTGTTCCAGCAGATCTATGTAACGATCTATGGTCGGTCGCGCCATTTGCAGCTGTGCCGCCAGTTCGCTCACCGATACTTCCGAACCCGCTTGATGGGCCAGGAGGAGCAGCAACCGTTTGATGAGATCCGGTGTCTTGATCAGACCGGCCTGGAGCACGTCTTTCCAAAGATAATCGGCACTGAGTTCCCGCAGAAGTCTCGCTGGCCGATCGGCCGTCACGATTTCGGGATAACTGCCAAATGCCAGCCGCTGCATGAGGTATGCTCGTAATTGAGGCGCGAAATGCCGGCATAAATGGGTGGGATCTGCTCCGGCGCTTGCCCAACTCTGAGTGCCTAACGTCTCGAGAAATAGTAATGGAGGCAAGACGAGTTTGCGGTTGCGTCCCGTTAGGCTCTCCGCCGTCTGATCGAGAAGATCCAGCGACGACGAACCGAGCAGAAGAAACTTCGCGGCCAGCCGCGAATCATGCCATCCCTTGATGATACGGGACGTTGCGGGCAGACGTTGAGCTTCGTCGATTACCAGCACTGGCGGATTGCCAAGGCTGCGCAGCCCGTCGCTGGGTGACAAAGCCGATGCTGCCAGGAAACGGGCCTTGTCCACTTCAATGTCGAAATTGAGGAACAACGCCGGCTGACCACCTAGGACGTGCTCCACCAGTGTTATCTTGCCAACCTGACGAGCGCCGAGAATAATCCCTACCTTATCGCCGGCAAGGATATCCTTCAACGGATCTTCTGCTTCTCTTCTGAGATACATACTATACATTATAGCATGTGATATTGTATAATATGAGTAAAATCAAGCGTGGTAAATCAGTAGGAGAAGCACATGGCTATCACTGGGAAACAACGGCTACAAACGATTCTAGATGGCGGTGTACCCGACTTTCCGCCCCATTGGGAACTGGTTTTTCAGATCCCCGACGCGTTGTTCGGCATGAACCCGAGCAAAGTGCCTGGCATCGACAGCGATACGCAGTCCGTGCGGGATGAGGCAGCGTGCAACTTTCATGCCGAGATCGCTGACCGATTGATCTCGGAGTGCGGTTGGGCCGCCGTACCGGCGAGAAACTCCTATGCCCCCGCCGAAATCGCAATAGCGAAAAGGCAGTTTGGCGACCGGGCTCTGGTCCCTGGCTATGAGGGCGGCGGTGTCTTCTGGATGATGGACGGCGCCGGCATGGCCGAGTTAGCAAGAAAGATGTTCGAGGAGCCGGACGAGCTGATGCAAGAAGCTCGGCGCAAATGCGAACATGGAAAGAACCAGTTGCGCCTGATGGCCGACGCCGGGGCGGACTTCTTCGTGCTTGCGTATGACTTTGGCTTCAATGACGCGCCCTTTGTCTCGCCGCGTCACTTTGCATACCTATGCGCGCCTTTCCTGAGCGAGATGGTGCAAGCGGCGCATGATCTGGGTAAACGTGTCATTCTTCACTCCGACGGCTGCTTGAATCTTATCCTTGACCAGATATATTCCACCGGGCTCGACGGATACCAGTCGGTGGACCCGCAAGGCCATATGGATATCAAGCAGGTGCGGGAAAAGTACCCCGACTTGATTCTGATGGGCAATGTGCCCTGCAACCTTCTCCAGGACGACGATCCCGATGCCATTCGATCCGCTGTCGACCTTTGCATGACCGAAGGCGGCATCGGCAAAAAGTATATCTTTTCATCATCGAACTGCATCTTTAACGGCATGCCGGCCGAGAGCTATCGGACAATGCTTGGCGAGTACCGTAGACTAGAGAAAAGCTGTAATGCGTCGGCAGATGACAATCGGCCTTAGAACTGATCGTCCACAATGATCACTTTTTTACTTCACTTGGCAGCAGCCAGCGCGGTCGTTTGATGAATTCGCCGCCGCGGAACGTCTGCTCGATCCTACCGGCCTTTTCCAGGTGGTTGAAGCAGCTTCGCATGCACCCACGGGAGCCTTCGACGCCGTAGCTGCCGCCCTCGCCTTCGCCCATGCCCCACTGTGCCAGATACGAATGCCCCTCAATAATGCGGCCGCTTGGAAACTCGGCCGTCGATCGCCAAGTCCCTAAGGAAAGCGTCCAGGCAATCTTGTAGGCGGCTTCTTCTGACATGCTTTGGGACGTCACATCGAAGTTCCAGCCAGGGATATCCTTGTGGATGAACGGAGACACTCGTGCATCGGCGCCGTGATACATCAGCGTGCACTTGCCCATGTCGACGTCGGCCCATTCATATGTCTTGTCTTCGATTTGTACCTTGATCGACTTGCCTCCCTTTTGATGCGGGATGGCGCCTGGGCAGCCGGTCACGCAGTGCATGCACCGGTCGCAGATTGTGCCGGGCTCGATCAGGGGGTCCGGCTCCAGCGGCATATCGGTGATGATGGCATGGAGGCGCTGCCTCGGACCGTACTTCTTCGTGAGAAAGACCTTTGACCAGCCAATTTCTCCGAGACCCGCCGCCACGCCGGCGATTCGAATAGCCAGGTGCACATTTGGCGCCACCGCGCCCGGCCTGACGGGTTCTGCGTCCGGCTGGCTCTCCGGCACGCCCGAGTAGTAGGGGACCGCTTCCCAACCATGGTCCTCAATTTTGCAGGCCAGATCGTAGAGCGGCGCCTGTATAAAGAAGCTGTTGAGCAGGCCGTGATAATCAAAATACGTATAGTTGGGCCAATATGTGCCCTCCTCGATACCACGCCAGCCCCCACGCATGATGCGCTTACCCACAACGATCACCGACCTGGCTTCCGGGAGAATAGATGCCGGATGCATGCGCGGGGGAGCCCCTTCGAACCGCTCGATATTGGCCACGCCGAAAAGATTCAGGCCGCTCTTGAATGCGTATTCTCTTAGTTGTTCCTTTGTTATGTCCACGATCGTCCTTCTTTCCTAGAGCACCCTGTGCTCGTCGATTATGCCCCAGGGGGACCGCTTTCGGAAAGCGTTATGGAACGTGTTCTGGATCGCATCGGTCTCCTCCAGAAACGCGATGCAGCTTCGGGTGCAGATAGCCGCGATGCGGTCTGCGTGCCCAAACGGATGCATCCGATTCGGCGTCGCGCCGTTCTTGCACGAGTTGCAGCGAGCATGGTCGATCCCGGCGACAACCATGTCCTTGCCGCAGATGCTCAATGTCTGTTCTGCTGCCGGTGAGATTGCTCCAAGGATGCAGAACGAAGCATGCTCCCGGCATCCGGGGCATACCGGCGCAGTAAGAATCGGATCAGGGTCGAGATTGGCATCGGTCAAGATCATCTGAAACCGCTGCCTCGGGCCGAACTCGGGGCTTAGAAACAGGCCGCAGTAGCCGATTTCGCCCAGGCCGGCGCGCACTGCTGCATCATCCAGGTCCAGCATGATATTCGGCGCAGGCTGGCCTTCGCGAACCGCAATCCCCATCGGAGGCGTTTGCGGAGGCAGATTGGGAAGGGGAACTGCCTCCCATCCGTTGTCTTCGAGGAACTCGCCCGCCTTGAACGTGGTCATCGCAAGGTTGCGATTGTTCAGCCAGTTGCGGCCATACATGTCGTACAGATCGAAGCTGGTGCCTTCCTCGACACCACGAATCGCCCCTCTGACTATCCTCTTGCCAATCACAATCACGGACCGAACTTCGGGGAATATCGATGCAGGATTTCTGTTCGCCCCAAGTTCCTTAAATCGGTCAATCGAAGCTATGCCGACAAGGTCGGCGCCGTTGCCCTTTACGTGAGATTTGAATTGCAAAGTGAAACTGGTCATATTGACCTCCTACCATCTGTGCTTCTATTGTACAAAGGGGCAGAGAAATCCACAACACTGCGATTTACCTTTAGCGAAAAGGTTTTTACTCCGGCAGGTTGGATCGGTATTCTGACGGGCTGCAGTTCATGATCGAGCGAAACACGCGTCCGAAATTCTGCGTGCTGCCGAAGCCGACCGTGTAGGCGACCTCTGTAATGCTCCGTTTGCGGTCCAGCAGCAGCCGCTTTGCCCATTCGATTCGTTGAAGGCTGATGTAATTGCTCAGGCCAATCCCCTTCTCTTGCTTGAACCTGCGGCTAAGATATGAAGGGTTGACATCAAGCGCTATGGCGATGCCGCTCAGCGCGAGATCGGGGTCTTCAATATGTGTCTTGACGATCTCTTCCGCGTTACTGATCATGCGTCCCGATGCACAGTAGTAATGATCCTTGACAAGTTGAGTGAATCTCATTGCGGCTTCCAGCAGAATATGCCGCAGGTCGGAATAGTCGTAAGTGACCGATATTCGGTTCAAGTACTCCTGCGTGTCCTGTGCGGCGATCTGATCTTCCGCACCCGCCTCTCGCGCCGATTGGGCCATCAAGATGATATAGCTTTGCAGGATTGGGCGGAGATAGCTCAGCGAAAGGTAGTTTTCGCGAAAAAGCACTGCCGAAACCTGGGCCAAGACGCTTCCGACCTGCTCGGGATCAGATGTCCTTACTAGCCTATTCAGCCGATCGCACAAATCCCAGTGCATGGCCAGGGAGAATGATGTCGATAGAAAAGACTTTTCGTAAACGTATGTCGCATCGAATCCAAAACTGGTCTTTCGCCGTTGTGCAACCACGGCATACTGTGCAGCCTGTCGGAGCCCAGCCGTCGAGCGCTCGCGGACGAAGGCGATTCCCAGCGTCATGCCGAGGCGGCAATCGTTTGCCAATGACATTCTCAACGTGTTCAGAGATTCGACCAGCTCGTGTCGTGGGCTGTGCCCTTCGTCGCCACAAAAATAGAATGCATTCGTGTGGGTAAACCCGAGAATTCGGCATCGCGACTCAGGCAGGAATGAGTTTAGGCTTTGGGCCACGATGCTGGCGACATTGGCTTTGCGCGCTTGGCCAAGGCTAGCATATCCATCCACACACAGGCATGCCACAAAGGCTGGACATTCGGCATCCTTTTCGTAAAGGTGGAGCAGATGCGACCCGCCTACTGGATCGAGCGAATGCTCCGGATAGATGAGTTGGTTCCAAAACATGCCATTCCAAAACAGGCTGTCAATACCGCCGATTGTCCCGGCTGCCGTGGACTCAGTCCCCATTGCTCGCTCCGTTTATTCCGGGTGATTGTCTTGCCACGCTTGAATCATTGCGCGATAGTTGATTATGGGCGCCTCCTCTTGTACCGCGTTGCTCGCGCCGAGAACCAATCCGTTCATATGCCCGCAAGTCGTCAAGAGTTTTGTCGTCTCTGCGAACACCTCAGCCGGATTGCCTGAAATAATCAGACCGCAATCGATATTCCCGCACAGGCATAGTCGTTCGCCGACGATCTTCTTTGCTTCCAGCATATCCATGCCTGCAACAGGATCGATCGCCTGCAATCCATTGACGGCAGTTGCTGCTATGTCGTCGAGATAGCGAGTCAGTTGGCCGTCCGAGTGCAAGATCGAATAGAGGCCCATCTGCTTGCACGCCTGAGCCCAGTCGTTCAAGTACGGCAGAATAAATCGACTCATCTGGTGCGGCCGGTAGAATGGCCCGGAGTTGTCCGCAATATCCGATGACGAGATCACAGCGCCCGCTCCGGCGTCGCGGTATTTCTTAGCGGTCTCAAGCCCATTGCGGAGAGTATTCGATGCCATTTCGTCGATCTTTTCCGGGGCATGGACGAGCGTCTCGCAAAACTCGACGTCGTAGTTTGCGCCCAGGACGCCGCCGGAGTTGCCGATCAACATGATATCGTCTCCGACCAGATCATGCATGACTTTCATCTGCAGGTATCGCACTTCTCCCGGCAGAATATAGTAGGCAAGGTCGTTGGGAGCTTGATACCAATAGCTGGCGGGCATCGTAACAGCCGCAAAGTTGAAATCGCGGCAAACACCGGCGATGATTTCCGCATTCGTGTGCAGCGCATGGTCCTGTTCTTGCATCGTAAGGGCGGCGAACTCTTCACCCAGGACAACGTGGCGTCCCGAGGCGGCATCCCATGCATGGAAACTTAGCTCCCATATGGGAACCGCCTGCGGTGCGCGGCATTCCAAAGCCGCAATCATGTCATCTCGTTTTTGCATTATTTTTAAGCGACGCGATATTGATTACAAATCGGTAATGGACATCGCTCCTGAGCATGCGATCGTACGCTTCATTGATATTCTGGATGTCGATCATCTCCGTATCGCAAGCGATTCCTTTTTCGGCACAGTAGTCGAGCATTTCCTGCGTTTCGCGAATGCCGCCGATGCAGGAGCCGGTAACCCTCTTGCGGCCGAAGATCACCGACATGCTGTTGATTGCCGGTTCGATAGGAGCGAGTTGACCGACGAGGCACAGTGTGCCGTCGAGCGACAGCGTGGCAATATAGGGCGACAGATCGTGCTGTTGCGGCACGGTGTCCAGAATAAAATCGAAATGGTTGGCCACGGATTTCATCTGGGCGGCGTCCGTCGAGATCACCACTTCATCCGCCCCTAAGCGGCGAGCTTCGGGTTCTTTACTGGGAGTGCGTGTGAATAACGTCACGTTGGCGCCCAGAGCGTGGGCGAACTTGACACCCATGTGACCCAATCCTCCAAGGCCAACCACCGCGACAGTGCTTCCCGGCCCAATGCCCCAGTGGCGCAGCGGTGAGTAGGTCGTGATGCCAGCGCAGAGCAGAGGCGCTGCCGACTTGATATCGAGCTTTCCGGGTATGTTGACGACGTACTCGCCGGATACGACAATCCGCTCCGAATAGCCCCCATATGTCGGCAGGCCGTCATGCCGGTCGTGGTCGTTGTAAGTGCCGGTCATGCCATTTTCGCAGTATTGTTCGAGCCCGAGGTCGCAGGAATGGCAGTGCCGGCAGGAATCGACCATACACCCGACGCCGACGATCTGGCCGACCTCGAATTTGCGCACATCGACGCCGACCTTTGCGACACGTCCGATGATTTCGTGGCCGGGGACCATCGGGTAGGCGCTGCCATGCCATTCGTTCCGCGCCTGATGGATGTCCGAATGGCAGACGCCGCAATAGAGGATGTCGATCAGGACATCGTCTTCGCGTATCTCTCGCCGAGTGAATTTATATGGCGCCAGCGGTGTCGTGGCCGATTGGGCGGCATATCCGTGAATGTTTAGAGGCATAAGTTTCTCCTTGGTTGAGTTTACTTCTCGGGCAAGCCGATTCCCGCAGCTCTGACGCGTTGGGCGTGTGCCTCTTACAGGATACTACATGGACACGGTTTTGACTGCACCAAGTCAAAACAACCATATTTGATAGCACTGTACGCCGGTGATTGACGATACGATTGTCCACAGCAGCCCGGCGGCAAACTCACCGAAGATCAGACCGATTGCAAACATTGTGAGGCCGGAATAGGCATTGGCTCCGCTATATCGCAAGACAAGGGATTTAGCGACCCACGCGATCAGGAACGGCATCCAGACCATACCCGTCCCCCAACTGCCGCAAATCGCGTAACCGACGGGATGGAACGGGCTGGATATCCAAAATCGCGAAAGCGAAATGAGCGCCAGTGTTACACTCGCGCCTCCCAGCATCGCGCGAATGGCGTCCGGGTCGGGACCATGGCGTCCTGTCAGATAGGAGTTGATCGTCGACCACCCTCCCGAACAGACTCCCGGGTTATATCCCACCATTTCCAGGCCGTGCTGCGAAAGCAGGCGCAAGACGATCCATGGTCCGGCGAACGCCGCCAGGATGCCGGTGATCGCCAATATCGGCCATATACCCGCTGCGGACCCTTTTGCGCGGTCGCTCATATAAGCCGACTCCACCAAGTGCGGCATTGGGTGGCCCTGTTGAGATCGAGTCAATGCGTAGAATGCTCCGAATGCGGATTGAGATTGTTGCGTAAGCCCATGCCCGTTAAACAGCGCCGTCAGCGGACCGTCGGGACCCATGAACTGCAGATTGTGCACGGGGAGGCCCAGTTCAGCTCGAAGCCTTGAAACGAACACGGCCAGAAGCAAGATGATCGCTAGTGAGAGTGCGGCCAGCCAGAACGAAAGTCCGAGCGCCGTGAGAACTCCCGTCAGCACCAGCCCTCCCACTACCAAGATCGCGAGGTCACATAGGGCGCCGCGATCTCCTTGACGGGCCGCGTTGAAATGCGAAGCAAGCATTGCGCGTGCGTTCCAAAGCAGGCTGATGCCCAGGACAATGATCGCGCCGAAGTTTTGAGCCAGCAGTCCGGGCGTATTGTCCAGGAAGACGTAAGGTGAACCGTGGGAAGCAGCAAGGAGTCCCGCGAAGTAGAGCTGCGCTTTGCCGATCAGATAAAAGAACCATGTTGAGAACAGAAGGTCCGTTCGTAAGAGCAGGCCTATACCTACCATTAATGGATGGAACGTTACTGGCACGATTCCAACTGCCTGCCAGCTTGGTGTAGCCGCCTGCGTATTCGCCCAGAATACCTTGACATTCAGTGTTGGTATCGAGGGCACAATCTGGTGCAGGCCGTTGCCAATGTCGAAACAGAATATTGTTGCAGCCGTCCTCCAGAACAGTTTAGAATGCCACGGCGATGCGTCGGGCCTTGTCATTTCTAGCGGCAATGCCGTCAGGGGAAACGAAAGGTGCTCATGGCGCGTCCATGACTTCCAAAGCATTCGGCTGAGCGCCAGGAACATCACGAACATAGAACTGAGCAGTGATCCCCATGCTACCAGTGGTCCGATCCAGCCATGCCAGATCAATGTCCAGTTGCCGCCTTGAAACACCGCTCGCGCCGCAACCGGGTCCTTGACAAGCGCCCACGCCGGGAGCGTCGCAATGACAGGTCCTAACCAACCCTCGCTTGGGCGTGTTGCGAATGCGTATGCCGGGTACGCGAGCGATGGTAACAGCGTGCCCAGCGATTCCCAACAAGCGAAACAAGTGCCGACATTGATCATCGAATAAACGCAAAGAACCTCCGCTCGTGAGAGGCAAACCTTCCCTGCTGTGCGCCTTGAGACGAGCGTGTTGACCAAGATCAGCAGCCCGAGGATCATCACAACGTGATAATAGATCGCAATCCCTGTTGGCAATCCGATCTGCTGGATCTCCTCCATCCAGACCACAAGGTAGAAGCTAAGAGCGGTGAGCGGTCCGCCGACCAGGACGATTGCCGGCCACCGAAATGGCGGACATATCGCGCTGCTTACTGAGACCTTCTTGGTGTGATCCGATCCTTTAATTTGATTCTCTGTGGTTGCCATTCTCTATCTGGCATCCTGGGCCACCGGGACTACGTCCACAGGGTATCGATAGACGGTCGGAGGGCTCTGCGTATTTCCAACAGCGGTGACCGCCGGACGCCAGCGATCAGGAAATCCTGGCAACAGGCCGATTTGATCCCACGGAGGGTTAGGGAAGCCCAGCTTGTAAGCCGGGGATTTGCGTTTGAGCCTCAAGTCATATTGGCTCACGTTAATGAATAGCGGATCAATCGACAAGGCATCGTGATCGAAGCCCGACTTTTGCCACTCACTCAACGGCGTGTTCTCCCATTGA
>Ga0316231_1005506_pt1 | contig 10097 bp, 12 predicted proteins | sample TBH18027metaG_FD_206002 | JGI IMG/M metagenome (GOLD analysis project Ga0316231, IMG submission 206002) | Freshwater microbial communities from Trout Bog Lake, Wisconsin, USA - TBH18027 | ecosystem: Environmental > Aquatic > Freshwater > Lake > Hypolimnion/Profundal zone | place: USA: Wisconsin...
CACTGTTTTATAATGGAATGGGACAGCCAAGATGAGCTATATTGTACAAAAGATGCTCCTAAAAGGCCATTATGTGGAAGCGTTCATATGAATGAATATTTTGGCGATATATGGGAAAAAGAAATTGAAATTAAGGAAGAAAAAGAAAAAAGAACATTGTCTGTTGATGAACGTAGAGAAATAATACTGAATATATGTGAGCATTATAGATGTTTATGGGAAAAATGGTCTAAAGAAAGAATGGTTCAATGTAATGCTATATGTGATAGCTATGAAGAACTATGAAAATTATGAAAATTATGAAAATTGCATATAAAGTTCTTAAAAAAGATCTTACTAATATTGGATTACTTAATGCTCCAATAATGAAATACAAACTAGGTGTTTGGAATAAGCCATTAGAACCTATTTCAGATCATCCTAGAAAAGGAGGAGGACTTTGGGTTGCTCCAACTATTTCTAGTGCTAAGGGATATATTAAATATCTAAAGAAAAAAACATGGAATAGATGCGAAGATATTTAAATGTAAAATTGATGGAATTATTTTTCAATCCTCGTGTCGTATCAAAACAAAAAGAATTTTATTATGTGAAGAAATAAAATTATAAAATTTTACTTACTTTTTCGATATCATTTCTAAAATGTTTTGTTATTTCTTTTCCCTCTTCCATATATTGTTTTCTTTGAACAAATGATGGGTGAAAAATCGGCATCAATTTAATTTGTTTTCCGTTTAAATTTCTAATATGTATTTTACCTCTTTCTTTTGTAATTCCTTCAATATTTAATAGAAATTTTAATGGTTTTGAACCTATTAATACAATGAAATCAGGATTTAATAGTTTAATTTCTTCTTTTAGCCACATATTTTTACAATTACAAACTAGTTTTTCATTAGTAGGAAACTTATTGTCTAGGGGTCTACATGGTATTAGATTTGTAATTAGACAGTTTGTTTCATTAAAACCGAATTCTGTTATTGTAGACCTTAAAAGTTTACCTGCTTTTCCCACAAATGGCTTTTTCTCTAAAAGTTCAGTGGAGCCACATGCTTCGCCAACAAATATTACTTTGGGATTAATTTTATTTCCGTCAGAGAGAACAACTTGATTATATATTTTCCCAATTTCGCAAGCACAACAATGTGATTTTGCGACTTCAAATGCTGTGTAATTTATATATTTTTGTGTTTTCATATTTTGGTTGTTTTTTGCGACTATTGAGTTATAATGTATGGCATACAGACTATTATACCAATTAAAAAGGGAAAAGAATGAATGAAAAAATAGAAAAAGCTATAAAAATCATATATACTGCTTATGATGTTATTCAAGATGGCAATATTAGATGGAAAGAAAAAGAAGTAATTGTACCATTTTCTAAAATAACAACAGAATATATAGATAAATTGTCATATCAAGATAATATGGAGGCAATGATATTAGATATATTTGAAAGTGGATTTGTATTTATAAATGATAATATTGCAATTCCAGTATTTAATATTAAACAGTTTATGGCTTATGATTCTAAAGAACTTATTAAGCCAATAATTAATAATGAATCTAAAAGTATTAAGCCCAATTTTAATAAATGGCATAATAAGAAAAAGTTTCATGGTAAAAGACCTGATGATAGAGGCAATCAAAGTAAGAAACCTATTATAGTTTCAGAAGATTTTCCAATACAAGATAAGACAGTCGAAGAAACAATTGTAAAAAAAGAATTAGAAAGTTAATATGAAAGACGATTTAGGAAACCGTATAAAATCATTTTACGAAGATAGAAGTAAAACATATCTTCTTCGTAGAACTCCTGTTATTATTAGAGTTGATGGTAGGGCATTTAGTTCTTTTTGTAAAAGATTTGAAAAGCCATATGATCAATTCTTAAATAAGTCATTAAACGATGTAATGTTATATCTATGTAAAAATATACAGGGTGTAAAAATAGCAGAAAGACATTCTGATGAAATATCATTATTATTAACAGATTATGATGATATAAAGACCGATTCATTTTTTGATTATAATGTTCAAAAAATTTGTTCTATTTCTGCTTCTATGGCGACTGCTGAATTTTGTAGATTATTAGCAAAAGAACAAATATCTTTAAATTTTGAAAATTCAATAAAAAATGTTATTGATTTTGACACAAGTTGTTGGCCATGTTTTGATAGCAGATGTTTTAATATACCAGAGAGCGAAATAGCAAATTATTTTTATTGGAGAGCTTTAGATGCTAAAAGGAATTCAATAAATATGTTGTCTCAATCATTATTTTCTCATAAGGAATTACAAAATAAAACTTGTAATGAGATGCAGGAAATGTTGTTTCAGAAGAAAGGAATAAATTGGGGAAAATTAGAGGGAGGAAGAAAAGCTGGATTTATTGCTATTAGGGAGAAAGAAAATAAGGCTGTAAACCTTCCTAATGGTAACAATGGTTTTGTCAAGACTGTTGTTGAAAGAAATGTATGGAAAGCTGTTCCTACTCCAGAAACAATTTCAAAACTAAGAACAGTTATAGAAAAAGTGTTACCGAATAATACAAAAACAATACAAAAGGAGAATGCGTAATGAAGAGTACTATCACATGTAAATGTAAATGTTGTTTTGAATGCTCTAAGCTTAAAGATTGTCAAATAAGAGAATTGGCTTGTGCAGAGCCTTCAAATAAAGATTGTGCTGGTATTGCAAATAATGATTGTCCAAGCTTTGTAAAAAATACAGAAAAAATAGAAAACGATAAAGAATAAGATGAGTGGAAAAAATTCATTTATTTAGTTCTTGTATAATGGTACGATGGAGGAATAATGATAGTTAGTATTTCAGGCAAAGCTGGTTCAGGAAAAGATACAATTGGAGATTATCTTGTAAAAGAAAGGGGATTTAAGAAAATAGCTCTTGCTGATCCAATTAAAAGATTAGTAAAAGATGTATTTGTTCTAGATGATGAAACAGTTTATGATAGGAAAAAAAGAGAAGAGCCATTAGAAAAATGGAATGGATGGACTGTAAGAAAATTATTACAATTCATAGGAACAGAATTATTTAGAAAAAATATAGATGAAGCTATTTGGGTTAAGTCATTACTCTATACAATAGAAAAAGATAAAGAACATGATTATGTTATTTCGGATGCACGATTCAAAAACGAAATAGAAAATTTAAAAGAATATGCTAAAGATGATTTTTTAAGCATAAAAGTTATTAGAGATGGGTATGTTGGAGAAGTTGGCATAATAGGTCACGAAAGTGAGAAATATGATTTAGAAACAGATGTTGTGATAGAAAATAATGGAACATTTGAAGATCTTTATAGGAAGATAGATGAGATTATTCCAAAAAGGAGAAAAACATGAATAACCAATCTAATATTTTAGATATACCTGCAATACAAAAACATATTCATGAAAAACATCAAGAATTCTTAAATGATGTAGGTAATTTTTCTCAAAAGGTAACAGCAGATAAAGAATTAAAGAAAACTCGTATGTCTGCAAAGATTTTTCGTATTCTTGAATGTTTTGTTGAAGAAAATGTTATTGATGAAGTGGTGGTAAAAGAGGAGAATTTATGTAAGGGATTCTTGCTAATTAAGAAAGATAGACAAAAAAGTGTTTACATATTAACAGATGGGGAAAACATAGTTATTGAAGATAATAGTTTATTAATATTATCAGAGTTAAGTGCGCCATATAAAAAAGTATATTACAATATCAATATAGATGAATACGATTGGGTTGAGTTTTCTAAAATTTTATTAGATTATATTCATTGGGTAATATATAATAGAAAAGAAGCTTATGAAGTAAAAATTTTTGGATAATTTAGGATAAGGATAATTATGGAAGGGAAACAATTTTGTCATTTACATGTGCATACTTTTTATAGTTTATTAGACGGATTATCATCTCCTAAGAAACTAGTAGAATTTGCAGTAGAAAATGGATTTAAAGCCCTTGCAATAACCGATCATGGTAATTGTGGGGGCTTATTAGCTTTTCAAAAAACATGTAAAGAATCAGGAATAAAGCCTATCCTTGGATGTGAAATGTATATTACAAATGATATGATGTTTAAAGAGAAAACTTCTATAAATAATCATTTAATTTTAATAGCAAAAAATCAAATAGGATTAAAGAATCTTATGAAACTAGCTTCTATTGCAGAAATAGAAGGAAAATATAGAAATCCTAGAATAGATTTTAATGTATTAGAAAAGTATCATGAAGGATTAATTTGTACTAGTGCTTGTCCAAGTGGAGAACTTTCTAAATTAATTTTTAATGATAACTATAAAGAAGCTGAAGAATTAGCTCTAAAATATAAAACCTTATTTAAAGAAGATTATTATATCGAGATAATGAAGCACAAGTATTTTGACTCGGAAAAAGAACAGGAAAAGAAAGAGCAGGATTTGTCAGTTAAGTTATATAATTTTGCAAAGAAGTTAAATATTAAAGTTATAGCGACAAATGATGTCCATTATGCTAAAAAGACTGATGCTAAATATCATGATATTCTATTAGCAATTCAAACGATTGATACTATAAAAAATCCGAATAGATTTTGTTTTAACAGTACAGATTTTTATTTAAAAACATATGAAGAAATGGTAGAATTATATAAAGATATGCCAGATGCTATTTCTAATACTGTGGAGATTGTAGAAAAAGTAGAATCAGATTTACTTAAGAAGTCTAATGACTTGCTTCCTGTATTTGAAGTTCCAAAAGAATTTAAAGATGAAAAAGATTATCTTAAAGCATTAGTAAAAGATGGAATGAAGGCAAAGGGTTTAATAAATAAGCCTGAATATAGAGAAAGAATACGATTTGAAATGGATTTGATTATAAGATGTGATTTCGTAAGATACTTTTTAATATTATGGGATATTTTAAATTTTGCAAAGAGAGAAGGAATTGCAGTAGGAATTGGGAGAGGATCTTGTACAGGGTCTTTATGTTTATATGTGCTTGGAATAACTGGAGTTGATCCACTTAAGTATAACTTGCTATTTGAACGTTTTATTAATCCTGAACGTGTTTCTCCTCCTGATGTTGATATAGATTTTGAATATTTTAGGCGAGATGAAATAGTAGATTATGTATATAGAAAATATGGGAAAGACCACTGTGCAAAAATAGGAACATTTAATGCTCTTAAATCTAGGGCGGCAATTAGAGGAGTTACAAAAGCTTTAGATCTTGGAAGAGATTGGGAAACATACCAAGAACAATTAAAACACGCAAAAATAGATTCTGTAACTGGTAAAAAAGAGAAAATAGATTTAGAATCTGTAAATTCTCTTAAGATTGCAGATTTCCTAGCTAAATTAGTTCCATTCGGCCCAGATATGACTATAGAATCTGCCCTAAGACAATCCGAAGATTTTAGAAATTCTGTAAGTAAGTATCCTGATTTATTAGACTGTTTGCTTCATATTGAAAAAACAATTGCTTATTCTGGTGTACATGCTTCTGGTATTGTAGTATGTAAAAATCCAATTACAGATCACATTCCACTAAGAGAATCAAAAGATCAAATTTGTACTCAGTTTGTTGGACCAGAAGTAGAAGAACTTGGGTTATTAAAATTTGATTTCTTAGGTTTAAAAACAATGACAGTTATTAATGAAACTGTAAAACTTGTTAAAGAGAGGCATGGCATTGAACTCAATTTAAATAATTTAGAACCAAACGATCCAAAAGTTTTATCTATATTTAATGGCTCATATAACAACATGGACAATAGAGGCATTTTTCAATTTGAGTCTTCTGGCATGTCTGCAATGTTAAAAAATATAAAAGTTAATTCATTTGAAGATTTAATAGTTGCAAATGCTCTTTATAGACCTGGTCCTCTTGAGGCTAATATTCCTGATCTATATGCTGATTATAAGAATGGAAGAAAGAAAATTGCATATTTGCATCCAAAAATGGGGGAAATATTAAAGGATACTTACGGACTTATGTGCTATCAAGAAAGTACGATGAAAGTTTCTCAAGAATTAGCAGGATTTACAAAGGGACAATCAGATACGTTGAGGAAAATTATTGGCAAGAAGAAGCCAGAATTAATTAAAAAAGAAAAATTGGATGAAAAGTTTATAGAAGGTTGCGTTAAAAATGGTGTTGATGAAAAAATAGCAAGAGAGATATTTCAACAAATAGAATACTTTGGAGGTTATGGATTTAATAAATCTCATTCATGTTCCTATTCTTTAATAGCTTATTTTTGTGCATGGTTAAAAATCTATTATCCATTAGAATTTATGTGTTCTTTATTGTCATCTGAAATAGATAATGCGGATAAGAATGTAAAGCTTATGTCCTATATTAATGAGGCAAAGAGAATGGGTCTTATTATCATGAAAAGCAATATCAATAGAAGTAAGGCTAAATATATAATTGAAAAGGGGATTAGTCCTTCTACAGGTAAGTCTATTGAAAATATTAGATCGCCATTAACAGTTATTGATGGAGTTGGTGGAGTCGCATCGGAAACTATAATAAACAACCAGCCATATAAAAACCTTATTGATTTCTTATGTAAAGTAAATGGATCTAAGGTTAATATTAGAGTATTTAAATCTTTGCTAAATAATGGGTGTTTTGATGAGTCTTGGAAATTAAAACCTGATGAAGCACTAGCACAATATGAAGAAAGCAGAAGTTCAACAGGTAAAAAGAAACAAAAAAGCATATCTAAACAGATGGAATATGTGAATTCTTCTGGAAACTCTTTATTATGTTTTGGTGGAGATGATTTTGAAATAAAACTGTAAGAAAAAATGTATAATGTAGAGTAACAAAGGGAAATCATAAGGAGAAAAAATATGGCTAAGAGAAAAATAGCGGATTGCTTGAATGTAAGAATAAATGTTGGAAATTATCAGCATATTGAAATTACAAAATATGCAGAAGAAGAAATTGAGTATTCTAATGAAAAGGAAAGAATTCAGAAAGAAGAATCATTAAGAGATGATTTATTAACTAATTTAATTACTAGTATGAAGGCTATTCCTGAGCGATTAAGTAAAGGGGTACAAAATGCTATAGAAGTTCAAGAGTCTATTAAGAAGTCTATTCCTGAATGGTTAGCAAATGGACATGTACCAAATATTGCTAATATGGCAAAAGCAAAGGAGTTGCAGGTTGCAGCAGAGCAAAAAGAAAATAAAGATGAACATAGTAAAGAAATAGATATCGTAAACGAAACTTTTAATAAGAAATCTGATAGTAAGCCTGAAATTCCAGAAGTAGACAAGCTTGAAGGTAAGGATTTATTTGAAGAGGATTCTGTTCCTGTTATTTCCAAAGAGACAAAAGCAGATGTTGTTAAAGATATAGCCACAGAAGCGTCTGATGATATATTTGATGATGATATATTTGGCGATAAATAAAAATTGTATAATATAATGTTATCATAAGATGTTTTAATATTAAAAAGGAGAGAAAAAATGGCTAAAATAGATAAAATTAAATTGGTGTCTAGTCAACAGAAACCGGAAATTAAAAAGAATTTAGTAAGTGGAATTAATCTTGCTAAATTAAGTGATGATGAAATTGAATCTGCTTTTAGAGCAGCTTTTGAAGAAACAGTAGTATATAATAATGATTTTGGAGGAGAAACTGATTTTGATGTTAAAGTTGAAAGAGATCCATCTAAAAAGACTATTAAAATTGAAGTAACTGTTCAAGGTTTAGCAGGAAGTGTTAATGCAGAGGACTTTAAGAAAGGAAAAGTAAAGAAGGCAGAAAAATTGTCCTATAATATAGAAAAGAAAGGCGATTTAACATTTACACTTTTACCAAAAGAAACTACATATAATAGTTCTACAGAATATACCGTTGTTTATCTTGTTCAATAAGAGAAAATAAATGGAAAGTAAGATCACAGAAAAAACAGAAAAAGAAGATGATGGATTTGATGGAATGTTTGATGACGCTCCATCATCTTCATCTAAAACGTCTAAAGATATTCCAGTAAAAGAAGAAGTAAAAGAAGGTAAGGATTCAGATATTAAACTAGAAGAAGAGATAATATATCCTATTTTAATGGGTTCTGAAAAGTTCCCAGAAGATTATAAGACCTTATATGATCGTATTATTATGCAATATAAATTATTGCCTCAGATTAATTATGATCATATTTATAAAGAAATTGCATCACAAAGTGTAAAATCATGTCCGACTCCGTCATTATCTGACTTAAATGCAGAATTAGAAAAGGTACAGGCAGCAAAAGATAGGATGTGTGAAATATTTATTGATGTTTTAAAATGTCATACATTCAAAAAAAGAGCAGTAGATATTATAAGAGATTCTTGGTTGAAATTTGCTGGCGGTAAGGCAGAAGGTAAAAATGAATCTATTAGAAAAGGAGAATCTGTATATATCGCTAGTGACTTTGAACAAGATTTGGCTCAAGTTGAAGCCCTAATTCAAGCATGTAAGCATATTATTAAAAATTTAGATAGTTTAACAGAGAATCTTTCTAGAAGAATAACTATTATCCAGTTACAAGTAAAAGTTCAAGATATTGGCAGAGGAATGTCGCCAGATTTTACCGATAAAAGAGCTATTTCAGAATTATCATTGTCAGAAATAGCAGAAGAAGTAGGAATAGATAGTAATAAAAACACAGAAAAAGATCAGTCAGACGTTGTAGTTTAGTTTATTTAATAAATAATCAACTTTATAAATCATTGGTATTCAACGGGTAGCAGAATATTTATAATTCTGTGAAAAATATTGAAAAAAATCATTAAAATATTGTATAATAGTTCTGTCTAGGCTGGAATAAATCTTGTCTAGATAGAAGTACTAAACAAAAGTATTAATAAGTACTAAAAACAGTACAAACAAAAAAGGAGATAAACAGATGAATGATCAGATTAGAGCAGATGAGGGAGATTGGGTTGAAGATTTCTCAGAAAAAAATGATGAGAAAAAGCCCAAGTATAACAATGAAAGAAAAGTAGAATGGATGATCTTCGATAAGCCTGGTGATTATGTTATTAGGCTTGTAGGAGGAAAAGATGTTCCAGATGAAAATGATCCTAAGAAGATTAACCATAAGATGGGTGCAGTAACCTTTCTTAAATATTATAAGCCTTTTAATATAATTGCTAAAGCTGAAAAGATTAGAAGCATTATAACACATAAGGTATATAAAGATGAAGATCCCGCTTGGTTAGCTGGATTTTGGCCTACTAAAACTTTTGCTATTCATGTAATTGATAGGGCAGATGGTAAACTTAAATTCTTGGAAAAGGGAAAGACTCTTTTTAATAAGTTTGCATTATTTCAAACAGTAAATGACAAAAATCCTGCTGGTAATGATGCTCCCGATTTTCTTATTAAGGTCACATGGCCAGATGGGAAAAAGACTTCTGCTAATTATGAAGCAATGGCAAAATCAGGCTCTTCACCATTAACTCCAGAAGAGAAGAAAATGATTAAAGATAGTTTTACAGAAGCAGAGATTGAACTTGCTAAAAAGGCAGGAGAAAATGCTTTGACATGGAGACTTAAGAATATCTATAAGCCTACACCATTACAAAAGATTCAAGAATTATGGAATAAGCTTTCTAAAGAAGAACAAACTCCTCCAAAGAAAGAAAAGAACGATAAGTATAATAAGAAGCAAACAGTTCAGCCAAAGATTGAGGAGCCAAAAGTTCCTGAAACTGAAGAAGCTGATGACTTGTTTGACAAAGATGATGGTAGTGATAAATCTAATTTACCATTTTAAATGAAATAAAAATTGTAAATTTATTGGATAGGGTAAAATCTATCCAATAAATTTATATTAAGGAGAAAATATATGGCTAAGACAATTAAAAATCCAGCTATTGATGCAATTATATCAAACATTGAAAAGAAAATGGGTGGTAAAGGAGAAAAGGGAGTTTTATTTAGATACGGAGATAAGGCAGCATCAGGATTAGATGTTTTATCTTTTGGTTATCCTGAGGTAGATGAAGCAAGTAATTGTGGTGGTATTGCGAGAGGAAAGGTTATTGAAATTTTCGGTCAAGAATCTGGAGGAAAATCATTCTTGTCATTAAAATTAATTGCGTCTGC
>Ga0316231_1005507_pt1 | contig 10094 bp, 11 predicted proteins | sample TBH18027metaG_FD_206002 | JGI IMG/M metagenome (GOLD analysis project Ga0316231, IMG submission 206002) | Freshwater microbial communities from Trout Bog Lake, Wisconsin, USA - TBH18027 | ecosystem: Environmental > Aquatic > Freshwater > Lake > Hypolimnion/Profundal zone | place: USA: Wisconsin...
CAACTTCAATTTCCCATCCGTGGTCTCCACCACCGAGAGGCAGGTCACCGGGCCGTGCTTGACCGACATTTCCACGGAGAGTCCCCGGCCCACTTTGCCGTGATATACTGTCAGTGGACGAACCTTGGTTTTGCCCTCGGCGATTTTGAGGTGGCCGGGACCGTCGTGGCCCATCAATACCACATCATCCTTGAAATCCATCGCATAATACTCCGTGAATGAGCCGCCCACGCCAAACGTGTCCATGATCTTCATCGCCTGCGCATTCTTCACCTCGTATTCGCCGGCCACCGGCACGCCCCGCGCCGTCAGGAGGGAATTGCCCAGAATGATGGAACTGATGGCGTCCTCGTTATCAGCGTTGCCCGTGCCCATGTAATAATAAGCCAGCGAGCCGAGGTCGTGTTCCTGGACCAGCCGGTCCAGCGCCACGGAGGTGCGCGCGGCCCGGTTCAATTCGGCGGCGGAGCAGTCGCTTTGCACGTCGAACACGCGCTTGAAATGGGCCACGCGGTCCTTGATCGCCTTCGCCGAAACCTCGCGGCGCAGGGCCGCCAGCTCGTCCACCTCCACAATTTCCAGATGGCCGCCAAAGGTGGCGCATTGCAAAGTGGTGTCGGAATAAATATCCAGCATCCCGCAGTAGTAATGCCCCATCAAGCCCAGCCGGTTGTGGAACATCGTGTGCGCCACGCGGGCGGCCCCAATCCACGCGTCCAGCTCGCGCGCGCAAACCGGATCGTCGTGCAGCATCCCGGTGATTTGGTGAAAATCCACGCCCGCCCGCTGGAACACATTGGCAATTTCCGGCACCGGGCAGGCCGCGCAATGCGCCAGCCATTCCCCGGTCATCGCCGTGCGGTCGCCCATCCGGTTGAAACTCGCGTAGTCAATCGCTGCTTCCGGGGCCAGATTCAGAATGATCACCGGCACTTTCGCGCGTTGCACCACAGGGAGAACGGTGGACGAAAGTGCGTAGGTGGTCACGTGCAGAAAAATGATGTCAACGTCCGCCATGCGGAATTGGTGGCCGGCTTCCAGCGCCTTCACGGGATTGTCAATCAGGCCGAGATTCACGACCTCCACATCCGGCCGGCTGAGCTTCTGCTCCACCACCCGCACATAACCTTCGAGGCGCGGCTTAAGCCCTTTGAACTGCGGCCAGTAGGTGTCCAAGCCGATGCCAAAGAGTCCAACCTTGAGTTTTCGTTTCATAAAAGTGATGGGCACAGATTGTCCATTTCCGGGCCTGAATTGCAAATAATTAGTGGCGACAGCCAATGCATCGCTGTGACTCAGCAGCTTCATGACCCTGGTCACCCCGCTGCCCAACGCGTTCTTCGGAACGACCGAAGCCAGCGATGCCAATGAAGCACATCACCACGGTGTGCCCCTGCTGACCAGCTTGTTTCAAAAAACTCAGCTTGTCGCCCACCCGGACCGGTATGTCACTGAGCTGGGTAGTCGGAAGGCAATGAAACTCGCCTTCAACACCGATGCCCAAGCTCTGGCTGCAGGCTGGGCGATGCCAAAGCCGCCGGCCAGTGGTGACAGATTCAGAAGTTGCGAAATGCGCCCGCGCTCAATTATGCGCAGCGCGCGTTCCAACTCTAAACTGTACGGATGTCTGAAGTTCAAAAGACAAATGACTGCTTTCACAATATTTTGTCGCGGCAGGACGCAGCGGAACATTGTCGCCAAAAGATTTGGGCTTGGATGCGGTTAGTCTGACAAACTCGTGTACGCCGGCGAGATCGAGTTGTCAGGGATAGGCAAGGCGGAAATAGCCGCCAGTCTGAGTGAAACTCAGCGGGATGACAATCTGGTTCGTGGCCGCACTGTTGGGCAACCGAACCCAGTCGTGTGTATTTGCGCTTATGCCTTTGTTCAGATTGTTGGTCTGAGTCAGCAACGTCCAGCCCGTGTGATCCGCCGGCCAAGAGAAGATCAGGTTTTTGCCGATGAACCTTGCCGCGAGGGTTGGTGAGTTGGTCGCAATCGCCTGACTGACGAACGTCACGACGCTGGCCGCCGGCAACGTGCAGGTGAAACTGGCGTTGGTGAGGTTGATGGCTGGCTGGCTGGCGAGCGAAAGGTCCGCCGACGTGATCCAAGGCGTGACGCGGACGCAGTTGAACCCGACGAGGTTGAAGGTTTGCGTGAAGTCCGCCGCATTGGTGTTGATGGCCACCAGCGCGAAATTGCCCGAGGCCGGGTCTTTGTAGGCGCTGATGGAAGTCGCACCGATATTGGCGACCCCGATGCGGTAATAACCGGGACGGACGAAACGGCTGAATTGCCCGAGCACATACATGCGCTTGGCCGGCAGACCGTTGGGGTCCACCAGACTTTCGTTGTCCGTGGGATACGGGATAAGCCACCAGTAATGCCAGGCATTGACCTGGTCAATGGTCAGCATGTCATGAATTTGGAGTGCCCAAAAGAGGCCATTGGTCATGCTGCCGTCATAGGCGTCGAATGTGGAAACTTCCGTTTCCCATAGCGGCTTGCCGTAGTTGGTGATGACGGAGTGCGAGCCGCCGTAGTCGTGGGCGGCCACGATGCCCACTTGCGCGGCCGTGGCGGGATCGGTCATCGCGGTGGTAGCGAGGCTGTAATCGTAATTCCAATTGGCGTCTTCCGGGAGCATGATGCGGGTGGAAGCCACGCCGGCATTGGTCAACGCCGCCGCCAGGTAAGGCACGAAATCGTGAATCTGTTGGGCGGTCCACAGGCAGGACCCGTAGCTGGTGCTCATGTCCGGCTCGTTCTGGACCGAAACGGCATAGAGGTTGACGCCGTAATTTGCTTTCATGGCCGCCACATAGCCGGCCAGCAGATTGGCGTAACCCTGAAAATTGGCGGGGCTGGAAACAAAACTGCCGCCATTCTCCGAGTTGGTGTTCTTATAAATGACCGGCGGACTCCAGGGTGTGCTCCAGACACGCGCACCCCGGGCTTGCGCCATTTGCATGATGCTGGTTTCGACCGTCGTTCCGTCGGAGGCAAAGCTGTTACGCAACAGCGAAAGACCAATGCCGTTGAAAGCGAAATTCGTCCGGCCATCCTGCGAGGTTCCCTTGCCGCTGTTCGTGGAGAAGAACATGTCAGCCTGATTGGTGGTCCAACTGCCATCCCAGGCCGAGGACGCGCCAAAGCCGTCAATGGGCTGGCAGACATTGGTCCAGGCCACCGTGCATTGTCCGTTGGTGGGGTTGGGGGTGGACACCGGCTCCACGTCCAAGTCATCAATGTAATAGGCGGCACTCGCGCTGGAAGGCACTTCGGCATACAAAAACAGCGACGTGACCGCGCCCGTGGGAGCAAGCGTGTATTGCCCCGCAAACTGGACCCAGCCATTCGTGGATATGGTGCCAGAAGTGAGCCAGTTGTAGGAAGTCCCGCTGGCATCCGATTCCTCCAAAGTCAAGGCTATGGTCTGGTTCGCACCCCCGGCCAGCCGCAACCACACCGAGATATTGTATGTCTGATTGGTCTGCAGGCCCCCCAAGAGCGACTGACCGATGCCATTCCATGTGGCGGTGCGATTTGTCACCAGGCAGGCGTAATTGCCCGAATGAACGTAATTGGTTTCGACGGAGATCAAACCTGCGCCAAAGTCGGACCAGCCGGTCGTGTCGCCGGTTTCAAAGCCGGGGTTCGTCGCGAGATTCTGCGCTGAGGAGATTCCGATTTGCATCATTAAGCCCGCGAGGAATGCACCCAATAACCGGAACTGGTTCTTGCTTGATGAATTGTATGGAGCGCCTGACAGGGGCATGATGATGGACGCCTTATTACCCGACCAGAAGAACCTAGTCAATGTTAAAAACTGGAAGGGGTTGGTTGGGTGTATTCATAAATTGTTTGTGATAAACAATTTATGGCGGAAGGGGTGGGATTCGAACCCACGGAACCCGTGAGGGTTCTCCTGATTTCGAGTCAGGTGCCTTTAACCACTCAGCCACCCTTCCAACCGTTTATTATCAGGCATTTACGATGGACTCGCCATTTGCAATTTGAATTTCCGATACTGCAATCTGATACTGTTTGCATGAATGCACAAAACCAGACCGAGCCAGATTCAATTTGGCAAAAGACACCGTACGCGAATTTGCTGCGGTACAATCCATCGGGAAAATATTTTGCACGAATTCGGGTTCATGGCAAGCTGATTCGGCGGACCCTCAAAACTTCCTCCCTCTCGGTCGCAAAGCTCAGGCTCTCGGATTTGGAAAAGTCCGAGCGCCAAAAGGGCGAACATCAGCCCCATTGGGTCACAAAGACGGCGGTGCTTTGGCAATGAAGGTTTACGGTCATCTGCGTGACCAGCATTCGGTTGCCATGGCTCAGAAAGTGACGTTCTCAACCCAAACGTCCGAAGCAAAGACATCCCCTGCACCATTATCCAACAGCCAAAACTGACATAAACCTCGCTGGTTGGGTCACAAATACGGCGGGGCTTTGGAGATGAACACAGGGATTTAAGCAACGGTTTCGGATAGAGGGATATTCTCAAGTCATCGTGAAGGAACTATTTGAAGCCTGCGTCGCCTGGATTGAGCGGCACATCTTGAAAATTGACGTGCAGCTCAAACCCTGCCAGACCGCGTTTTATAGGGCGGAGGATCTGGAATAGCATGGTTTGAACAAAGGCACTGCGATAAAATGAATGCGCTGAAGCTTGAATATGACCCTTGCCGCGGAGGATTTCACATCGAATTCAGTTCCGCTCCCGCCACCTCAGTCCACCCCATCCTTGGCGGGCTTTTTCATCTGTGCAAAACGAAAGATTCTCGTATAGCACGATTGTTTTGCTGGGACAGAGTGGGCGGGCGTTTTCCAGGTCTGCACTCGAACCAGGCTGCCTTTTCACGCTCCTTTCCCCTGAACGAGGAAGGAGGAAAGGCTGGTTCTGTTCAGGTAACACAATCCCTGGAACAGCTTGGAATCTGGATCGGCTCGGTTCGTGACCAGCAACCCTCCACCCTTCAAGACGAGGAACATTCCATCTCAGTCTGGATAGCGGAGAACCAAGTCATCGGCATCAGGATTGGTATGCGGTCAATCGCGGCCATGTATCCGTTCAATTCACTGAATTTGGCGGCGGAAGATTTGAAGTGATGGCCGGTTTTGATTCGACCCCTGACACGCAGGGCCAGGACGTCACCCAGCCTCAATCCTCAAACATACCCGCTACCCTGCACTTGAGCCCATCACAAAGTTGTTCCAGGGTATCCAGCGTGATGTTCTGATCCGCAAGTTCGAGGCGGTGGAGCGTGGGACGCCAATTCCACGCGATCCGCCGGAGCTGCCGGTCATCCTGATGAGCGGCCACAGCGTCTTGGTGAATGACTGCAGCTCGCGGGAGACGGGTCATCTGCGAGTTGTTGCAAAAGCCTGTTTCGCTGTCCATTCTGGCCAAAATGATGCACCGCGTCTTGAAGCCGAAATTTTGACTGGTATCAGTTGGCGCCAGATCTTCCAGCAGCTTTTGAAGGCACCCTGAAAATCTTGCGCCTCAATGTCTCAAAAACACACAGTGTCCGCCAGCGGTGTCCATAAAAATCAAGTCCATTGGATCGTGATCATGAATGCACTACTACTTGACCGACAAAATAAGTTCCCAAGACGATGAGGAATAGAGAAACTGCCCCAAAACTGAAGCCGATGACCCAATTGCGACGGCATATCTGGTAAATCCGCCGGCATATCTGGTAAATCCAATACCCCGCCCAATACCCTGCGAAGAGGAGAAGATACATCAGATAAATCATACTCGCCTTTCGAATTAGAAGTTTAAGTCACTGCGTTTCGTTGCTTGGCACGAATCGGACCGCTCATCAAAGGTCTGGTCCCAAAATGGGATCAACGCCACCATTTTTTGTCATGACACTGCCTGTCACAAGCACTGCTGTTTACATTCTACAGCAAGGCGGATGCCAATCTTGAAACGTCCTTAACTCCAGAAGTGTCCCAAGTGTGTGACGGGTATATCCCGTTAAACATCCCAATCTCGAAATCATCCCTCTCCACAAAGATCCACCGGTGCTGATCTGCCATCCTCAGCATCCGCTCGCCAAACTCAAAGCCATTAAACTCAAGCAGTTGGCGGACAAAAAGATGATTGGCTTTGAACCGAACATCCCTAGCCGCAAAGCCCTCGACGAATTGATGCACGAACAGGGAGTGGTGGTTAAATACGCCCTGGAAACCAACAATGTGGAGACGATTAAACGGGCGGTGGAAATTGACGCCGGCATCGCGATTGTTCCGGAAATAGCTGTGAGGCAGGAAGTTGAAAAGAAATCCTTGTCGGCCGTGGAGATCGAGGGTGGCTTTCGTTTCTATTCCCCCGCCCCCAGCCCGCTATACCCTTCAGAACGGGTATAATAATCTGAATCCCGACGTTGGGCTTTGGCCTGACCGATAGATTTAGGGGCGGGAGTGGGGTTGTCGGTGGTTTCGGCTGCTGACAATCCCCCCCGCCCCCTCATCGTCTCATTTTGCATCCCCAACCTTAACCATCAACAAATCCAAAAGAGAAAGGACTCATCATGCTCATCATCGAAGCAAACTACAGCAAAAAGCTCGGCCTGTCCGGATACAGCAGCCATCAATACAGCCTGACCTTGCGGGCAGAGATCGTTGACGTGACCTGGTCGCGCACGCTCATTTATCATCCGCATATTCATTACCTCGTGCCCAGCGGCGGCTTGAGCCCCGACGGCCGCCGCTGGGTGCCGGCCAAAAAATTCCTGCTCCACCACCGCGCCCTCGGGGACCGCTGCCGCAATTTGTTTAAAGCCCATCCGGGCCTTGCTGGGAGAAAACCCGGTGCTGACGGCGGCAGAACAGGCCGCCTGGCAACCGCCGCTGACGTCGCAGGTGGAACCTCCGCCCGACCTGCCCCCCAGCGAGCCGTGCGAACCCCTGTGTCCGCGGTGCCACCAAAACATGCGGCGGGTCGGTTCCTGGCGACCCGGCCAGGCCCTGCGCAGGCCCAAACCACCGCCCTGCTGCCATCCCAGCCGCCAGTTGTTACTTTCGTTCAGGACGACGCCACTCGCTCGCAGGTGGTCTCTGCTCCCATAGAAAATCCAGCCTGGAAAAATGCCCAGCCGGTGCTAAGAAACGGAGTGGCCACCCTTCCAACTCGCGGCGCTGGGACCAACTCGCCCAAAGCGCCGACCAATACTGCCAGTTCGGCCAACCGCACTTCGGTGGCTCCAAAAACAAACCGCAAGGGAAGACCTCGCTCCGATTGACCCTCTGAACCTCTGACGCGCCTCCGTCCAACCCAGGAATGCAATTAACCGGAAGTGAAGCGGCGGGGCGTCCCCACTTATCCCATATCTCGCTCCGCTTCACTTCCGGTTAACTACACTCCTTCTGCTGTTATAGAGTTATAACCATCCGGCGCCGCCGTCGCCATCAGCGTCTTGGCCGCCGCATCACGCAGCTCGCGCGTGGCCGGCGTGGAGTGATACGCGTCGGCCAGCGCCAGGGACGTAAACCACTTGCCCCAATATTCACGGCGCCAGTCCGCGCCACCGGTTTCCGTTTTGGCGCGGTAAGGCGCGACCACGGACTCAACGTCCTGTGCCAGAATCCGATGCGCGACGCACAGATTGAGTTTGTCGCCCAGCCGTCCGCTGATCTGCACCGCTTCCGGCGCGGCGGGCGTGAACACATCTTTCACGCCAGCTTCCTCCGCCGACACCGGCAGAGTCATGCCAGCCACGGCCAAGGCCGCCGCCAAAAGTGAATTCAAATTCCGTCTTGGGCTCGCTTTGCAGAGTGTGCTTCCAGTCATAAAAAATAAGTGGATTGATTTAAGTATTACCTCGAACCTTCCAGCTTCTGCTGGGTGGTCTTTGAGGCCATGTACCGAACGACCGCCTCGGTGCGCGAACTCACGTGCAATTTGTTGTAAACGTGCTTCAAATGACTGCACACCGTGTCAATGCTCAACCCCAGTTTGTCGGCGATCATTTTGTTCGAATAACCTTGTGAAAGCAGCACCAAAATCTGTTCTTCCCGGATGGAAAGATGCGCTGATTCGTCGCGGGTTTTGGCCTTCTGCCGAAACGACTCAATCACGCGCCGGGCAATCTGGCTCGACATGGGAGCCCCGCCACCGAGCACGTCCAGCAAAGCAATCCTTAAATCCGCCGGCTTCGTTCGTTTCAACAGATAACCGTCCGCCCCGGCTTCCAGCGCTAGAAACACCAGTTCCTGATCGTCCATGGCCGTAAGAATGATGATCTGGGTTTGCGGCAGCACGGCCTTGAGCCGCACGGTGCATTCAATCCCGGACATTCTTGGCAAGAAAATATCCATGAGCACCACGTCTGGCAACTCCGTCGGGATAAGGCGCAATGCCTCCTCCCCCGTGGCGCAGGCACAAATGCAGGAAAAATCCGGAAACGAGTTGATGAGCTTAATCCAACTTTCGCGGACTTTCGGCTGGTCTTCCACCAACGCTACTTTGACCGGACGCTTTGAAGTTGATTCAGCCGCGCGACTGTCCTTGGTCGCCGGCGTGGTTTTAGTATTTGGTGGGGTCATGGTTGGATGCAGGTTCAGCCGGCAGGTCGCTCCGCGCTTTGCCCATTGGGGAAGCCGAAGTTCTTGGGTTCCAAATCCGGCTCAAAACATGCCACTGCGCCGGCTTTAAAGGAATGTTGAATTCCACCCGGCAGCCCTTGCCGGGCTGGCTGGTGACGAGAAAACGGCCTCCCAGTTCGCGCATTCGCTGGGACATGCTGGACAGGCCATTACGATCCGGTTTCGTCGTTGCCGGTTCAAAGCCCGCGCCGTTATCCTGCACGACCACCACCAACCACTGGCCTTGGTGCCGGATCTGCAGCCGCACTTCGGTGGCCTGAGCATGTTTGACTGTATTATTGAGTGCTTCCTTGATGGCCATCAGCAGGCTGCGCCGGAGCGGCAAGTCAAACGCCGCCGCCGACATCTCCGGCCCCACCTCAAACAGGCATTGGATCTTGGCCGGCTCCAAAAAATCATGGGCGTGCTTGCAAACATAGGCGGCAAAATCGCGCAACGTATCCCGCTGCGGGTTTACCGCCCAGAGAATTTCATCCATGGTGGACAACAACCCGCGCGCTTCCTCGCAAAACCAACTGAGTTGCTGGCGTGATTCCACATCGAGCGACAATCCACTTTGCGCCAATTCGCCATGCAAAACCAGTTGCGTCATTCGCGCGCCGATGTCGTCGTGAATGTCCCGGGCAATGCGCGCACGCTCCGCTTGCAATAACAACCGCTCCTTCCGATGCCGCGCCAGTTGGGCCATCAGCCGCAGGCTTATCAAAATAACGATTCCGCATACCGCAAGCAGCGAGGCCAGAAACCAGCCCGTTTGCCAAAAGTAAACCGTGATCGGTTTCAGCGAGGGCATCATGATTACCGCATCGGGAGACGTCCACCATGGATTGCCGCCCAGGGGAGCCTTGATCGTCGCTGCCGGCCAGTCAGGCGAGGCCTCGGTTTGTTTTTCCCACCGGCGTACTCCGTCCGGCACCACCCGCCAGCTCTCGTCCGACTTGACTTCGATGCTTCGTCCATCCGCCAAATCAATCCGCAGGCCAAAAAGCATGCCCGCAAAAAAAGACCCGTTATAGCAATTGGCGGCCAGCACATGCCGGCCCGGCTTGAGCAATGGAGCCACATCGAAGACAAACAGCTCGCGCCACTCGGCCCCCCGTCCAATTTCGCGTCCGTCCAGATAAAGCGTAAACTCATTGTCCGTCGTGACCACGAGCCGCGCGTTGGCAATCTTGCTCCCCTTGGGAATCTCAAAGGTATGCCACAGTTGACAGGTCTGGTTATCCTGCGTCTTTTCTTCCCAAATCCAGGAACCCAGTCCGTTGGTTGGGCTCACATAGGGATTCCCCATGTCCGGCTGGATTCTCTGGTCTGCCGCTGAATTGTCGCCCGCGCACGCCACTATGGCCGGGGCTAAAAAAAAGGCCAAAACCCACCACTTGAACACTCTGTCTTGGCAAGGCCGCAGACGTGATCTCAACAACTGAATGTTAATTAACCGGTGGTGCAAGCACCCCTATCAT
>Ga0316231_1005510_pt1 | contig 10093 bp, 8 predicted proteins | sample TBH18027metaG_FD_206002 | JGI IMG/M metagenome (GOLD analysis project Ga0316231, IMG submission 206002) | Freshwater microbial communities from Trout Bog Lake, Wisconsin, USA - TBH18027 | ecosystem: Environmental > Aquatic > Freshwater > Lake > Hypolimnion/Profundal zone | place: USA: Wisconsin...
GGCGAACTTGGCGCCGATGGCGGCGGGCATGGAGAAGCCCATGGTGCCGAGGCCGCCGCTGGTGATGAGCGAGCGTGGGCTGTCGTGCTTGTAGTACTGGGCCTCCCACATCTGGTGCTGGCCGACGTCGGTGACGATGATGGAGTCGCCCTTGGTCTCGCGCCAGAGGTCGTTGAGGACGTGCGCGGCGTAGAGGTGGCCGCTGTCGGGCAGGTTGACGATGTCGCGGACGCTGGCGTCGCCCTTCATGGCGTTGACCTCGTCGAGCCAGGAGGTGTCCTTTTTGGCGGGCAGCAGGGGCAGCATGGTGGTGAGCACCTGGCGCAGGTCGCCGATGAGCGCGACGTCCACCTTGACGATCTTGTTGATCTCGTAGGGGTCAATATCAACGTGAATCTTCTTGGCGTGGGGCGCGTAGGTGGTGACGGTTCCGGTGACGCGGTCGTCGAAGCGCATGCCGAAGGCGAGCAGCAGGTCGGACTTCTGGATGGCGTTGTTGACCCAGCTTTCGCCGTGCATGCCCATCATGCCGAGCGACAGCGGATGCGAGGCGGGGAAGGCACCGAGGCCGAGCAGCGTGCTGGCGACGGGGATGTGGTGACGCTCGGCGAACTGGCGGACGACCTGCGAGGCGCCGGAGAGCAGGATGCCGTGGCCGGCCAGAATGATGGGCCGCTTGGCGTGCTTGATGAGCTCGATGGCCTCCTCCATGGCAGCGCTTTCGGCCTTGAGCATGGGATGGGGGCGGTGGGGCGCGGGCTGTGCGGCGGCGAAGTCGAAGTGCGCGGAGCCCTGCAGCGCGTCCTTGGTGATGTCCACTAGCACGGGGCCGGGGCGACCAGTCTGCGCGATCTGGAAGGCGGAGCGGATGGCAGGGGCGATCTCCTCAGCGCGCGTGACCAGGAAGTTGTGCTTGGTGATGGGCAGGGTGATGCCGGTGATGTCGATCTCCTGGAAGGCGTCTGAGCCGAGCAGCTTGCTGCTGACCTGGCCGGTGATGCAGACGATGGGCGTGGAGTCCATCATGGCGGTGGCGATGCCGGTGACGAGATTGGTGGCGCCGGGGCCGCTGGTGGCCACGGCCACGCCGACCTTGCCGCTGGCGCGGGCGTAGCCGTCGGCCATGTGGGCCGCGCCCTGCTCGTGGCGGACGAGTACGTGGTGCACGGGATACTTGCGCAGGGCGTCGTAGGCGGGCAGGATGGCGCCGCCCGGGTAGCCGAAGACGGTGTCAGTGCCTTCGCCGACGAGCGTGGCCCACATGATCTCGGAGCCTGTGAGGGTCTCGAGCTGTTGGGCGGCGGTGGAGGTCTTCTTGGTGGCGGTGGCTGTCTTCGGCATGGTGTGCTCCGTGTTGGTTTAGTTTTGTTCGAGCGTACTTGAGGCTGTTGAATCCTTGCTGAAATTAAGTGGTGACTGCTCCGAGGCTGGCGCTGCTCACGGTGGCTGCGTACTTGGCGAAGACGCCGCGCTTGAAACGCGGCTCCGGCGCCTTGAAGTTCTTCAGGCGGGCGGCGATCTCTTCGGCTGGAACCTCGAGCCGCAACTCGCGCTTCTTGATGTCGAAGGTGATCAGGTCGCCCTCGCGGACGGCGGCAATCGGTCCACCGAGCTGCGCTTCCGGCGCCACGTGGCCAGCCATCAGCCCGCGCGTTGCGCCGGAGAAGCGGCCATCCGTGAGCAGCGCGACCGTGTCCGACAGCGCCGGTATGCCCTTGATGGCGGCCGTAACGGCCAGCATCTCGCGCATGCCGGGGCCGCCGCAGGGGCCCTCGTAGCGGATGACGAGCACATCATCAGGATTAATCTTGCCGGCCTCGACGGCGGCGTGGCAGTCGTCCTCGGAGTCGAATACGCGCGCCGGGCCCTGATGGTAGACGCGCTCGTGTCCGGCCACTTTGATGACGCAGCCATCGGGAGCGAGGCTGCCGCGTAGGATGACAAGACCACCGGTGGGCTTGAGCGGCTTGTCGAACGTGTGGATGACGGGTTGGCCCGGAGTCTCGACGGCGAGCGCAGCCTCCTCTGCAATCGTCTTGCCGGAGACGGTGATGCTCTCGCCCTGGATGAGTCCCTTCTCGATCAGCCGCTGTGCCAGCAGCCGCGATCCGCCCGCCTCCTGATAATCCTTCGCCGCGTACTTGCCGCCGGGCGAAAGATCGCAGATGAACGGTGTGCGTTCGGAGATGCGGTCAAAGTCCTCCATCGTGAGCAGAATGTTGAACTCGTGCGCGATGGCGATCAGGTGCAGCACCGCGTTCGTGCTGCCGCCGGACGCCGCAACGGCCGCAATGGCGTTGTCGATGGACTGCCGGTTGATGATCTGCCGCGGAGTCACGCCCTTGCGCGCCAACTCCATCACCAGCCGCCCTGCCTGGCGTGACGCTTCGTGCTTCTCCGGAGACATCGCAGGCACGCCGGTAATCTGCATCGGCGAGATGCCGAGGAACTCGCCGGCCATCGCCATCGTGTTGGCGGTGAACTGCCCGCCGCATGCGCCCGGTCCGGGGCAGGCGGATGCTTCTAGCGCTTCCAGCTCGTCGTCCGTGATCTTTCCGGCGGAGTGCGCGCCCATCCCCTCAAACACGCTCAGGATGGTGATCTCCTTGCTTGTGCCGTCGGGCTGCGCCAAGTGTCCGGGGGCGATGCTGCCGCCGTAGAGCATCAATCCGGGGATGTCCAGCCGCGCCAGCGCCATGATGGCGGCTGGCATATTCTTGTCGCAACCGGCGATGCAGACGATGCCGTCAAACGAGTTGCCGCGCGCCACCAGCTCAATCGAGTCCGCAATGACCTCGCGCGACACCAGCGACGCCTTCATGCCCTGCGTGCCCATCGTGATGCCGTCGTGGATAGTGACGGTGTTGAACTCCATCGGCGTGCCGCCGGCCTCGCGGATGCCCTGCTTCACGGCCGCGGCCACGTCGCGCAGATGGAAGTTGCACGGCCCAATCTCGGTCCACGTGTTGGCGATGCCGATGATCGGCTTGTGCAGGTCCTCTTTGCTGAAGCCCACGCTGCGGAAGTACGAGCGCGCCGCCGCGCGGTTGGGGCCTTCGGTCAGTGCGATGGAGTTCCGCTTCGGATTCACTTCGTTTGCCACTTCATTTCCTTACCGGGGCCAAGCCCCGCGTTCCACAGCGTGATGATTAAACGGATTGCAGCTTCGGCGCCGACCAGAACTCCTTGTCGTGTGCCGCTTCAAACTTGTCCAGAGCATCTGTATGGCGCAGCGTCAGCCCGATGTCGTCCAGCCCGTTCAGCAGGCAGTACTTGCGGAACGGGTCAATCTCGAACGTCGCGCGGAAGCCCTGCGCGTCCGTCACCGTCTGCGCCTCCAGGTCAATCGTCAGCTCATGCTTCGGATTCTTCGTGCAGCGCTCAATCAGCGTGGCCACATCCGCGTTCTTGCCCGCGTTGGAGAAGAAGATGTCGGCGAAGCTGGGCGCGATGACGGCCCGGAAGCCGAACTGCTGCAGAGCCCACGCCGCGTGTTCGCGCGACGACCCGCAGCCGAAGTTCTTCTCCGCAATCAGAATCTTCGCGCCCTTGTACTCCGGCCTGTTCAGTACGAACGTCGGGTCGGTCTTGCCGGTCTCCGGCCCGGATTGGATGGTGCGCCAGTCGTAGAACAGGAAGTCCTCGTAGCCGGTGCGCTCGATGCGCTTCAGAAACTGCTTGGGGATGATCTGGTCGGTGTCGATGTTGGGCAGCGGCAGCGGCGCAGCGATGCTGGTGAGCGTCTGGATGGCTTCCATTAGATGGCTCCCTTCACGGTGTGGAACTTCCATTTGCGTACGTCGGTGAACTTTCCGGTGACGGCTGCTGCTGCTGCCATCTGCGGGCTAACAAGGTGCGTGCGTCCGCCGCGCCCCTGTCGTCCCTCGAAGTTGCGGTTGCTGGTGCTGGCGCAGCGTTCGCCGGGCTGCAGAATGTCCGGGTTCATGGCCAGACACATGGAGCAGCCGGGCTCGCGCCACTCGAATCCTGCTTCCTTGAAGATGCGGTCCAGGCCCTCCTGCTCGGCCTGCGCCTTCACCTTCTGCGAGCCGGGCACAACCATCGCGCTCACCGTTGTCGCAACCTTGTAACCGTTCACGACGCTGGCTGCGGCGCGCAGGTCTTCGATGCGGCCGTTCGTGCACGAGCCAATGAAGACGCGGTCAATGGTCAGCTCGGTCATCGGCGTGCCGGCCTTGAGGCCCATGTACTCCAGCGCGCGCTCGTAGCTCTTGCGGTCGGCCTCGTTGGTGGCATCGGCGGGCGATGGAACCTTGTCGCCCACGGCGGCGATCATGCCCGGCGACGTACCCCAGCTGATGCACGGAGTGAGTTCGGCGGCGTTCAGCGTCAGCTCGCGGTCGAACTTTGCGCCGGGGTCGGTGACAAGCGAGCGCCAGTGCGCCACAGCCTCGTCCCACGCCGCGCCCTTGGGCGAGTTGCGGCGTCCCTTGAGGTACGCAAACGTCGTCTCGTCGGGAGCGATCATGCCCGCGCGCGCGCCGGCCTCAATGCTCATGTTGCAGATGGTCATGCGGCCTTCCATCGAAAGCGCGCGGATGGCGCTGCCTGCGTACTCTATGACGTAGCCGGTGGCGCCTGCCGTGCCGATGCGGCCGATGATGTCGAGGATAATGTCCTTGGCGGTGACGCCGACGGGCAGTTTGCCTTCGACGTTGATGCGGAAGGTCTGAGGGCGCGTCTGCGGCAGCGTCTGCGTGGCCATCACATGCTCCACCTCGCTGGTGCCGATGCCGAACGCCAGCGCGCCGAATGCGCCGTGGGTGGCGGTGTGCGAGTCGCCGCAGACGATGGTCATGCCGGGCTTGGTGAGGCCGAGCTCCGGGCCAATCATGTGCACGATGCCCTGATCGGCGTCCTGCACATCGTGGAACTCGATGCCGAACTCGGCGCAGTTCTTGCGCAACGCGGTCACCTGCTTGTTGGCAATCTCGTCGAGGATGACGAGGCGGTCCTGCACGCTGGTGGTGGGCACGTTGTGGTCCACCGTGGCCACATGGCGGTCGGGGCGGCGCAGCTTGCGGCCGCTCAGGCGCAGACCGTCGAAGGCCTGCGGCGACGTCACCTCGTGGACCAATTGCAGGTCAATGTAGAGCAACGAGGGCTCGCCCTTCGGCTCGGCCACCAGATGCTGCTCCCAGACCTTCTCGAACATTGTCTTTGCTGCCATTTTTCTGCTCTCTTCCTTCTTTGGTTACTTCGTTTTCACTTTCAGTTCGTCCAGTACAGCTGCACCCATCTCGGTGGTGGTGATGAACTTGCCGCCGCGTGCAATGTCCGCCGTGCGCAGGCCGCGGTCGAGTGCTGCGGTGACGGCCGCTTCAACGGCTGCCGCCGCGGCCTCTAGCTTGCCGGAGTGGCGCAGTACCATCGCAGCGGTCAGAATCGCGCCCAGCGGATTCGCCTTGCCCGTGCCCGCAATGTCCGGCGCGGACCCGTGCACCGGCTCGTACAGATTGACCTTGCCGCCGATGGTGGCCGAGGGCAGCATGCCCAGCGAGCCGGTAATCACGCCGCATTCGTCGGAGAGAATGTCGCCGAAGAGATTTTCGGTGAGCACCACATCGAAGTTGCGCGGAATATTCATCAGATGCATCGCCATCGAGTCCACAAGCTGGTGCTCCACGGTCACATCCGGATAATCCTTCGCCACCTCGTCAACAGCGGCGCGCCACAACTGCGACACCTCAAGCACGTTGGCCTTGTCCACCGAGGTCACCTTCTTGCGGCGCTTGCGCGCCAAATCAAACGCGATGCGCGCAACGCGGACCACTTCGTCCTTCGTGTAGCTCATCGTGTTGTGGCTGGTGCCGGCAGCCTTGTTCCACGCACGCGGCTGGCCAAAGTACAGTCCGCCGAGCAGTTCGCGAACGAACAGAATGTCCACGCCACGGGTCACATCGGCGCGCAGTGGGGAGTTCTCAGCCAGCGCCGTGTAGGCGACCGAGGGACGCAGGTTGGCAAAGCCGCCTAGCTCCTTGCGGATGCGCAGCAGGCCGCCCTCAGGACGGTCAGCCGGAGGCAGCGAGTTGAATTTGTTGTCGCCGACGGCGCCCATCAGCACGGCATCGCTCGCCAGCGACTCGGCCAGCGTCTTCTCCGGCAGCGGATTGCCGAACTGCGTGATGGCTGTGCCGCCCACGGCGAGCTCGGTGAATGTGAAGTCGTGCCCGCCGGTTGCGGCGACGTGACGCAGGACGTGGAGCGCCTCGCGTGTGACCTCGGGGCCGATGCCGTCGCCGGGTAGAACTGCAATCTTGAGCTTCATTCTCTCTGGTTCACTTTCTGGTTGAAGGTTGCGGTGGTTGCGTTGTGATGAGTGTGGCTAGTCGACGCCCTGAGTGGACTCCTGTACAAGTGCGAGCAGATCCTGGTCGTAGATGGCCTTCTTGCGGTCGGCCAGTTCGGTAAAGCGGTAGTAGATGGGTTCGAGCTGTTCGCGGGTGAGCGAGAAGCCAAGTTCGCGCAGGCGCATGTCCAGCGCTTTGCGGCCGCTGTGCTTGCCCAGCACGATGTTGGTTTTGCCGGCACCGACGGACTCGGGCGTCATGATCTCGTAGCAGAGCGGATTGGCCAGCATGCCGTGCTGGTGGATACCGCTCTCATGGGCGAAGGCGTTGGCCCCGACGATGGCCTTGTTGGGCGACGCGCCGAAGCTGATGATGCCGGCCAGCAACTTGCTGGTGGGCACAAGCTCGGTCATCTTGAGGTTGTTGCGGAAGGGGAACTTATCCGGACGAACCATCATGGCCGCGGCGATCTCCTCGAGCGGTGCATTGCCGGCGCGTTCACCGATGCCGTTGATAGTGCACTCAATCTGGCGCGCGCCGGCGGTGACGGCGGCCAGCGAGTTGGCGACGGCCAGGCCGAGGTCGTCGTGGCAGTGCGCCGAGAAGATGACCTTGTCCGCGCCGGGAACCAACTCACGCAAGCGGCGGAAGGTGGCTGCGTACTCCTCGGGTACGGTGTAGCCGACGGTGTCCGGCACGTTGATAACGGTGGCCCCTGCGGCGACGGCGACGCTGACAATCTTGACCAGGAAGTCGGGGTCGGTGCGCGTCGCGTCCTCGGGCGAGAACTCGACGTCATCTACATAAGTGCGTGCCAGGCGGACCATCGTGTCCACCTGCTCCAGCGCCTGCTCGCGCGTGATCTTCAACTTGGCCTGCATGTGCAGGTCACTGCTGGAGAGGAAGACGTGGATGCGGTTCTTGGCGGCGGGTTCCACGGCACGCGCCGCGATCTCGATGTCCTCACGCTTGGCGCGGCTGAGCGCCGCCATGCGCGGACCCTTCACCTCGCGGGCGATCTGCTGGACGGCGGCGAAGTCGCCCTCGGAGCTGACCGGGAAGCCGGCCTCGATGATGTCCACGCCGAGATGGGCGAGTTGGTGCGCAAGGCGGAGCTTCTCCGTGGTGTGCATGGTGCAGCCGGGAGACTGCTCGCCGTCGCGCAGGGTGGTGTCGAAGAATTGAACCTGATCGTTAGGTGTCATGGGGAGAGCACTTCCACGGTTAATCATAACGGTCGGTTATGGTCTTTGCGCTATCCATGCAATTTTCTTATAATGCGATAAGGCAAGGTGATTGCGGGGGTTACGGACATGAGCATGGATTTGTTTCAGTTGGAGACGTTTGTGGCGGTGGCGGAGGAGCGGAGCTTCTCGCGGGCGGCGGCGCGGCTGCACCGTACGCAGCCGGCGGTGAGCCAGGTGATACGGCGGCTGGAGGAGGGGGTGGGGGAGAGGCTGTTCGAGCGGTCGAGCAGGGATGCGGTGCTGACGGCGGCTGGGGAGGCTCTGCTGGAGTATGCACGGAAGATGCTGAACCTGCGCGAGGAGGCGGGGCAGGCGCTGAGCGAGCTGCGGCAACTGCACCGGGGGGTGCTCAACCTGGCGGCCAATGAGCATACGTGCCTGTGCCTATTGCCGCTGCTGGATGAGTTCCGGAGGGCGAACCCGCTCCTCAAGGTGGCGGTACACCGTTCGCTGGCCAGCCGCGTGGCGGACTCGGTGCTGATGCATGAGGTGGAGATGGGGGTGGTGAGCTTTCGGCCGCCGGGGACGGAGGTGAACTCGATTGTCATCTACCGCGACCAGTTGGCGTTTGTGGTGAACCGCGAGCATCCTCTGGCGCGGCGGGAGCAGGTGAGCATCCGCGACCTGGGCGGGGAGAACTTCATTGCGCACAACGTACCGTCGCCGCAGAGGGAGAAGGTGATTGAGGCGTTTGAACGGTTGAACACGCCGTTGCGCATGGGTGTGGAACTGCCGTCGCTGGAGGCAATCAAGCGGTTTGTGGAGCTGGGCAACGGGGTGGCGCTGGTGCCGCGGCTGACGGTGGAGCCGGAGCTGGAGAGCGGGAGGCTGGTGCAGGTGCGCGCACCGGAGTTGCAGTTCGAACGCCATCTGCGGCTGGTGCACCGGCGGCATGCAAGCCTGTCGCACGCGGCGGCGCAGTTTCTGCGCACGGTGGAGGCGTACGCGCGCCAGAATGGGGAGCCTTACAGCTACGAGGCGGAACGGGAGATGTGAATATAGCGCTTACGGGGCGCAACATTCCGGGGGCGATTCCGTCTGAGAGAGTGTGGTGGCACGGCCGGCAGACGCCGGAACCCCGAAAGACAGGATTACAGAGACCATGAAACGAATCGAGATGAAACTGACGCGGATGGCGATGATCGCCATTTGTAGCGCGGCTCTGGCCGCACCGACGTACTTACTGGCGCAGGACACGAGCGCCGCGCCGCCGCCGCCGGCGGCGGGACAGGGCCCGGGAGGCCACATGGGCGGGCCGCGCATGAGCCCCGCGGAGCGCGACGCGCACCAACTGGAGATGCTGACCAAGCGGCTGAGCCTGACGGCGGATCAGCAGACCGCCATCAAGCAGATCCAGGCGGACAGCACGGCGAAGATGGAGGCGCTGCACACAGACACCAGCACTCCGCGTGAGCAGAAGCACGACAAGGCGATGCAGATGATGACGGACCGGCAGACAGCCATTCGCGCAGTGCTGACGGCCGACCAGCAGACCAAGTACGACGCCATGACGGCGGAGATGAAGGAGCACATGAAGGACCGCATGCACGGCATGGGGGACGGCAACGCACCACCTCCGCCGCCACCTCCGCCGCAGCCGTAGTTCTCCCAACCGCTCCGCGACGAGGGAGCGAAGCAACGAACAAGGGCCTCCGCAACGGGAGGCCCTTGTTATTTGCGGCGGAATCCACTGGGGCGGGCTTCGCGGCGGGGCGGCGCGACGGGTACAATGATGGGAGAAGCTTCCAGCCAGAGTGCTGCAAGTAAGCGCCCATGTGTTGCGTTGTATGAGCCCGGGCGGTTGAAGGAAGGAACTGAGTTCAAGCATGAAGAAGATGATGCTGATGATGGGGCTGCTGGTGGCGATGAGCGCGGCGGCCTTTGCGCAGGAGAGCCGGCAGGACGTGAGCCTGAGCTATGAGGGCATCGCCGGCCCGCAGGTGTACGGCAACACGGTGACACAGACGTCCACGATCGGCGGCGGATTTTTGGCGAGCTACCGGTTCATGGTGTCTCCGCGCAGCTCGATTGAGGCCAACTACGGCTGGGCGCACAACTCGCAGAAGTACTCGACCAGCGCGTTGTCGAACGGGCGCGTACACACGCGGCAGCAGGAGATCAGCGGGGCGTACGTTTACTCGCGCAACTACCACAACTTCAATCCGTTCCTGGAGGCCGGCATCGGGGCGCTGGTGTTCAGCGCGCTGGACGACAGCGGCACCTCGTTCCTGGACACGAAGCGGCAGACGACCGTTGGCGGACTGTTTGGCGGCGGTGTGGCGTACGAGATCAGCCCGAGCTTCGACCTGCGGCTGGAGTACCGCGGCATGCTGGCCAAGGCGCCGGACTTCAAGCTGGTGAACGGGACGAACAACCTGAACACGAGCCGGTATGAGTGGTTCTCGATACCGGCGTTCGGGATTGCGTACCATTTCTAGACACAGCGAGTCAGCAAGTCATTAAGACAGCAAGACAGCAATCAGAACAAAGGTCTCCGAGATGGAGGCCTTTTGTTTTTTGACAAGAGTGTTGTTG
>Ga0316231_1005514_pt1 | contig 10090 bp, 9 predicted proteins | sample TBH18027metaG_FD_206002 | JGI IMG/M metagenome (GOLD analysis project Ga0316231, IMG submission 206002) | Freshwater microbial communities from Trout Bog Lake, Wisconsin, USA - TBH18027 | ecosystem: Environmental > Aquatic > Freshwater > Lake > Hypolimnion/Profundal zone | place: USA: Wisconsin...
TGGCCTATGGTTCAGCGGCGTCAGGATGCGGCACAGATACATCCGGCACATACAAGGGCATTACCCCATGCCAGACAATGCAAAAAATCGCCTCGGCGCCACAGTATTTCTTCTCTGACTACAATCAGAGCGGATCAGGCAGCACCTGCCAATCGGCATCGCAGCCCACCACAAACCTGAGCCAGATATTCACCCAGATTGCAGCGGACATGACGGTGGCACGCCTCATTCCTGACAGTTCAACTTAGCCTGCGCCAATGCAACTTGTTACTTCAGCTCTTCCGGAATAATCAGCATTACTTCCACGCGTGCAATCTGCCCGCCCTGCATCGCTGGCCTGAACTGCCACTGCTCAAGGGACTTCAGAACAAACGGAATCTGGTTGAACTCCGGCGGGAACAACACGCTCAAGTTCTCAAAGCGCCCAGCTTGATTCACAAAGCCGTGGATCATCAGCGCATCGGCGTCCACCGCGCCAGGCGCCAGGTTCGGGCGCACAATGTTATACGGCCACGGCGCTTCCAAATGCGCCACGCTCCCGCCCGCCTCGGCCTCATCCCGGCGTGGAAGCGAGTACTGCAGAATCCAGCTTCTCGCCAATCCCACGTGCAGGTAGACGGTGTAAGACATCCTGCCGCTCCACACTCCCGCCATCTCAGGGAACTGATCCTCAAGGGAAGCGCCCACCACAACCGCGCCAAATTGTCCGTCTTTGGGCAGCGTAATCTGGTTGGCCGTGGGTCCGGTGCTATTGCCCAAACCTTCTTCAGACTCCTGCGAACTGCCCGCCTGCGCCCCGCTTGCTTTGCCGGCCGCTCCCTCGGGGCCGCGCGGCGCTGCGGCATTCGATGAGCCGTATCCCGCTCCTGCTCCCCCTGCCTTGCTGCTCGGATTGCCGCTTCCCGGTGCTCCAGCGTCGTGCGGCTTGCCCAGTGCCAGCTCTCCTTCCGTGGCGCTGGATGCGGTCTCATTTAAGGGAGGCAGCGAGGCCGTTCCCTTCGGCATTTGCAAATCAGAGAGAGACAGTACTGCGGTAGGCGTGGGCTGTGCTGAAGGCTGTGAAACCGTTACCGGAGCCAGTTGTACCTGCTGCGGTCCGTGAACCACGATTGGCGAAGTCGTGCTGGGAAGGATAGGCAGCTTTTGCGCATCCAGTGCGCTGGAAGAGAAGTTCAGATCGGCCAGGTTCACTTCCTCGTTGGGCTTGTCCAGCGAGGGCCTCACATCGGCGGCCGTGGGCTTCTCGGGCAGCGGAGCAACAATGTTCTTCACCGGATTCTTTTGCGGCGACCATAAGATGACAGTGGGTACTGGAGTCTCCTTGGCCAGCGTCAAATGAGAAGGCAGATCAGGCTGCACCAGTGTCTGGGGACCCTTCACTGCCTGTGCCACCACTCGCAGCGCCGGCGCATGTGCTTCCGTTTTGCCGCCCGGCGCAGTTGCGTGAGCGGCCAGCCGCGGCCCAGGATATTTCACCTTGCCGCGCGCCGCCCGCCGCAGCTGCTGTTCAGGTGTATCCAGGTCAAGACGGCGTACCGTATATCGCTTGGCGATCGCGCTGGTGTCCAGCCGCGGTGCATACATGATGCCGAAAGACAGCATGCCAAGTGCCACGCAGTGAAGCAAAATCGAAACAACAAATGAGGTCGGCCGCTGCCTGTCATCCAGCTGCTCGCTAAAGAGCGTAATAGTCAGGCAAGAACTCATTGCTGGACGAACTCCCACGCGGCAGCCATTCGGTTATTGTATGCAGCGCGCCTTGCTGAATTAACATGCAAGGCTCTGCAGGCACTTACAAAACAACCTTTGTAGCCACTATCAGCATCGCTCATTTCTCCGCCCTGCCTCATAGCTCTCTTGATTCCCCATGTTAGTTCTAGGGCGTTTCCAAAAGGATTGATGAAGGTTAAAGGGAATACACTGGTACCGCTATTGCTGCAATGTATGCATCAGAGATGCATCCCCGGAACCGGCGTGAGGTTGGTTTCGCACTCTGGGCGCATGCATATCGCAGCGGCAGAAAGGCGCTCTGGCGGAATAGCCAGTTTACTCAGGCCTCAAGATGAATCGAAGATTGCTGACAATCCTCCTCATCGCATTTGTCATAGCCTTGGGCTGCGCCTTGCTGGTTTATCGCATCCTGGGCAATCGGGTGGCTGCGTCGCGTCCGGTGGCAACCACGCGCGTGGTGACGGCGGTTGCGGATATCAAGCTGGGCGCGGTGCTCAACGCCTCTGACCTCACCACCATCGAGGTCACGGGGCCGGCGCCGAAGGGCGCGATTCTCAAGCCCGAGTCAGCCATTGGCAGGGGAGTCATCTCGGAGATTTATCAGGGCGAACCAATCCTTGAGAGTCGCCTGGCTGCCGCTGGATCGGGCGGCGGTTTAGCTTCAACCATTCCGCAAGGCATGAGGGCATGCGCCATCAAGGTGGATGAAGTGGTGGGCGTGGCGGGATTTGTAACTCCCGGCATGCGTGTGGACGTGCTGGTTTCTGGCACGCCCCCCGGCGCTTCCATTGCCACTGAAGGTACTGTGACCAAGACGATCCTTCAGAACATCCAGGTTCTCTCGGCGGGCACTGATATTCAAAAAGATGCTGAAGGCAAGCCCCAACAGGTGCAGGTGGTTAACCTCCTCGTAACTCCGGAACAGGCGCAGACTTTGAGCATGGCCAGCAACATGATGAAGCTCCAACTGGTGTTGCGCAACCCCATGGATACAAAAATTACTTCCGTGCCCAGCACCGCCATGGGCGCCATTTTTTCTGATCAGCGAGGAGTTGCCGCGCAACCAAAACCCGCCGCAAAGAAGGCGCAAAAAGCGCCCAAGCCGTTTTCAATCGAGGTATTCAACGGTTCGAAACGGAGCGAGCAAAAATTCGGTTCCCCAGAGGCAAAGCAGTGAGAGTCAAGGTCGGCATTGTTATCGCATGCTGCAGCGCAATTAGCTTGCTGCTCTGCGCCGCGCAGGCCGTGGCCGCACAGGCCTCGCCGCCTGCTTCCTCATCCCCCGGTGTCTCCTTTCAGGACTCGGCAAATGAGCTCTCTGTATCGGTAGGCAAAACCGTGCTGGTGGATTGTGCAAAGCCGATCTCGCGCGTGGCCATTGGCCTCGGCGAGGTGGCCGAAGCTACAGCCATCACTCCCAAAGAAATCATGATCAACGGCAAGGCCCCCGGAGAAACCAGCCTCATTATCTGGGACACGCGCGGCGGGCGTCAGTTTTTCAACATTACGGTGCGGCCCGGAGCAAGCGCGACAGAAACAAAGCTCGAAGCAGTGCGCCGCGAGCTAAGGGCAGAGCTTCCCGGACAGCCCCTGAAGGTCAGTTCAGAGGGCGACATCGTTTACCTGCGCGGCACCGTCAAGGACCTCACCAACTCGGCGCGCGCGGTTCAAATCGCCTCCACCGCCGGCAAGGTCGTAAACCTGCTCAATGTCAATGTGCCCACCGCCGACCCGCAAATTCTGCTCAAGGTGCGCTTCGCCAGCGTGGACCGCAGCAAGGCGCAGCAGTGGGGCATCAACGTATTCAGCACCGGGCTGGGAAACACGCTTGCCGCAATGTCCACCGGGCAGTACTCTCCGCCGTCCGTCAGCACCGCAAGCGGAAACTCGGGTTCCTCGGCAAGCCTTTCAAACGAGCTGAATCTCTTTGCCTTCTTCCCTGGGCTCAACTTCGGCGCAACCATTCAGGACCTGCAAACCAAGGGCGTGGTTGAAGTGCTGGCCCAGCCCAACCTGCTGGCCACAAATGGCAAGCAGGCCAGCTTCCTCGCTGGCGGCGAGTATCCCTATCCCGTAGCCCAGGCAACCTCCGGCGGAGTCTCCATCACCATCATGTTCAAGGAGTATGGGGTTCGATTGAACTTCATCCCCACCATCACGCCGCGCGGCACCATTCGCCTCCAGGTCGCTCCTGAAGTCAGCGCCCTTGATTTCACAAATGCCGTCCAGTTATCCGGGTTTGATGTCCCCGCCATTACAACGCGCAAGGTCAAGACTGAGGTTGAGTTGGCAGACCGGCAGAGTTTCGTAATCGGCGGCTTGCTTGACAACCGCGAGACAGAGACCTTCCAGAAGATACCCTTCCTCGGAGACATTCCCGTCCTCGGCAAATTCTTCCAGTCGAGTTCAAAGAACAGGACCAACACTGAGCTGATCGTGATTGTCACGCCAGAGATCGTCGCGCCCATGGAAGCGGGTACGCATCTGCCGGCGCTCAATTATCCCACAGAGTTCATGCCCTCTAACTCCTACGTGCCCACGTACACCCCTGATGCCAAGACGCCTGCCAACACGCAGCCTGCTCCTCCAGCGGTCTTGCCCGTTGAAAAGCTGATTGAGAGCATGAAGCCGGAGACGCCGCTGATTATCGAAGAAAGTACGGGACGCTTCGGCGCTGGTTCAGCCGCTGCGCCAAGCCCGGCCACCTCGCCTGCGAATCAATAAGGCGGATGGCAGTGGCCAGGCAACCATCGGAGGCGCGCGGATGAACCCTGTCAATTGGATCAGGAAAATTGGTCAGCAGGCCCCACCGGAGCCCCGGCTCCATGTCACAAACCTCACCCGCCGCACCGTGCTGGCCACCTCCATGGAGGTGGCCGCCAGCGCTTCAAAGCGAAACAAGGGCCTGTTGGGCCGCAACGGTCTCGCTCCCGGCGAAGGCTTGTGGATTGTCCCTTGTGAATCTGTGCATACCTTCTTCATGCGCTTCGCCATCGACCTCGTCTATCTCGACCGCCAAAAGCGCATCAGAAAGTTGAGAGGCAGCGTCGCCCCGTGGCGGCTGTCGATGTGCCTTTCCGCGCATTCTATCCTTGAACTTCCCTCCGGCACCATTCAAGCCACGCAAACAAAGTGCGGAGACCAGTTGGAATTCACTCCTGCACCCTGACTATCGGAGCCTCGCAATCCAGCGATCTCCCCGCCCCGGCCAAAGCAAAAAGATACCAGGCAAGCCAGGCTGGTGCCGTCCAAAGATACAGAGCCGAGGTGATGCGGACACCGCACACCAGCCCTATCTCGATGGGAACACTAGCAAGCGCCAGAAGCCCCACCAGCCATCTAAAGCGGGTCTTATATGCGCCCTGCAAAAGCGCCGGAACCGCCAGCCCCTGATCGTAAAGCCAGCAATAGGGCGCGGCAAAAATTGATACCAGCATCAGCAGGCTGCCGTCTCTCATCCACTCCCAGCCGTGGCGGCGAGGCCAGTAATACGCCAGCGCCCACACACAGGCCAGCGTCACCGGCAGGTATTGCAGCATCATCGTGCCGGGGCTGAGCCAAAGCCGCAGCGCAACGCTCAGGCAGGGAATAAACTCCTTCTCGATACCCGGTGAACGCATCATCTGCTCGTAGTCACTGAATGCGCTTGGCAACATCAGCCATGTGGCCGCGCAACTGGCAGCCATGGCCACCCCCGCCCCTGCCAGCACCCGGTAACTCTTTGAGAAAAACACCCATGCCAGCAGAACAACCGTGAAAGGCAGAAACAGCTGCGGCTTCAGGGCGCACAGCCACAGCGCCGTCCCCGCCACAAACGGGCGCGAGCGGTGCAGGCAAAGAAACAGTACCAGCCCCAGCAGGCAAAACAGCGCTGTCTGTCCCACCAACAGGCACACCAGCGCCGGGCCAAATGAGTACCCGAGCCAGTGCAGGCGATTGCCGGGCCTGCCCTGCTGCAGCCTGATCAGGCGCACTGAAACTCCCAGGCATGCCAGCAGCGCCAGCGACCAAAAAAACGCCCCGGCCTTGAGCCCGATAAGCCCCAGCGGCAACGCCAGCAGCAGGCCCCACGGCGGGTTGCGCATATAAAGCACCCCGTAGCCAGGCAGCAGCCCCGCCGCTCGTTCAAGGCCTGCCATCGCGCTCGCGTCGTAAGGGTTCGCATGGTGCGCCAGTTGTTGGCCCGTGGCCCAATAAACAACAAAGTCACGCCCCCCGGCAATGTTGCTCGTCAGCGGCAGCACGCAAAGAAACAGGGCTGCCAGCGCCAGCGCCAGCCCGCTTGTTGCCGCTATCGCAATCTCGGCAAAGTCGCCCCCTGGCTGCGCTGCGCCAGCATCCGTCCGGTCTTCCATGCACGCTATTCTACTTTCCCCCTGAACAACTGATCCTCCCCGCCATCACACTTTCAGGTCATGTATACCAGACCTGTCTTTTTCGCCTCCCACTGTAAACATGCGTTTACAACCCTTCGCCGCCGCGACGAAAGCGCCATTTCTCAAGTAATTGATTCTAAAAGCAGTAAATATTTTCTCCAGATTGGCACGCCATTTGCTTTATAGAGGGTGCCCCCGGCTGAGGCTGGGAAATTCAAAAGACGGAGATGAACAAATGAACAACCTGCTTATCAAGCTTTATGTGAAGTTCCAGGAATTCGCGAGCCGTGAAGAAGGCCAGGATCTGGTCGAGTATGCTCTGGTCGTCGCTCTCATCGCTTTCGGCGCCACCGCTGGCATGAAGTCTCTCGCCACCGGCATCAACACCGCCTTCACCAACATCAGCACCGCCCTGAGCAGCAACATCACCTAGTTTCTGGCAATCCATCGCTACAGAAACATGCCCAGTTCCTCAGCTCTTTTGCGGGAGAGTGCCAGCGCCTGAACCGGCAGCTAAATCCACTCTCCCTGCAAAGGTCAATCCTCCACCAGGCAAAACCACAAAGGGGCAGTCCATTGCACTCTCAACTCCGCTCGATCTTGCAGAGACTGCAAGCCCTCATCAACAACCAAAATGGCCAGGACATTGTCGAGTACTCTCTGGTTGTAGCGCTCTTGGCATTTGCGGCCACAGCAGGCATGAAGAGCGTAGCCAGCGGTGTGCGCACCGCATTTACCAACATCAGCACGGCGCTGAGCAGCAACATCAGCTAGGGCGGTTCTCCAATGCATGTGACCATGCATTCCCGCGAAGCACGGCTTCAGCTTTCACTCCACCGGCGCGTAACAGCAGCCGCAACTCTGAAAGCGTCAAAGCCACTCCACGACTATGGTTGCTGGACGCAGCCATTGGAGAGCCGCTGGGCCCTCTGGTTGTAAAGGGACAGGAGTCACGCAAAATTTCAAGTTGGTTGCCTCCCTGGGAGAGCTACGCCGGGCAAGTAATTGCCGCAACGTACTCTCCCTTATTGTTGCCCTCTGTTCGCAATCGCAAAGCTGCCGGTTACTCTCCCATTCCTGCATAAGTCAGGTCGTCACCTATTCACAATAGTTTTCCGGCACTCTCTCAAAAGGTTCAGTAGTATTACCGGTATGCTCCTGCCATCTGTTACAGAACACGATTCCTCGCTACTGCTCCTTGAGGGTGGCCTCACAGCCATTGCCGTAGCTGCTTCTTTTGCATGGCCGCGCATGGGTAACTCTTGGTTCGGGCGCATCGAGCGGGCTTTCAGGCGTCTCGCGCGCAAGCAGGGGTTAGCTGTCCTCTCTGTCGGCCTTACCGCATTTCTACTCCGTCTCGTAATTCTGCCCTTTTATCCCATTCCTCTTCCTTTCGCCCCAGACGACTTCAGTAATCTGCTCTCTGCGGATACCTTTGCTCAGGGCAGGCTCACCAATCCCACCCCCGTAATGTGGACTCATTTTGAGAGCATCCACATCACCATGCAGCCCACTTACATGTCCATGTACTTTCCCGCGCAGGGACTGGTCATGGCGGCCGGCAAAGTTCTCTTCGGCAGCCCCTGGTTCGGCATCCTCTGCATAAGTGCGCTCATGTGCGCCGCCCTCTGCTGGATGCTGCAAACATGGCTGCCGCCCACGTGGGCATTGCTGGGCGGGATTATTGCCATACTCCGCCTCAGCCTCTTCAGTTATTGGATCAATACGTATACCGGCGCTGGACTCATTACCGCGCTTGGTGGTGCTCTGGTCTTGGGTGCGCTGCCCAGGCTGATCAAGACCGCGCGCTTCCGCTACGGCTTGCTCATGGCTGTGGGAGTTATCCTGCTTGCCCTCGCTCGTCCCTATGAAGGTATGCTGCTCTGCCTCCCCGTGGCGCTGGTCGTCACCCACTGGTCTTTCTTCGGATATCATCGCCCCAGCCCTGCCGAAATTGTGCGTAAGGCCGCCCTTCCCATAGCTCTTGTTATTGCCGCTCTCACCTGGTTTGGCTATTACAACTACCGCGCCTTCTTAAGTCCAACAACCCTGCCCTACACCGTAAATCGCGCCACGTATGCCATGGCGCCTTATTTCATTTGGCAGCACGCACGCCCTGAGCCCCACTATCGGCACCCGGCCATGCGCAAGTTTTACTACGAAAGTGAACTCAAGGCTTTCAACAAGTCTCATACCTTGGCCGCCTTTGTTCCTACACTTCTCATGAAGTCCATGATCGCCATCCGGTTCTTTGCCGGAATCGCGTTGCTGTTACCTCTTGTCATGTTTCGTCGCGCTTTGGCAGACCAGCGCATCCGCTTCCTCGTCCTTTGCCTGGCGGTCTTGATGGCCGGCATGATCATCGAGATATTCCTCATCCCCCATTACCTTGCGCCTTTCACCGCCGTCTTTTATGCCATTGGCTTGCAGGCCATGCGCCACCTGCGGGTGTGGAGCCCGGAGGGCAAGCCCGTCGGCCTCGCAATGGTGCGACTTACCGTAGTCATCTGCCTTGCCATGGCCGGGTTAAGACTGTTTGCCGCTCCGCTCAACCTCCAGGTTGGCGAGTGGCCGGCCGCAAAGTGGTCGGGCATGTGGTACGGGCCAGAGCATTTTGGCGTCGAGCGGGCCCGGATTCAATCCCAATTGGAGCAGCTTCCTGGCAACCAGCTCGTGCTGGTTCGCTATAGCGAGATACACAATCCGTTGGATGAATGGGTATACAACTCTGCCAGCATTGATAGTTCCAAAGTCGTATGGGCAAGAGAGATGGATTCGGAAAATAATTTGGAGTTGCAGCACTACTACCGGGACCGGAAGGTATGGCTCGTCGAACCGGATACAACGCCGGCAAGTGTAACTCCTTACCCGGTCGCCACGCAGCAAAGCGCAGCCGCTCACTAAGCCGGTTGCGGGCATCGGAATTGAAACGAAGTTGTTTGAGGAATTAGCACCATGATCAACGGAAAGAAAATCGCAGTTGTAATGCCGGCCTACAACGCCGAGAAGACGATCGAGAAGACCGTACAAGAGCTGTCTGACGTAGTGGACATCAAAATACTGGTGGATGATTCCAGCAAAGACCAGACCGCCGTCCTCTCCAAAAAGCTCGGTGTGCACACCTTTGTTCACGACGCCAATTACGGCTACGGGCGCAACCAGCAAACCTGCTACCGCGAGGCGCTGGCCGCGGGCGCTGACATCGTCGTAATGGTGCATCCTGACTACCAGTACACGCCACTGCTGGTTCCAGCCATGGCGGGCATGGTGGCCAGTGGCGTCTATGACATGGTGCTGGCGTCGCGCATCCTCGGTGCTGGTGCGCTCAAAGGCGGTATGCCACTCTATAAATATGTGGCCAACCGCTTGCTCACTGCATTCCAAAATCTGCTTCTGGGCGTAAAGCTCTCGGAATACCATACGGGCTTCCGCGCCTTCTCCAGCCAGTTGCTCCAGACCCTGCCGCTGCTTGAGAACTCCGACGATTTCGTCTTTGATAACCAGATGATCGCCCAGGCCGTGATGTTCGGCTTCAAGATCGGCGAAATTTCATGCCCCACAAAGTACTTCAAAGAGGCATCCTCCATCAACTTCAAGCGCAGCGTTCAATATGGCTTCGGAGTGCTGGCAACCTCCTTCGGCTTCCTTGCTCACAAGCTGGGAATCCACCATGCGCCCCGGTACGGCGTCACCGGCAGAAAAGTCACGCAACAGTACTATAAGCAAATCGAGCAAGGACTCTGAGTCCTTACAGCTGCGCTGGCATCAATCAATTAGCACGCAGCCGCAGGGCTGCGTGCGCATTAAAATCTCGATGTTCCTAAAGGAGTAATTCCCATGTCTGAAGTTAAGATTGCGCAAAAGGGCCCTTATCCTGTTGAAGTTGAAGCCGGCAAGAGCTACCACTGGTGTTCATGCGGTCTCAGCGCCAAGCAGCCGTTTTGCGATGGCGCTCACAAGGGCACCGGTCTCACGCCCGTAAA
>Ga0316231_1005522_pt1 | contig 10084 bp, 8 predicted proteins | sample TBH18027metaG_FD_206002 | JGI IMG/M metagenome (GOLD analysis project Ga0316231, IMG submission 206002) | Freshwater microbial communities from Trout Bog Lake, Wisconsin, USA - TBH18027 | ecosystem: Environmental > Aquatic > Freshwater > Lake > Hypolimnion/Profundal zone | place: USA: Wisconsin...
TCCTCCGGCTCGGCGGCCGGCGGCGCGGCCTCCGCCTCCGGGGCCGGGCCGGCGCCCGTGGGGAAGCTGAGGTTCTGCAGGCCTTCCAGGTCCAGGCCCTCGAGGTCGAGGGGCTCGGGCTCCGGGAGCGGCGCGGCGGGCTCGTTCAGCGCCGGTGCGGGCTCCTCCTGGAGGAGGTCCTCGGGACCCAGCAGCAGCAGGTCGGAGTCCATGGCGGCGGCCTTGACGGCGGCGGGGACGCGCAGGGCCGGCCGGGTCAGGAAGTCGGCGGCGACCGCGCCCACCGGCTCGATCTCAGGCAGCGAGGGTTCCGTGTCCTGGTGGGCAGGCGGCTCGAGGTCCGGCAGCGGAGGCGGGACGAGGTCCTGCGCCGCAAGCGGGACGAGGTCCTGCAGCGCCTGCTCGGGCGGCGGCGGAGGTTCCTGGGCCGGTTCCGGCGGCGGCGGGGGCGGCGGCGCCGGCGGCAGCACGGGCATCTCCATAAGCCGCTTGACCCGGTCGCCCAGGTCGCGCAGTTCCACCGGCTTTTTCAGGAACCCCTGGATGGGGGCCAGCCTGAGCTTGTCCGGGTCGACCACGTCCAGGACCCCGGCCATCATGGCCACGGGGATCCGCGCGGTGGCCTCGATCTCGCGCAGCCGCTGGAGCAGCGTCCAGCCGTCCATGCCCAGCATGGACGTGTCCAGGAGGGCCACATCGAACTGGCCGCCCTGTTCGACCAGGGCCAGGGCCTCCGCGCCGGAGCCACAGGAAATCAGCTGGACGTCGCTGGCGGCTAACAGAGTCTCGGCGATTTTGTGGATGCTGGGATTGTCGTCCACGAGGAGAAGACGGGACATAAGGGACCTCGGGATGCCGTTGTTCGATGAAATGGCTGCGCTAACGCTAACAGAAACCGCTGCCTCCTAGGGGAGTTTAAGGGCCTTTCGCACCGAGGCCAACCTGCCGGTCGGCTGCAGGCGCTCCAGGAGGGCCCGGTCCCCGACCCAGACCCAGGCCACCGCGGAGGTTTCCCGCAGGGCCACCTCGGGCCCGGACGGGAGCCAGCCCCGGACCGAGGCCCGCAGACCGGAGGCGGTGATCCAGTCCGAGCGGTTGGCCCGCAGGAGGGCCTGCCGCTGGCGTTCCGGGGGCAGCGGGGAGGGCTTGCCCCAGCGGGCGTCCCAGGCGGTGGCGGCCTGGTCCCGGGACCACCAGGCCCAGGCCGGGTCGCAGGGGGGCCATTCCGGGGTCTCCGCGGGCACCGGCTCCCACTTGGCCTGGTCCAGCGGCCCGGTCTTCCGGACCACCGTCCCGTCCTTCCGGTCCGGGGCCAGCAGGGCCATCCCCAGCGGCGGCTGGGCGTAGAGCACGCCGGGGCCGGTGGCCTCCCGCCGCCACTGGCCCTTGGTCCGGGCCCAGAGGGTCCAGGTGTTGCCGCTGGAAAGCCAGAGGCGGTCGCGCAGGGGGAACCAGAGCCTGGCCCCCGGCTGCCAGGGCACCAGGACCCGGGCGCCGGGCAGGTCCTTGCCGTCGTCCCAGAGCTGCTCCTGCCGGGTGGGCCAGCCCCGGGGCGGCGCAGGCAGGCCCTTCTCGTCCCACGGGGCCAGGGTGGCCGGGGGGACTTCGGCCTCCACCGGCAGGGCGGCCAGCAGCAGCCCGGCCTCCTTTCCGGGCGGGCGCAGCCCCACGAGCACGGCCTGGCCGTCCCAGCTGAAGCGGCTCCAGGGGCCGCTGTCGGCGGACCACAGCACCCGGCCTTCGGGGATCTCCAGGAGCCGGGTCTCGAACCGGCTGGGGTTGAGCACGAGGGTCACCAGCAGCCGGCTGCCCCTGGCCGGATCGATGCGGGCCGAGGCGATCGGCGCGTCGAACCGGTAGTGGCGCCATTCCAGCCCGTGCCAGATGACCACTTCGCTGTGGCCCTTGGGCCCGTTGATGGCCAGGCCCTGGTCCGCCAGGTAGGCCGAGGCCGGCTCCCAGGGGGTCTCGAAGCCGCCGCCGAACGGCCAGGGCTTGTCCTGGTCGGGGTCCAGGGCGCCCTGGAAACGCGGGGCCCAGCCGTCCAGCAGGCGGTACTCGGCCAGGGTCTCGAAGCTCTCCATTGACAGTTCCAGATGCGCGTCCGTTACCATCGCTCCACCCTCCCGGGTGGACCGGGGCGCCTGGACGAAGGCCAAAAGCACGAGCATGGCCGCGATGAACATGCTGGCGAACAGGTAACGTTTAGGGACCACCGCTGGCTCTAACCTCCATCCACATGATGCAATCATTTGAGGAGCAACTGCCATGAAACATGCCGGCCCCCTGGAAGTCGAAGTGAAGCTGCGCATCCCTTCCACCGGGGCGATGGCGCCCAGGCTGGCCCAGGCGGGCTTCGTCCTGGCCCACCCCGAGGCCCGCGAGGCGAACCGGCTGTGGGACCGGGCGGGGCAGCTGCTGGCCGGGGACTGCGCGCTGCGCACGAGGCAGTACGGCGGCCAGGCGACGCTCACCTGGAAGGGCCCCCGGGTGGCCGACGCGCAGCTGAAGATCCGGCCCGAACTGGAGACCGGCGTCGGCGACGCCGGGGCCCTGGAGGGCATCCTCCAGGCGCTGGGCTTCAGCCCGGTGCTGGAGATGGTGAAGACCCGCTCCATCTGGGTCCGGGGCGACCTGGAGGCCTGCCTGGACGACACCCCCTTCGGCAGCTTCCTGGAGCTGGAGGGGCCCCGGGAGGCCATCGCCGGGGCCATGGCCCAGCTGGGCCTGGGCCCGGACCAGATCGAGCCGCGCAGCTACGCCGTCCTCTACTCGGGCCAGCAGTAACGCGTTTGTTCCAGAAAAGGTGCCTTGCCGCTCCATTCCGGCATCGGGGCGTCACGGCCGGGGCCGATGTTGATGGTCAGGAGGTGCCCCATGGCCCCGATCCAGTTGCAGGAGCCCCAGCCCAGCGCCGACCAGCCCCGCTACGAAGTGCGCCCGGTGACTTCCGATGACTTCCAGCACCTGCTCCGGCTGGAGCGGGAGATCTGGAGCGGGGACGCGGCCGGGGTCCTGTGCCCGCACTACCTGAGGCTCTGCACCGACCTCTACTCGGACTGGTGCTTCATCGCCATGGACGGCGACCGGCCCGCGGGCTACGTGCTGAACTTCCCCAAGGGCAAGATCAATTACTGCGCCACCCTGGCGGTCCATCCCGACTATCAGAAGACCCGGGTGAACTACCTGCTGATCCGGGCCATGGTGAAAAAGCTCATCCTGGAGGACACCGAGGAGTGCCGCTTCCTGGTGGAGCCCGACAACCACGACGCCCGCAGCGTCCACGAGGCCCTGGGCGCCAGGGTGGTCAAGGAAGTGGAGGACTTCTACTGGAAGGGCGACCGCCGGCTCTGGTCGGTCATCGACAAGCAGGACATGGAGCGCATCCGCGCCCGCTACACCCGCCTCAAGCTGGTCTCCTAGATGCAGTCCGAAGCCCTCCTGGAGTCCCTGCGCACCGGGCTGACGCCCTTCCTGGGCCTGCCCATGCAGATCGAGCCGGCCCCGGTGCCCGGCGTGGTGCTGGGCGCCCCCTACGACGGCGGCGTGATCAACCGCCCCGGCGCCCGGTTCGGCCCCTGGGCCATCCGCAACGCCACCATGGGCATGGGCCGGATGCCCATGCCCATGCGCCTGCAGGGCCAGGACGAGGGCGGGCGCGGCGTGGCGGCGACGGACTGGGTGGACGGCGGCAACATCCCCACCCGCCCGTTCAGCATGGAGGAGGCCCTGGGCGCGGTGACGCAGACCGTGGCCGGCTGGGCCCAGCTGGGCGCCCGCACCCTGATGCTCGGCGGGGACCACCTCATGACCCTGGGCGCGCTGCGGGCCCACGCCGCCAAGGCCGGCCCCCTGGGCCTGCTGCACCTGGACGCCCATCCGGACGCGGCCCGCGGCGAGTTCTGGGGCGCCAAGTACCACCACGGGACCTGGCTGCGCCAGGCCATCGAGGAGGGCCTGGTGGACCCCCGGCACACGGTCCAGATCGGGCTCCGGGCGCCCCGCTTCGACAGCGACGAGCTGGTGTTCCTGGCCGACGCCGGCGTGCGCATGTGGACCCCCTGGGACCTGCAGGACGTCCATCTGCACGCCCAGCTCCAGGGCGACATCGCCCGGGTCGGACAGCGGCCCGCCTACGTGAGCGTGGACCTGGACGTGCTGGACCCGGCCTGCTGCCCGGCCGTGGCCGAACCGGTGCCCGGCGGCCTGACTGTGATGGAAGTGCTCACCCTGCTGCGCAAGATCCACCGCTGGGCCCGCCCCTGGATCGGCGCCGACATCATGGAGCTGGCGCCCGCCCTGGAAGGTTCCACGACCTCGGCCAAGGCCGCGGCCCACATCGCGCTCCAGCTGTTCGGCTGAAGCGCACACCCCGAGGAGGCTGCACCATGACACAAGGAAACTGGATCGCCCTGCTGGAACGCCAATCCTCTGCCTTCGCCCCGATCGGCTGGGACGAGGTGGTCGTGGGCCACGATTTCGGCCTGCTGGGCCCCGCCGAGATCCAGGGCTGGGCGCGGGAGCGCGGTTTCGAGGGCCCGTGCTGCGTGCGCCTGGCCGGCCTGGAAGGCGAGGGCCTGACCCGCTTCGAGGAGGCCCTCTGGGCCGCCTGCGCGGAATGCACCGGCAAGGTCCCCCGCCCCGGCGGCAACCGCTGGGGCCGGGCCCAGGACCGCTGGCGGGTGGCCCTGCTCAAGGACGCCCTGGCCTCGCCGCTGAGCGCCGAAGCCCTCGCGGTGGCCGTGGAATCCATCTACGAGCTGGTGGGCTGCCCCGAGGACATGCTTGAGCTCTGGCAGCGCCACAGCCCCTGGCAGCAGCGCCAGGGCAGCGCCGACCACGCGGCCGTCGCGCGTTTCCTGCGCCGCTGCGAGGATGACCTGGCGCCGGCGGTCTGATCCTCCGGGCGCGGCGGGGGGCGGTCAGACTCCCCGCCGCCCGCCGCCCCGGAGGGTCCTGAACCTCACGGCGCATTCCCGCACCCAGTGACTGGGGCCCGGTGCCCCCATCGCTTTCTGCGGGAGGAATGTCATGCGTGAGACCAGTGGCGGCTCCATGGGGGAGTCTCTGATGCTGTTCGTCGCCGGCGCGGCCATCGGCGGTCTGCTGGTGGCCCTCAACACGCCCAAGACCGGCCCTGAACTGCGCGAGGACCTGAAGGGCCTCGGCCGCCGGGCCAGGAAGCGGGCCGAAGGCCTGGCGGAGGACGCCGAAGGGGCCTGGGGCCGGCTCAAGGGCCGGGCCGAAGCGGCCGGGGAATCCCTGGAGCAGGAAATCCGCGAGGACTGATCAGGGCGCGGGCTCCGCCGGGGGCTCGGGCGCCTTGCGCCTGGGCAGGCGCGGATCCCTGGCGTTCCGCTCCAGCATCGCCCGCAGGGGCGGGTTCTTCAGGGCCATGGGCCAGAGCGGGAACCCGGCCTCCCGGGCCTCGCGGATGGCCCTGCCGCTGTCGCCGTAGCGGCCCAGGTTGTAGAGCGCGACGATGCGCAGCGCGTAGGCGCGCTCGTCGGCGTTCTTGGCGGCGACGGCCTGGTCCAGGAACGCCAGGGCGCCCAGGGGATCCTTCTCCAGCGCCCCGGCCGCCTCGTCCAGGGTCGCGGGGCCCTTGGGCGCGGCCGGCGCGGCGGGCGGAGCCTCGGGAGCGGGGGGCGGAGGGGGAGGCGGCGGCTGGGGCGCCGGGACGACGGCCGCCGGGGCCGGGGCCGGCCGCTTCTGCCGGTGGGCCAGGCGCCAGTAGACGCCCGCGCCGCCCAGCAGCGCCAGCGCCAGGACGGCGGACCAGACCAGGCCCGCGCGGGAACGGGCGGGAGCGGGCCGGGCCGGGACCGGGATCAGGCGGGCCGAGGCCAGGGTCTCGGCCGGGCGCTGCGGGGACCAGGCCGGGTTCCGCGCCGCCCGGAGGGCCTCCGCCATGGCTTCGGCCGAGGCGAAGCGGTCCGCGGGGTCCTTGGCCAGGGCCTGGGCCAGGATGTCCTGGATGGAGGGGCTGAGCTCGGGAAAGAGCTGAAGGTCCAGGGGGGCCGGCTGCTCCTCCCGCACCCGCCGGGCGATGGCGGCCGGGGAGTCGCCGGCGAACGGGGCGGAGCCGGTGAGGGCCTCGAACAGCAGCGTGCCCACCGAGAACAGGTCCGACCTGGCCTCGGCCTTGCCCTGGATCGCCTCGGGGGCGGCGCAGGCCAGCGTGGCCAGATGGACGGCGTCCTGGCCCGGGGTCCGGGTCAGCCCGAGGTCGAGGATCTTCGGGGCCGGGCGCCCGGCCACCCGGCCCATGCGCACGTTCGACGGCTTCAGATTGCGGTGGAGGATGCCGCGCTGGTGGGCATGGGCCAGTCCGTCGCACACCTGCGCCAGCACCTCCAGGGCCTCCTTCGGAGTGAACGCGCCCGCGCGGAAGAGGGTGCCCAGGTCCTCCCCGGCCACGTAGTCCATGGCCTGGAACAGCGCCCCGCCCTTGTCGCCGAATTCATGGATGGTGACCAGGTTGGGATGGTTGAGCCGGCTGGCCGCCAGGCATTCCCGCTGGAACCGCGCCTCCGGGTCCGGGGGCGCCAGCGCGGCCCTGCGGAAGATCTTGAGGGCCACCTCCCGGCCGATGATGCTGTCCCGGGCCAGGAACACCTCGCCCATGCTGCCTTCTCCCAGGCGTTCTATGATCTCGAACTTGCCGACGCGGTCGATGCGGTTGGTCATGGGCGCCTTCCAGGCTACGCCCAGGATAGCCCAGACACCGGTCTCAGTTGGGGAAGGTTTCCACCGCGGTCGTCGCGCCCGCGCCGCCGCTGGTGCCGCCCAGCACCACGACCCTGCCGCCGGGCAGCTGGAACACGCTGGGGGCGATCCGGGGCGTGCCCATGCTGGAGGTGGGGGTGAAGGTGGCCGCCGCCGGGTCGAAGATCTCGGCGGTGGCCAGGGCGCTGGTGCCGTCCGCGCTTCCGCCCACCAGCAGGACCTTGCCGCCCGCCAGGAGGCCCACGCCGAAGTCCTCCCGCGGGGAGGCCATGGACGCCGCCACCGGGCTGAACGTCCTGGTGACGGGGTTGTACCATTCGGCGCTGGCCACCGGGCCGCTGCCGTTGCTGCCGCCCAGGATGAGCACCGACGGGGGGTTCCGGCTGTTCAGCAGGATGGCCTGGTGGCCTTCCCGGCCGACCGAAGGCTGGTTGGCGGGCGGTGTGCAGGTGCCGGTGGCGGGATCGTAGACCGTGGCGAAGGGCACCCAGTTGGAACCGCTGCCCATATGGCTCACCAGCAGGATCTTGCCGTCGGTCAGGAGGGTGGCGGTATGGTAGGGCGCCAGGGGCACCGTGCCGGCCGAGGCGAAAGTCTGGGGGTTGACGCTGTAGAGCTCTTCGTTGTTCACCTGCACCCCGGCGTTGGACAGGCCGCCGGCGATGAACACACCGCCCGGGCTGATGATGGGCGTGGCCGTGTGGTAGGAGCGGTCGGTGGCCATGGCGCTGGCCGGGACCGAGAAGGCGTTCAGGCTGCTGTCGTAGATCTCGCCATTCGGGTTCGGGTTGGTGGGGGTGCGGGTGATGGAGCCGCCCCCGGTGATCAGGAACTGGGTGCCGGTGCCGGGCAGGGCGGTCAGCGCGTGGTTGAGGCGGGCGGTGTTCATGCTCGGGCCGGCCACCGAGGCCTTGCCGGCCGGGTCGTAGATCTCGGTGCTCTTCAGCGCGTTGGCCAGGGTCCCGTCGCTTGAGCCGCCGGTCACCAGGATGGTGCCGTTGGGCAGGACGGCCGCGGCCAGGCCCCAGCGGGCCGTGAGCAGGTTGCCGGCCGGCTGGAAGCTGCCCGCGGCGGCGGAGGGCGGGGTGATGGCCACCGTGGCCGTGGCCGGAGCGGACGAGAGGGCGATTCCGGCGGTGGCCACGCAGGACAGGGTGAAGGTGCCGGGGACGTTGGAGGTGAACGTCACCGACGGGCCCGAGGCGGTCGCGCTCCCGCCCTTGAAGAAGGCCGTGGTGGGCGAGAGGGTCCAGGTGTAGACCAGGGTGCTGCTGGCCCCCTGGACCGAGGCCGTGACCGGGAACCCGACGGTGCCGGTCACCGGCGCCGAAAGGGTGGGGGCGCTGGGCGGGGTGTTGCCGGGGGGCGGGATGGTGTTGCTGTTGCCGCCCGCGCAGCCCAGGAACCCCAGCAGCGGGCAGATGAAGGCGAGCCCGGTCCGGAGCGTCCGGGCCCGGGTCGCGCGGGTCCATGCTGAAAACATCAATACCCTCCTTGGGTTGATGGTTCAGCTATAAATTATTACTAATTTATTGGGAAGCAAGGGGCCCCTGGGCCAGCAGCCAGGCCTCGTCCCGCACCGGGATCCCCAGCGCTTCGGCCTTGGCCAGCTTGGAACCGGCCTTCTCGCCGGCCACCAGCACGGTGGTCTTGGGCGAGATGGCGCCGGTCACCTTGGCCCCCAGCTGCTTGAGCAGGGCCTCGGCCTCCTCCCGGCCGAGGCTGGGCAGGGTGCCGGTGACCACGGCCACCTGGCCGGCCAGGGGCAAGCGCGAACGGTCCACCGGTTCCGGCGCCGCCGGCGCCACCCCCAGGGCCGCCAGCCGGGCCGGGAGGTCCGGGTGCAGCCGGGCGAAGGCCTGGATGGCGGCGGCGACCTTGGGGCCCACTTCCGCCACGGCCAGCAGCCGGTCCTCCGGGGCGGCCCAGAGGGGCTCCAGGCCCGGGCCCGGGAAGGCCTCGGCCAGCAGCTCCGCGGTGCGCTGGCCGACCATGGGGATGCCCAGGGCGTGGATCCAGCGGGCCAGCGGCGCGGTCCGGGCCGCCGCCAGGCCGGCCAGGAGGTTCTGGGCGCTCTTCTCGCCCATGCGCTCCAGGCCGGCCAGGTAGGCCAGGCCCTGGCCGGGGTCGTCCAGCAGCCTGAACACGTCCCAGGGTTGGCTGATCCGGCCCCCGGCCACCAGCTGCTCCACCAGGGCCTCGCCCAGCCCCTCGATGTCCAGGGCCACCCGGCTGGCCAGGTGCTGCAGGCGCATGGTGAGCTTGGCCGGGCACTCGGGGTTCTGGCAGCGCCAGGCCACCTCCTCGTCGGAATCCTTGCCCACCGGCCCCGAGCACACCGGGCAGCGGCCCGGCACCGCCGGAGCGGGGGCGCCTTCGGGAATGGAGCCCGGGACCACCGCCACCACCTTGGGGATCACCTCGCCCCCCTTCTCCACGAACACCCGGCAGCCGATGCGCACCCCCAGCCGCTCCAGCTCGTCGGCGTTGTGCAGGGTGGCCCGCTTCACGGTGGAGCCGGCCACCTCCACCGCCTCCAGTTCCGCCACCGGGGTCAGCTTGCCGGCGCGGCTCACCTGCCAGGTGATGTCCAGCAGGGTGGTGGTGGCCTGGAGCCCCGGATACTTGAAGGCGATGGCCCAGCGCGGCACCCGGTCGGTGAAGCCCAGCCGCTCCTGCAGGGCCAGGCTGTCCACCTTGAGCACCACCCCGTCCGAATCGAACGGCAGCAGCAGCCGGGCCTCGCGCTGGGCCTCGATGAACGCCAGCATCTCCTGGAAGCCGCCGGAAGCGTGGCCGGGCATGCGGTTGAAGCCCCAGAGCGCCAGCCGGTCCATGGCCTCGCTGTGGCCGGGCGCGCCCACCGCCTGCCAGGGCAGGAAGGACAGCCGGCGGGCGGCGGTGATCCGGCTGTCCAGCTGCTTCATGGTGCCGGCGGCGGCATTGCGCGGGTTGGCGAAGCGCGGCTCGCCCCGCTGGTCCCGCTCCCGGTTCAGTTCCTCCCAGCGGCGCCGGGACAGGAACACCTCGCCCCGCACCTCCAGCGCGGCCGGGGCGCCGGCCGGCAGGGCCAGCGGGATGTCGGCGATGGTCCGGGCGTTCTCGGTGACGTCCTCGCCGGTCTCCCCGTCCCCCCGGGTGATGGCCTGGACCAGCGCGCCGGATTCGTAGACCAGGGACAGGGACAGGCCGTCCACCTTGAGTTCCGCAGCATAGACGGGGTTCGCGCCGGCCAGCCCCTTGAGCACCCGGGCCTCCCACTCGCGCAGTTCCCCCTCGGAATAAGTGTTGTCCAGGCTCAGCATGGGGGTCCTGTGCCGGGCCTTGCGGAAGGCCTCCAGGGGCTCGGCGCCCA